>Ga0207702_10000061_pt1:0-120000 | contig 125368 bp, 109 predicted proteins | sample KBSCornC62_FD_184302 | JGI IMG/M metagenome (GOLD analysis project Ga0207702, IMG submission 184302) | Corn rhizosphere microbial communities from Kellogg Biological Station, Michigan, USA - KBS Corn C6-2 (SPAdes) (version 2) | ecosystem: Host-associated > Plants > Roots >...
TCGCTTCACGCGTTCCAATCAGCATCAGCGCTTATTCCCAAGAGTCGATGGATGTTCGCGGCATCAAATCCTTGGCCGACGTAGCGCGCTTCACCCCTGGGATTCGTTTCGGGCGAAGCGCGGGAGGCGCAAGCAACAACATCAGCATCCGCGGCATCGCGTCAGACGCGGGGGCGGGCACGACCGGCATCTACATAGACGACACTCCAATTCAGATACGCGGATTGGGCTTCAGTTCGGACAACACATTGCCCGCCATCTTTGATCTCGAGCGTGTCGAAGTGCTCCGCGGGCCGCAAGGGACATTGTTCGGCGCCGGGTCGGAAGGCGGTACGGTGCGATTCATCACGCCGCAGCCCAATCTTGATCATTTTCAGACCTATGACCGGGCGGAGATCGCCGCCGTTGCGCATGGCGGTATCAACTGGGAAACCGGCGCAGCGATTGGCGGGCCGATCGTTCCCCAGAAACTCGGCTTCCGGATCAGCGCCTGGCACCGGCGTGATGCCGGCTACATCGATCATGTCGACAACCAAACCGGGATGGTGGACGACAAAAACATCAATCACGGGGACGTCACCGTGTTGCGGGGCGCTCTTGCCTATGCGCCGGACGTCGATCTGAAGATCACGCTCGGCATCACCTACCAGAAGCGCGTCACAAACGCATCTGACAATTTCTTTGTCGGCATCTCTGATCCGGGCAACGGGATTTTTCGCACCAGCACGCCGGAATATCGGGGCAGCTCCGACCGCTGGTATCAACCCTCACTGAACATCCAGTACAGCACCGGCGGGGTCTCTATTACATCGATCAGCTCATATTTTGAGCGTATGAACCACACCGGCTACAGCGGCACGCTGTACAATCTTTCCTATTACCAGAAATGCTATCTGGATGGTTGCGGGTTTCAAACCACCGGACCCGGCGGCAGCACCGATGCCAATCCCGGCCCACTCTACCCTTTCCTGACGCCGACCGGCATCGATAAGAGATTGCCTTATTATCTCAGTCCATCGCGCGTCACCAACACACAGCGGCTCGTGACGCAAGAACTTCGCCTGCAATCGTCTGATCCGAACGCACGTCTGAATTGGGTGATCGGCCTTTTCTACCAGCACAGCCGCCAACGCAGCACGGACGAGCTGGTCGATCCGCTCGGCAATAGCTTCTTCAATGCGGTGTTCGGCCAAAGCCTCGAAGACTTCTTCGCCTATCCCCTGTACGGACAGGACAGCTACATCAACAATTCCGTCGCCACGGAAAGCCAGATCGCAGGTTTCGCCAACGTCACCTATGGGATCACCGAAAAGCTCAAGCTTGTCGCCGGCGGCCGTTACGCGCAGTCCAAATTCTCAGTCGTCAATTTCGCCGACGGCTCGCAAAATGGTTCACGCACCGAAGGATCCGGCAAGAAAACCGACAAGCCCTTTACGCCAAAGCTCGGCGTGAACTACCAGGCAGACCGGAACAACCTGTTCTACGCCAGCTGGTCCAAAGGATTTCGCGCCGCCGGCGCCAATCCGCCGATCCCAGTGACTCCGTGCGCGGACGATCTCGCCACGCTTGGTCTGGACTCCGCTCCGGGCGCCTACAAATCTGACAAGGTCACGAGTTGGGAGCTTGGCTCGAAGAACAAGTTTTTTGGAGGAAAGATCCAGATTGAGGCCTCGGCGTACACCTCGAACTGGAGCGACATCCAGCAAATAGTCAATCTGCCGACGTGCGCGCTACGCTTCATCGCCAACCTTGGCACCGCGCGCAGCCGCGGGTTCGATCTTCAGGCCTCGCTCTCGCCGCTGCGGGGCGTGACACTGGACCTAGCGGCCGGCTACACCGACACCCATTTCACGCGGGATGCGCGGTTGGCGCCGCAAGGTCAGATCGTGGTGCTGAACGGCGACGCGATCGAAGGTCCGCCTTGGACATTGAGTGTCGGCGGGCGGTATGAATTTGGAATCGGCGGCATCGACGCCTTCGTCCGCGGCGATCTTCAGTATCAAAGCCGGCTGCGACGTCCGATACCCCAACGCGATCCCGCGAGCGCCAGCTATGACGCCGGTCTGATCGCCCCTGCAGCGACTACGTTCGTGAGTCTGCGCGCTGGCGCGCTTGTGCACGGCGCGGATATATCGCTGTTCGTCGACAATCTGCTCGACAGCGCGCCCCGCCTGGCCCTTGCTCATCAGGACAGCAGCACGCTGCTTTTTGAGAATGCGACATTTCGCCCGCGTACCATAGGCCTTACCGTGACGTACCGCCAGTAACAGTGCCTATCCGGCGATGGCATAGATCGACGGTTGGCGCCGCTGGCCGGAAGCGCGGGAGCTGTCAGTCCAATGCGAACTGCTCTCTCAACGATGCATTTCGGTCTTTGACGGCGACGCCTAGACAGCGAGCGACTGCCACTTGGCCAGGGCAGCCGAGCGTCGTTCCTTGAATGTCGGTTGATCGATCAGATGGCGTTCGAGATTGAAGTGGTTGGCGACGGCGGCATGGATCGAGGCGAATTTCTGTAAGGTCTTCATGCGTCGGAATCTGAGCATCGCCCGCTCTCTTCGGCGGAATCCAAGGTGGCTATTTTCGCAGCGGTTGTTCAACCACTGCCCCATTTCGCGCCGCTCGAGATTGCCCAGATCGCGCATTGCGGCCGGGTAGGAGCGCAGGCCGTCCGTGACGATGGTTTCGGCTCGACCATGACGCTTAAGGGCTTTCTTCATGAAGGCCAAAGCCGCGGATTTATCTCGCTTTTTCATCATATAGGATTCGAGAATCTCGCCCTCCTGGCCGACGGCCCGCCAGAGGTAGACCATCTCGCGGTTCAGCTTCACGTACATCTCGTCGAGGTGCCATTTCCAGTGGCGGAAGCCCCGCATGTGCGAAACCCGGCGCCTCCGGATGTCGCCGGCGAACATCGGACCGAACCGGTTCCACCAGAACCTCACCGCCTCGTGGCGCAGGTCGATCCCGCGCTCGAAAGCAGATCCTCGACGTTCTGCAGGCTGAGCGGAAACCGGACATACATCATCACCACCAGGCGGATCACCTCGGGCGATGATTTGAAATACCGGAACGGGCTGGCGGATTTGCTCGGACGAGGCATTCCACCCCGCTACCGACCACGTCCTAACTGCCGGGGCATTACGCCTGACAACACCGTCGTCGGAGGCGATCAAGTTGGATTTGAAGATCGAAGCATGATTCCTCGAATGCGCCGGTTCGCGCCCGGCGCATTTTAGGGGACGCGATTGGGGGCAAATCCACCCCGATTTCGCAGCAAGTTATTGATTTCATTTACTAAATGGCGGAGCGGGAGTCCCCGTCCGCCATAATCCAAGGCATTCCAAGACGTCTTAAATGTTAGGTTAGTCAGGAACTTAAGAAAATGCGGCGTGCAACGAGGTTCCGGAAATGCTACCAAAATCCCACTCGTCATGTGGGACGAAACGTGGGTCGAAAAGCTATGGCGGATGGCTAAGAAAGCACGAGAATTGTCTGCACTGGCCGTATCGAAATTACGGAACGAGGGGCGTTATGCAGTAGGCGGCGCGGACGGACTGCATTTCCGGATCTCCGGTGGTAGTCGGGCGTGGGTCCTTCGCATCCAAATTGGAGCAAGAAGAAGTGATCTCGGGCTTGGCCCCTACCCGGAGGTGTCTCTCGCCGAGGCGCGTGAGGTTGCGCGGGAATTGCGCAAGAAGGTGCGCGCCGGCATCGATCCGCGCTCGGAGAAACAGGAAGTTCGCGCCTCAATAGCCGTCGCAAAGGCGAGAGCGAAGACCTTTGAGGAGTGCGCCAGAGCATATGTCGAAGTGCAGCGCCCCGGCTGGAAGAGCGAGAAACATGCCAAGCAGTGGAGTGCCACGCTCGAAACATACGCCTATCCCGTTTTTGGATCTCTGCCCGTCTCATCGGTCGACAGAGCCGTTGTGTTAAAGGTCCTCAATCCAATCTGGGCAACCAAGACGGAGACGGCCAAGCGGCTTCGGGGACGCATCGAAGCTGTGTTAGATTGGGCAAAGGTTTATGGCTATCGGGACGGCGAAAACCCGGCTCGTTGGCGCGGTCATCTGGACAAGCTGCTCGCTGCGCCATCGAAGGTCCGCAAGGTCACGCACCACCCAGCCTTGCGCTACGCCGATCTGGCAGCTTTCATGGCCGAGCTTCGTCGTCGCGAAGGCGTCTCAGCGCGTGCGCTTGAGTTCGCGATCCTTACCGGTGCGCGATCGGGCGAGGTGCGCGGGATGACCTGGGGGGAAATCGACTTTGCCGGAAAGCTCTGGACCGTTCCCGATGATCGCATGAAGGCAGGCAAGGAACACAGAGTGCCTTTGTCGGGCGCGGCGCTCGCGGTTCTGAAGAAAATGCCGCGCATCTCTGAGGTGAAATATGTTTTCCCCGCTCCATTGGGCGGCGCGCTTTCAGACATGGCGCTGACCAGCGTCCTGAAACGCATGGGTCGTGACGGGATCACCCAGCACGGCTTCCGTTCCACTTTTCGGGACTGGGCTGGCGAAACGACAGCATATCCCCGTGAGGTCATCGAGCATGCGCTCGCACATCAACTCGCCGACAAAGCCGAAGCCGCTTATCAGCGCGGCGATCTGCTTGCCAAGCGTTCGCAGTTGATGGACGATTGGGCGAGGTTTAGCTCCGACCATTCCAAGTCCGCAAAATCAGCTGTTTCCGAGTCAACCAGCCCGTGAAGGAGCGGGGCTTAGGTCGTGCGCTGCCGACGCAGGCTTACGGCAGAGTCCGGCGCCTCACGAAGAGGGCCCCGCGGGCTCGCCGACGCCGGCAGGCGACGCCGGAGAACCCGTCTTTGCGGGCGCGGCGCTGTGCCGCCGCAGGTCGTTGCCGCCGCGCTTTGCGCGGCGAGGTTTTTTGAGCGGTTATCGCCCCTCTTCGGCCGAATAGAACATCGGATTGCGCAACCATGCTTCGACCGCGGACTCGCGCCAGCCGACGCATCGCTCGGAGATCCTGACCTGTTTGGGAAACGTGCCCTGCTCGACCTTGCGGTACATGGTCGACCGGCTGAGCCCGGTGCGCTTGAGCACGGCCTTGAGGCGAATGATGCAGTCCTGGTGTTCGGTTGTCATTGAGGTATTCCTGTATCTGCTGCGTCGTTTTGCTCCCCATTCGAGTGACTTGAGACGACGATTCCGGTCGATCAAGAGCGTGGGATTCTACGGCGGCGCGCTCTGGCGCAAGCTGGCGAATTATGGCGCAACAGGGCGGTGTACCGACGCCCCAAATTAATTTTCCGAAAAGTGGAGAAAGTCTGGATTTGCCTCCCGCAGCCTCGTGTGCCCCACTCGCCGGAGCGTTCCTTGAAGCCGCATTGGAGGAGAGTGAGAGGGCCGCCTTGCGGCGTCGTGACAGGCTGAGCGCCGGGAGAGAGTTTCCTGACCGGCCCGTCACGGAGACCTCTTATGAACCTCACTCCTTCTTCAGCCGGTCCGCGCCACTATCCCACGCCAGCGCGCGGTGCCTACAAGGTCGACATCTCGCGCGGCCAGAATATCTCCCGCGTCTCGTCGGAGTGGTTCTCGCGCCCCGATGATGAGCGCTTCCTGTCGCTGACCGCGCTGCACGAGGCGGTCCTGGCGCGCGCCGAGCGGGCCGTGGCCCGAACCGTAGACAGCCGCGCCGTGCGTGTGGAGGCCAGTCGCGATGACGGCGAGCGGCTGCAGTTGATCGTGCCGGGCCGCGATGAACCAGTGTCGCCCACCCCCCACTGGTCGTTCGGCCAACTGGCGAGCCTTGCTGGTGAAGCGCGGGTCGAGCGAAGACCCAAACTCGGTCATTCGTGACACCCGTGCCACTGCCCGCTGTTTCAACCAATAGCAGATTGTCGCGCGGCCATGTGATCACGAGTTTGCGGCACTCTAAGACTTCGACCATGGAACCGATGCTGCACCGCCATTGGAAGATCGTCTCGCTAGTTCTTGATGACAAATTGATCCGGCACGGTCTCCCAAGTGCTGCACTTTCGGCCGACTTGGCGACGGAAGGCGCGAAACAGCGCGTGGTCGTTGACCAAGCATGTCGGTGCGTGTTCGCGGATCGTCGCTACCAAGGCTTTCCGCATCTCCGAACTAAGTTGATCAATGATCTGCTCAATGTTTACCTGAGCCATGTCGGGATCCTCCGATTAGGCGGCGAGCGCGCGGGGTTTGCAGAAGGGGGCGTCCACGGCGAGTACAAAGAAATGCGCCCTCGCTCGGATGCTCCGGAAGAATGTGACGCTGGTCTCGTCCAGCGCGATCCGATCCCCGGCGTCTAGCGGGATGATCTCGCCGTTCCGCTCCATGACGAAGTCCGTCCCAGCGAGGACGCCGCCATGGATCTCGATGATGTTGGCGACGCTGACCGTTGCCAGGTCGGTCGCCCTAAGGCAGCCGTCGATGTCGACGACGTGGCGACCAATGATGCGCTTACCGTTCCAGTCCATCTGAACCTCCGATTCGATTTCGACTGGTTCACCATGGCAGCAGCAGGCGTCAAAAACTGTCGCCCCCATTCATTCATGCTCAGCCAGCAGGCAGAGCGTGTTGGCGAGCATCATGTCCTCGACTGAACGGCAGGGCACCTCGAGCAGGCGAGGGCTGGCAAAGACGATCGCAAGCGCCTGCGCGCGGGAAACTGCGACGTTGATCCGATTAAGCGAGAAGAGGAACGACATATCGCGCGGCATCTCCTCGACGCTCGAGGTGGTCATGGAGATGAGGCAGATCGGCGCTTCCTGGCCCTGAAATTTATCGACAGTGCCAACCCTGATCCCAGGCAGCGCGAAGCGCAGAGCATTGACCTGCGCATTATAAGGCGCGACGACAAGAATGTCGGCGTCGGTGATCGTTCGCTCTTTGCCGTTGCGATCACGATAGGCGCTGCCCCGAAGGCGGTCGATGGTACGGCCAATCGCTACCACCTCCTCCGGGCATTGCTGGCTACAGCCCTCATGCTCGACCAGTTCGAGGCGCGCTCCGCACACGTCCTTGCCATCGACCAAGACGAATTGCGTGGCGGTGCTGGGGTGATTGGTCAGGCGGGTCTCATACACTGCGTTCGAAATGAACTTGCACACTCCGGGATGCATCCGTCGGCTTACCGGCAGGAAGACACCCCGGTCGGCGGGCACGATCCGCGCGTCGCCCAGAAGATGCTCGAGCGCCGAGGCGGCGCTCCGCCCAGGATGCTTGCCCTGGATGGGCTGTGGAAGCTGGAGCGGGTCCCCGACCAGAACGATATTGCGGGCGATCCGTCCCATTGCGATAAGGTTCGCCAAGGCCACCTGGCCTGCCTCATCGACGAACAGATAATCGAAAATCGGTTCCTCGAAGCGCGCGAATAACCAGACCGTGGCGCCCACGATGTCCGCCGTCTGGAACTCCGGTGCGTCGTTCGAATCCGTTGATACGATCATGCCCCGGCCAGCCACGACCTCCTCCGCATCGCCGCCTTTGTGGACAATGTCGAGCCGCTGGCCGAGATCGTCGGCGCGCTCGACGCAACCAAGCAGCAAATTGCCGATCGCCTTGTGGCTATGGGACGCGACCGCCACGCGTTTGCCGGCGCGGACAAGATCGACGATGGCGTGCGCGCTGACGAAGGTCTTGCCCGCACCCGGCGGGCCTTGGATTGCGAGGACGGTGTCGTCCATCGCGGCGATTGCGGCACTGGTCTGGACGACGAGATCGCCATTCACATCGATTATTGCGCCCGGATCGCGGCCATCTCGGAAGCGGGGTCGAGCGCGCGTCAGCAGGTCCTCAATCGCGCGATAGCGTCCATCGGCGGCGATGAGCGCATCGCCGACCGCACCGATGGCGGCGCGGATCTTGCGCGTGTCGAGCGGGGTATCGGGCAGAAGATCAAGACGATCGGGAAGTGTCTTGTCCTTGCCCCGCCGAAGGGTCGCGGTTCCCGCCGCCATGTCGAGCGCTGACAGGTTCGCGGTCTCGAGGCGAGTCGATGGCTTGATGCAGGGGTTGGACCGGGCACCGGCGCGCAACTTACTCTCCTGAACGGGAAAGCGATAATCCCGCGCCATCGACCTCTTGTCAGGGCGCGGGTCACCCACAGCCTCAAGTCCGGCGAGACATTCGAGATCGTCGAGCAGGGCGTCGCTTTCTTCGGAAAGGGCCTCAAAGATTCGCCAGTAGGTCGGCTTATCCTCGCGCTCATGGAAGTAGTTCAGGTCAAGCATCAGGTCAGCGAGATCGGGGCCCAAGCGTGCTGCCAGCGCGGCAAAGGCTCGTCGGCGGTCGTCGAGCAACTGGCTATCGGCGGCCACTCGTCCGACACCTGCGGCGCGGCTCTCGTCCGCGAGGCGTGGCCACGGGTGATGCCCGGGTCGGACGCTCGCGATCAGCCAGTCGCGCAGGAGCTGGGTCGAAACACAATCAGTCCGGTTATAATCCTCAATCTGGTCGAGGAGTGTTTGATCCCCGCTCGCGCGCCATTGCTCATAGACGACGACGCTGGCGCCCGCGGTTGCGACGTCGCCGTCGCGTTTCGCCATGTAGAAGGCTTCCAGATTCTTGATCGAGTAGCCGGGTTCCGAGGCGATCAGCGCGCCGCCGACGACCTTGAACAGATCGACGAAGCGTCGCTCGCGCAACAGCTGGTCGAGCGCGGCCTCGCCAACCCGGTGGACCATCGCGAGCCGCTTGAGCGCTGCGATCTCATAATTGGCATAGTGGTAGATATGCGCATCCGGATGCGCCTCGAGATGTGCAATGAAGAAGCTAAGCAGATCGTTGACTGCCTGCCCCTCGGCGGCATGGTCATGGGCCCAGAAGGCACGGAAGCGCCACACCCCCAGCTCCCGAAACCAGATGCCGTGGAGATATTCGAGGCCGCCAGGATAATAGGGGTCGCCCTCGATATCGTAGAACAGGTCGCCCTCGTCAGCGACGGGCAGCAGGTCGAAGCCGCGCCCGGCCTCATGGGGGCGCAACTCGAAGGCCGGGGCGCCACCCTGCCGCCGCGCGGCCTGGAGACGAGCCTGGGCCCTAAGGCGCGCCAGCGTGTCGGGCGCGAGCTTTGGGACCGGCGCCTCACGCCGGGCAAGGTCCCCAATCGTCGTGACACCGGCGGTGGCGAGCTTGTCGCGCTGGCTACGATTGATGTTAGCGACGAGGACGAGGCTGTCGGCCACATCCCATTCGGCCGCGCAATGCTCGCGCCAAGAGCAAAGCGTGCAGAAGCTGACCGGTTCGGGCCGGGTTTGGGGCCGCTCGACCAGGAAGCGTTCGAGCCGGCCGCGCGCGCGGCGAGCATAGGCCGAGACCTGATCGAGCTTGACGGTAAAGCGCGTCCCGTCGCCCAGTTCAAGATGTGCGGCGGCAGGCGTGACCCCCTGGATCTCGGCAACGAGATCCGAATAGAGCGCAAGCTGTAGGATATGCTTGGGGTCGGCCGAACGCTTGAGTTTGGTGTCTACCACCTCGTAGGACCAAGCCCAGCGCGCCGAAGGCCGCTCGACCCGCTCCAGAAAATCCGAATAGCCGCCCCATGGGCCTGACAGAAAGGCGCCTTGGAATATGATCTCGGCCCCGTCCTCCATCGCCGCGATCGTTCGGTCGACGCTGTCCGCGAGCGACAGCCCGTCCTTCTCAATCTCAATGATCTGGCGTCCCGCCGCCCGGCAGCGGGCAAGATAGGCCGCTTCATGCGCATCACCCTGGTCCTGCACTAGCTTCGCCTCGGCGCTGTCCGTGGCCTGGGTAAGCGCCTCCCCCTCGAGCCGGCGGCGATCTAGCGTGGTCGCGTGGCGACAAACCTTGAAGCGCATCAGGTCCGATGCCGACAGCCGATACTCATCCCCGACACGCCGCATCGCGTCGTCCTCCCTTGTCCCCACCCGCAATCAAGACGATACGGGTCTGCTGCGGCAAGCCGCGAATTTCCCTGATCACACTTGATAGCTCTGTTAGCTCACAGCCCGCGCCGGAACGCGGGCTGCTCGCTCACTTCTCGCGCACTGTCGTCGTCGGATGCCGCGCCGCAAAGCCCTCGGTCACATAGCGCCCCGTTCCCGCACTGCGAAAATGGAGACCCGAGCTCACGCTCGGACCGGGCGCCTCGCGGACCGTAGTCGACGGATGCGAACGCCCGTAATTCTGCGACACAAAGCGCCCGCTCGACGCGCTGCGATACCCGCCACCCTTAGCTGCCATATTGGCCTCCTGTTGCTCGTCCGCGCCACCGCTGGCCGACGACTCGACATTAAACGAAAGGGGCGTCAAAAACTGTCACCTGGGGGGCAGGCTGCGATCCGGCAATCAGGAGGCGAAGATGTCGTACGATAATGCGGCCAAGCTGCTGCGACTTGCAATCTGCGCGGCGGGTCGCGTCGGCATGACGCTTGGCGAAATCGAAGAAATGTTCGAGTGCGACCGGCGCACCGCCCAGCGCATGACCGTCAAGCTGATGGAGGTCTTCATCGACGCCGAACGCTGGGTCGACGATGATGACCAGCGGCCGCGATGGCGATTGCCGTCGAGCAGCATCACCTCTTTCCTGACCCCGAGTCCCGAGGAGCTCGCCGTGCTCGCACGTGCCAGTGAGAAGCTCGCCAAGGACGGCGCTACGAACGAAGCGCGAATCCTCAAAGGTCTCGAGGAGAAGGTGCTTGCGACGATCCCGCGAAGTGCGCGCGCGCGCATCGAGGTCGACGAGGAGGCGCTCCTTCAGGCGCTGGGTCTTGCCGCCCGGCCGGGGCCTCGGCCGCTGTCGGACGAGCTCGTCGACCAGACCCTAGTCACCGCGCTGAAGGGCCGCCGCGCGATCGACATTCTCTATCAGGGTCTGCGCGACAAGGCGCCGCGCTGGCGCAAAGTCGCCCCGCACGGCCTGCTTTTGGGCATCCGCCGCTATCTGGTCGCCTGCGATCTCCAACGCGGCGACAAGGTCCCGCGCCATTACCGGGTCGAGGACATCGTCGAGGCAAACCTCCGCCCTGAAGCCTTCGATGCGATCCCGGACTTCGACGTCGGTGTCCATGCCCGGGGCGGTTTCAGTTCCTATGTCAATGACAGTGAGATCGAGGACATTGCCTGGCGCTTCGCTCCCGAGGCGGCGGCGCGGGCGAAGAGCTTTGTCTTCCATCCCGACCAATGGTCCGAGACTGAAGCCGACGGCAGTCTCATCGTCCGTTTCCGTGCCTGCGGCCTCCTTGAAATGGCGTGGCATCTCTATGCCTGGGGCGATAAGGTCGAGGTGCTCGCGCCAAAACGCCTGCATGACATGGTCGCTGCCCATCGACGCGGCGATTTCGAGTCGCTGCCATGAGCAAGGCGCGTCCGGCAATGTCGAGGCGAGGTACGCGCGGGGTCGCGCCTCCGGCATCCCAAGCCAAGTTCGCGTGCCCAAGGCCATTGGAGACCGACGCACAAGCTCTTTGGCGGCACGCCGATTGCGCTAAGCGCTAGAACAAAACAAGAACATATGTAATAAACCTGCGAGGAGCCTATTGCGGAAATGCATGCATTATGCAAAAATATGTAAATGGATGATGCAATTCGGCAGGCGGTCATTAGCGCGATGCACAATCGGGGTGTCGGTCAGCTGGATCTCGCCCGGCAGAGCGGTCTCAGCCAAGGTCATCTGAGCAAGGTGCTCCGGTCGCTACCCATGGGTCGGCGGACCAGGGATCGTCTCCAGAAGTGGCTGGACGATCCCGAGCTATCGGACAGGGAGCGCGCGATCGATGCTGACGAGCTTGTCCGCATCGGATCGCTGCTGAAGCAGCGTTGCGACGAGCTCGCGATGATCAGCCGGTTGGTCGCGACGCAGATGCGTCTGCGTGACAATTCACCAGGCCAATGAATATGCATTCTTCATCCAAGGATCAGTTCAGGCCGATCCAGTATCTCGGCAACAAGAGCAGGCTGCTCGACGTCATCGCATCGGCGATGGAGAGCGTGGCGGCTCCAGGCGCTAGGGTGGCGGACCTCTTCTCCGGCACCTCCGTCGTCGGCAGGCGCCTCGCCGCACGCAATCCTGTCACGGCGGTCGATGTCCAAGGCTACGCCGCGGCACTCGGTCGCGCGATGCTCTTGACGAGTTCGTCCGACCTAGCCGCATTTGACGAGCAGCGGTTCTTGGAACGCGCGTCGGATGCTCACGAGCGGCTTCGCGGAGAATTCGAGCCGCTCATCGAGCGCGAAAAGCGCGCCGTGTCGGATCTCCGGAAGGGGCAGGTGGCGGCGATGGAGGGGATCATCGAGGGCGGGTCGATCATCAGCCAGGCCGCCACAGGCCGACCACTACCCCCGATCTTGCGGAGCATGGTCGAGGGCGTCAATGACAGCCTGCCGGACGCGACGGCCGCCGTGTCCTTCGGCGGTGTCTACTTCTCGTATGACCAAGCGCTCTGGCTCGACGCGTTACACCACGCCACGCGGTCGGAGCCGCAAGCAATCCGCGACGTACTAATTGCCGCGATCCTCGGAACGTGCAGCGAGATCGTCAACACGGTGGGGAAGCAATTCGCCCAACCGGTGCGGCTGTCGGACAGGCAGGGCGACCCAAAGCCGCTGCTGATCGGGCGGACGCTCCGGGACCGCGGGCTCGACGTCAGACAGCGCTTCGTGGCCTGCGTCGCGCGCTGGCGATCAGCGTCGGCCGGCGGTTCGCCACGCAACCGCGTGGCGCAGATGGACGTAGACACCTTCATGCGCTCGTCAGAGCCTTGGGACGCGGCGTATGCGGACCCACCCTATACGATCGACCACTACAGCCGCTTCTACCACGTCCTAGAAACGCTTGTCCGCAGGGACAGACCGAACCTCTCGCGCATGAAGCGAGAGGGCGTGCCGACGATCATGCGAGGCCTGTACCGCGATGACCGGTACCAGTCGGACTTCTGCGTGCCGTCCCAAGCACCCGGCGCCTTCGCCCGACTGTTCGAGGCGGCGGCGCACCGGCGGGCGCCGCTCGTCCTATCCTACTCAGGCCACGCGGAAGCCGACGAACAGCGTGCGCGGTTGCTGTCAATCGACGACTTGGCGCGTCTTGCACGACAGAGCTTCAGGAGTGTGGAGATCGCGACACCCGCCTTCGAGGGACACCGCAAGCTGAATGCCGCCCGCCGCAACGCTACGACCGAAGCCGGGTCGGAACGCCTACTGATCTGCAGGAGCTGACATGGAAAAGTATCTCGGAAACAAGACTGGTCTCCTCCCCCTAATCGAGACGTTCATCAAGGAGCGCGTGCCGGAAGCTGCGTCCATCTCCGACCTTTTCGCTGGGACTACAAACGTCTCTCGACACTTCCGCAAGGCGGGAATGGCGGTAGCGACGGGCGACTTGAACCGGTTCAGCTACGTTTTGGGACGAGCCTATCTCACGGCGAGCGTGTGGCCGAAGATGGAGGGGGTTCATGGGGCGTACGACACCCAGTTCATGGAGGCACTGCGCTTCACCGCCGAGAAGAACGTCCCCTCGGATGTACGCCCCGGACAGCGACGCTCACTGGCGCCGCTCGCCCGGGCAATTGCCACGCTACAGGAGGCCGGCAGGGTGAACACCACACCGGGCATCCTTCATGACTACTTCTGCGTAAGCGGAGCGAACTCCGGCTACGTTAGCATTCGCGGCGGTACGGGGCGTCGCAACTACTTCTCCGATGCCAACGCCCTTTTCCTCGACGGCGCCCTGGAGGCCCTGAGGACTTGGCGGAACACTGGGATGGTGGACGACGACGAGCTTATGCTCCTGCTCGCCTGCGTGATCGAGGAAGTCGTCATTACGGCGAACGTGAGCGGCACGTTCCACGACTTCAGCCGCGAGCGCCTGTGGCCCAACGCACTGCAGCGCTTCACCCTGAGGATGCCGCCGATTGTAGTGTCGTCAGCTCGCGCTGAAGTCGTGAACTGTGATGCTTTGGATGCGGCCGGCACTATTGCCCCGCATGACGTTTGCTATTTCGATCCACCCTACAACTTCCGGCAGTACGGCGCATACTACCATCTGCTGAACTTCGTCGCCGCCTACCCCTTCCTCGAGGACCCCCGCGCCTATGCCGAGAACCTCTCCTTTGTGCGCGGGCAGAACATGGTCGACGACCACACGAGCGCCTTCTGCTTCCGCGACGACTTCATCGGGAGTCTCCAGACGCTGATCGAGCGTGTGCCGGCCGAGCACGTTGTGCTCAGCTACTATGGCGGCAGGAACCACTGGAACCACTGGTCGGCGACCGAGATACCCACGGATCGCGGGCTGCGCGAGCTGACCGCGCTGTTCCGCGACCGAGGATTGTTCGACGAGTGCGAGATCGTGCCGGTGCTCAGCGTACGGCAGAACTATCAAAGCCGCGCGGGTGAGCGTAAGCGATTCGTCGACGAGTATCTGCTGATGGGAAGCCGGACCAACGTCCCCACGGCCGGTGACGGCGCGCCCGCGCCACTAGACGCCAACGTGGCCCTCGGTCTCGCCGAGCATTTCGAGCATTTCGTCTCGGGCGGCGAGAAGCTCGTCGCGGGCAATCGCCCGGCGCCCCGGACTGCCGTCAGCGTAGCTCGAAAAGGCCCAGTCGGGGTCGACATGCCACGCCTCAACGTCGGGTAGCGCGCGCGGGCCGCCCTCGATCCGAACGCGCCCGGCAAGCGCCAGCCTGCGTCCGCGAAGCGGCAACAGGAATGCGTTTCTGACAGTTTCACCTGGCGCCAACTCGATTGTCTCGGCGTAGTAGACCTGCTTGATGATGTCGGCCCAACCAGGTCGGCTCTTCGGGAACGGATGATAATACTTGGCATCGAGCACCATCACCTCCGGTCCGTGACGCACGAGCAGGTCGAGCCTCCGGTTCGGCGCAGTCTCCGGCGCCGACCAGCTTGTCTCCTGGACGATATACCAGGTTGCGACCGCCAGTGACGCGTCCCCGCCATCGTCTCCGAAGAGATCGCGCAGCGCGTCCTCCCAGACCATCTCGAATGCGGTCGTGCCGTGCAATCTTGCACCCGGTAAACCGCCCATGCGTCGCCGCCCCGAGATAACAGCCTCAAGCGTGTCCAGCAGACGCAGATCGGCGGCCAGATAGGTCACCGCCCGCTCCCGGCGCAACAGCGCTAGATGGAACTCAGACCGGGACGACGAGAGCAAAGCCTCCAGGTCGATCCCCGACGCGACGTCGGAAAGTGCAGCAGGAACGTGCACGTCGTACTTGCGGGCAAGCCAGACCGTCACTGCCGCTTGCAGGACGCTGACCTCGTTGGTCGTCGCCTGCCGATCTGTCCGGTGGGGCTCAGTGTAGATAGGGAAGCCGCCGACCACGAGCGGGTCGCTGCGCGCCAAGGTCGCCGACCAGTCGATAGCGCCGCCGCCGCGACGGCTCGTAGCGGACACGGCCCTCCGGAACACGCCCTGCTCGGCAAAGATGCCGAGGAGGGTCAACAGGGCATCGTACTCGCGGAACACGGTGTCGTCCCGGTAATGGAGATCGTTGATCGTCTCCAGGCGCGGGCGCCGGCTCTCTCGTACGAAGTACGCCGCCAGCACGCGTCTCACCCAGGCGACCGGATCGACGCCCGGGAGGCCGAATCGGGGAATGCACACGACGAAGTGCTCCGACAGAGCGATGACGCCAACGAATTCGAGGCGCAAAAGGCTGTCCCCATTGCCTCGCGACGGAACGAAGATTCCGTCGGCGACAAGTTGGTCCCAAGCCGTCGGATCTAATGCGAGCGAATTCCTCCAGGCCACCGCGGATCGACGCTCACCCTCAGTCAGGCGGACGATGCTCAAACGCCGCTCGCCCCCTCAGCCGCCGGCGTGGTCGGCAGCGTCTCGTCGTGGACACCGGAGTCACCCGCCCCCCCAGCATCCTCTTCCTCGTCCGCCAGCTCGAACTCCTCGGGATCCACCTGATCTACCGGTGCGTCAGCCACCGACGTCGCAGCGTCTAGGTCGACAATCCCGTCTATGAACGGGTTGCCTTCGCCATCCCGCCAGTTCGTGGTGACGCCTGCGAAAGAGTCAGACGCGAACACCTCCTGCTGCCTGAATCGCAGAACGTCGTCCCAGAGATACAAGAGCAGCTTGGTCAACACTTCAGCTGGATCGCGAAGCTGATCGCGCGTCAAGAAGTAGGGGCCGATGAGACGGTCCTCGTTGACCTGCAGGGACTTGAGCCGACGGTTTAGCGCGGACCGGAACAGGTCCCAATCCAGCGACTTCCCAGCGAAGCGTACGACGCGTTCCGCAATCGGGTACGTGCATGGCTCCGCATAGCCCAAATAGCGGTACGCCCACCTCCGCCGGAACGCCGTATCGATCGGGAACACGCCCTGATCGCCGCTGTTCATCGTGGCCCAGATGTACAGGTTCGGGGGAAAGCGCAGTCCTGCTCCTTCCTCGATCACGCCGTTACTTCGCAACCACGCCTCGGCCTCGGCCCCCAGGGTGACGTCGTAGCGGCTCCAGCCATCCTCGCGGCGATCAAGCAGCAAGAAGAGCTCGCCAAAGATCGCAGCTGCATTGCCGCGATTGAGCTCCTCTATGAGCAGGACGACATTCCTCTCGGGATCGGCCACCGCCGCCGCGACGCCCAGCAGAGCCGGACCGGGCACGAAACGGTAGTCGATTAACGGCCGTCCCGCCGGAAACGGGTTGCCACTCGGTCCCACCAAGCCACCCGTCGGCTCGTAGACCGTGGATGGCCGGAACCCACCGACAAACGTCGATGTCGTGCTCTCCGAATGGAACGCGGTGCGGATGACGAGCGCGCCGGACGCCGCAGCGGTCTCCGCCATGTGACTCTTGCCGGATCCCGGACAACCGGAGATGATGAGCTGTCGCGGCAGCGGCAGTGGCGGCGCCCCCGACGCAGGTAGCGACGACGAGCTTTTCCAACTTGCCGAGCCAACCGGTAGGTGGGGTTCCCGATTCGGCGTGAGGCGCGGGAAGCGCTCCCCCATCGCCGCACGCGCATCCAGGAAGGCTTGGATGAAGCCCGCCACGCGGAACCGCACGTCCCGCTGCACAGTGTTGATCGCCGCGGCGTACTCGATGGCTGAGGTCTCCACGGGATCCGTGGTCGCCTGGCCCTTCACATAGTCGCCGCGCAGCTTGAGCATTAGGTCTTGAACCGTCTGCTTGTCAGGTGCGGTCAGCCTACCGTATCGCCAGGGCTCGGTTCCGACCGAATCGAGGTACTGCAGGGCCTCGATCTCTTTCAGGTCGGTCTCAGCGAGTGCTGTCCGCATCTCCTCTTCGGTGAAATGGTCCATCACCGACTGGACGTTGAGGAACGCGTCGCGCCACGCCGAGCTCACTAGGCCGGCACGTCCATCCAACAGCCTGGCGACTTGATACTCGAAGAAAATCCGGTCGGCGGTGCGCGACCTGTCCTGCCAGAAGGTCTTGGACCCGTCGTCCTGCGCGGCCATCTGCAGCAGTTCCGCACCGGCCTTGCTGATGTCCGCGCCGCGCGCCGGCTTGTCCCAAAGACCGATGTTCCAGAGCGTGTTCGAGTATCGAGCGGCTGTACTATTCTTTTCAGCTAGCGGCTCGCCCTTCGACACGCGGTCGACCGCGGCCGCCACCTGCTTCATGTTTTTGAGCTCGCTGGAGTACATCGACAGCGGTCGAAGTCGGAAGTTCTGTTTGCGGCTGAGATCGGGATGCCGCTCGAGCACCTGGGAGAGCAGCTCGCGCTGATCACCATTCAAGTTTATCATAGGGCACCTTTCCAATCAGCCGAGAGATACACGGCGTGGACATCAGGGATCATCGAAATCAAGTTTCCTCCGTGATCACAGCGCTTGGGTCAAGGCGAACACCAAAGGCCGGCGCGTCCACCGCAGAACGGGGTCGGTGATTCCGGTCGCTCGCCGCGCAGCCAATCGAATGATAATTTTTCGAACCCGCTACCTAGGACCTTGCGGATAAACGAACGGCAGGGCTTCTTCGCGCGATCCCAAAAGGAGACAGTCTGTTTTTCCCCATTTTCGTCCACCTAATCGACGTGAACGAACGGTCGCTACGGCATAGCGCTCATCGTTTTCTGACCATCGTTTCTAATCTCCAACACTAGGACGCAAAGCCGCCGCTACGTCCTAGCTTAACAAACGGCCGGAGTTTCCCCGTGTCGCCTGTAAGCGGCCAGTCCGTTTTCCACCAATCTCGTCGAGAATTCAGATCGACGAATGTTGACTGTCGGGATGAGCGGCGGGATGGCCGATTGGGCGCGAAACGGACATCACCGGACCGCCGATTCAACGCACCAACATTTCGCCGCTCAGCTTACAGGCTGATTCAACTGCACGCGAAACTCCGCCATTTGTCAGGCTCATTTTGGAGGCTGACCATGATCGTTCTTGATGCGCCGCTGCTTCTCGCTCTTGCCGCAATGATTTCCAGTGTGTCTGGCCTGATATGGTCGGTGCGGCGGAAGCGGTAATTTGGCTGGCTCCGGGGATGTTCGCGCCCGCGGCTCCGACACGCGCAGAGCCGCAGGCCTGTCTTCGCGCAGAAGGTAGTCCGCAAGTCCCGGTTTTCCGTTCTTACGATCTCTGTCGCAGATGCCTCACCTTCAGACCGACGCCCGTGCGGCCTCTCGATTGGCTGAGCTGATCGAAGGACGGCTGCGCCTCGATCGCCTTGGGCGCAACCGCACGCCGATCACTTTCTTCCCCTGGGCTTCGCCCATTCCTCGCGAGGCAAGAAAGTGCTCGTCCTGCGGTCCTCCGCTTCGCTGCGGGCAATAGCTGCGCCGGCGACCGCCTTCGCTCCTTCGCACGCCATCGAGACCGCATCGGGCGGCTCGACAGACAGGAGAATGAACATGGCGAACATCGGCAGCTTCAAGAAGGTCGGCACGGAATATCACGGCGAGATCGTCACCCTCAGCGTCCAGGCGAAGAACGTCCGGATCGTACCGGAGGACAGCACCGGCAATGACGCAGCACCCAGCCACCGCCTCTTCGTCGGCCGCGCCGAAATCGGTGCCGCCTGGGCGAAGAAATCGGCGGAAGGCCGCGATTACCTCTCGGTCAAGATCGACGATCCGAGCTTCAACGCTCCGATCTTCGCCAACCTCTTCGATGACGAGGGCGCCGACACCAGCACCCTCATCTGGTCGCGCCCGCGGCGCGCCGCGAACGACTGACGGATCAGCGCCCCATCCGGGGAACCGGATGGGGCGCCAACCCCTCACCGGAGGACCAGATATGAGCGAGGAACCGTCCGACGCCGTCGTTCTCGAGCGGCTCGCCGAAGGGCTCAAATCCATGCCGGCTTTGCCGAGAGCGGTGTTCGTCCGTCACCGGTTCGATGATGCCTGCTATGCCGAGATCGCGGCCGAACTGCGGCTCACCATCGCCGAGGTTGAAGGCAATATCGCCACAGCAATCCTGCACCTCCACCGGGCCGTGTGGAGGTGAGGGCTGTATCGCCTGTGCGGCGTAATCACACAGCCTGCTCTTAACACGGTTTTTCCGCACTTCCCGGCTTTCTCGCTGGCGGGCGCGGGACCGTTCCGACTAGGATAATCTCCCATGCGCGACACGCTCGATCATTTGCCGGCAACCAAGCAGCGCGAGCTGGAGCGCGTCGTCCAGATCCTGTTCGAGCAGTTCGCCGACGCCACCGCGATCGCAACGTCGGACTGGAAGAAGCAGGCGCGCATCCTCAAGGTCATTCTCTACGGCAGCTATGCGCGCGGCGGTTGGGTCGATGAGCCGCACACCGCCAAGGGTTATCAATCCGACTTCGACTTGCTCGTGATCGTAAACCACGAGAAGCTTACCGACCGCGTCGAATTCTGGTCATCGGCCGAGGATCGGCTCAATCGCGAACTGGCCATCACGAAAGCGCTCCACACGCCGGTCAACTTTATCGTCCACACCCTGGCCGAGGTGAACGCCGGGCTGTCGGAAGGGCGTTACTTCTTCATCGACATCGCCCGCGACGGGATCGCGCTTTACCAGAGCGATACGACCGATCTGCCGGAGCCGCAGCCCAAGACGCCCACGCAGGCGCTGGCGATGGCGCGCGAGTATTTCGACGAGTGGCTGCCGAGCGCTGGAAAGCGTTTCGATGGCGCCAAATTTCACATCTCTAACGGGAACCTGAAGGACGCCGCTTTCGACCTCCATCAGACGGCGGAGCGCTATTTCCACTGCGTATTGCTCGTCTGCACTTTCTACACGCCACACGTCCACAATCTTGGCTTCTTGCGCACCCAGGCCGAGCGGATTGATCCGCGCCTGATCGAGGTCTGGCCGCGCGAAACCAAGGCAGATCGCGCCCGGTTCGAGAAGCTCAAGGAAGCCTATGTGAAGGCGCGCTACTCGAAGCATTACCGCATCACCGAAGATGAACTGGCCTGGCTCGCCGCGCGCGTCGAAACGCTCGGCCATGTCGTGCAGGTTGTGTGCGAGGAGCATATCGCGGCGCTGGAGCGCAGCGCGGCCGCGTGAAGCGTCTGCCCGGGCGCTCAGTTCTGCTCGGTATCGTTCAGGGCGCCCGCGATCATCGCACCCAGCGTCTCTTCGGCACGCTGACGGATGACAGCGTCCTTCGATAGAAGGTCCTGCCGCATCCAGTCCGGCGCGCGCGCGACGATCGCGGTGATCTTTTGTTGGAGCTGATCATTCATGGCGGGCGCTATGTCGCTGAGATTGCGGCCTCGGCAAGGCGCCTGCGCGGCTCTGTCGGCAATAGCCGCCGCCGCGCAGGCGCATGCTTGTCAGGCTGCTTTTGGCTTGCGTGGCGCGCGCTTTGCCGGGGCAGGCGCAGCGGCGGCCGCCGGCTTCGCCGCACGCGCGGCGCGGCCCTTTTGACCAAGGCCGATCTTGTGCGCCATCGCGCGGCGGCTTTCCGAATAGCTCTCGGCCACCATCGGGTAATCAGCCTTGAGGTTGTAGCGCTCGCGATATTGCGCGGGCGTCAGACCGTGGCCCGACAGATGGCGCTTGAGCGTCTTGTATGGCTTGCCATCGATCATCGAGATGATGTGGTCTTTCGATGCCAGCGACTTTCTCGCGGTGACGGCCGGCGTGTATTCAGCGGTCGCTTCCTCAGCTGCCGGCGCGGGCACTGCGGGCGACGCAAGATCGTTCACCGCCTGATGCATCTTGGCGAGAAACGCCGGCACTTCATCTGCATTGGCGCGCGTGTTCGGATTTGAGAGCCAGGCGATTGTGAGTTCCGTTGCGAGCTCAACGGCGTTGAGTGTGGTGTCGTCGGTCATGTGTTGACGGATCCTGTCTTTCACGCCTGCGCAATGGGGGAATGCAAGCGGATGATTGCCGACATAGTCGAATGATCGTGTGCGTCCAGATCGCGACGTGGTGAACATTGTTCACGCTTCATCGCTTTGTGCAAATCCACGCCTTCCGCGCCGCTGCCACAAGAGCAGCCGCTGGTCGCGATCTTCGCCGCGCAGGCGGGCTGCAATATCGAGCAATGCACCATAAATGATCGCACGGTCGTCGCCGGTGAGTTCGACGATGCCGGCCTTTGCAACGAGGCCGCCAAGCTCAATCAAGTGGCGCGTGCGCTCGCGGCGTTTCATGACCCAGGCGCGCGTATCAGTTCTGGCGCGACTGGCTTCCAGCCGGTGGCGTAGTGCGGTCGTTCGGCGCAGTGCCTTCATTGTCGCCGCGACCGCTATTGCGAGTATCGCCCCGTTCGCGTTGAAAGAATGCCTCGCCGCGTTGGCGCCACTTCTCCTTCGCACTCGTATCCTTGCTATCCGTTGCGGTCAGCAACAGGCCGGCAAGCTGTTCGATCGTCAGATTGTCAGCACCGGTCGCGATAACCAAATCGCCGAACTGGTGGACCTTGCGCTCCTTCAACTGTCGCGCTCTGTCGTTGAGCGCTTTCAACTCGGCATCGAAATCGCGGGGTTTGCGCATGGTGTCGTCCTCGTTTGCGTGTTGAGGACGCGCCAGTTATCGAGCGCTTCGATTAGCGACAATGCTCTGATATCTCTTGGGATTACCCAGTCCCGACATTGATGAAATCTTTGGAGGGCGCGCTTATACGTCGTGCCGACGTCGCTTGTGTAGTGTAGATGGATTGCCGTCATGGCGATCTATCACTTCTCGGCAAAGATGATCTCCCGCGCATCCGGGTCGAGCGCGCTGGCGTCTGCCGCGTACCGTTCGGCATCGCGGCTGCACGACGAGCGGCTCGACCGACATCACGACTTCTCGAACAAATCGGGCGTCGTGCACTCGGAAGTGATGCTGCCGGGCGGCGCGCCGGAACGGCTCTCCGACCGAGAAACCCTATGGAACGAGGTCGAAGCGGTCGAGCTGCGCAAGGACGCGCAGCTGGCGCGCGAGATCGAGTTCGCCATTCCGCGCGAGATGAGCAGGGAACAGGGCATCGCGCTGGCGAGGGACTTCGTGCGCGACGAGTTTGTGTCGCGCGGCATGATCGCTGATCTGAACGTGCATTGGGATATCGGCGCCGATGGTCTGGCGAAGCCGCATGCCCATGTGATGCTCACCACGCGCGAGGTGGGCGAAGATGGGTTCGGCGCGAAGAAACGCGACTGGAACGCCACCTCGCTCCTGGAGAAATGGCGCGAGCGCTGGGCCGAGCATGTCAACGAGCGCCTGGCTGCGCTGGATATCGATGCGCGCGTCGATCACCGCTCCCTGGAAGCACAGGGCATCGGCCTTGAGCCGCAGCACAAGATCGGGCCGGCCGCGTCGCGCATGGCGGGGCAGGGGCTGGAGTCCGAGCGGCTCGCCGAGCACGTGGAGATCGCGCGTTCAAATGGCGAGAAGATCATCGCCGACCCCGGGATCGCACTCGACGCGATCACCCGGCAGCAATCTACCTTCACTAATCGCGATCTGGCGATGTTCGTCCACCGGCACAGCGAGGGCAAGGACCAGTTCGACCAGGTGATGGGCGCGGTTCGCGCGTCGCCGGAGCTGGTCGCGCTTGGCAAGGATGGCCGCGGCGAGCCGCGCTTCACCAGTCGCGACATGATCGAGACCGAGCAGCGGCTGGAGCGTGCGACGGGCGCGCTGGCAGCGCATCGCGGACATGGTCTTTCGACGGCGACGCTAACCCAAGCCATCGCCGCCGCCGAAAGTCGCGGCCTCCTGTTGGGTCACGAGCAGGCCGCCGCGCTTGAGCATGTAACGCGCGGATCCGACCTTGGCGTTGTCCTGGGTTATGCCGGCACCGGAAAATCGGCGATGCTCGGTGTCGCGCGTGACGCATGGGAGAGCGCGGGTTATTCGGTCCAGGGCATTGCGCTATCGGGTATCGCCGCTGAGAATCTCGAAAGTGGCTCGGGCATCGCGTCGCGCACGATCGCCAGCCTCGAGCATCAATGGGGGCAGGGACGTGAGCTGCTCGACCAGCGCTCGATCCTCGTCATCGACGAGGCCGGCATGATCGGCACGCGGCAGATGGAACGCGTGATCAGTGAAGCGGAGAAACGCGGCGCTAAGGTCGTGCTGGTCGGCGATCCGGAGCAGCTTCAGGCAATCGAGGCGGGCGCGGCGTTCCGCTCGACCGCCGAGCGGCATGGCAATGTCGAGATCACCGAGATCCGCCGCCAGTGCGAGGACTGGCAGCGCGATGCGACGCGGCACCTGGCGACGGGCCGGACGGCGGAGGCGATCGCAGCTTATGACGAACGCGGCAATGTCCATGCGGCCGAGACGCGCGAGCAGGCCCGTGTTGATCTGATCGATCGCTGGGACCGCGATCGGTCCGCAGCACCTGATGCCAGCCGGATGATCCTGACCCATACCAATGACGAGGTCCGCGCGCTCAACCTCGCCGCGCGTGAACGCCTGCGGTCGGGTGGTCAGTTGGGCGAAGATGTGACGCTTGAGGTCGAGCGCGGCGAGCGATCGTTTGCCACCGGCGACCGGGTGATGTTCCTGAAGAACGAGCGTGCGCTTGGCGTGAAGAACGGGACGCTCGGGGCGGTCCAATCGGTCACGCAAACCCGCATGGCGGTAATGCTCGACGATGGCCGCTCGGTCGCGTTCGATGTGAAGGACTATGCCCATGTCGACCATGGTTACGCCGCGACCGTGCACAAGTCGCAGGGCGTGACGATTGATCGTGTCCATGTGCTGGCGACGCCGGGGCTCGATCGGCATGCCGCCTATGTCGCGCTGTCACGACAGCGGGACAGTGTCGACCTTCATTATGGGCGCGACGATTTTTCGGACCAGGGCAAGCTGGTGCGCGCGCTGTCGCGCGAGCGCGGCAAGGATATGGCGAGCGACTATTCGCCGGCGCCGGAGCGCACGGTGCCACCGCCGACGCGCAACCCGTTTGAAGCGTTGCGCGAGCGCCTCGCGCGGACCGAACGCACGCCCACGCGTGAAATTCTCGATGGCCTCGCGCGTCGTGCGGCGCCCGCGATCGCGCCCAAGGTCGCGCCGCTCGACAAGGCGGTCGAGCGCTATGCGCGTGCCGCCGCCGACATCATCCGCATGCGAAAGGGCGGTCTCGAGGCGCTGCCGCACCAGCGCGCGGCATTTGGCGACGCCGCCAAGGCGCTGGACTCGCTTTGGCCCGACGGCGCGGAGGATTTGCGCAAGGCGCTGAACGCGGAGCCTGTGCTGATCGAGCAGGCAGCGAGCGGCAAGACCGCGGCCGCGATCCGCGCGATGACGCTCGAGACAGAAATTCGGGTCGACACGTCACAGCGGGCAGACCGGTTCGTTGCCGAGTGGCAGCAAAAGACCAGGAGGCTTGAGCGCATCAGCCGCGTCGGCGACTATGATCAGATCGATCGTGCGCGCGAGAACCTGACCGGCATGGCGAAGAGCCTGCACCGCGACCCGCAGCTCGAGTCGCTGCTCAGAAATCGGCGCCTCGAGCTCGGCATTACCATGCCCCAGGGACAATCTTTGTCCCATGACCTCCAGGATATGGTCAGCCTCTCGCGCAGCCGCGGACTTGGCCGTTAGGCCTCGCCACATGGAAAACAACCACACCCAATCCGACCCTCTGCATGACATCGCCCAACTACTCGAGGCCGTGCACATCAATACCACCCATAGCCGAGCCGCGGAGGAGCGCATCGCTGCCGCGCTGGAGCGCATTCCGGATTACAGTCCGACGCTGGCCGATGTGCTCAAGGGGCAGCAAAGTGCCGGCAGCGGGATCGAGCGACTGGAAGGCAGCGCGTTCCTCAGATTGTCGCCGGCCCAGCTCACCAAATATCTCATCGACGCAAGCGCGAGCATCCGGACCGAGGATCACCGTGCCTTGCAGGACCATCGCGATGGGATGGCCCGCTCGATCGGGCAGATCGACGCCATCGTCCAGCGCGGTCAGGCAGCCGATGTCCAGCTTCGGCGGTTGATCTGGGCAGGTGTCGGCAGCCTTCTCCTGGGCGTTTTCTTCGGGTCGATCCTGCCCGGCTCGATCGCCCGCTCATTGCCCGAGCGCTGGCATGTGCCCGAGTGGATGGCCGCGCGGACGTTGGGCATGGATCAACGACAGGCCGGGGCGCGCCTGATGGAAACAGCGCGGGATGCCGAGACGGGGACTCCGCCGCCCATTACGAACGAGCTCCGCGGGCGGTATGCCCGCGACGTCCGGAAGGAGCGATAGGGCACGCGTGGCAATACGATCGGCACCGGCTGGATAAGCCCCCATTTTCCCGGCAATGGTGTACGTCATCAATGGAACCGGGTGCTAGAATCCCGCGCAACGTTTCGCGTGCTCGCACGCTAAAAGGGGATGCCGTCCGCAACGTTCAACCGCCGTTCGGCGACGACCGCTCAGGGTCGTTTGGCACAGGGCTGAAGGATGAGCAGTCCCTTTTGCCGAACATTTGGGCCGCTTGGCTATGATTTTGGCGTCTAGGAAAGAAACAGCTCCGCCGCCGCGTCAATGATCGCCTCGGCATCGAGACGATAGGTGCGGTACAGGTCCGGCAGGTCGCCTGTTTGACCGAACCGGTCGACGCCGAGCGGGCTGACGCGCATGCCGCGCACGCCACCGAGCCACGACAGCGCGCCGGGCGAACCGTCCAGGATGGTGACCAGACCGGCGCCGGGCGACAGCACCGACAGCAGGTTCTCGACATGCGATGGTGCCGGCGGCGTACCGGTCCAGCGCGCAGCGCGGCGCGCCGACCAGCCCCGATGCAGCAAGTCCGGCGAGGTGACGTTGAGCAGGCCGAGCCCGGGAATATCGTCGAGCAGCTGCGCGTGCGCGTCAAGCACCTCGGGCGCGACGGCGCCGGTGAACACCAACGCCGCGTCGGTGCGTGCGCCGGGCTTGCGCAGCCAGTAACCGCCTTTCAGTGCGCCGGCTTCCCAATCGTCGTCCTCGCGTGCCACCTGCGCGATCGAGCGCGTGCTGAGCCGGAGATAGACCGAGCCGCCGTCATCGGCCTGGATATGCTCGAAGGCGTGCCGCATCATCAGCGTCAGCTCATCGGCCCAGGCCGGTTCATAATAGGTCAGGCCGGGCTGCCCCATGCCGATCAGCGGGGTGTTGATCGACTGGTGTGCGCCGCCCTCGGCCGCCAGCGTCAGCCCGGAAGGCGTGCCGACCAGCAGGAAGCGTGCATCCTGGTAACAGGCATAGTTGAGCGCATCGAGACCGCGGGCGATGAACGGATCATAGACCGTGCCGACGGGGATCAGACGCGTGCCGAAATGCGGTGCGGCGAGCCCCAGCGAGGCCAGCATCAGGAAGAAGTTGTTCTCGGCGATGCCCAGTTCGATGTGCTGGCCCGCGCCGCTGCCGGCCCATTTCTGTGCCGAGGGGATCTTCGCCGCGCGGAACACATCGGCCAGTTCCCGGCGGCGAAACAGGCCGCGCTGGTTGACGAAGCCGCCGAGATTGGTCGTCTGCGTCACGTCGGGCGCAGTGGTGACGATGCGGTCGCCGAGCGGCTCGCCCGACTTGGCGAGGTCGAGCAGGATGCGGCCGAACGCGCTTTGTGTGGATTGCTCGTCGCCCTCCGGGACCGGCAGGCGCGTGGGCACGGGCACAGCGGCGGCGCGCGGCTCGGGAGGTTTGGCCGCAAGCGCGCTCCGCGCGACGAACGCCTTGAGCTCGGCCGCGACATTGTCGCCGAGCCCGGCATAGGGCTCCCACTCCTGCCCTTCCGCAATGCCGAGCTGGTCGCGCAGCGCCGCGATCTGCGGCGGGTTCATCATGCCCGAATGATTATCCTTGTGGCCGGCCAGCGGCAGGCCATAGCCCTTGATCGTATAGGCGATGAACAATGTCGGGCGGTCGTCGTCGGCGCTGTCGAACGCCTGGGTAAGCGTTTCCATGCAATGCCCGCCGAGATTGGTCATCAGCGCGGCGAGCGCATTGTCGTCGTAGCCGGCAAGCAGTTTGGCGACATTGGGCTTGCCGCCGATATCGGCGAGCAGCCGCGCGCGCCAGGCCGCGCCACCCTGATAAGTGAGCACGGCATAGTCGGCATTGGGGCAGCTATCGATCCACTCTTCCAGCGTCTTGCCGCCCGGGCGCTTGAACGCCGCACGCTGCAGCGCGCCGTGCTTCAGCGTCAGCACGCGCCAGCCGCACGTCTCGAAGATGTCGTCAAAGCGGCGGAACATGCGGTCCGCCGTGGTATGATCGAGCGATTGGCGGTTATAATCGACCACCCACCAGCAATTGCGCAGGTCGTGCTTGTAGCCCTCGATCAGGCACTCGTAGATATTCCCCTCGTCCAGCTCGGCATCGCCCATCAGCGCGATCATCCGGCCGGCGTCGCTTTCGGCCAGCGCGCCGTGCGCGATGAGATAATCCTGCACCAGGCTGGTGAACGCCGTCACCGCGACGCCGAGCCCTACCGAGCCGGTCGAAAAGTCGACCGGGATGCTGTCCTTGGTGCGCGAGGGATAGCTCTGCACCCCGCCGAGCCCACGAAAACGCTGCAGCTTGTCGAGGCTCTGGTTGCCGAGCAGATAGTGGATCGCGTGCAGCACCGGCCCGGCGTGCGGCTTCACCGCAACCTTGTCCTGCGGGCGCAGCGCGTGGAAATAGAGCGCCGCCATGATCGCGGTCATCGAGGCGCAACTCGCCTGGTGACCGCCGACCTTCAGCCCGTCGCGCTTCTCGCGCAGATGGTTGGCATTGTGCACCGTCCAGGACGACAGCCAGCGCAGCCGCGTGTCGAGCGCCTCCAGCGCGGCGAGTGTGTCGTGCCGGGCGAGGGCGGCGAGTCTGGTCATAATCGTCCCGTTGCGGATGTAAGGCACCTAGTGGTCAAGTGCGCGGTCGCCGAAAAACAAGGCTGGCCGCACAGCGTCGAATGACAGCCCCGGCCAACGAAATGCCTGGGTTCAAGCGCAGATCGCGCCTCAACCATCGCCTGTCATTCAGCCGCCTCGGCAGTTGGAATTTGTTCCGCGCGAATCATCTTGGCGAGCATGCGGCGCGCCCTCACCGCGGCGCCGTCGCCGACCAGGATCGCTGGTCGCAGGGACCAGAAGTCGCGTCCTGCCATGTTGGCCGCGACCTGGGATATCATCGGCTCGTCCTCCGTCTCGAACGCCTGCTTTATGCCGTTGTGAATGATCTCGCCCAGCTCCGCATTGTCGGGCTGAACATTGCGACCAACCATCCAGAAATAGTGCGTCGAAGTCTCGGTCTCCGGGGTCAGGAGATGCGCACTGGGTAGCCATGGGCCCTCCTCAGGTGAGGTACCGACCTCGCAGATGCCGACATCCAGCAGCAGACTTGAGGGCGCCGACCACCGCATGTGAGATCGCATGTCTGCATGATTGCTCCCGCGATCCCAAACCAGCCGGAAAAGCGGTGTTACCGGCTCATTGTCGTTCCACAGATAGGAAAACACAGTTCCTTCGTCCTGCTCCACTTTCGAGCGGGACCGCGCTGCAAAGCCATCGGTGGTGAGGAACGGATGCAAGAATGAAGCGTGGCTCAGATCCAGGAGATTGTCATTGATGAGTTCATAGTTCGCGGCAACGTGCAGATAATCACGCGAGCTCACGATTTCCGCCCGATCATAAAGGGAGAAGTCGGGGATCGTCGCCGGATCGGCGAGGCTCGGATCGCCCGGCCAGATCCACAGCGCGTGATGCCGCTCGACAAGCGGGTATGACCTGACCCGAGCGCCCGGCGGGACCGTCCCGTCACCGTGCGGATTGTGCACGCACAGACCAGCCCGATCGCCGGCCATCTGGCGGCGCTGCTGAGCGACTGAAGCAGGCGAAGGGCGGGGCAGGCGCTGCACTCGCCGTTCTAGGCGAACACCGTTTCGAGCAGGTTCAGAGGCATGCTGCCGCTACGTACCAGCTTGTCGTTGAACGAGCGCAGGTCGAACCCCGCACCGGCCGATACCATTGCCTCTTCGCGTATGGCCTGGAACCTGGCATGGCCGACCTTGTAACTGCATGCCTGACCGGGCCAGACCAGATAACGGTCCACCTCACCCGCGACCTGGACATGAGACGATCCGTTATTCTCCACGAACCAGGCGACCGCCTGCTCGCGGCTCCAGCGCATGGCGTGGATGCCGGTGTCCACCGCCAGCCGGCACGCCCGGAAGGCCAGGGACTGGAGATAGCCCAACCGCCCGAGCGGATCATCGTCATAAGCACCAAGCTCGTCGGCGAGCTGCTCCGCATAAAGCGCCCACCCCTCAGCATAGGCGTTGAACGACAGGAGCGAGCGGAAGAGCGGCAGGCGGTAGGTATATTCGCCCTGCCAGATATGGCCCGGTATCGCCTCGTGAAACGCAAGGGTCGGGAGCGCGTGGCGCGGCCACAGCGTCGTGTCCCGCAGATTGATGTAGAAATAACCCGGCACCAGCCCATCGACCGAGCCGGCCATGGCATAGCCGTCCGGCGCGCCCTGCTCGATAGCTTCCGGCACGCGGCGCACGGCCATACGGCAGGGTACCAGCGTGGCGAAGGCATCCGGCATGCGTGCGCGCATCCCGGACAGGCAATCCTCGATATAGGCGATCAGCGCCTTGCGCCCCTCCGCGTCGTTCGGGAACCGGTGACGGGGTTCGTTGCCCAGCGCGGCCATGCGCTCCCCGATGGTGCCGCGGGTCAGTCCCTGGGCTCGCAGCAACGGCTCCATCCGTCCCTGCAGCAGGGCCAGATGCTCCAGCCCGAGGCGATGCACTTCCCGCGCCTCGAGATCGGTTGTGGTGTTGGCACGCAGCGCCCAGCCGTAAAACGCCTCGCCCTGCGGCAGCTTCCAAACGCCCGCGTCTCCCGTCGCCGCGGGTAGCAGCGCCGTCAGGGCCTCAACCTGGCGGTCAAGGGCAGGAGCAATGCAGTCGGCTGCGACTGCATGGGCCTGGAGGGCATAGTGTCCGCCGAACCGCGCGGTCTGCCCGGGGAAAGACTGGAGCCAAGGCCAGCTTGCGACTGCCGCGTCGCGCTGCGCTGCAATCTGAGCGATCGTCTTGTGGAGCAGGAAATCGGGCAGCACGACGCCTGCGGCGCCGTCCGAGCGAATGCGTCCGGTTTCACCGTCGATGGCACCGGCTAAGGCCTGCAGGCGCGCAAGGAAGGCGTCGGCATCGGCCGCGCTCGCCACCCCGTGCTGCGCTTCCAGGAAATCAGGCAGCTCGACATAGGCCCCGGTATTCTGCGAGACGACATAAGGGGTGGAACGATGCGACAGGCCCATGTTGAGGCCGCTCGCGTCGCCGAAGCCGAACTCCATCCCTTCGCGCACCAGGTCGAAGGCCGCTTCCCCGATGTCGAGATGCAGCCTCGCTTCGGCATTCGCCCCGCGGCGGTCGAAGGATCGGATAGCCGTCAGGCGGTCGGTGATCCGCCCCTTCGCTTCGGCGATACCCTCGGCGGACCGGTCGGTCAGGCGCGACTTCAGTGCGGCGCGCTCGCCATGATCGAGTCCCAGGAGGGAGGCGTTTTCCGGGTAGAGTTGCAGCAGTTCCTCGGCGCTCTCCGCCAAGAAGGCTTCAGCCCTCTGATTCTCCATCATAGGGCTGCCAGCCCCTCCGCCAGGCGATCGATATCCGCCTCGTCGTGATCGGCGAAGATCGCGCAGCGAAAAATGCCATCCGGGCCCGCGCCCAGATAATTCGAGATCGGCAGATAGATGCCTTGCGCGAACAATGCGTGCTGCTGGGCCCGCATCGTCGCGCGCGGACCGGTGCGGAAGGCGATGATAGGTGCCGGGGAGTCGGGGATATCGAGCCCGATCGCTCGCAGGCTTTGCCGGGCATGGCGGGTGAGCGCCGCCAGCCTCTCGCGCCGTTCGGGATGCACCGTCATATAGCGCATTGCCGCATCTGCTACTGTCGCCGAGATCGTCGATCCGGCATTGGCGCCCCGCTTCGGCGGCTGCGCGTTGATCCGCTCGGCCTCGGCGGCGGAGCAGCCGATCACGGCGCCATTGGCGGAAAAGGACTTGCTGAGCGTACCGGCGAAGCGCGCGATCTTGTCGACGCCGAGATGCTCGACCGCGCCGCGCCCGGACGCGCCAAAGGCGCCGAAACCATGCGCATCATCGACCAGCAGCAGCCCCTCATACCGGCCGGCCACGTCCGCGAATTCGCGCAGGGGCGCGAGCAGGCCAGTCGTGGCATAGGTGCCGTCAGTCATCACCAGCGGGCGGCGGCCAGGCTGGAGGTCGCGGGCGATGGCGGCGGCAAGCGCCTCGGCGTCGCCGGTCGGGAAAGCCGTCACCGGCAGGTCGCTGAGCCGGGCCGCGTCGCGCATGTTGTAATGCGCGCCTTCGTCTAGGAAGATTTGGTCGGTGGGCCTCGCATGAGCGGCAAGCAGGATCGCGCCGATGAAATAACCGGTGGTGAAGAACACCGCCGCCGGCGTTTCCAAGAGGCGCGCGGCTGTGTCTTCCACCGCGGTATAAATCGTGTCCTCGCACCCGTAAGGCGGCGGAAACTGCTCGGCGAAGGCGGCGCCGAGCGCGATCGCGCGATAGGCCGATTCCCGCAATTCGGGCAAGTGCGCGAGCGCCAGATAGCTTGACCCGGCGAAATTGACATAATGCCGGCCGTCGATCTCCCACCGCGCCGTCGCCGGGCCGTGCACCTTGCGCCCCAGTATCGGCTCCACATCGGGCATGGCGCGGGATTGTCCGGGAAAGCTGTGGCCGGTCGTCATGGCGAAACCATGGTTCGTCGCCCCGCAACCATCAAAGCAGCATAGCTATTGGGTACATTAGCCGTACGGTGCAGTTGCGCGTGCAAAGCGGTACCGATATCCAGCCCCCATGACCGTGTCCGCCGACGAAGATCGCGATGCGCATCGGCTCGATACGCAATTGCTGTCGGACCTGTGGGTATTCCGCGCGGCCGCCCGCTTCGGGTCGATCACGGCGGCGGCGCGTCACCTCAACGTCACCCAGGGCGCAGTGAGCCAGCGCGTGCTGCGCCTGGAGGCGCGGCTCGGCACGCCGCTTTTCGTTCGGCACAAGAGCCGGATCGCGCTGACGGAAGCCGGCACCTCCCTGCTGGAGGCGATGACCAGCGTAGCGTCGACCCTCAATGACGCGCTGAGCCGGATCAACCGCCAGCAGCGCGGCGCTTTGGTCGTCAGCTGCGTGCCCTCGCTGGCGATGGAATGGCTGGTGCCGCATCTTGAGGATTTCTATCGCGAGTATCCGGGCATCGAGGTGTTCGTCCGGTCCGAGCTGGTGCCCTTCACCGCTGATCGCATGGACGACGAGGGTATAGACATCTCGATCGATTATGCGCCGCGCCCGCTCGAAGGGCTGCATGAGCTCGCCACGTTACAGGAGATGATCTTCCCCGTCTGTTCGCGCGCCTATCGTGATCGGATCGACGCGGGTGACGCCGGGGAGCCGCTGGTGCTGTTGCAGGACGATGTGCCTTGGCTCGCAGGCGCCGAGGGCAACGAATGGGACATATGGCGCGCGGCCCTTGCCGTTGATTGGCCGGATCGTCCTACCGTGCGGCGGCACTTCAACCTGTCTCACCTCACCTATCATGCCGCGATGTGCGACCAGGGCGTCGCTATCGGTCGTGCTACGCTGGTCAACCGGTTGATGGCACGCGGTGAGCTGGTAGAGGCCACGGACTTTCCGCCGGTGCCGGGGGCCATCTATCGGGCACTGTCCCACCGACCGGGGGACATGCGCTCCCCGGTGCGCCGGTTCGCGATCTGGCTGGCGCGAGCGATGGCGGAGACGCAGCGGCACACACTGACGCTGCTTAACCACGGCGATATCCCGCACGACGTCTGAGCGGCGCACGTGCTGCCATCTCGGCAGCTAATGCTATCACTAGTTTTTAGAGATTGGCCCGAGGGGCTGCCGATGCTCCGATATGCTGCCCGGTGCAGATCGCAGGATCACGCCCCCGGGTTGCGGAAAATGGGCGGCGGCCGGACTCGGCAACGCCGCTCTGTCCCGGCGAGGACGGTCGCAGCAGGAAGGAATGTGCCTCACACTCGACCGGGTGGAGGCCGGCTTGACTAAGGGGGATACAATGCGAACTCGGCTGCTCCAAACGCTCATCATGGGGACGTGCTTCACAGCACTAAGTACCCCCGCCATCGCCCAGACCGCGCCTGCGGGCACCGATGCGAAGGGCAACCAGCCTATGCCAAGCGACATTGTCGTAACGGCGACCAAGCGTAGCGAACGCCTGCAGGACGTGCCGGCATCCGTCAGCGCGATCTCCGGCGACGCGTTGACGCAGCTCGGCGCGGCTCGACTGCAGGACTATATTTCCCGCGTGCCCGGGCTGATCCTGGACGACACCTCCTTCTCAAACGGCTTGAACCAGCTCACCATTCGCGGCCTCAATACCGGCCCGGGCGCAAATCCGACGGTGGGCATCTACATCGATGACTCGCCCTATGGCAGCAGCAGCAACAACAGCTTCGGCGGGAGCTCGGTGCCCGATCTGGATCCGCTCGATCTCGAGCGGGTGGAAGTGGTACGCGGGCCGCAGGGCACGCTGTACGGCGCGGGCAGCCTGGGCGGCCTGTTCAAATATGTCACGGCCGCGCCTGATCCGACCAAGACCTTCGGCCGGGTGGAGGCTAACGGCACTTTCATCGATCGCGGCGGATCGGGCTACAGCTTGCGCGGTGCGGCCAACGTGCCTCTGACCGACGATCTGGCGGTGCGCGCCAGCGGCTTCTATCGCCGCGACCCGGGCTTCATCGACAATGTCCGAACCGCCACGCACGATGTGAACACCACGGATGTCTATGGTGGTAGAGTGTCGCTGGGCTGGAACGTCGCGCCGGGCTGGGCGGTGCGTGCTTCGGCAATGATTCAGCGTCTGCAGGCGGACGGCAATGCGGTAGCCGATTATGACAATGTCACCAGGCAACCACTCTTCGGCCGCTACGCCCAGGCGCGGGAGCCGTTTACCGGCAAGACCTCGCAGCTCGACAATTTCTACAGCTTGTCGATCAAGGGCGACCTCGGCTTCGCGACGCTGACCTCGGCAACGAGCTATCAGAAGCAGAAGCTGGATTTCAACCTGGACGTGACCGACGCTTATGCCGCCGCGTTCGGCCTCGGCGGATCGGGCGTCGAAATCGTCACGCATTCGCTGCTGCACAAATGGACACAGGAAGTCCGCCTCGCTTCGCCAGACACAGGTCCGCTCTCCTGGCAGATCGGCGGGTTCTATACGCATGAGAGCAACGTCACCCTCCAGCCGATCTATGCCTTTAACCTGTCGACTGGCGCCATTCTGCCACCGCCAAACGTGCTGGACGCCGAGGTGGACTTCGGCATGAAGGAAATCGCCGGTTTCGCGAACGTGACCTATACCTTCTCCCCCGCCTTCGACATCACCGGGGGTCTGCGGTCCAGCCATAATAGCCAGACGCTGCACGAGGTGCTGGGCGGCCTGCTGACCGGTCCGGTGCTGCAGAACGGCACCTCCTCCGACAGCAGCTGGACCTGGCTAGTCACGCCGCGCTTCCACCTGAACCACGACACCATGCTCTATGCGCGCGTAGCGACCGGATATCGGCCGGGCGGCCCGAACCTGGTGGTGCCCGGCGTGCCGGCCTCTTACGAGCCGGACCGTGTCACGAACTACGAGTTCGGCTTCAAGACACGCATCAATCGCACCCTGTCTCTCGACCTTGCGGCCTATTGGATCGACTGGGACAACATCCAGCTGAACCAGACCAACTCCACCGGCCAGAACTATAACGGCAATGCCAGCCGAGCGCGCAGCCGCGGTGTCGAAGCATCGCTGGATTGGCGCGCAGCGCCGGGTCTGAACCTGCATGGCAACGTCACTTACGACGACGCTGTTCTGCGGGCGCCTCTGCCCCCGGGCGACGTGTCTGCCCCGGTCGGAGCGCGGCTCCCGAGCGTGCCCGAATGGAGCGGGCAGATCGGCGCGGACTATGAATTCGCCGTCGGTGGCCATTGGAAGGCAATGGTCGGTGCCGACTGGCGATATATCGGGGACCGGCTGGGCTATTTCGTCAGTCCGGGCAGCACGCGATGGTCTCTGCCGTCCTATGACGTGCTCGACGTGCGCGCCGGCCTGCGCAGCGGACAGCTGTCAATCACGGCCTATGTCAAGAATGTGACCAACAGCTACGGCCAGGTGGCGGCTTATCAGCTTGGCCCGAGCACGCGGGTAACGGTGATCCGGCCGCGTACGTTCGGCATCTCCGTGGCGTCCAGCTTCTAATCTGACCTGAGGAAACCGAATGCACCCGCCGATTGATCCCTTCTATGCCATCTCGATCAGTCGGCGGGCGCATCAGCTGTCCGCGCAAGGCCGCTCCATCGTTCATATGGAGTTCGGCCAGCCGGGCGCGGATGCGCCCAAGGCAGCGATCGCGGCCACCCACCAAATCCTGGACGCCGGCGCTCCCGGCTATTGGGAGAGCGAGGCGCTGCGCGAACGTATCGCGCGGTCCTATCTCGAACGCGAAGGCGTGGAGGTGGGGCCCGAGCGGATACTCCTCACCTGCGGGGCCTCGCCCGCGCTCGTTCTCGCGTGCACGACCGCTTTCGAGCCGGGCGACCGCATCCTGGTCGCGCGGCCAGGCTATGTCGCTTATCGCAATGTGCTGAAATCGCTGCACATGCTTGCCGAGGAAGTCGAATGCGGGCCGCAAGTCCGCTTCCAGTTGACCGCCGACATGATCGCGGCGAGCGATCCGGCGCCGGACGGCGTGCTAATCGCCAGCCCTGCCAACCCCACCGGCGCGATCATTCCGCCGGATGAGCTGAAACGTATCGCAGGCGTGTGCCGCGAGCGCGGTATCCAGCTGATATCGGACGAAATCTACCATCGGCTGAGCTATGGCGAGCCAGCGCATTCGATACTGCGCTACGATCCGCAGGCGATCGTCATCAACAGCTTCTCCAAATATTTTTGCATGCCCGGCTGGCGGATCGGCTGGACGGTGATGCCGCCCGAACTCGTGTCGCCCGCCCGGGCGCGGCTGGGCAATCTCTTTCTTTCCGCGCCGTCACTCAGTCAAGTCGCCGCGCTGGCCGCGATGGACTGCGAAGAGGAACTGGACGGGCATCTCGAAACCTATCGCCGCAACCGCGCCCTGCTGCTGCAAGGGCTGCCGGCACTTGGCTTCGGCACGATCGCGCCGCCCGATGGCGCATTCTACATCTATGCCTCGGTTGCGCATCTGACCGACGACAGCCTGGCCCTGTGCCACACCTTGTTGGACGAAGCGGGCGTAGCAGTCGCGCCCGGGATCGATTTTGATCCGGATCAGGGTCGCCGCTTCATCCGGTTGAGCTTCGCCGTTACCACTGCGGATGTAGAGGAGGCCTTGCGGCGCCTGGAGGCATGGCTGCACGACAGGCAGCCTGTCGCTGCGGCTCCGGCCGCCCGGGTTCCGGGCTGAGGCGGCTGTCATGACCATCCGACGCTCGCTGGACATCACGGTCGATCGCCTGCCCCTGGCTCAACCGTTCCGCATTACCGGACACGTCTTTACGGAGACCGCGATCGTGATCGCGACGATCACCGAAGGCCGATGGCGCGGACGGGGTGAGGCGGCCGGGGTCTATTATCTCGACGATCCGGCGGATCGGGCCGCGGAGCGGATCGAGGGCCTGCGCGCGGCGATCGAGCGCGGGCTGGATCGCGACGCCCTGCAGCATGCGCTGCCCGCCGGCGGCGCGCGCAACGCAATCGACTGCGCTTTATGGGAACTCGAGGCCCAGCGAACAGGCCAGCCGGTCTGGACCCTTGCGGGTCTTAGTCAGCCTCGTCCGCTGCGCACGGCGTTCACGCTCGGTACCGACGCCCCGGAGAGAATGCGCGCCGCAGCTGCGGCTTATGACGTCGCCCGCTCGTTGAAGCTCAAGCTTTCCGGCGACGTGGCGGACGACATGGCTCGGGTGCAGATGGTGCGCGAGGCACGGCCGGACTGCTGGATCGGTGTGGATGCCAATCAGGGCTTCACGCTGGAGGCGCTCGAGCAGTTGATGCCGACGCTGATCGAAGCCGGCGTCGAACTGATCGAGCAGCCGCTCCCGCGCGGACAGGAAGAGGCGCTTCGCGGCTTCCGATCGCCCATCCCGCTCGCCGCGGACGAAAGCGTACAGACCTCGGCCGATATCCCCGCCCTTGCCGGCCTGTTCGACGTCATCAACATCAAGCTCGACAAGTGCGGCGGGCTGACCGAGGCGCTTCAGATGGTCCGCACGGCGCAGGCGCTGGGCATGGAGGCGATGGTCGGCAACATGACCGGATCCAGCCTGGCGATGGCGCCGGGCTTCGTGCTGGGACAATTGTGTCGCTATGTCGACCTGGACGGCCCGACCTTCCTGGCGCGCGATCACGAGCCGTCCGTTTCGTACAGCGACGGCATGATCTACTGCCCTGAAACCTTGTGGGGCTGCGATGCACAACCCATCCACGCCTGATCCGCTTTCCTTCGCCTCCGACCCCTTGCAGGCACCCACCAGGACTCCGTTCATGACTTCTTCCGCGACCACCGAACTGCCGACGCCTTATCTGCTGTTCGTCGGCGACATCGACGACCCACGCTTCGTCAAGACGGCCTATGGACTGCGCGACTGGGCGCCCGACAAATGCGTGGGCGAGATCGCCTGTTCGGACCGCGCGGTCACCTTGGGCCTGCCGCGCCTGTCGCCGGCCGAGGCCGCCGCCCGGGGCGCACGGTCGCTGTTGATCGGTGCAGCGCAGCAGGGGGGCGTATTCCCGGCCAGCTGGCTGCCGACGATGATCGAGGCGCTCGAGGCGGGGCTGGACATCGTCAGCGGGCTGCATACGCGGCTGACCTCCATCTCCAGCCTGGCCGAACGCGCTGCCGCGTTAGGACGCCGTCTCCACGACGTTCGCGTCCCTCCGCGTGACATCCCTGTCGCCACCGGGCGCAAGCGCAGCGGAAAGCGCCTGCTGACGGTGGGAACAGACTGCGCGCTGGGCAAGAAATACACGGCTCTCGCCCTGACCGCCGGCTTCGTACGACGCGGGGCCGACACGACTTTCCGCGCGACGGGGCAGACGGGGATCATGATCGCCGGCGGCGGCATACCGATGGACGCCGTCGTCGCCGATTTCGAGGCGGGCGCCGCGGAAATCCTGTCGCCCGCTGCCGCGCCCGATCATTGGGACATAATCGAGGGCCAGGGCTCGTTGTTCCACCCTGCTTACGCGGGCGTATCGCTAGGTCTGCTGCACGGCAGCCAGCCGGATGTGATCGTGATGTGCCATGAACCCGGCCGCACGGAATTGGCCGGCATGCCGGGCTTCGCGGTGCCGCAGCTTGGCGAGGCGATCGACCTGACGGTGCTGCTCGGGCAGCGGACCAACCCGGCGATCCGCTGCGCGGGCGTTTCCTTCAACACATCGCGCCTGAGCGAGCCCGAGGCCGAAGCGCTGATTGCCGAGTGGGAGAGAAAGCTGGGCCTGCCGGTGGCCGATCCTATCCGCGGCGGCGCCTCGTTCGATCGGCTCGTCGAAGCCTGCCTAGCCTAGCGCCAGCCGCGAAAGCGGCACGTTGCGGATAGGCCGGCTCTCCCAGCCCGCGAAATCATAGTGCCACCATTCGTACGGATCGACGCTGAATGCTTCGCTTTCCATGGCGCGCCGGAGCAGGTCGCGATGCCAGCGCGCCCGGCTGGTGCTTCCGCGATAATCGGGACTCGCGCGCACGCTTGGCTCGTCGAACCCGCTTGGCATCTCGACCAGCGCGCCGGTTTCGGCATCTGCGAGCGTGACGTCGACGGCGCATCCGCGATTATGCTTTGATCCCGAGGCAGGATCGGCACAGAATTGACGCAGCCCAACGGGCACCGCTTCCCAGAACAGCCACGTCACCGCCCAGGGTCGATAGGCATCCAGCACGACCAGACGATAGCCTTGTGCCAGGAGCCTGGCCTGGGCACGCATCAGCGCCTGGGCGGCGTCCCGCTCTAGGAAGGCGGCGGAGTGATCGTAGAGTGGCGTGCCGATGAAATTGTTCGCAGAGGCATAGCGCATGTCGATCGCGATGCCGGGATCGACCGTGCCGATCTCCACCAGACCCTCGCCCGACCCGGAAGCGCCAGCTGGAGGCTTCGCATTGGTGCTGCGCCTACGTAGCGCGGGAAGGTCGCCGGCGATCTGTTGGCGGAACTGCGCTGCGGCCGCGGCGGCGAAATCCTGACGCAGGAACCGCTCGCCCTCGATTTCGGCGACGCTTTCGCCGTCCGCGGATCGAAGCACGACTCCGCCCGCCTCGCTCGCCCACAGGCTTGGCCCGGCGCGTTGCAACGGCTGATGCTCCAGGCCGCGACCGCTGACAAACAGGGCGCCCTCCACCTCATATATGTCGAGCAGCGGTTTGTCGGTGCCGTACAAACCGACGAATGGCGCCAGATCGGCGCCGGGAGGCGGCGGCGCCGACATCCTAGGGAGCAGCCATTATTGCCGGCTCATCGGGGGCGCTGCTGCGGTTCTCGCGCAGCCACCCGCGATACAGACTCCAGGTGGCGAGCAGCACGAACAGGCACGGCACCAGCGTGTAGCCGATACGGATGCCGGTGATAGCACCGGCGCTCTGCACCGTCGCTCCGTTCACGAAGCCAACGAACAGCAGCATCTGTCCGGATACGAAAGAGCCTGCGGACGAGCCAAGCTTCATCGAGGCGACCATGATGCCGAGATAGAAACCGAGCGCCACCACGGTGCCGTCAGGCAAGGCCTTCTGCGCGGCTTCCAGGATTGCCGTCTGTATCAGCACGCCGACCACGCCTGAGCCCGCGCCGATCAGGCCCAGCCCGAGCAATGTCATCCATAGCGGGCCGTAAGTGGCGGCGAGTAGCAGTGCCATCAGCGTCGCCACGCAGATATTGGCGATCAGCATCGCGGTGAGAGCGTGCATGTAGCGGACGATGAAAGGCGTCATCACCATTCCCGCCAGCACCGCTCCGCCGAGCACCCCCTCCAGCAAGGCGAGCGTGCCGGTATTCCCATGCAGTACATATTGATTCGCAAAGGGTAGCAGGCCGAGCTGGATGACGATGCTGCCGTTCAGGCACACGATGAGCCCGATCAGATTGTAGAAGGTAGCGTTGCCGATCGTCTTTCGCAGCGACTTCCAGATCGAGATGGTCTGCGGATCGGTGCCGGTGACGCGCACCGGCACCTTGCGCACGCTGAGGACGAACAGGACAAGCGCGGCAAGCACGACCGCGGCGATGCTCGCGGCCATCATCGTATAGCCGGTCTTGCCGCCGCCGGTGGCAGATACGAGGAACGGCAGCGCCGGGCTGGCGATCACGCTGGAGACCTGTGCCGCGATCGTCGCGGTGGCAAGGAGGGTGCTGAGCTCGACCGAATTGGTCGTCATCTCCGTCGCGATGGCATATTGCGACACGCCGATCGCGGTCTGCGCGACCGAGGACAGGATCAGCAGCACGATCGCGATGACTGCGACCGTATAGACCGGCAGATGCGCCGGCAGCGCGAAGATGCCGGCGAGCGATGCCGCGAAGACCAGCGCGGAGATAAGGATCGCCGGTGCGCGACGCCTCATCCGGATCGAAACCTGGTCTACCCAGCCGCCGAACATCGGATCGATCAAGGCATCCCACACCTTGGGCAGCGCGATGATGCTGCCCGCCAACGCACCCGGGATGCCGGCGATCTGCGTCAGGTAATAGAGCAGCAGGAGATTGATCGGCAACAGTCCGAGCGAGACCGCCACGTTGCACAAACCGTAGCCCAGCCAGCTGGGGCGAAGAGCCCGTGCAAAGTTCATATGCCCTTCTGTCCCATCGGTACGAATGCGAGATGATGATAGTCGAAACTGAAATCGGCGAGCGGCGACAGCGCGCGCATCGAGAGGGCCGTGACCCGGCCCTGCTCGACAGCGAAGCGCAGTACCGCATCCTCGCCGACGCCCCGGGCGAAGCGTGTCCGGAAGGCGTCCTGGCCGAACGGCTCGAGCGGGCCGGCAAAAGCGGAAGTCGGCAGGAAGCGAAGCTGGAGCGCATCGTCCGCATGCGATATCTCGACCTCCCCATACCAGGGATCGCGATACCGGCCCGCGTATAGCGCGAGCGACAGGGAGCTCTGGCCGGGCGGGACGGGAAAGCTGCCGTCGGCGGCTATCGCCGTCGCCACCTGCGCCTTCAGTCCATCGATCGTCCGGCGGGCTGCAGCGATCCAGTCGAAGGGATCGCTCTGGTCGGTCAGCAGATCGAGCAGCGCATAACGCAGTGCCGAGAGCGCCTCGCTATCGGCTGAATTGTTGAACACCGCCAGGCCGATCCCCGCATCCGGCAGCAAGGCGATGCGCGAGGTCTGGCCGGCGACCATCCCGGCATGGGTAAGCATCCGGCGGCCGCGATAGTCGTTGACGCCCCAGCCGAGCGCATAGGCCTCGATCACGGCTCTCTGCGGGGCCTCCGGGCTCGGTCCCGGCCCGCTCGCAATGATGGTCTGCGGACGCCACATCTCGTCGGCCTGCGCAGCACTCCACAACCGGGTTCCGTCCGGCAGGACGCCCTTGCCCAACTGCGCCTCGATCCAGGGCAAGATATCGCTGGCGCTGGCGTGCACGCCGCCGGCGGGACCGAGCAGATCGATGTCCTCGGGGACAATGCGTTCCAGCTGCCCCATGCCGATCACCGGCGGCCCCAGCCGCGCGTGCCGCCCGGCGCGATCCGGCGAGCGGGCGAGGGAGGGATTGGGCGCCGCGTTCCGCATTCCGAGCGGTGCAAAAATCTCCCGCGGCAGATAGTCGTTCCAGCTCGAGCCGGAGACGCGAGCAAGCACCTCGCCACCGACGATGTAGAGGATGTTGTCATAGGCATAGCCCGCCCGGAAGCCGATCTCGGGCGCGAAATGCGGGAGCGCCGCAATCAGGTCGGCGACCGTGAAATGCCCCTTGCGCACCGTCATCAGGTCACCCGCGCCCAGCGGCAAACCGCTGCGGTGCACCAACAGGTCGCGCACCGTCATCATCCGGGTGACCGCCGGATCCGACATGCGGAATTCCGGCAGATGTTGCACCACCGGATCGTCCCAGGCGAGATGCCCGCGCTCCACCTCGATCGCGAGGCAGGCCGCCAGAAACGCCTTGCTGTTCGATGCAATGGCGAACTGGGTATCGGGGCCGACCGGCGCCGCGTCGCCAAGCGCGCGTACGCCCAATCCCTCGACGACCGGCGCGTCCCCGGGGCGCACCGCCGCGACTGCCAGGCCCGGCAGCTCGAACTCTTCCATGAACGCCCGGATGGTAGCCAGGATGGCGACTCTCAAACTCACGCGGGAGCGTCCAGATAGGCCGCGCGGTTGGCCGCGATCACCGCCCATTCCTCTTGTGTGAAGGGCAATTGCGAAACGATCAATGCGTCATGTTCGGCAGGCGAACAGAGCGTCGGCCAGTCGGATCCGGTGACGAAGCGCCCGATCCCGATGCGACGGGCAAGCGTGACCAGCCCGTCGAGCAGCGCCTTGTTGTCCGGCGTCGTCGGATCGAGCACCAGCACGACCGACAGGTCGACCAGCAACCGCTCCAGCCCGGGAGCTCCGCGGTCGAGCGCGTCGGCATAATGGCTCAACACCTCCACCGCCTCGGCCACGCCGCCGCCGCCGCCGCCATGTGCCAATTGCACGACGGTACCGCGAATCCGGCTGAGCACCGAGCGGATGAAACGCTCGGTGTCGGATGGTTGATACGGCCCGGGGTGGCGCACATGGACGATCAGCGAAAGACCGGCCGCGCTGGCCTGTGCCACCATGTCCCCCAGCATAACCAGGTTCTGATCCGACGAGGGATCAAAGCCGCTGTTGCCCAGGTGGAGCTTGACGCCCGATACGCCGGGCTGGGAAATCCAATACGTCAGCTCATCCGATGCGGTGGCACTGAACGGGTTGACTCCGATGAACGCCTTCAGCCGTCCGTTCGAGGCCAGTGCGGTGTCCACGTTAAAGCGGTTTTCCGCGCGCGTCAGGCCTGCGGGATCGGCCAGCCCCGGAGTCGCGAAGGGCGAGGTGAAGATATAGGCTTCGGACAGCAGCACCCCTTGCTCGAACCCGGCAGCGTCGAGCAGGCGCAGCGCGTCCCCGCCGTCGCGCGGTTCAAGCAGCGCCGGATTCAGCCTGGCGAACATGTCGGGCATGCGGTCTCGGACGCTGCGCAACTCATCCGAAGCCGCGTGCGACTGGATGTGCATGTGGTGATCAACAACCGATGTGATGCGACGACGGGCCAGCCCAGGATCCGCCTCCGCGACCAACCTCGCCCCATCCTGCAAACACATATCGTTTTCCCGCGTACCGCCAGGCAACAGTCCACCCGCCTTCAGGTGCGAATGCCACCCTCAAAAGCTAATAATCGCATTAGCAACGCTGCCTCGCCTAGCACCATGGTTCGCGGATTAATGCCGTCAGTATTTGAGACAAGCGATTGCATCGCCCACCGCAGCGGCTTTCGGGCACCCGCGGGACGCTGAATCGATTGCGATGGAGCGACTGGTGACGGACTTTTCCACCCGCACGTTAGTTGGAAAGGCCGCGCGACTTAGCGCCGGTTCTCCGCGCGCGTGCCGGGCGCCGGAGAGCCTGCGGCGTATTATCACCAGCCGGATCGGCTGATCCGGCGCCGGCCTGCGCAAGAGACGAGCAGGCAAAGCGTATTTCTCCATCGCGAGTTCAATCAATGTATGCTGTCGACCCGGTGGCCGAGGCACGCCCTCGGCCTCAATTCCGCAAGGCCCCGCTCGACCGGCTGGCCACGCTGGAAGTAACTGCCGATTATTGCCCGCAGACCCTGATGCGAGTGCTGGACCTGTTCGCCCGGCACGCGCATGTGCCCTATAACATCGTCATGCATCGGCGGTCGCGAAGTCTGCACCTGCTCATCCGTTTCGAGGATGTGGCCGATGCTTCCGCCGAGCGCATGCGCGAAGCGGCAGCCGCCTTTCCGATGGTTTGGACCGCCAAGCTGCGGCGCGCACTGGCGGCAGGCGGCGCTGATCCAGGCAGGGCAGACCAACCCTTGTTCGCGGACACGCAGGATCGCGATCGGTAGCCGAAGTCGGGACGGGGCACGGCGCCGGTGGCGGATCGTTCCACACCACGCGCTCAAGGCGGTGCGCCGCGGCCGGCACATTTGGTCATAATCGTCGCGGTCGACGCTAAAACGGGCATCCGCCGTTCAGCATTTTCGGAGCTGGTCGGGGGAATATTGCCAGATTCGGAACCCTCTGCGGCCACAAGGACTGCGCGTCGGCCCCGGTGATGGCGAAGCCGCGGTCCCGACCGAGCGTTCTACATTCTATCGTTCAGCGGCGAAACCAAGTCGCCCAACTCAGCGAATGCGCGGTCCAGGCAGGCTGCCAGTCCGAGCGACGTGCTGTTATACCAAGCGTCGAAGGCGTGCCCCAAAGCGGCAACGCCCACCTGGGCCGCAAGATCTGCCCGGCGTACCTCAACGCCACGCTTGCGAAGTGCGCCCGCTACCACTCCAGCGATGGCAGTACGCTTGTCGCTCTCCCGCTCCCGAAGGGCGGTGTTTGCGAGAATTATCTTCCGGCGGGGGTCCCGAAAACCGCCTGTTCTTCTCCAGGGCGGGCGCGACCGCCGTAAAGGCATGCCAGATCGACTCCATCGGAGCCGCGTCCGGCGGCGCGGCCGCGATCGCCAGCGACAGCGCCTCGTCGAGCAGCGTCTGACCCTCGAAAAGTAGGCATCAGGGCACCGAAGCTACTTATCAAGTCTTAGATTCGGGAGCAGCTCATCGTGCAATTGGGCGCTCATCGTACCGTCGGCGCTTGGATCTGCCCGACGGCGGTCAGGATTGGCCCACGCCGCCAGGCAGCGGCGCCAGTCCGAGCTTGACGAAATCGGCGACCGACTCGGCAGTCTGCGCCCTCTGCGATACATCGTGGTCTCGCAACGGTTTCCCCAGCCATGCCGATGGTCCGGTGCCGAGCAGCAGGAACGCCTCGACGTCCATACCGCGCATATCGCCCTCGCGCTGCGCGGCCGTGGCTCGCGCGCGCGAAATGGCGGTGAACCGCCCGGCCGCGTCAAGAACGGAAGATCTCGCTTGTGGCGAAAGGGCATCCAGCCCGCTGAGGTGCCGTAGCGGGCATATGTCTGGATTCTGCTGGGCAAGAGCGTGGGTGCGCTGCTGCAAATCCATTTCGTCAGCAGCCGAGAGTCCGAGGCGACCTGTCTCGTCCGATATAAAGAATGCGATTTTGAAAGCGCGTTCGTAACAGGCGGAGATAAGTGCCTGCTTGTCGCCGACATAGCGGTAAAGGGCCTTCTTGTTCGTGCCCAGATCGCTGGCGATCTCATCGAGCGAGGTTGTGTCGATCCCCTTCGCGTTGAACAGGCGCGATGCTACGAGAAGTATCCTTTCGCGCCTGTTCTCGCGTTCCCCCTCGCGATCGAATGCCGCGGTCGCGCGCGGAAGAAGCGGGGAAAGGTCGATCTCAGGCCCACGACTGGAACGACTGCGACGCGCGGCGACCCCCCACCGGGCGAGGTCGCACGTGAACCGTACAATCGCTTGTCGGTCGATTGGTGTGGGGGCGTTCCACCGTTCCGCGAGGGGTACCCAGAAGATCATGCTTATTATGCAACGCGCGGCTGTGTCGTAGTCGCACGATCTTGCCTCGCCGACGCTTGCGCCGGCCTCAAGCAAGCCTGCCAGCCTTGCAACAATCCCCTCGTAAAGCGCTAATACAACTTCCCGCTCTTGTCGCCTGAGCAGCCCTAGCTCGCTCAGCGCAGCGATCTCGGGCTCGACCGGATCGAGGGATGTCGCGATCAGTTGATCAACGATGTCCAGCGTTTCGCGCCCGGTTTGCGCGGCTTCGCCCAAATGGCGCGCCAACACCTCAAGCGAACGGCGGTAGACCTTGAACACCAGGTCCTCGCGATCCTCGACATAATAGTAAAGCGCGGCGCGCGATACTCCCAAGCGGTCGGAGATCTCAGTCAGCGACGTCTGGGTCACACCGCGGGAATTGAATTGCCGGGCAGCTTCATCGAGAAGGTCGTCCTGCCGAGCGCGGGCGCTCGTTCCAATCAGCCCAGCATCGCGCCTTTCTGTCCTCGCCATACGACCTTATTAGACGACGGACGGGCGCTGTCGCCATACCTTGCAGCCCCAATCGTCTTCTCCTGCTCCTAAGCGCGAGTCCGTGCCGTCGCCCCTGCGCATCCGCCACTGCTCTGCAACAGACGGCGCCCGACCGAAAGTGCACCCATTCGTAAAAACTATTGACTGAACTTTCGACTCAGTTACCATTGCCACCGAAACGTAAAAACGTTCATTCCGTCAGCTTGAACACAAGAGGCGGAGGATGGCCGCCATGGCGGACCTGCACGATGGGAGAGGGCATATGAAAGCTGTGTTGCGGACACGGGCGCTGTCGGCGTCGCTTCTGACATTGGCGGCGGCTGGCGTGCCGAACGCCGCGCGGGCGCAGGATGCGCCGTCTAAGTCGGCGCCGGCCTCGCCGCAGAATCCGGCGGGAGACCAAGCAGCGCCCGATATCGTCGTAACCGGCCTCAAGCGCGAACAGGCGTTGCAGAAAGTGCCGGCAGCTATCTCAGCCATCGGTTCGGATTCAATCCAGCGGCAGGGCATCACCGACACCACCAACCTTCAGTTCTATGTCCCGAGCCTCGTATCGGGAAAGCTCGCCGGCGTGACCGCGATCAGCATCCGTGGGGTGGGAATCAATCAGTATGGCCCGACCGCACAACCCGGGGTCGCTGTGCACATCGATGGTGTCTACCAAGCGCGCACGCTGACCGGTGGTTTAGGCCAGATCGACCTGGAGCGTGTCGAGGTGCTACGCGGCCCTCAGGGTACGTTGTACGGTCGCAACGCGACCGGCGGTGCAGTCAACTTCATCACTACCGATCCCAAAGACACGTTCTCGGCATCGTTTCTCGCCGGCTACGCAAGCTACAACGAGTATCATGTTCAAGGGATCTTGAACGCGCCGCTTACCGAAGGGCTGCGCGCCAGGCTTGCCATAGACTATGTCGATCGCAATGACGGCTTCATCAAGAACGTTCGCCCTGGCGGGCCGGACGCGGACAAGGGTTCGACCTTCAACGCACGCCTCAAGGTGGCCGCCGACATCACCAGCGGCCTGGATCTCGTGGTGTCGGGCTATTACTCTCGGCGGGAAGGAGCGTATCCCTACCTCTTGCTGAACTCGCCGCCGGGCCCGCTGGCGGTGGCGACTTTCCCGACGCTCGCAATGGCGGTCGTCCCTAGCCAGCCGCGGCGTTCAAGCGCCGACCTCGGCGCCTCGTCCACTCTCGACACTTATGGCGGAACCGCGACGAGTAGCCTTAGTCTCGGTTCGATCAAGCTGAAGTCAATCACCGCCTATTCGCGATACAAGTACCGAGACGCCTACGACTCGGACGGAACGAACCTTTCGTTCGTTACCCTAAACGAGCGCGTGCAATCGAAAACTTTTTCGCAGGAACTGAATTTAAGTGGAAGCATCGGCCCGGTCGATTTTCTCGTCGGCGCCTTCTACATGGATGACGACCTCGACGAGAGCGCGGTTTTCGGCTTTCCGATTGGCTATCCACTCGCAGGCGTCGTTCCCGGTGGCTCACTGACAACGCGGTCACGGCCCTATCGGGTGAGAACGATCGCTGGCTTCACCGACGACACCATCAACATCACAGACAAATTCCGGGTCATTCTAGGCGCCCGCTATACGTCGGACAGGGTCGCTGTTCGCGAAGCCAGCGTGATTGACGGACTGCAGGTAGCGCCGGGCGTGATATTGCCGCCAACCGATTTCTGCAGCGGCGGCATCGTCGAGCCGAGATTCCACGCCTTTTCGCCCAAGGCAGGGCTGCAATACGATATTGCCGAGCGCGTCAGCGCCTACGCCACCTTCTCGCGAGGGTTCAAGGATGGAGGCGTCAACGGTTGCAACACCATCTATCAACCCGAGAAGATCACGGCATACGAAGCCGGTGTTCGAGCGCGGTTGCTTGGCGGAAAGCTCACGCTGAATCCAACCATCTTCCATTATGACTACACTGATTTCCAGGTCACTCAGTTCCAAGGTCTATCGTCGCCGGTCGTCAATGCTCCCAAGGCAACCGTGACGGGTCTCGAGATCGAATCCGCCCTGACATTGGGCGCCCATGTCAGAATCAATGCCAACGGCACGCTGCTCGACGCCAAGTATGGCGACGGGTTCTTCAACACCGACACCCTGAATTTCGGCGCCGGGGTTCAGGATCTGTCCGGCAAGAGGCTCAACCGCTCGCCGAAGCGGTCAGGCAGTATCGGCCTCGAGTATCGCACTTCCATGACCGGATATGGCCGCTTCAGCTTGCGCGGTGACCTGTATGCGTCGTCGCGCATCTACTTCCGCGAATTCAACGCACCTCTTGATAGTCAGGGATCCTACTCCGTCGTGAATCTGAACCTCATCTGGGACAGTCCGGACGAGCGTTTACGCGCCCGGCTTTATGTCACCAACCTCGGCAACAGCGCCTATCTCGCTCAGCTTGGCGCCAGCGACGCCTATGGTGCGCGATTCGTCGCCTATGCTCCGCCGCGACAGGTCGGCGTCGAACTGAAGGCGAACTTCTGATGCCGGCAGCTTCGGCCAATCCCGAGTTTCCGGCATCGCGTGCCGGCGTGTCCCTGGGCTCTAAGAGCTTGGCCACGGATAAGCGCATCGACCACCGGATCCGGTCGCTCTTCGCCGACATCCCCATCGGTCCACGGCCTAATGTGTCCAGCCGAGACGAAATCCTCGAAGCGGAAAAGAGCGAGTTGGGATTGGCCATCGCCGCGATGCAGTTTCAGTGGGCAGACAAGCTCGACAACGAGATCATCGCGCCCTCGGCGGGGCTGAGGATCACGACCGAGAGCTTCGTGTCCTCACCGGACCGCAACGACATCAAGGTTAGCTACGTCAGGCCCGATACGAACGAGCGGCTGCCCTGCGTTTACTACATCCATGGCGGCGGCATGGAGATGATGTCCTGCTTCAACGGTATGTACCGGGCGTGGGCAAAAATTCTGGCGGCGCGCGGCGTAGCTGTGGCGATGATCGATTTCCGCAACTGTGTTAGACCGTCCTCCACAGCTGAAGTGGCTCCTTTTCCGGCCGGACTCAACGACTGTGTATCGGGCGTCCGATGGCTGCACGAGCAGGCGGACGTCTTGAACATCGATCGAAATCGCATCGTCGTCGCCGGAGAAAGCGGGGGCGGTAACCTGACCATTGCGACCGGAATGCGGCTGATGCGCGACGGCGACATTGATCTCATACACGGGCTATACGCGCTGTGTCCCTTCATTGCCGGCGAGTGGCCGCAGTCGCGTTTTCCCTCGTCTGTCGAAAACAATGGATTGGGACTCGACCTCCACAGCAACCACAATGCCTACGCTTACGGCATCGATGCATTCCGAGCTCGTGATCCTCTCGCATGGCCAGGATTCGCGACGGTCGCGGACGTAAGGGGGCTGCCTCCGACGGTCATCAGCGTCAATGAGTTCGATCCATTGCGGGACGAAGGTGTCTGGCTCTACCGCCTGCTGCTCGAAGCGGGCGTACCGGCGCGTGGACGGGAGATGTTAGGCACTATTCACGGCACCGAGGTCTTCCACTGCTGCCCGGACATCACAGCCTCGACGGCCACAGACCTTGCTGAATTTTGTCGGCGAGCACGCGATGGCTGAGGAGGACCAGACTGCGGTCACCAGCGCGAGCGACCCGTCGCGCCGCGAAACCGTTGGAATGCTCGTCGGTGCCATCGCCCTCACAACCGCGGACACGATCGCCGCGGCCGCGACGCCATCGTCATTCCTGCACGGGGTCGCGAGCGGCGATCCGACCACCGATTCCGTCGTCTTGTGGACCCGGGTTACGACGGCCGCGGCCAGCGCCGCAGTCCGTTGGGAGATGTCGCGCGATCCGGCGTTCAGGGTGGTAGATAAATACGGCACTGTCACAGCTGATGCCGAACGGGACCATACGGTAAAGGTGGCGCCTGGCGGCTTGAAACCTGGGGAGATTTACCATTACCGGTTCTGGCTCGGCGAAGAAGTGTCACCGGTAGGTCGGGCGAGAACCTTACCCGTGGGACGTCTCGACCGGCTCGGACTCGCGCTGGCGTCATGCTCCAACTACGCGCTCGGCTACTTCAACGCCTATGAGGCGATCGCGAACGATCCCGAAATCGAGTTCATCTTGCACACGGGCGACTACATCTACGAACACGCCAACGATACTTCGCGGCGATCGAGCTACTTCGTCAGGCCATGTCAGCCGGTTCACGAAACGGTCTCGTTGGCCGATTATCGTCTGCGTCACGCGACACACAAGGCCGACCCGCAGTCACAACGGATGCACGCTATGCACCCACTGCTTGCGTTATGGGACGATCATGACGTTGCCAACGACAGTTGGCGCGGTGGAGCCGAGAACCATCATCCGGCAACGCAGGGCGACTGGGAGGTCCGCAAGGCCGCCGCCATCCAAGCCTATTTCGAATGGATGCCGGTTCGCGAGCCAAACCAGGGCGAAGCAAGCGCCGATTTCTGGCGGACTTACAGCTTTGGTGACCTGGCGACCTTGGTGACGCTCGAAACCCGGCTCACGGCGCGCAGTCAACAGGTCGACTACGGACGGTACAAGGAGGCGTTGAAGACGACTGCGGAACGCGACACCTTCGTGCGGGACGTCCTTGGAGATCCGGCGCGCGAGATGATGGCGCCGGCAATGGCCGCGGCTCTCTCGCAAGCGCTGTCAAAGTCCGTGCGCGAACGCCAGCCGTGGCGCATCATTGGCAACGGCGTCCTCCTCTCGCGCGTATGCACGCCTGATCTGAGAAAAGCGGGGATTACACCCGACGCCTATCCGCCGATCGCGCTGCTGGACAAGTTCACCGACGTGATGTGGCGGTCGGACAGAACTCTGCCGCAAAGCACAGACAGCTGGGACGGTTATGGCGCCGCGCGCGACAGGTTCTACGGGCTATGCCACGACGTCGGCGCGACGGATCTGCTGGTCCTGACCGGAGACAGTCACTGCTTCTGGTCCAACGATCTCACCGACGCCAAGGGTGCTGCAATGGGGATCGAGATCGGCACCGCAGGCGTCTCGATTCCCAACGACTTCGCGTTGGCGGGTTGCGGCAGCGACCTGATCAAGAAGATCGACGCGCTTTACGTCGATGCGAACGACGACGTGCGTTGGACCAGCGGCCAGCATCGCGGTTACGTGCGCATCGTCCTGCACCCCACGCACACGCGCGCAACTTTCATCGCCGTTGAGACGGCGAGACCCGGCGTACTTCGGCAAGCCATTTTGCGTCGCGAGGAGATCGTTCGACGCGGAACACGCTCGCTCGCTCGCTCGCCTGGGGCGGTTGGCTGACCCGCGATCAATGATGAAGGAAGGCCGCTAGATGGCGAAAGACATCGACACCCTGATCGTGCCGGCATTGCGTAAGAAGAAGGGCTGCTGGGGCGATATGCGCCATTCACCCCCGGTATCGGCCTCCGACATTCGCAAATGGGCCATCGCTACCTACTGGCCGACGACGCCGCCCGCCGTCTTTTGGGACGAGGCCGCGGCCGCCGCATCGCGCTGGCGAGGGCTGATCGCGCCGCCCGACTTCAACCCGTTCGCGTGGCCGGTCCATCGACCCGCTGCGAACCCGCTTCCCGTTCCGAAAGGACTCAAGTTGACTGGAATCAACGGTGGCCAGGTCGAGAACTACGGCGTTCCCCAACGACCCGGCGACATCATTGCAGAACGCATGCGCGTGAAAGACTTCCATGAACGTGAGGGCAGGTTCGGCCTGATGCTACACGTTGCCCTGGAGGCTGAGTGGACGAACCAGGGCGGCGATTTCGTGCGCCGCCGCGTCCTCACCTCGATCCTTTACTGAGAGGCATTCATGGCTTCGAGACCGACTTTCGACGAGATCCACGTCGGCGACACGCTGCCGGAATGGACCCGTACCACGGACTTCATGCACTGGAACCGCTACGCCGCGGTCAACGACGAATTCTATCAGTTTCACATGGACGACGAGGCCGGTCGCGCGGCGGGCAATCCGGGTGGCGCCTTTGGAATGGGCAATCTCCGTTACGCCTATATCGTCAACGCGATCAGCGACTGGATCGGCGAGCATGGCGTTATCCGCGAGATCGGTTGCCAATACCGCGCGATGAACCAGAAAGGCGACCAGCTGACGGTTGTCGGCCACGTGATCGGGAAGTTCCACGAAGATGGCGAAGCGCGCGTCCGCCTAGAGGTCAACGTCGTGAACCAGAATGGGGACTCGACCTGTCCGGGCCATGCCGTCGTGGCGATCCTTGCGGAGAACCAGTTGTGAAGGCGCTTCTGAGCAAGGAAATCGGTGGACCCGACACGCTCGTGCTCGAAGACGTCCCCGCGCCGGAATGCAAGCCTGGCTGGGCGGTGGTCGACGTGAAGGCGGTCGGGGTGAACTTTCCGGACACCCTCATCATCGAGGACAAATATCAGTTCAAACCCGCCCGCCCCTTCGCCCCGGGTGCAGAGATCGCCGGCGTGGTCCGCGCCGTCGGAGACGGCGTCACGCACATAAAGCCGGGCGACCGTGTCCTCGGCAACGCCGGTTGGGGCGGAATGGCTGAACAGGTAGCGCTTTCCGAAGACCGACTGACGAAGATCCCCGTGGCCATGCCCTATGAGGATGCCGCAGCATTCGCTATGACCTACGGCACCAGTTGGCACGCGCTAACGGGGCGCGCCAATCTCAAGCCGGGGCAGACGCTTCTCGTTTTGGGCGCGTCGGGGGGCGTCGGCCTCGCCGCGGTGGAATTGGGCAAGGCCATCGGCGCGCGTGTCATCGCTGCCTGTTCCACACAGGAAAAGCTCAAATTGTGCATGGATCGCGGCGCCGACGACGGCGTGGTCTATCCATCCGGCCCCCTGGACAATGCCGCGCAGAAAACGCTCGTCGAGACGTTCAAGCACGTATGTGGCGCCGATGGTGCTGACGTCGTCTACGACGCGGTCGGCGGGGACTATGCCGAGCCCGCGCTGAGATCGATCGCCTGGGAAGGCAGGTATCTCGTCGTCGGATTCGCCGCGGGCGGCATTCCGAAAATCCCGCTTAACCTGGCGCTTCTGAAAGGTTGCGAGATCGTCGGGGTGTTTTGGGGTTCGTGGGCCATGCGTAATCCCGAGCGGAACCGGCAAAGCATCGAAGAGCTGCTCGCGATGTATGAAGCCGGACAGGTTCGACCCTTCATATCCAGGTGCTTCCCACTGGAAGAAGGCGCGGCGGCGATAGCCCATCTCGCGAGCCGCAACGCGGTAGGCAAAGTCGTCGTGACGATCGGCGGGAGGTGACATGTCCATCTCCGATTCGCACCCCAGCCCGCTTGCCGGCCTCAAAGTCCTCGATTTTTCCAGAGTATTGGCCGGACCATTCGCCGGCCGCATGCTCTGCGACCTTGGGGCCGACGTCGTGAAGGTCGAACCGCCCGAAGGCGATGTGACCCGCCTTTGGGGTAAGACCATAGGCAACGTCCCGGGCTATTATCATCAGCAGAACGGCGGAAAACGCGATGTCTGCCTCGACCTCCGCCATCCCGGCGGAATCGAGATCGCTCGCGCGTTGGCGCGAGAGGCGGACATTCTGATCGAAAACTTTCGCCCCCATGTCATGCCGAAATTGGGGCTCGGCTACGGCGACCTCAGCAAGGTGAATCCTCGGCTGGTCATGTTGTCGATCACCGGTTTTGGTCAACAGGGGCCGCAAGCGCATCGCGCCGTTTACGCCAGCGTCATCCATGCCGAGGCGGGCCTGCTCGCGCGTGGGGCGCGGGGATCGCCGACTGGCGAACTCCAGCAACTTCCTCTCAACGTCGCCGACAGTACCGCCGGTCTGCACGGTCTCATCGCTACACTCGCTGCCGTGATCCTTCGCGAGCGGACGGGCACGGGTCAGCATATCGACATCAGCATGATGGATGCGATGATGATCACCGACGACTTCCTGAACTTCGAGCTTGAAACTTCAGAGGCTACCAGGCCGGGAAGCGCGGAGGTTTGGCAGTGCGGTGCCGGCACAGTGCTGATCGCGCTAGAATTTCGTTTCTTATGGTGGTTGCTGCGTGACCGCCTGAGTGTGCCCGATCCCGCGACGCCAGACATGCCTGATGAGGTCGCAACGGCACTGAGACGAGATGCCACGGCGGCATTCTTGATGCGGCTCGACTCATGGGAGTCACTCGAGCAAGCGATGAAAGCCATCAACGTCGCTTGGGGAGAGGTGAATAACGGCCGGACTTTGCGAAGTCATCCGGCAGTGTTGGCGCGAGGTGCGATCGTTGAAATTGATGATCGTGCTGGCGGTACGCGACCTACAACTCAAAGCCCGTACCGGTTCAGTGCTGCGACGAGCAAAGTCAGGGGCTTCGCGCCGCACCGAGGCGAGCACAACGCCGAGGTTCTTTCCGAATGGCTGGGGAAAGGGCAACAGGCTATCGATGCGTTGGTCGACGACGGGGTCCTGTGTTCCGCGTGATCGGCGACTTCAAGATTTACGCTAAACGCCTGGGCAAGCAGGTATGAGCGCACCCGGGCGGCCCCAGGCGCTCGGACTGAAAACAAAGCTGGCCTACGGGTTCGGCTCGGCGGCCTACGGCATCAAGGATAACGGCCTGCAGACGCTACTCCTCCTCTTTTACAACCAGATCGTGGGCCTGCGGTCCGATTTGGTGGGGATGGCGATCTTCGCAGCCTTGGTGCTCGATGCGTTCGTCGATCCCGCGATCGGCCGATGGACGGACCGCACGAGTAGCCGCTGGGGCAGACGGCATCCCTTCATGGTCGCGGCCGCCATTCCGGTCGGCGTGCTGTACGTGCTCCTTTGGAATCCGCCAAGGACCAGTTCGACCGAAACGATGATCTTTCTGGTTGTCGTGGCAGTGCTCGCCCGAACTGCAATATCAACCTACGAAATTCCGTCCAGCGCGCTCGCGCCCGAATTGACTGCGGATTATGACGAGCGAACCTCGCTGCTCGGCTATCGCTATCTGTTCAGTTGGATCGGCGGCATGACAATGGCGTTTGTCACCTTCGTCTTCATCATGGCGCCGTCCCCGGATTATCCGGTCGGGCAGCTAAACCCGGTGTCTTACCGAGTCTATTCATGGGTCGCTGCGGTCGCGATGGTTGTCGCCATCCTCGTTTCCGCGTGGGGCACGCCCGTTCCGGCTCGCAGGGTTGGAGCACCCCCTGCGCATGATGGCGTGCCGCGTCCGGCGATATGGTCCACTTTCAAAAACAAAGCGTTCATTATGCTGATGGCATCGGGCGTCTTCAGCTTTGCCTCGACCGGGCTAACCTTCGCTTTGTCGACCTATTTCAATACCTACCTATGGGCGCTCGATGCTAGCGTGTTCGGCATCTTCACAGCCGCCCTGTTGATCGGTGCGGTCGGTGCATTCTGGCTCGCGCAAAGCTTGTCCCGGCGGTTCGGCAAAAAAATCGCCTCAATATGGGTCATGGCGTCCTATCCGCCGGTTGCAATCGCACCTTATGCATTATGGGCGGCGGGCGCGTTTCCCCACGCCGGTGATGCAGCGCTACTGCCGCTATTGATGGTTTTCATGGCGTTGGCAGCGACATTGGGGACGGCGGGGGCGATTTTGGGTGCGTCGATGATGTCGGACGTCGTGGAAGATGCTGAGCTGCGCACTGGTGAACGATCGGAAGGCACCTATTTCGCAGGCTCCTTTTTCATGCAGAAATGTGTGTCGGGCCTCGGCCTCTTTCTGGCGGGTGGAATGTTGTCCATCGTGAACTTCCCGGCGGGAGCAGCTCCCGGCACCGTACCCGCTCCAGTGCTCTCGCAGCTCGTGCTGCTCTATGTCGGAGTGCTGATCGCGCTCGGTGCCTTCGCAACGTGGTTTATCATTTGCTTCCCATTAGGCGGTCGGGGTGAACACGAGACTCGGTTGGCACGCCTCTCTGCGATTGCCTCCCATGCACTAACACTGCCCGAATCCGAGGCGGAATATCCGGCCTCTGATTCCCCTCCGCCGCACGGTCCCGCAGAGACCAGTATCCCATAATCTCTCGTACGAAGTCGATCGAGTTTGCGTCCGCTTTCAGCGTCGACGAACGACCAGAATGGGGCGCGTTGCTGCCGCTAACCCGGCGTCAGGTGCAAACGGGACCCTCCATTGGGTCGACTGGTTCAACCATCGCCGATTGCTGGAGCCCATCGGCAAAATCCCGCGTGCCGAAACCAGGATCAATATTATGCTGCCGCAGACATCATCGATATGGCGGCGTCACTCACAACCCAACGCCTGCGGTAGGCCCGGCGCGGTTCATTCTGCAATGGCGCTCATTCAAAGCGATACCTCCTATCTCGCCAAACGCTTTCAAGTTGTGAGGGGTGTGCCTCTAGAAAGCGGCCTAGTTGAGAGCCACAGTCTCGCATCCGTCGGCAGTTAGCCATCCTGATGCTAGGCCAAATAAGAGGAGCCTAATGTGCCTATCCTTGGGGTTGAAAGGTTGGTCTATGGCGTAGACGACCTGCAAAAATGTTCCAAATTCTGGGACGATTTCGGACTCTCGAAGATCGAACAGAACGATGATGGAAGCATTTTTGAGGTTCAGACAGGCTCTCGCGTAGTCGTTCGTCGCCGAGATGATTGTGGTGTGGATGAATGGTTTGAAGGTAACGGCGCGAAGCTTGCGGTCTGGGGTGTCGATACTGCTGAGAGCTTGGATCGACTGGCCAATAATCTTGCTCGGGATCGTAAGGTTCGGCAGGATGATGATGGAACGATCGTTGCTGCGACTGATGAAGGCATTCCTTTCGGACTCAAGGTTTGGGCAAAGCGTCCCGTTATCTCACAGCCTGATCCTGTCAACGCGCCCGGCAATATCCAGCGGTTCAATCAGCTTCGCAAATGGCGCAGCCGCGCTATTCCCAAAGCACTCAACCACGTAGTTTTTGCGACCGATGATTTTTTCGGCACCTACGAGTTCTACAAGGAACGACTTGGCTTTCGGCTAAGCGACCATTCGCGCGGCATCGGCGCATTTTTGCGTGGCGACGGGACATATGAGCACCATACGGTGCTTTGGGCGAATGCCAACGGACCTGTTCCCACGAAGCCGGGCTACCATCATGCATCATTTTGCGTCGAAGACATCGATGAACTGATGATCGGCCTAAACCGCATGCAAGAACTGGGCTGGGTGAAAGACACAAACAAGACTGGCGGTCTTAGTCGTCATCGTATTTCATCGGCGATGTATTGTTACATTTCAAATCCAAACGGGGGTGAAGCAGAATATCTGTGCGATACCGATTATTTGGATGATAGCTGGATCCCGAGGGTCTGGGGTTGGCAATTCGGGGCAGTCTCGTGGGCGCATGAGCGCCCCGCCATGTTTGGGAAAATGGACGAAAACTGGAGTGTGGAGCTCGATCCGGGCGGAAAATCGCTCGAGGAATACAAGAAGTCGCGCGCTTAGCACCACGACTAGCTTCAACCTGTGCAACTGCTTCAACGATTGATCGATCGAACGAAAGAAGCCCCTGGCAAAATATATCGAACGCATGTGTCGGTCGCGCTTGGCAACGTAGATCTAAAATGGTGGTTAAAGAGGATAGTCCTAAGGATGGATTTCACCAGAACAGAACGCCAGGAGAGTTTCCGATGGCGTGTCCGAGAGTTCATGGACGCAGAGGTTAGGCCTGCGGTTGAGCGATATCAGCAGGAACTACAGGCGGGAGATCGTTGGACGGCTAGCACCGTCATCGAAGGTCTCAAGGGAAAAGCCCAATCCGCCGGGCTGTGGAATCTGTTCTTACCGCCCGCCCAGCCGCGCGACATGCTGGAGAGCAGTTTTGAGTTCACCGGCGAGCGCCTGAGCAATGTGGAATATGCGCTGTGCGCCGAGGAGATGGGACGGGTCTCCTGGGCGTCGGAAGTCTTCAACTGCTCGGCCCCCGACACCGGTAATATGGAGGTCCTCCATCGGTACGGAACTGCGGAGCAGAAGCAGCGCTGGCTGAAGCCGCTAATGGACGGGCAGATCCGCTCGGCATTTCTGATGACCGAACCGGATGTCGCCTCTTCGGATGCGACCAACGTGCAGACCTCCATAGCCTGCGATGGCGATCACTATGTCATCAACGGCCGGAAATGGTGGTCTTCTGGGGTGGGAGATCCGCGGTGCAAGGTCGCGATCGTCATGGGCAAGACCGATCCGGAGGCCCAGCCTTACCGTCAGCAGGCGATGATCCTGGTGGATCTCGATACGCCCGGCGTAAAGATCGAGCGGCTGCTGTCGGTGTACGGATATGATCACGCGCCGCACGGACATGGCGAAATTCTGCTGTCGGACGTGCGAGTCCCGGCTGAGAACATAATCCTAGGCGATGGGCGGGGGTTCGAGATCGCTCAGGGCCGGTTGGGCCCGGGTCGCATTCATCATTGCATGCGATTGATCGGCTCGGCCGAGGAGGCCTTGGCCGCCATGGTCAACCGGCTGCAATCGAGAACGGTTTTCGGCAAGCGCATCGGCGAACATTCTGTCTGGGAGGAGCGCATCGCGCGGGCGCGAATCGACATAGAGATGACCCGTCTCCTTTGCCTCAAGGCGGCGGACATGATGGACCGCGCGGGCAATAAGACGGCCCAGAATGAAATAGCCATGATCAAGGTGCAAGCGCCCCAGATGGCCCTGCGCATCATCGACGATGCCATCCAGGCGCATGGCGGCGCCGGTGTTTCGGGGGATTTCGAACTGGCAGGCGACTGGGCGAATGCGCGCGCGTTGCGCTTGGCCGACGGCCCCGATGAAGTGCATGCGCGCTCGATCGCGCGAGCGGAATTTCGAAAATACCGGGACGCGAAGCTGTGAGCGATCTGGACATTGCCGCGCTGACTTCTTGGCTGAGACAAGCGGTCAGGGGATTCGAGACTGTCGAGATAATTGAGCGGTTCTCCGGTGGCCAGTCCAACCCCACCTATCGGTTGGAGACGTCGAACCACCGCTACGTGTTGCGGCGCAAGCCTTTCGGTCACCTGCTCCCATCGGCGCATGCCGTCGATCGCGAATATCGACTGTTGACGGCGCTTCATCCGACCGGATTTCCTGTACCGCGGCCGATTGCCTTTTGCGACGATCCGACCGTGATCGGATCGGTCTTCTATCTGATGGACATGGTGGACGGGCGAACGGTCTGGGATGGTGCGCTGCCGGACTTGCCCGTGGAACACCGCCTCGCCCATTATGATGCGCTGGTCGATACGCTCGCGTCGCTGCACAATCTGGACCATGAGAAAATCGCGCTGGCGCAGTTCGGTGCGCCGGGGAATTATTTTCGTCGCCAAGTCGACCGCTGGACGAGGCAATATCGCGCTTCGCAGACCGACAGTATCCTCGAAATCGAGAACCTCATCGCATGGCTGCCCGATTCTATCCCCGAGCAGACGCGCAGTGCGATCATCCATGGCGACTACCGCATCGATAACGTGATCTTCGCGCGCGCCGGCGCGGAGGTGCGGGCCGTGCTGGACTGGGAGCTGGCGACGATCGGCGATCCGCTGGCGGATTTCGCTTATCTGGCCATGCACTGGATCCTCCCCCGCGACGGGAGGGCTGGGCTGGCAGGATGCAATTTTCAGGAGCTCGGCCTGCCGACGCTGGAGCACATAACCGACCGCTATTGTGCGCGAACCGGGCGCGACGGACTGCCCGAGCTACATTGGTATTTCGCCTATAACCTGTTTCGCCTGGTCGGCATCGGCCAAGGCATCAAGAAGCGCCTTCTAGAGGGCAACGCGTCCAGCCCCGGCGCCGCGGAGGCGATCGAAAGCCTCGTCCCGTTGGCGCAGACGGCATGGGCCGAAGCCCGCAAGGCCGGCGCAAGAGCATGAACAAGGGGAAGGCAATGAACCTGTTCGATTTGAGCGGCAAAGTGGCGATTATCACGGGATCATCCCGGGGCATCGGGCGCGCCATCGCGGAAGCCTATGCCGATGCTGGCGCGCGCGTCGTCATTACGAGCCGCAAGCAGGACGCGTGCGATCAAGTCGCGGCGACGATCAACGCGGGCCATGGCGAGGAGCGCGCGATCGCCATCGCTGCCAGCATCTCGGACAAGCAGGCGCTCCAGGCCATGGTGGATCAAACGCGCGCGCGCTTCGGCAGGATCGACATCGTCGTCTGCAACGCGGCCTCGAACCCCTATTACGGGCCGATGAGCGGGATCAGCGACGAGCAGTTTCGTAAGACCTTCGACAACAACGTGCTTTCCAACCACTGGCTGATCCACATGGTCGCGCCGGAGATGATCGCGCGAAAGGACGGAGCGATCATCGTGGTGTCCTCCATCGGCGGGCTGGTCGCCTCGCCCGTGATCGGCGCCTATCACATCACCAAGGCGGCAGACTTCCAGCTCGTGCGCAACCTCGCGCTCGAATTCGGCCCGCACAATGTTCGCGTCAACGCGATCGCCCCCGGCGTCATCCGGACCGACTTCGCCCGGGCGCTGTGGGACGATCCGGAGGCCCAGGCTGCGCTGAACCGCGCGACGCCCTTGGGGCGCATCGGCGAGCCGGCGGAAATCGCCGGTACCGCCGTGTACTTGGCGTCGCAGGCCGGGGCGTTCGTGACGGGGCAAGGCATCGTGGTGGACGGCGGCATCATGATCAAGGCTGCGATCTGATTGGGGCCAGCACCGGCGCCAGCGACAGCATATCCAACGAGGCAAGCATGATTGAGACTGAGAATCGAGACGGCGTTCTGATCGTCACGCTGAATGCACCGACGGTAAATGCCCTAGGGCTGGCTCTCCGCAAGAGCCTGGCCGAGGCGATCAGCCACGCACAGGACGATGTGTCCGTCGCCGCGCTGGTCGTCACCGGTACGAGCAAATTCTTCAGCGCGGGTGCGGATATCGCGGAATTCGATCAAGCATTACTCGAACCGTCGCTGTCCAAAGTCATCAATATCATTGAGGCGAGCGACAAGCCGGTGGTAGCGGCGATCAACGGTTTCGCGCTTGGCGGCGGCCTTGAGGTCGCGCTTGGCTGCCATTACCGGTTCGCGAGCGCGCAGGCGAGGTTGGGTCTTCCCGAAGTCCTTCTGGGGCTGCTGCCTGGCGCGGGCGGAACGCAGCGCCTTCCCCGGCTTGTCGGAGCGGAGGCGGCGCTCGAGCTGGTCATTACGGGCGCGCAGATTTCCGCGGAACGCGCCGCCGCCATCGGTCTCGTCGATACGGTCTGCCACGGCGCCGGCCTGATCGACGATGCGGCGGCGTTCGCACGGTCGGTCGGCACGGTTCGCCGCACCGGCGAGATCGCCCGTGCCCCTGACGCGGAGTCGTTCGAGCGCGCGGTCGCCAAGCTCAATCCGAAGCTGACGGCGCTTGATGCGCCGAAAGCCTGCATCGAGGCGGTCGGCATGGCAGCCAGCCTGTCGATCACCGAGGGCCTCGCCCTCGAACGACGGCTGTTCAGCGAACTGGTATCGGGCGAGCAGTCCAAGGCGCAGCGGCATGTCTTCTTCGCCGAGCGAGCTGCAGCCAAGATAAAGGACCTGCCGGTTGATCTCCAACTTCGCCCCGTGAATGCTGTCGGTGTGATCGGAGCCGGCACGATGGGCGGCGGTATTTCGATGAACTTTCTGACGGCGGGCACTCCCGTCACCATCGTTGAGACCTCGCAGGAGGCGCTCGACCGGGGGGTGGGGATTATCCGTTCCAATTACGAGGCCAGCGCCTCGAAAGGGCGTCTCACAACGGACCAGGTCGAAAAGGCGATGGCGTTGCTGACTCCGACGCTCGATTTCGAGGCGCTGAGCCTATGTGACCTGATCATCGAGGCTGTCTATGAGAATATGGAGGTGAAAAAGGACATCTTCGTCCGTCTCGACAAAGTGGCCAAGCCCGGTGCGATCTTGGCTTCCAACACGTCCTTCCTGTCGATCGACGACATCGCCTCGGTGACGTCGCGTCCTGGAGACGTGCTGGGCCTGCACTTCTTCTCGCCGGCGAACGTCATGAAGCTGCTGGAGGTGGTTCGTGGTGCCGCGACGGCGGACGACACGCTGGCGACCGCGATGAACCTGGCGCGCAGGATCGGCAAGGTCGCGGTAGTGTCGGGCGTCTGCTATGGCTTCATCGGCAATCGGATGCTGCTGCCGCGTCAGGACAATGCGGAGGTGTTGCTGCTCGAAGGGGCGACACCGGAGCAGATCGACCTCGTCCATACCCGCTTCGGGATGCCCATGGGCCCGTTCCAGATGCTCGACCTCGCCGGGGTCGACATCGGCTGGCACCGCGATACGGCGCGGATCGAAAATCTGCAGGACGCCTTATGCGCGCAAGGCCGGTGGGGGCAGAAGACCAAGGCTGGCTATTACGACTATGACGAGCGCCGAAAGCCGACGCTGTCCGCCGCAGTAACCGCGATCATCGACGAATTCCGGGCCAAGGTTGGCATCACGCCCCGAACGATATCCGACGAGGAGATTGTCGTGCGCACGCTCTACACGATAGTGAACGAGGGAGCGAAGATACTCGAAGAGGGGATCGCGCAGCGCGCATCCGACATCGATGTCGTATGGATCTATGGCTATGGCTGGCCTCGCCACAAAGGCGGGCCGATGTTCTGGGCGGAGCAGACCGGCCTCCAGACGATCGTCGATGATCTTCGTCGCTACGCGGCCGCGATGGGCGACGACTTTATGGTGTCGCCCCTGCTTGAAACCTGCGCCGCCGAGTGGCGGCCGCTCGACCGCTGACGTCGGCACCGGATCGGGAGGCAGCCATGTATCTCAGACTCCGGCAGATCTGCTTCGTCGTGCGGGATCTGGCGGCAGTGCAGCAGAACCTTGCCGAGGTCTTCGGGCTGTCACCCTGCCATCGCGATCCGGAAATCGCCGCTTTCGGGCTGGACAATGTGCTCATTCCAGTCGGCACATCTTTCTTCGAAATTGTCTCGCCGATCCGCGAAGGAACAACCGCTGGCCGCTATCTGGACCGCCGGCAGGGCGATGGCGGCTATATGTCCATCTTCGACAGCGACGACCTCGACGGGTGGCGGCGACACATCGCGGCGTTGGGAGTCCGCGAGGCCGCGTTCCTCGAATTTGACGGCTTCAACGCCATCCAGATGCATCCGAGGGACACGGGCGGGCCGCTGCTCGAAATCAACCATACGGTCGGCGGTTCGGATTTACGGGGTAGCTATTTTCCGGCGGGCGGCGGCTGGCAGGATCATGTGAGGACCGAGCGCGTGCGCGGGATCGCGGGCGTCGAGATCCAGTCGGACGCCCCCGAACAGCTTGCCAGGCGATGGGCGGCGATCCTGAAACGCGGCGATCCCGCTCCCGTCGGCGAAGCGTGGCATATCGCGGCGGACAACGCCCTGCTCCGGTTCGTGAAGGATGAGGACGGCCGGGGCGAAGGGCTGGGCGGGATAGACCTGGAGGTCAATGACCTCGCCTCCATCCGCGAGGCGGCGGAACGGCGGGGCCTGCCCATTCGAGGGGACGTCATCACCATCGGAGGTATCCGATGCCATCTGCGCAGCTCTGCTTCGTCAGATCGATGACACTCAAACGGCGCCGGAAACTTCGAAAGGAACCAGAATGACGATTTTACTCGAGGTGCTGAACGACGGGGTCCTCACGCTGACCTTGAACCGGCCGGAGAAGCTCAACGCACTCAGCCTTGAGTTGGCCGAAGCCTTGGTCGACGCGCTTCGCCGTGCCCGCACGAACACAGATGTGCGAGCGATCCTGCTGGCTGGCAGCGGCCGCGCCTTTTGTGTCGGTGGCGATGTCGCCGAAATCGGCGAGGCGAACCCCGCGGTGTCCTCGCTGGAGGCTCAATCGGCGCAGCTCCACGCCGCGACCGAAGCCGCGCTGCTGCTCCACGACATGCCCAAGCCCACGATCGCGGCGATGCGCGGCGGGGTGGCGGGCGCGGGCCTGTCACTGGCATTGTCCTGCGATATCCGGATCGGCAGCGACGCGATGAAGATGACCTCCGCCTTTGTCAAAGTCGGCCTGTCGGGCGATTTTGGCGGCAGCTACTTCCTGAACAAGCTGCTGGGACCGCGTGCCCGTTATTTCGTGATGATGTCACCTGTGCTTCTAGCCGACGCGGCGCTTGACCTAGGGCTTGTGTCCGAGGTCGCCGCCGATGCCGAACTGGATGTTCGCGGACTGGCAGTGGCGCGCCAGTTGGCCGATGGCCCATCGATCGCGCTGGGCTATATCAAGGAAAATCTCAATTTCGCTGAACAAGGCGCAAGCCTGGCTGAGACGCTCAAGCACGAGTCCTTGCGTCATATGCGCTGTGTGACGACTGAGGACCATCGCGAGGGAGCTTCAGCTTTTTTCGAGAAACGACCTCCACAATTCCGCCACCGCTAAGGCATCGGGCCATCAACGCTGCAAGCGAATCGAAGAGTGGCGCGGTCGGTGATCCGGCAAGCGCTTGACCAATAGAAGTGTCGGAGGAGGGAATAATGCAAGTCTACGAGGCCCCCCTGCGCGACATGCGCTTTCTCATCCACGAACTCTGCAAGGATGACGGCTTCGGCGAATTCCCCGCACATGAAGAGTTTACCCCCGACCTGATCGACGCGGTGATTGAGGAGGCGGCGAAGCCTGCGCAGTACGTGCTGCCGCCGCTAAACGCCAGCGGCGATGTCGAGGGCTGCGTCTGGGAAAATGGCGTGGTGCGCACGCCCAAGGGCTTCAAGCGGGCCTATGATCAGTTCGCGAGGGCGGCTGGTGTGCACTGGCGAGCGATCCGAAATGGGGTGGACAGGGACTGCCCGAGACGGTCAACTAGATCGTCTAAGAGATGATCAGCGCGTCGAACGTGTCCTTCGGTCTTTATCCGGGCTTGACCCATGGCGGCACCACCGCGATCCAGGCCCATGGTAGCGCGGACATCCAGGAGCGCTTCCTGCCCAAGATGGTGTCGGGTGAATGGTCGGGAACGATGTGCCTGACCGAGCCGCATTGCGGCACCGATCTCGGCATGCTGCGCACCAAGGCGGTGCCGCAGGACAACGGCAGCTTCAAAATCACCGGCAACAAGATCTTCATCACAGCGGGCGAGCACGACCTGACCGACAACATCATTCACCTCGTCCTCGCTCGCCTGCCCGACGCGCCGAAGGGGGTGAAGGGGATCAGCCTGTTCGTCGTGCCCAAATATCTGCCCAAGCCCGACGGCTCGGTCGGCCCGCCGAACGGCGTGCTGTGCACCGGCATCGAGCATAAGATGGGCCTCAAGGCCTCGGCAACCTGCCAAACGAGCTTCGATGATTCGACCGCCTGGATCGTCGGCGAGCCCAATTAGGGCCTCAACGCGATGTTCACGATGATGAACACCGAACGCGTCTCGGTGGGCCTCCAAGGGCTCGGCATCGCCAGCGCCGCCTATCAGAGCGCGGTAACCAATGCGAAGGACCGCATCCAGGGCCGCGAGCTGTCCGGCCCAAACGCCCCGATCTCGCCGCCGATCCGATCATCGTTCATCCAGACGTCCGCCACATGCTGATGACGATGCGCGCCCATAGCGAAGGGTACCGCGCGCTCAGCCTGTGGGTCGCCCGCGCGCTCGATGCCGAGCGCCATTCGGCGGACCCCAAGATCCGGCAGCGCGCCGAGGACATGACCGCGCTAATGACCCCGGTGGTCAAGGCACTGCTCACTGATCTCGGCCATGAAGCGGCGCAGCTCGGCGTCCAAGTCTATGGCGGGCACGGCTACATCCGCGAGCATGGTGTCGAGCAATATGCCCGCGATTTCCGTATCGCGATGCTCTACGAGGGCACCAACGGCGTGCAGGCGCTCGATCTCGTCGGCCGCAAGCTGCCCGCGCATGGCGGCCGTTATCTCAAAAGCTTCTTCCACCCGGTCGCCGAGTTCATCGAGAGCCAGAAGGTGGTGCCGAGCATGGAAAAGATCGTCGAGGCGCTCGAAAAGGCATTCGGCGCGCTCCAGCTCTCGGCCGCGACGATCGCGGAGAAGGGCATGGCGGACTCTGAGGAAGCGGGTGCGGCCTCGTCGGGACTATCTCCGCCTGCTCTGCCTCGTCGCGATCGCCCTTCTTTTCGCCAAATCGGCGAAGATCGCGGGCATGAAGAAGATGATGGGCCAAGATCCCGACGGCTTCTACGCCGCCAAGCTGGTGACGGTGCGCTTCTTCTACGATCGGTTGTTGCCCCAGGTCGCAAGCCTGTTCACCGCGATCAAGGCCGGCAAGGCATCCATGATGGACCTGCCCGAAGAGGCGTTCTGATCGACGAGCGAAGCATTGCCGTCATGCCGGCGAAGGCTGGCATGACGGGATTACCCAGGAGCGCTTAAGCCGCCTTGAGCTTGTCGACGAAGGTCTTCGTCACCTTCTCCAGCGTGAGGGCATGGCCAAGCAGGTCGCCGGCTGGCCTGTGCCGGGCATTGTCTGCCAGCCGTCGGGAGCCTCGACTCCCTAAATAGACCGCAGAAGCGGTGATTGATCCCGGCCTTGGGGTCAGGGCAACCCAAGAAGCTTCGCGGCATTATCGCCCAGAATCATTTTCTGTTGCGCGGTGGGCAGGCCGGCCACCAGCCCCGCTGGATCATAATGGCCCATGTCGAACGGATAATCGGTGCCGAGGAGGATCCGGTCCTCGCCCACCCGTTCGATCAGTTCGCGCAGTTGGCCGGGATCGAAGACGAGGCTATCGAACCAAAGCTGCCGAAGCTGCGCGCTCGGCCGGCACTCGCAGGAGTCTAGCTCCGGACGGACGGCACGCGCGTGATCGGATCGTCCGGAATAGGGCGGGAGATAGCCGCCGCCATGCGCGGCGATGATGCGCAACCGCGGGTGCCGCTCCAGCATGCCGCTGAAAATCAATTTCGACAGGCAGACCGTCGTTTCGAACGGCTGACCGATCGTGTTCATCAGATAATGATCGGACAGGCGCGTCCCAAGAGTAGTACCCCAGGGGTGAATGAAAATCACGGCTCCCAATTCGTCAGCCCGCTTCCAGAAGGGCAGGAAGAACGGATCTGCGATGTCCCGCCCGTTGACGAGCGACGAGATCTGCGCGCCCTTGAACCCGCGATGGCGCACCAGATCGGTGAGCTGATCCGCAGCAAGCTGCGGATCCTGCATCGCAAGGGCGCCGAGGCCGAGAAACCGATCCGGAAGTGCGGCGCAAATCTCGAAAATCCGGTCGTTCTGCATTCCGACGATGTCGGGCGCTACATCGCGATCTACCCAATAGTGATATTGGGTCGGCGAAGGGCTGATCAGCTGGATATCCACCCCCATCGCGTTCATGTCGGCCAGGCGGCTCTCGATCGAGACGAGCTTGGGGGCGAGCGTCCCGATCAGCGCGGCGTTGACCTTGTTCGATGCCTCGCCGATTGCTTCCAGTTCCTCGGCTTTTCGCACGGCATGACCTGGCTGGCCAGCCGCGAGCGCCTCAACCGGCGGGCAGAAGATGTGGCAATGCACATCGATCGTGCGCCACGGCGCGCGCTCGACGCGCGTTCCCGCCGGTACGGGCCGATGGGCGTCGCAGCGATGCGCCTGTGCATCGAGCGGGGCGCCGCCCTCGGTCATCGCTCCGGCTCCGTCAGGGCAACGAAGGGTCTATGCGTCATGGCACCCGCGCCGAGCTGCTCGGCGACGCAGGAAAATCTCTGCGATCCCAAACCCTCGATCCGGCCCTCCACCAGATCGCCCGGTTGCAGGAAGCGGCCATGATGGGTTCCGTTCCCAGCGGGGGAGCCGGTGCTGATGACGTCTCCGGGCAGCAGCGACATATGGGTCGACACGAACTCGATCAACGCCGCGACCGGGAAGATCATGTCCGCTGTGCTTTCGTGCTGCATCACCTGTCCATTCAGTCGCAGTTCGAGCGTCAGGTCCTGGGGATCCCCCGCAAAAACCGCGGGAACGATGAACGGTCCGAAGGGGAAGAAGCCGGGCGCGCCCTTGCCGGCGATAAAATCGAGGCCCATGCCGGGAATGTCCCGGCGATTGAGCCTGTCCCGCGCGCTGATGTCATTTGCGACCGCGTAGCCGGCGACATAGTCTAGCGCGTTCTCGCGGGAAACACGAAAACAGGGGCGGCCGATCACCACCGCCAATTCAAGCTCCCAGTCGATCTGCGCGCAATCCGGCGGCAGGACCAGATCGTCCCCTGGGGGTAGAAGGCACGATGCGGGCTTGACGAAGGCATAGGGTTGACCGTGCGCCGCGCGGTGATCCATGAGCCGCGTTGCCCGCTCGCGGCGCTGCTCCTGGGTGAGGCCCGCTTCGCTCCCGACGTCGTGATCGGTCATCATCTCGATGACATGGCGACGGTAATTCGCGCCTATGCAGATGATCTGGCGCGGCCTGAGCGGCAGCCGTAGCCTGAGTTCGGCGAGTGCGATCGCCCCCTGCGTCGGCGACGTGGACAGCGACCGGCAAAAGGCCATGACCGGCGGCTCGCACTCGCTCCATCGATCGAACACGCCGAGAAGATCGGTGCCTTCGAATGCGGCAAGGCCCGGAACCGAGGCTATGTGCCAGACCTGTCCGTTTACACACAGGCCGGGAAATACGTCGTCAGCATCAGGGCGAGAAAAGGTCGCCAGCGCGATTGAAGGTGTATCTTGCATATCCACTTTCGTTCGTGAAACCGGCAGTCCGGCATACGCCTGAGCGCAGTTTGGGGGGGGGCGTCGAGGCCACGCCTCATCCTGGATGAATGGCGTCGGTCACATGCCGGTGTCGACCTTCTGGTCATCCCGTTTGGAAAACGCCGCGAAGCCCAAGCTGCGACCGGCGTCGGCGACCAGGACCGTTCCGGTCATGTGTCGGGCAGCTGACGAGGCCAGGAACAGGACGGGGCCCAGCCGATCTTCCAGTCCGGCTCTGATATTCCCTTCGGCCGCAGCCGCAGACAGTGCCCCTCCCACTGGCGGCAGACCCGCCGACAGGACGGCGTTCACCCTGATCTGCGGCGCCAGCGTCTTCGCGAGCGACTTGGTAAGGAGATCGAGCGACCCCGATGCTGCCGCCGTCGCCGCCGACATGCCGCCGCCCGCTTCCGGCGCCCACCAGCCCACATTGACGAGGGCGCTGCAGGGGCGGCTTTCCCGAAGAAGATCGCCGGTTGCATTGACAATACGGGTGATCCTGCAGACCACGGCGTCACACGCCGCAGCAATCTCAGGATCGCGCATCCGGTCATCGACGCGATCGTCCGAATGGGGCGGGGCGAGCGCGATAAGGTTGATGACTGCATCGATCCTGCCACGCCGCCCTATGCCATCCACGTCATCGCCAATCCGGTCAAGGGCGTCTTCCGACAGGCAGATCAGTTCGCCCTCGTCCGTATGACGGACCCGCGAAGAAGCGCCGCCGGCCAGAGCGCCGACCATGATCACCGTCTGCGCCCCTCGGCGCAAGACGCCTTCCGCAATGGCAGGTCCCCATTCGTCGGTGCCGCCGCAGATCATTACGATTTGATCGTGGAATTCCATCGTCGGACCCGTCAACCCTGCCAGAAATGCCCAGGTTAGCGATATCCGCGCCGGCCCGATTGCGGAAAGCTGTTTGGCCGATGAGAGACATTGCGAGCGCCGATATCATCTCGCGTGGCATCATACGGGCCGATGCCAGCTATCTGTCCAAACGCATTTTTCAGCGCCCGCATCATGGTACTGTTCCGTCACGCCAGTGAGCTGCCATTCCGAACAGTTCGCACAAGAACCTACTAAAATCTCAGGGAGAGCTTGACGATGTCCTATCAGCCCCGACGCGTTGTAACCGGACATAATGCCGAAGGCCGTTCAGTGGTAATTTCGGATGCTCCTCCCGAGCGTGGGACCTACATGGCTTACCATGCCCTGAGGGCGCGCGAATATTGGAATACGCGTGGCTCACCGGTCTTGATCGAACGCAACGCTTCCGAACCCGCAGAGGATGGGATCGTCCTGCCCCCACCGCAAAACGGCACCCGCATCCGAATGTGCGATTTCGAGCCGGAAAAGCACAGCGTCTATGCGGCGGACCGCGAAGCCACCCTGGCGGAATTCGAGAAGGTGGGCGGGCGCAACGCCTACAGCGGCAACCAGGATGGTGCGCATCCGATGATGCACCGGACGGAGACCGTCGATTACGGGATCGTCCTCGAAGGTGAGATATTCCTAGTCCTCGAAGAAGGGGAATCCCTGTTGAAAGCAGGTGACATCGTCATTCAGGTGGGGACCAATCATGCCTGGTCCAACAGGAGCGACAAGGTCTGCCGCATGGCGTTCGTGCTCGTCGACGGGAAGTTCGAAGAGGGCCTGGCCTGACCGTCGGCCGGAGATGAGCCCGGAAAATTTTGTGCAAAGGAATAAAATGCGGGCGGACGCCTTAATCGATCAGGATTTCGTGACCCTTGCCGCGATGATAAGCGCGCACGCGGCGGAGCGGCCGGATGCACCCGCGATCATCGATGAAAACCGCACGACCAGCTACGCCGCGTTGCAGGAAGCGATCGAGCGCGTGGCGGCGTCGTTCCGGCGGGACGGTCTGCGGCCTGGCAAGGCGATCGCGATGTGCGCTGGCAGCAGCACCGACTATATCGTGGCGATGCTGGGCGCGATCAGCGCGAACATCGTGGTGTGTCCGCTCACTCCGTCGCTGACGCCCGCGCAACTGGCGCGGATGATTGAGGATTGCGAAGCGGAATATCTTTTCCTCGATCGCGCGTGCGCAGCCAAATTCGCCGACACGCTGCCCGATGGGGGGCTGAGGCAGGTGTTTCTGGAAGAGGAAGTAAAGACGGGATTCTCCGCTTGGCTCGCAGAGGCGGCAGGCTTGGAGGAGGTGTCGATCCTGCCGGAAGATCCGTTCAACATCATTTATTCGTCTGGGACGACGGGCGCGCCCAAAGGCATCGTGCAAAGCCATGTGATGCGCTGGCGGCAGGTCAGGATGCTCCGGGCCTATGGCTTCGAAACTGCGAGCGTCACGCTGCTATCGACGCCGCTCTATTCAAACACGACGTTGGCCGGGCTTTTCCCTACCCTAGCCTGCGGTGGCGCCGTCGTGCTCCTGCGGAAGTTCGAAGCGAGCGATTTTCTCGAACTTTCGCAGAAATACGGCGTGACGCATGCGATGCTGGTGCCGGTGCAGTTCCGCCGGATCATGGATGTCGCCGACTTCGACACCTTCGACCTTTCGGCCTATGTCATGAAGTTCGCCGCCTCGGCGCCCTTCTCGGCCGATCTGAAGGAGGATGTCCTGCGCCGTTGGCCGGGAGGGCTGGTCGAACTCTATGGTGCAACCGAGGGCGGCGGCCTGTGCGTGCTCGCGGCACATGAGCATCCGGACAAGCTCGGCACGGTGGGCCTTCCCTATCCCGGGCATGACATCCGGCTGATCAGGGATGACGATTCCGAGTGCGGTCCCGGTGAACAAGGCGAGGTCGTGGGGCGCTCCGGCGCGATGATGGAAGGATATCACAAGGACCCCGTCCGGACGGCTGAGGCCGAATGGTTCAGCGAGGCAGGGCTTCGATATATTCGCATGGGTGACATAGGCCGGTTCGACGCCGATGGCTTCCTGACCATCGTCGATCGAAAGAAGGATATGATCATCTCGGGTGGCTTCAATATCTATCCCAGCGATGTCGAGGCCGCGCTGATCGCGCATCCGGCTGTGCTGGAAGCGGCGGTTGTCGGCATACCGTCGGATCGATGGGGAGAGACGCCAATCGCGTTCGTCGCCCTGCGCGAAGGGATGCAGGTGTCCGAGGCGGACATAGCTACGTTCGTCGAGGAGCGGGTCGGGCGGACGCAGCGCCCGACGGGTTATCATTTCGTCGCGGCGCTTCCACGCTCGACCATCGGGAAGGTGTTGAAGCAGCCACTGAAGGAGCAGGCGATCGCGGTTGGGGGCTCCACTTCATGAGCATGGACGATCGTCCTCTTTCGATTAATGAGTTCCGCCTGAAATGCGGCGAGATCGTCGGCCGGTCGGACTGGTTCGCCATCGATCAGGCGCTAGTCGACAGTTTCGCCGACGTCACACGCGACCATCAGTTCATCCATGTCGATCCCGAAAGGGCGCGCCACACAGATTTCGGCGCAACCGTGGCGCACGGATTCCTGATTCTCTCGCTGCTGTCCGCCTTTCACGCCGAGGCGGTGCCCGCGCTGAAGGATGTGACCGTGGCGATCAATTCCGGGTTCAACCGGGTGCGCTTCGTGTCGCCGGTCAGGACGGGATCCCGCATTCGCGCGGTCTTCACCCTCGCCGAATGCGACGAACAGAAGCCGGGATATTGGCGAACCCTGCTGGATGTTCAGGTGCAGATCGAAGGGGCGGACAAGCCCGCCATGGTCGCCGAGTGGCTCACGATTTGGGGTTTTCCGGCATAGACTCGCGCCGGCCGCGGTGCGCGCGGGCGGCGTTCGATGATGGACTATATGCCAGCCTGTGGGAGTGAATATGAGGGACGCTGTAATTGTTTCGACGGCCAGGACGCCCATCGGTCGCGCCTACCGGGGGGCTTTCAACGCCACCCCGACGCCCACCCTCAGCGCGCACGCCATCCGCGCCGCCGTCGAGCGGGCGGGCATTCCGCCGACGGAGATCGACGACCTCATCTGGGGAGCGGCCTTGCAGCAGGGCTATCAAGCGACGATCGGGCGCACCGCCGCGCTGCGGGCAGGCCTGCCGGTGACGGTTTCGGGCATGTCGATCGATCGCCAATGCGCTTCCGGGCTGATGGCGATCGCCACGGCCGCCAAGCAGATCGTGGTGGATCATATGGACATCGTCGTGGCGGGTGGAGCCGAATCCATCTCGCTCGTTCAGACCGAAGCGTTGCGCGTTACGGCGGATCCCGAGCTCGAGGCGATGGTACCCGACGCTTATATGCCAATGCTCCAGACCGCCGAGACGGTCGCGAAACGCTACGGGATCGGGCGCGAAGCGCAGGACGCCTACGCAGTGGAGTCACAACGGCGCACGGCCGAAGCGCGGCGGAAAGGCGCTTTCGACGAGGAGATGATCGCGGTCGAGGCAACGATGAAGGTCGTGGACAAGGCGACCGGCGCGACCCACGAGAAGGCGGTGAGAATCGACAGGGACGAAGGAAATCGCCCCGATACCAGCCTCGAAAGCCTCGCCGCGCTCAAACCGGTGGTAGAAGGCGGCACGATCACGGCCGGGAACGCCAGCCAGCTGTCCGACGGCGCTTCGGCGGTGGTCATGATGGAGGCGGGCCTCGCCGCGCAGCGCGGCCTGAAGCCGCTCGGGCGCTATGTTGGCATGGCGGTTGCCGGCACCAGGCCAGACGAGATGGGAATCGGGCCGGTCTTCGCCGTGCCTAAGTTGCTTGAGCGCTTCAACCTGTCGATCGCCGATATCGGCCTATGGGAATTGAACGAGGCCTTTGCCGTCCAGGTTCTTTATTGCCGTGACCGGCTCGGCATTCCCGACGAGCTGCTCAACGTCAATGGCGGCGCGATTTCGATCGGCCATCCCTACGGCATGTCGGGCGCTCGCATGGTCGGCCACGCCCTGATCGAAGGCGCGCGGCGCGGGGCTCGCCATGTCATGACAACCATGTGTGTCGGCGGCGGCATGGGCGCTGCGGGCCTGTTCGAGGTGTTGTAGTCGGCCCGCTCCGCCGCCTGACCGAAATGGTTCACGAACCGCCAGCATCTGCGAGATTGAACATGATAGTGGAGCAACGCATCTACGACATCGTCCCGGGCAAGATACCCGAATATGTGGATCTGTACAAAAGGCTCGGCGCCGAGGTGCAGGTCCAGCATCTTGGTTGTCTCATCGGATATTTCCATTCCGAGTTCGGCGAGCTGAATCAGATCACCCATTTATGGCGATATGACGACCTGAGCGACCGCGCGGCCCGGCGAGCAAAGCTTTTCGCAGATCCGCAGTGGCTCAAGTTCTTCAATAGCGTGTTGCCGATCATCGTGAAGCAACGATCAGCCTTATTGAACCCCCTCGAGTTCATTTCACCCCAGCCGGCCTTGGTGACCGCCGGCGCATGATGCCGCCGGGCGGGGGGTCGGTCGACGCAATGACGTTCAAACGCACTTCAGAGGGTATCTGCCATGAATAACACCGAAGCACCGGCCAAGGATGTGCAAGGCGTGCTCCAGGCGGAGCGGCAGCGCTGCGAGGCACTGGAAAATGATGATTTTGCTACGCTCAGGGCGCTTATTTCCGCGGATATCATCCATACCCACACACGGGGTAACACCGACGACTTCGACAGTTTCTTCTATCATATCCAGAACAGGATCGAGTTCGTTCAATGTCGGCGCGGCCCCCTGACGGTCCGCATTATCGGTAACGTCGCCATCATGACGGGGCCGATGCAGAACGTCGTACGCCTGCGGGGCGACAGCGACGACATCAAGGTGTTGGCCCAGGTCATGCAGGCATGGGAATGGCGGGGCGACCGCTGGCAGCTGCTAGCCTTTCAGGCGACCACGGTCCCGCAGGACAAATAGACATACCCGTTGGGGGAGCGACGAAACCCGCCGACGGATGAGCAACCTTCAGACGAAACAAGACCGGCGTGGGAGAGCGTTTACGATGTATCCTTTTCGCGATGACAAGATCTTTGTGCGCAATGCCTGGTATGTCGGTTGCGCTACGAGGGAGATCGACAACGGCGCTGTGCTTCAGCGGGTCGTCATGGACCGGCCGGTCGCGTTCTACCGCGGCGAGAGCGGCACCGTCATGGCGATGCACGGCATATGCCCGCATCGCAACTACCCGCTCGCGCTGAGAGGACGTGTCAAGGGCGACGCGCTACAGTGCGCCTATCACGGCTTTGCCTTCGATGGAAAATCGGGAGCCTGTGTCTTCGTTCCTTCCCAATCGAAACCGCCAGCATCCTTTCGACAGCCGATCTACAAGGTCGTTGAACGGGGGCCATGGATCTGGATTTGGCCGGGGGACCCGGATCTCGCCGATGAAAGGAGGATCCCAAGCCTGGAAGAGACGGGCTTGGGCAAGGGCTGGAAATATCTGGATCCGATCATATTCGCCAGCATCAAGGGCAGATATATGCTGCTAATCGAAAACCTCTTCGATCTTACCCATGTCGCGTTCCTTCATGGTAATATGGGCGACTTCGACGCCGTTTTGAAAGCGCCGCTCAAGATAAAGGAAGAAGCGGAGCGGCTGACCGTCGTACGTCCCATGCGCACAAGCTGGACTCAGCATCACGAGGTGATGATCGGAAAGGCGAACCGCTTCGCCGGGGCCAGCGATTCCGCATCGATCACCAGCTTCTACGGACCTGGCTACATCACGACGACCGATCATATCATCAGCTGGATCGAAGGAAGCGAAGCCGTCGATAAGACGGTTTATGGAGACGTGCATTATCATCACGCGATTACGCCCGAGACCGGGAACAGCTGCCATTATTTTGGCATGTCTTCGCGCACCCACCGCCTCGACGATTTCGAGTTCGACGCCATGTTCACGCCATTTGATACCGAAATCCGTGACCAGGACGTAGTCGCCGCCGAAGCGATCGAAGCGGCCTTTCGGCAGTTTGGCGAGCCCAGGGTCGAGCTGATGGTGAAAAGCGACACGGCGTCCGGAATGGTGAGGCGCTTGATGCAAAGGCTGATTGACCTCGAACACGCGGTCGTAGCCTAATATTGCTAGGCCAGATCATTATCAGACAGGCGGCGATGCCACCGGGCGCAGGACTGGACGAAGAGCGCGGCCAGACCCCTTGCCGTCAATCCGGAGGGATCTCTTTGCCGTGCGGAAGCATGCGGCGAGCGCCGCCCGGCTGCATGTTTCCAAGGCCCTGAGCCGTCGATCTCGGCAGGCGAGATCGCATTTCGAACGGCGTCGGGAGCAAATGGTCATTCCAGCCGATACCACCTATCTCGACAAACGCTTTCACGGCCAATTGCGAGATCGCTAGAGATCCCTTCGTTCCCGCGAACGGGCTGACAATGGCTTGGCACTCAGACTTTGTTGGGGTCGGGGGAAAAGTTGGGGCGATCTCAGGCATATGTGCCTTCGCACCATATTTCCGTGCAGGCGCGGCATGCGTCGTTGAAGCGACGCACGCCGGATGACGGCGGTCGATGTTCGAAGGCGCATGAACTGACATAAAAGCATGAAAGGGAGGAGAGGATGGGCAAAGCTATGAATAGGAAAATCCGGGTTCTGTCAGGGGTCTCGCTGCTGATGCTGGCAGTCGCGGGGGCAGCGCAGGCCGCTGAAGCTGGCCCAAAGGCTGGGGAAGCGCAGGCCGCAGGAAACCAAACCGGCGAAACGGCCGTCCCCGACATCATTGTCACCGCTCAAAAGCGTAGTGAGAATGTGCAGAACGTGCCAATTTCGATCACCGCGGTGACCGGAGACCAGCTGACTAGAGCTGGAGTGACAGACACTAGCCAGCTGACCAAATTGGTTCCTGGTTTTACTTTTCAGCAGTCTTCATACGGAACGCCGGTATATTCCATCCGAGGGATTGGCTTCTATGATACGTCTGTGGGCATAAGCCCCGCAGTGAGCGTCTACGTCGACCAAGTGCCGCTGCCATATTCGGTGATGGCGCGGGGAACTACCTTGGACCTGGAACGAGCGGAGGTGCTTAAGGGACCACAAGGTACCCTGTTCGGCGAGAATTCAACCGGTGGCGCGATCAACTATATCGCCGCGAAGCCGACATCAACCGCCGCGGCGGGGCTCGACCTCAGCTACGGAAGGTTCAACGAGGTCGACGCGGGCGGCTTCGTAAGCGGTTCTCTAGCGCCAGGCCTGACGGCCCGGATCTCGGGCCGATACGAATATCGCGATGGGTGGCAGAAGGTCTACGCGGCCGCCGCCGCGAATTTTCCAGCAGCACGAAACGACACGCTTGGTGCGCGTCGCTTTGCCACGGGGCGTCTGATAGTCGATTGGAAGCCCAGCGATCGGTTACATTTCGAGCTTAACGTAAACGGATGGCGCGATCGATCGGACACCCAAGCCCAGCAATTCGAGGGCTTCGCCCCCGCGTTGCCGAAAATTCCTGGTTTCAATGACTATATCTATGATGCCTTGGCCAATCTTCCCAATACGCAGAACGATGCCAGATATGCCAACTGGACTCCCGGACAGCAGGATCGGAGAGACGACTGGTTCTATCAGATCGCGTTGCACGGCGATTATGAGATCAGTGACCATCTCAGGGCGATTTCTATTACCAGCTATAACAGATATAGGCAAAATTCCCTAAACGATGTGGCTGGTGTCGAGTTCGCATCGCAGCTGGTCAGGCAACTAGCACACATAAGCTCGTTCTTTCAAGAATTGCGGCTAGTCGGCGATGCGCCCCGGATCAAATGGATAATCGGCGCAAACTATGAGCACGATCAGAGCGCCGAGGTTCTGTTGGCGCATGCGAATATAACCAATGGAGGGTTTGGACCAGGCTTGGCGTGGACCGACTCGAGCTATGACAACAGTCAGAGAGTCAATACTTTTGCTGGATTCGCAAACGTCGATTTTGCATTGACGCCTACATTGACGGTTTCGGGTTCGGCACGATACACCAAGCAGGATCGCGCCTTCGTGGGCTGTGCCTCCGATCCGGGCGACGGCCGGATTGCCGGCGCCTTCGCCGCGATATTTGGCATCCCCGCGAAGCCCGGCGAATGCTTTACTATGATCTCCTCCGCGCCACCCTTTGCCATATCACCGGGAGGCGTTCATCGATCGCTCAATCAGGACAACACATCCTGGCGCGCCAACGTCAGCTGGAAGCCCAATAGCGCCACGTTGCTTTACGCCAACGTGACGAAAGGCTTCAAGTCTGGCGGCTTTCCGACAATCCCGGCTGCGTTCGCCTCGCAATACGCTCCGGTTACCCAAGAGTCCGTTCTCGCCTATGAGGCTGGCTTCAAGCTGACGACTCTGAACCATAAGGTGCAGGTGAACGGCGCGGCCTTTTACTATGACTACCGGAATAAACAGCTGCTTGGGACAGCTTTGATTGTACCCTTCGGTAACCTGCCCCAGCTGGTAAATATTCCCAAATCGCGCGTCGTCGGGGCTGAGCTGCAAGTCGTCGCACGACCTGTCTCGGGTCTCCACCTGTCTGTTGGTGTCACATATGTGAACTCACGTGTTCAAACAAACCCGAGCGATCCAGTGGATCAGTTCGGTGCCACCGCAAGCTATATCGGCGAGTCCTTCCCCAACACGCCAAAATGGCAGGCTAATGGAGACGCCGAGTATCGGTGGACGTTGAGCGATCAGAAAGAGCTCTATATAGGCAGCAACCTTTCATGGCGGTCCAGCTCTTGGGCGGCGTTCGGCAATAATTCCGGGTTCCAAATTCCCGCCTACGCTTTGTTAGACCTCCGCGCCGGCGCCAGCTTGACGAGGCATGTGGATTTGGAGGTCTGGGGCCGAAACGTCACAAATACCTATTATTATAACAACGTTTCGCACGTGGTTGATACCATAACCCGCAATGCGGGGATGCCGGCGACCTATGGTGTCACACTTCGCTACCGTTTGTAACAATTGACTCGAACTGCTTCTGCTCTGCTCGGCAGTGGAATGTTCAGCCATCTAGTGAAACATGCGCTTACGGTACAAGCCATGGCCCGCTCAAGCACCGCCGACCGCAAAACCCGCGCCGCCGAAACAGGTGGCGGACCAAAGGAGCACAACGAATGACCGCAGTTGAAAGTGTTCTTATCGTGGGCGGCGGCGTTGGAGGGCTGACAGCCGCAGTGGCATTGCGTCAACGGGGCATCGAGGTGGACCTGATCGAGAAGAATTCGGCCCATACGGTCTATGGTGTCGGCATCATCCAGCCCAATAATGCTTTGCGCGCCCTCGATGCGATTGGGTTGGCTGGTGAATGCGTCAAGCGCGGCGGCGCGTTCGATCACGTTCGGGTTCGGGATCGCCATGGTAACCTGATCGGAGGTGGAAAAAGTCCCGGTGAGGCCGCACCTCATTTGCCGGCGGTGAACGGCATCACCCGACCGATACTGCAGGAAATTCTCCTAACCGCAGCTCATGAGGCGGGGGCGCAGATACGTGTCGGGGTCGAAATCAAGACATGGTCCGACCGGGGGGATAGGGTAATGGTGACCTTCTCCGATGGCAGCAGTAGGGAATACGATCTACTTATTGGAGCCGATGGGGTATTTTCCCAGCTTCGGAAGGACCTCTTCCCAAATGCGCCGATTCCTGTTTTCAGCGGCGTGGCGGGCTGGCGATATAATCTGCCGCGTCCGGCCGAAGTCGAACATGGCGAGCTTTGGTACGGTGAGAAGTCCAAGGTGGGTTTGGTGCCATTATCGCCGAGCTTGATGTATATCTTCATCGTAACGCATGAACCTGATAATCCCTTTATGAGTACCGAGGGACTTGCGGTAAAGATGCGCGAAAGACTGTCGGAATATGGTGGACTCGTCGCTGAATTGCGAGAAAGGATCGTCGACGATAACGCCGTTGTTTATAAAGCTCTCGATCATCTCTTATTGCCGGCGCCCTGGTATAAAGGACGGGCCATCCTTATAGGCGATGCGGCGCACGCTACCGTGCCACATTTGGCGCAGGGCGCGGCAATGGCGATAGAGGATGCGGTTCTTTTGGCGGAACTGCTCGCGCGTGACGCCGCCGTTGAGGAACTGATGCAGGAGTTCATGGACCGGCGCTTCGAACGGTCGCGGCTCGTTGTCGAGACGTCAGCCCAACTCGTCGACTGGGAGATCGCTACCTGGGAGGGGCCAGAAAATTTCAACCAGCAGGCGGGTATCGCGAGCGCCCATGCTCAGCACGAACTGATGAAGACCTACTGACGTGGCCGGTGGGCGCGATCGAAGGTCACCGCGACCCACGTTGAGGGATGAGGAAAGGTAACCGCGTATGAGTTTTCTGAAGAATGCATGGTATTGTGCGGCCTGGGGGAGCGAGATCAGCCGCGAACCCCTGAGCCGCACCCTGCTCAATCAGAAGCTGGTCTTTTTTCGCAAGGAAGATGGAGGGATTGTCGCGCTGTCTGGCGTCTGTCCTCACCGTTTTGCGCCAATGCATCAGGGTACACTTCATGGCGACGTGCTCGCTTGTCCCTATCACGGCCTGCAATTTGGCCCCGAAGGTAGCTGCGTGCACAATCCGCATGGCGAGGTCATCCCGCCTGCGTTGAAGCTCTCGTCATTTCCGGTTGTCGAGCGTCACGCCATCGCCTGGATATGGATGGGTGACCCGGCGCAGGCCGACCCGGCCAAAATTCCGGACTTCAGCGCCCATGACGACCCGGATTACGCCATGGTGGGCGGCCGGATTCCGATCCGCGGCGCTTATCAGCTGGTCTCTGACAACTTGCTCGACCTGTCTCACACGCAATATCTACATCCGGTACTGACCGTGCCCGATGACCCGGACACCTCCTACGAATATGATATTCTCCAGGATGGCGACACGATCACGACCGTGTTCAACACACGCAATCTCAAGCCGATCAGCTTTGTGACCTTCATTTGGCCGGACGCGCCGCAGCGCCTCGATTCTTTCAGCGGGGTGCGCTGGCAAGCGCCCGCCAACATGCTCCTCAAGATTCACTTCGTGTCGCTTGACCCGACGGCGCCTGCCGAACGGCGCATCTGGGGGGCTGAATTGATAACGCCGGAAACTGACACGTCCTGCCATTATTTCTGGGCGACCGCGCGCGACTTCCGGCAGAATGACGAGGCCTTCGGCAAGATGCTGGGTGAAATCACCGAGAAAGTGTTCACTGACGAGGACGGCGCAATGATCGCTGAGGTTCAGGACAATATGGGCGACGCGTACGACCTTATCGCGCTGCATCCCGTTGTGCTTCCGACCGATCAGGCAGCGATCAGGGCGCGCATGATCTTGAAGAAGCTTATCAAGCAGGAGGAGCGAGACGCGTCCGCCGAGCCCGCATAATCAATCGGGATCTGCCCCGCTGGCTCGAGGAAAAAGGGGGCTCCACTATTGTAGAGCGCTTGGAATAACGCTGTTTGATTGCCTGCATCACCGTGCAGTTGAGCCTATCCCGTTCAACCACGCCGCCAGCTACATAGTGGCTTTCAGCAGCGCTCCACCGTCTACAACCATCGACTGGCCGGTGATGTGTCGGGCATGACGGGAGGCGAGAAATATCGCTGGCTCAGCGACATCATTCGCATCCGACACGACGTTCAGCAGCGTGCTGGCGCGCCATTTTTCCCGCAGCGCGTCGAGATCGTCATTCGCGCCGCGCGCGAACCATGGCGTGTCGATCATGCCTGGGCAGATCACATTGACCCGCACCTGTGGAGCCAGCGCTCGCGCGAGCGAAATGGTCATCGTGCCCAACGCGGCTTTTGAAGCGGCGTAGGCCACCGACGAACCATAGCCCGAAAACGCCGAGATCGATCCCACATTGACGACAGCAGCTGGTTCGCGCGCCATGTTCATCAGCGACAACGCCGCTCTTGTCATCTGATATGCGCCCACGACATTCACGCGGTAGACGTGCAGGAAATCGTCCGCCGAAAGCGCGTCCAGATCGGCATGGTTGAATGCAAAGCGTGTCACCCCCGCATTATTGAACAGCGCATCGACCCTTCCGAACCGTTCGGCCGCTCGAGCGATGTCCCTGCACCCGCTGTCGTCGGCCACGTTGGCTTGGACCACTATCGGCTCGGCGCCCGCATTACGTACAAGCTCCGCGCTATGGTCGGCTTCGCCTCGATTGTTGGCATAGTTCAGGATGATCGCTTTTGCGCCGCGCTCTGACAGCCCAATGGAGAGGGCCCGGCCGAGTCCCGAAGAGGCTCCCGTGACAATCGCAACCTTGTTTTCGAAATCCTTGATCACGGTGCATTCCGCTGATGATGACTTAATGGCTCCAGCACCGCGGTGCTCCTCTTGAGACAGCCCCCCATGTCCGCGATCCGCATCGGCTCCAGAGACTTTGAAGGCTTCAGACAAAGATGGGCCTATTAAAACTGACACTGAATAAATTTATATCATGGACGTTTGCATCTCCAAAAGCGTTCTCAGTGATGATAAGCATCGCTCTGAGCGGTGCCTCGAAAGAGAGGAGGCCGCAGAAATTGGCGATCACCCGATCAGGGATCGACAGGTTGGAGGCCGGATAGGATGCACCTGCGTGGGCTCGATCTGAATTTGCTTGTTGCGATGGATGTCCTCTTGAAGGTCAAGAATGTCACCCGCGCGAGCGAACGCCTGCACTTGAGCCAATCCGGCATGAGTACTGCGCTTGGCCGTCTCCGCGAGTATTTTGGAGACCAGCTCCTGGTGCCGATCGGGCGTAAAATGATTTTGACGCCTCTGGCGGAATCGCTCGCGATTCCGGTGAGCGATATCCTGATACAGATCCAAAGCGTGATCGATCACACGCCCACGTTCAATCCGGCGCAGAGCGAGCGATGCATAACGATCATGTGCTCGGATTATATCGCTTCGACATTCCTCCCGAAGCTATCGCAACGTCTGCGGACCGAAGCTCCCAACATCAGTATCGACCTGGTTGCCCAGGAAGCTCTTCTGGACGGCCCTCTCACCCGCGGCGAGGTGGATTTCGTGATTTTGCTCGAACAATTCGCCTCCGCCGATCATCCGTCAGAAAAGCTTTTCAGCGAAAACCATGTCTGCATCGCCTGGGATCAGAATGACGCGATCGGGGACACGCTGACCTTCGACGCTTATATGGCGGCACATCATGTCGTGGCACGATTTGGCGAAAACAGGACGGCAACGATCGACAGCTGGGTGGCCGACAGTTTCGAGCAGAAACGTATCGTGGACATTTCCGTCATGAATTTTTTAGCGATACCGTTCCATGTCATTGGCACGGACCGACTGGCAACGGTTCATGCCCGGTCTGCGGAGATCTACGCGCGGGAACTGCCCGTGCGCATTCTACCTTTGCCCTTCGATATGCCTCCGATCACCGTAGCGCTCCAGTGGCACAAATATAATGACGGGCATCCGACCATGATTTGGTTAAGGTCGTTGATACTCGAAATCGGCAAGGAATTTGATGCCACGCCCGCTCGGGGCGTCGATCGCGTGGCCTAACCAACCGCTGCAGACGGAATTCGGGAGCCTGGCCCGCCTAGAATGATCGGCCTTCCCCATCGCCTTTCGTTCGGTGCCGACGTTCTCAGCTGCCGGGTGCCTCGACAAGATGCGCGCGCATGGCGATGCGGGCCACTGGTTCCTTCAGCGTATTCTCGCTCTATGTCGGGATCCTCATTCAAAATGATACCTCCCATCTCGACAAACGCTTTCAAGTTGAGGCGCCAGTTTCGCTAGGAAGAAATTCAGTCGAGCGCCAAGGATCTCGTTCCCGCCGAAAGCCGGCCACCCGAGGCAAAGGCTAAAGTCAAAGGATCAAGATGAGCAGTTCCGATCAGAGCGGCGCGCGCTGCATCCTGCTGGCGGATCACCCTTGGCCGAACCTCGACATCGAAACGGCGATCGTCAAGGGTGCGGGCTATCAGCTGGTCGCGGGTCCGGAAGTTGCGGGTTCGGCCGAAGAGGTCGAGCAACTCGTCGCCGATTGCTCGCCTCTGGCGATCATCACCTGCTGGGCACCGGTTTCGCGCACGGCGATCAACCTGCCACCCGATCTGAAGGTGGTCGCGCGGCTCGGTGTGGGCCTGGACAATATCGACGTAGAGGCCGCGACAGCGCGTGGCGCTTGGGTGACAAACGTTCCCGATTATTGCCTGCAGGAAGTCTCCGACCATGCGCTGGGCTTCGTGCTCGACCATTGCCGCGGAATCTCGCGGCTCAATGCCGCGACCAAGGTTGAGGGATGGGTATCGAACGCGACCGGCCTCCTGCGAACGGCCGATCAGGTCATCGGGATTTTGGGTTACGGCCGCATCGGCCGGGAAACCGCGCGCAAGTTCCGGGCGATGGGCTGTCGGGTCCTCGCATACGATCCCTATTTCAGCCCGGACGCCTCGGTCTCCACCGGCTCGACCCTCGAGGACATCCAGGCCGAGTGCGATGCGATCATCGTCCACGTCCCATTGCTTCCGGAGACGACCGGACTCGTCAATGCGTCATTCCTGTCCTGCACGCGCAAGAAACCGTTGGTCGTCAATGTGAGCCGGGGTCCTATTGTGTCCAATGACGCGCTGCTGGCCGCGATTGAGGCTGGGCAGATCCGGGGGGCTGCGCTTGACGTTGTCGATGGAGAGCCGAGCCCGCCCAAGGCAATTATCGATCATCCACTGATTACAGTGACGCCGCACGTGGCCTATGCCTCCAATGCGTCGATGGCCGAACTCCGTCGCCGTGCGTGCGAGGAAGCTGTGCGGATACTTGACGGCGGGCGGCCCCAAAACGCTCGGAACAACCCGGATGTCTGATCTGGACGAAGGTACTCCGCTGGAAGGCGGCGTCGCCAGCGACGTTCGCGTCGTCGACACTCCGGACGGACCGCTGGTCGTCAAAAAGGCACTTGCGAAGCTCAAGGTAGCCGCGGAATGGTTTTCCGACCCGTCACGCTCGATGATAGAAGTTGCTGCGATTGAAGCTTTCGGGAGTCTCGGCGGCAAGGACACGGTTCCCGAGATTGTCTGGGTGCGGCCCGACGAAAACTGCTTTGCCATGCGGCTCGTCGAACCCCGGTTGCGCAACTGGAAAGCCGATCTGCTGGATGGCAGGATCGATCTCGCCACGGCCGCCCGCGTCGGAGAGATACTCGGCCGCTTTCACAGCCGTTCGGCCGGGCAGCCCGACATTGCCCGGCAGTTCGACGATCTTCGCTTTTTCCGCGAATTGAGGGTCGAACCCTTCTTCGGTTATGTCGCGGAGGCGAAGCCGGAGATGTCCGTTCGCATCCATGACATCGCCCAGGCCATGCTGGGGCGCAGGCAGGCGCTGGTCCATGGCGATTACAGTCCCAAAAACATCCTTGCTGACGGTAAGGATGTCGTCATCCTCGACTTCGAAGTCACGCACTGGGGCGATCCGCGCTTTGACGTGGGGTTTTGTCTAGCGCATCTGATGCTCAAGTCGACCTTGGCGGATGGGAATCCAGCACAGCTAAGGGGGGCAATCGGCGCCTTTCTCGACTCATATCAAAGCCATGGCCTGCCTGTTTTCGACGTCGGGCTCGCCAATATCACCGGCTGCCTGCTGTTGGCGCGGCTCTTCGGCAAGTCTCCCGCAGATTATCTGGCCCGCCTCGATCGCGAGGCCGTCGAAGCCAAGGCCATCCAGTTGCTCGCCATCGCGGCGGCACCGCGGATATCTGATTTTACCATTCCGGGGCTTCAAGCATGACATCCAGTCCGCAAGTCGTATCGGTTCGCGCGAGACAAATCCTCGACAGCCGCGGACGGCCGACGGTCGAAGCCGATGTCACGCTCGCGGACGGCAGCTTCGGCCGCGCTTGTGCTCCTTCCGGAGCGTCGAGGGGACGATACGAAGCCTGGGAGCTGCGCGATCGCGATCCAGCCCATTATGACGGGCTGGGGGTTCGTTTGGCGGTAGCGAACGCCAACAAGGAATTGGCATCCGCGATTCATGGACAATCGGCGCTCGATCAGAAAGCCATCGACCAGCTGATGCGTGATGTCGACGGAACGGCGTCGCTTCAGCGGCTCGGCGCCAACGCTGTCCTAGCGGTTTCGATGGCCGTGGCGCGCGCTGCCGCCGAACATCAAGGCGTCCCGCTCTACCGTCATCTTGCGACGCTTGCCGATACGGCCATCTCCATGCCGATGCCGATGACCAACATCCTCAGCGGCGGAGCTCATGCGGGGCGAGGCATGGATTTGCAGGATTTTCTGGTCATTCCGATCAGCGCGAAGTCCTACGGCGAAGCGCTCGATATGATTTCTCGCGTCCGCCTGTATTCTACTCACCTGATGAAGGATCGCGGCCTGACCACGCTTCTTGCCGATGAGGGCGGGTTGAGCCCGGGCTATGGCAAGGCCGAGCAGGCCATGGAGTTGATGGTGCGGTCGTTCGAAGCTGCTGGCCTTCGGCCGGGCGAGGACGCCGCAATTGCGCTCGACGTGGCTGCAAGCGAGTTGTTCGAGGACGGCAGCTATCGGCTGGTCGGCGAAGGCCGCACCCTTTCGGGAGCAGAGATGACGGACTTCATCCTGGACCTGGCGCGCCGCTACCCGGTCGTGTCGATCGAAGATCCCCTGGAGCAGGATGATTGGGACAATTGGCGCCTGCTCACATCCCGCTTGCCAGATTGCCAGATTGTCGGTGACGACCTGTTCGTGACGAGCGCGGAGCGGATCCAGCAAGGCATCGACAGGGGCGTGGCCAATGCCGCGCTGATCAAGCTCAACCAGAACGGAACGGTCAGCGGCACGATTGAAGCGACAGCCACAGCGAAAGCTGCCGGCTATGCCGCCGTGGTGTCAGCGCGCTCCGGCGAAACGGAAGATACGTTCATCGCCGACCTTTCGGTGGCTCTGGGCGCGGGGCAGATCAAGATCGGTTCGGTGCGCAGCAGCGAGCGGCTGGCGAAGTACAACCAGCTTCTTCGCATCGAGGAAGACGGCACTATTCCGTTCGCCCGCGTAAGTGGAATTTTTGGCCTATCGATGGCTGCAGCCGTTTGAAGGCTGACAAATGTGCTTTCAGATTGCTTTGATCGATTGGCCGGCGAGTCTCGATGAGAACAACCGTATTAGAAGCAGTCAGAGTGCTCCGACCCCTGGCCCCGGCGCCGATTCAAGCAGAGGTGATGATGACCGATTTCGACGGTTAGCGGGCTGTTGCTCTACCGCAAGGTGATGAGAAGCCGGACCGGAAAATCGGTCTCTTTGGTCCGCCCGGCCTCAGATCGGCAGGCGACGACAATTTTTCGTGCTTTGACCAGTATGTCTTCGAGCGGGCAGTGATGCGAGAGCTAAGCGGTGATGTGGACTTCTAAGCAGGGGAACCGATGTACATCCCTTCGGGAAGCTGCTTCGTCGATCGACAATTTGTAAGACCCGTCGCTCGGCGGCGTCGTCAAGCGCCAGGCCCTGCCAGAGTCTCAGCGTCGCTGGCGAGATTTTATCGCGGTTGGCGACAGCGTGCATAGAAAATTTAATCTGGAGTCCCTGCCATGAAGACCCGCGCCGCCGTAGCGTTCGAAGCGAAGAAGCCGCTCGAGATCGTCGAGCTCGACCTCGAAGGCCCCAGGGCGGGCGAGGTACTGGTCGAGATTATGGCGACGGGGATCTGCCATACCGATGCCTATACGCTGGACGGGCTCGACAATGAGGGGCTGTTCCCTTCCGTGCTCGGCCATGAAGGCGCCGGGATCGTCCGCGAGGTCGGGCCCGGTGTGACCTCGGTCAAGCCGGGCGACCATGTCATCCCGCTCTACACGCCCGAATGCCGCCAGTGTAAGTCGTGCCTCAGCGGCAAGACCAACCTGTGCACCGCGATCCGCGCGACGCAGGGCAAGGGCCTGATGCCCGACGGCACCAGCCGGTTCAGCTACAAGGGCGAGACCATCTTCCATTATATGGGCTGCTCGACCTTCTCGAACTTCACCGTGCTGCCCGAGATCGCGGTGGCGAAGATCCGCGAGGACGCGCCGTTCCAGACCAGCTGTTATATCGGCTGCGGCGTGACGACGGGTGTGGGGGCGGTGGTCAACACCGCCAAGGTTCAGGTCGGTGACAATATCGTCGTGTTCGGGGTCGGCGGCATTGGCCTCAACGTGCTGCAGGGCGCGAAGATGGCGGGGGCCAACAGGATCATCGGGGTGGACATCAATCCGGACCGCGAGGAATGGGGCCGCAAGTTCGGTATGACCGACTTCATCGATGCCCGGGGCACGTCGCGCGAAGACACGATCGCCGCCATCCTGGCGCTGACCGATGGCGGGGCCGACTTCACCTTCGATTGCACCGGTAACACCGAGGTGATGCGCACTGCGCTCGAGGCGTGCCACCGCGGCTGGGGCACCTCGATCATCATCGGCGTGGCCGAGGCGGGCAAGGAGATCAGCACGCGGCCGTTCCAGCTGGTCACCGGGCGCAACTGGCGCGGCACCGCGTTCGGCGGCGCCAAAGGCCGCACCGACGTACCCAAGATCGTCGACTGGTACATGCAGGGCAAGATCCAGATCGATCCGATGATCACCCACGTCCTCACGCTGGAGGAAATCAACAAGGGCTTCGACCTGATGCATGCCGGGGAGAGCATCCGCAGCGTCGTGATCTTCTGACCAGTTCATCAAAAGAGAATATTTATGTCAGATATTTCGTGCAATGGCGTTTTCTCTAACGTGTTCGTCGGACCGTCAATAAAACATCTGCTCGAAGATTTCGATCTGAATCAAATTCGTTACCGGGCGCACTAAGTTCTGCCTGCTTCAAAACCGCCATGATCTGCTCGATCGCAAACCTCTGCTTCTTTATCTAATTAGTTTCCTATTCCAAAAAAATTCATCGGAAAACTGGACCATTTCCACCATTTCACCTCATCGCTGAAGCGCCTTTTGATGCCCGCCCATCCGGCGGGCGCTTATGAGAGCACACCGCCATTCACGTCCAGCGTCGAACCTGTGATGTAACCGGCATCCGGTCCCGCAAGATAGATAATCGCAGCCGCAACCTCTTCCAGAGCAGCGATGCGCCTGATCGGGTGCAGGTCAAGCACTGCGCCAGGAAGCCCGTCGGCGGACGTAGCCGCCATGTCGGTTGGCATAATCCCCGCCTGAACGACGTTGACTGTGATGTTCCGCCGGCCAAGGTCGCGAGCGACCCCCCTCGAATAACCAATGATGGCGGCTTTGGTGGCGGCATAATCCGCCGTTCCCGGAAACAACGCGCGCGTACCAAGGCCGGATCCGATCGAGATAATCCGCCCTCCCTCCGGCAGCACCTTCGCTGCCGCGCGGATCGTCGCGACCACGCCCAGCGTATTGACGGCCCATTGTCGGTCGAGCGCGGCATTGTCGACCTCTGCATCATCTATGCGCAAACCCTGGACCGCGATCCCTGCGTTGTTAACGAGAATGTCGAGCTTGCCGAGTTGCGCGACGACATCTTGGATGAGCCCTTCCGCCGCCGCCGGGTCGGCCTGGTCGCTCTTGATCGCGATCGCGCGAACACCTTTAGCCTTCACTTGCTCGACAATCCCTGCTGCCTTCTCGTCGGACGCGACATAGCTAATTGCCACATCGGATCCCTGCTCCGCGAAAGCCAATGCGGTCGCGGCACCGAGACCACGCGAACCGCCCGTAATCAGCGTAACCTTGCCTGCTAAGGTCTTCGACATAAACTACTCCTTGAAAATTGTGAGCCGCAACTGGCGGAGAGGTCTTCCGGGTGGAAAGCGCGCGGCCGGCGTTTCGGTAATGCTGCACAGGCGAAAGCCGCGTTGACGCATAGGTCAATCGTATTTGCGGATGTGCTCAGCTTTCTGCGCGATGCCCGACATAATTTTCGATCGGAAGCGCCAGGAAATTGCCTTCGTCGGCGACGATCCGCGCGAACTGGTCAGGGTGCGTAACAGGCAATTCCGCAACCGCGTTTAAATCGGCGAACCAGAAGCGGGCTACGCCATCATAGTCGCTTGCTTCGTGCTCATATAGTGGTGGCGTTACGTGATGCTGAACGTAGCCGAGCAGACCTGGCAGAATCTCCAAGATCAGAGGGCCGTGCGAATGCCAGTGTGCGTGAAATGCATCCCGGTCCAAGTCCGGCCGCCGCTGCACGGGAACAAAAAGCATGGCGCCACCCGCGCGCTCGGGTTGTTCGATCTGGGGATAATCGCGCGTCGCGATGAACAAGGTCCCCGCCGGACGTTCCGCGACCAAGCCCTGCCACGAACGCAGCATTGCCCCTTCATCCTCAAAGCAATAGCGTGAGACGCTGACAGGCGGATTCGGGATCGCTTCGGACACCGTTCCCGCTCTCGCACTTGCGTCTACGATCAGATGTCTGTCCGTGGCGATCGTTGCTGAGTCGCCTGCTGTCCCGAATTCAAAAAGTGTGAAGCTCATGTCCGCCTCTCCAGTGGGATACCCGCATTATTGCGAGCTTGTTTTTCCGATCGTGACGCTTGAATTGTAATCGTAGAAGCCGCGGCCGACCTTGCGCCCGAGCCAGCCCGCCTCGACATGCTTCACGAGGATCGGCGCGGGACGATATTTGGGATCGCCAAAATCCTGCTGCAGCATGCGCAGGATCTCCAGGAGCGTATCGAGGCCGATTAGATCGGCGAGGCGTAGCGGCCCGACCGGATGACCAAGGCCAAGCTGCACCCCGCGGTCAATGTCCTCGGCGCTGCCTACGCCCTCGCCATATGCGAAGAACGCCTCATTCAACATCGGCAGCAGAATGCGATTGACAATGAAGCAGGGCGAATCCTTTGCAAGGAGCACCTGCTTGCCGATCCGCAACGCAAAGTCGGATACGGTAGTGACCGTCTCGTCGCTCGTCGCCAGCCCCCGGATAACTTCGACGAGGTTCATGAGTGGAACAGGACTGAAGAAATGAACCCCGACGAAGCGGCTCGGGTCGGGCGCGAATTGGGCGAGCCGGGTGATCGAGATTGACGATGTATTGGTGGCAAGGATCGCCCCGGACGCAAGCACACGGACCGCATCTGCAAAGATTGCGCGCTTCACGCTTTCACGCTCGGTCGCTGCTTCGATCAGGATGTCGGCGGCACCCATGTCCGAAAAACCCTGGACCGGGGTGATCCTTCCAAGCAGGTCTGCCGCCCCCTCAGGCGTGACCTTGTCCTTTTCGACGTCGCGGGCGAGTTGCTTCGCGATCTTTTCCTTGCCCTGCTCCGCGCGAGCAATATCGACATCGCCCAGCAAAACATCGAGTCCAGCCTGGGCGCTAACCTGGGCAATTCCTGATCCCATCTGACCGGCGCCAATTACACCGACAAGCTTCATATCGCTCTCCTGCGGAAGTGGGGTACGAAACGGTGGATTTCAAGACGAAGTGCACCGAGGCCTCACTCTCCGCCGGCTAATTCTTTGACTATGCTGCCGGTGACATCCTTGGCGTCACCGAACAACATTTGCGTGTTCTCGTTATAATAGATCGGATTGTCGATCCCAGCGAAGCCCGCGCTCATAGAGCGCTTGATCACAAAGACCGACTTCGCAAGGTCGGCTTCTATGATCGGCATCCCCGCAATCGGGCTGTGCGGGTCGTCGCGCGCGGCAGGATTGACCGTATCGTTTGCACCGATGATGAGCGCCACGTCGGCCTGTGCCATTTCGGAATTGATCTCTTCCAACTCGACGAGGTGTTCGTACGGCACGTTCGCCTCGGCCAGCAGCACGTTCATATGCCCCGGCATACGGCCCGCGACCGGATGGATCGCGAACTTGACGTCGATGTTGCGCCTGGTGAGCGCCTGAAAGAGCTCGCTCACCTTGTGCTGCGCCTGGGCGACCGCCATGCCGTAGCCTGGCACCACCACGACACGCTCCGCATTGTCGAGGACGAGCGCGCCTTCCTCGGTCGAGGCGGATCGGACGATCCGATCGTCGTTGCCCCGGGTGACTGCCGTTGCCAACGTGCCGAAGCCGCCGAACATGACGTTTGTGAACGACCGGTTCATGGCCTTGCACATGACGATGGCGAGGATGAGGCCCGAGGCACCATCAAGCGCGCCGGCGACGATGAGCAACTTGTTGCCAAGCGCAAAGCCCATCGCGCTGGCCGCCAGGCCCGCATAGGAATTAAGGAGCGCGATCACGGTCGGCATGTCGGCACCACCTATCGGGATGACGAGCAACACCCCGAACAACAGCGCCAGCCCGACGAAGATCGGGAACAGCGCTGCCCCACCTGCTGGCGTGAAGATGAGATACAACGCGACACCGAGTGCTGCCAGCGCAATTGCGGCGTTCGCGACTCGCTGACCTGCAAAGACGATCGGGCGGGTCGGCAAGATCTCCTGTAGCTTGCCGAAGGCGATCACGCTCGCGGTGCAGGTAAGGAAGCCGAGCAACATCTCGAGCATCAATGCCCACAGCACGAAACTGCCGGGCGCGGCGGTATCGGAATGCTTGTAATATTCCGCCGCGCCGATGAGGCCGACGGCCAGTGCGCCAAACGCGTGGCTGATCGCCGTCCGCTGCGGAATCGCGGTCATCGGCATCAGATGGGCCATCGGAATCGCGATGACCGTACCGATCGCCATTGCCACGAGGATGAGGCCGTAATCGACGATCCCGTGATGGGCGAGCGCGCCGACGATCGCGATCGCCATGCCCACCTCCGCGCACCGCACACCGCGTCGTGCGGTGGCTGGGTGGCTCATCCACATCAGCGCGAGGATGAAGAGGATGCTTGTCGCGATCAGCGAAAGCTCGACAAGGATATCCATGTCAGCCCTCCCGCCGCTTGAACATCTTGAGCATACGATCGGTGATTCGGAAGCCCGAGACGAGATTGATCGTGGCCGCGAGCACCGCGACAAAACCCAGCACTTTGGCGAAAGGGGTCGCTCCTTCTTCTCCGGCGACGGTGATCGCGCCGACAATCACCACTGCCGCTATCGCATTCGTAAGCGACATCAGCGGCGAATGCAGAAGCGGCGAGACGCGCTTGATGAGCTGAAACCCCAAAAAAGCCGCCAGGATGAAAACGAAGACGTCGTCGGGTTTGAGGCCAAGGTTCGTCACGAGACCAACTCCGCCGTCTGGTTGATTTTCGGACTGACGTCGGTTCCGAGAAGCCTCGCGTTGACCACTTCGCCATCCCGCGTGAGCCGAATGGCCTCGCCGATCTCGTCGCCGCTCGCGAGGACGGGCCTGCCCGCCTGCTTGTCCCAGAACGCCGACAGGAAATTGTAGAGGTTGCGGGCAAAGAGCGCCGAGGCATCTGACGCGAGGCGCGAAGGTACATTCCGGCGTCCGACGATCTTCACGCCCGATACGGTAACAACCTCGCCCGCGACTGCACCCTCGACGTTGCCCCCCTGCTCGACCGCAAGATCTACGATCACGGAGCCGGGACGCATGGAGGCGACTTGCGCTGCCGAAACAAGGCGAGGCGCCGCGCGTCCGGGGATCAGCGCCGTCGTGATGACGATGTCCTGCTTGGCGATGTGCGCCGACACCAGTTCGGCTTGCGCCTTTTGATATTCGGGTGACATTTCGGTCGCATAACCGCCCGAGCCCTCGCCCTCGATGCCCGTCACGTTCTCTACGAAGATCGGCTTCGCGCCAAGCGACAGGATCTGCTCCTTGGTGGCGGAACGTACGTCGGTCGCGGAGACTTGCGCGCCGAGTCGCCGGGCCGTGGCGATCGCCTGCAAGCCAGCGACGCCCACGCCCATCACGAACACGCGCGCCGCGGAAACCGTACCCGCCGCCGTCATCATCATCGGGAAGGCACGGCCATATTCAGCAGCGGCATCGAGCACGGCTTTGTAGCCCGACAGGTTCGATTGCGAGGAGAGGATGTCCATGGATTGCGCACGCGTGATGCGCGGCATGAGCTCCATCGCCAGCGCCTCGATTCCAAGTGCCGCATAGCTGCCGATACGGATGCGCTCGCCAAACGGGTTGAGCCCTGCGACCAGCCACGTTCCCGCTTTGACGCCCGCAAGCGACGCCGGTTCGGGGCCTTGTATGCCCAGAAGTATGTCGGCCGCAGCCACCGCCGCCGCCCGTGGCACGACCCGCGAGCCAGCGCGCTCGAACTCGGAGTCAGAAATCGAGGCGCCCTCGCCCGCGCCGGCCTCGACCGCGAACTCCGCCCCGAGTTCTATAAATTTCTTCACGGTGTCCGGCGTTGCGGAGACACGCAGTTCGCCAGGCACAAGTTCCTTGAGCGCGCAAATCAGCATTGTTCAGACTCCCTGACGATGTGTGCAACATGCGGGTCGCGAGAGACCGCCCAGTGGCCGGTTACGCCGTACGTTCGATCACGAGGGCGATGCCTTGTCCGCCGCCGATGCACATCGTGATCAGCGCATAGCGGCCACCGATACGCTCGAGTTCGTAAGCCGCCTTGACGGTCAGGATCGCACCGGTGGCGCCGACCGGATGGCCCAGTGACACGCCCGAACCATTCGGGTTCACCTTTTCGGGGTCGAAGCCGAGCTCGCGGGCGACCGCATAGGCCTGTGCGGCGAAAGCTTCGTTGGATTCGATCACATCGACCTCCGCGAGGGCGATCCCTGCGCGGCACAGGGCAATCGGTACGGCCGAGACCGGACCAATCCCCATATAGGCTGGGTCGACACCCGCGTGGCTCCAGCTTACGATGCGCGCGAGCGGTCTACATCCTCGGTCCGTGATAGTCCTTTGGGAGGCAAGAACGACCGCAGCCGCACCGTCGTTGATGCCGGACGCATTACCCGCAGTGACCGAGCCGTCGGGCTTGAACGCCGGCCGCAACCTAGACAATGCCTCCACACTGGTGTCGGCCTTCACATGCTCGTCCGCCGCGAACCATTCGGTGGTGCGGCCCTTGCGAACTTCAATCGGCAGGATCTGGCTATCGAAGCGACCCTCGGCCTGCGCCCGTGCCGCGCGCGCGTGGCTCTCGTGCGCAAGATTGTCCTGCATGGCGCGCGTGATGTTATAGCGCTCCGCGACGTTCTCGGCGGTGATTCCCATGTGGAAATCTTCGAAGGGATCGCTCAGAACCGCCACCATCGCATCTATGAGCGTGACCGCCCCCGATTTCTGCCCGAAGCGGACGGACGTCGCGACATGTGGCGAACGGCTCATGACCTCGGCACCGCCCGCCACAGCCACCTCGCACTCGCCCAACTTGATCATTTGAGCTGCCGAGATAATCGCCTGAAGGCCCGATCCGCACAGACGGTTCAGCGTAAGTGCGGGCGCTTCAACCGGAATGCCTGCGTTCACAGCCGCTACACGCGCCAGATACGCGTCCTTCGGCACGGTGGGGATGACTTGGCCCATGACGACGTGCGCCACGTCCTGCGTCGCGACGCCTGCGCGTGCAATCGCCTCGGCGATCACCTTGGCACCGAGTTCGGCGGGACTATGGTCCTTCAGACTTCCGCCGAAGTCGCCGATTGCGGTCCTTACCCCGGACACTATGTAGACTTCGTTCAATGCCTTCCACCCTCAAAGCGGACGCGGAGCCGGCGCGGCCTCCGCTTCCATTACGCACATCCTAACGAACGTTCTCATCGCTCGCGAAAGCCGGCCCATTAGCAGTGGCGCCGACACTCGCATTTAATGGCGCACGCTACGTCCAGGCTCGAAGAGCGAGGCCAGCCGCGTTCGCAATGCGTTATGCATAAACTTCACGTATGTAAAGTGTAATATTGAAAACAGCGAACGCCACTCGACGTCCGGAGCGCAAGGGGCCTCATCCAGAGGTGCTATTATAGATACAACGACGCGCACGGACAGACGAGCCCAGGCATCAGCCCTGCACGTCCCCTAATCGTCGGTGCGATCGGTCGCCGTGGCCGCGCCGGGCACGTCAGCCTCCAGCGGCTGGTCCTGGTCAGCTCCTGCGAATTGGCGTTTGAACATCACCTGGTCGATCAAACCGAAATAGATCTCCTCTATGCCCGGCGAATCGATCGAATACCCCGTCACCGCCTCGATCTCAGCGCTCAGGGACACCAGTGCCGAGGTCATCCCGATCAGCATATAGTGCAAGAGCACGGGCTCGCCGGCGGGAAGATCGCCGTCCGCCTGCGCCCGCCGAATCTCCGGGAGGTTCTGGTTTACCATCGGGGCCAGCACATTCTGCGCGAGCCACCGCAGACGCGGCCCCTTCTCCCGGCTTTCGTTGAGCATGAAGTGATGGAAATAGGGATATTTATGCTGAACATGCAGCAACGCCCTAAACTCCGCGCGCACCCGGTCGAGCGGCCTCACATTCTCCAAATCCCGCGTTTGGGAGTCCATGTCGTCCCTCACTTCGGACACGATCTGCGCCGCGACCGCCTGCCACAGGACTTCCTTGGTCTTGTAATGATAGGTGATAAGCGGATGCTGGATGCCGAGCCGATCCGCGATGTCGCGAATGCTTGCCGCATCGAACCCCTTGCGCGCGAACTCCTGAAGCGCCGCGCCGAGGATTGCCTGCTTGGTCTCAATCGCCCGCTTCTGCTCGCGCCTGCCGCGCCTCGGCTGGGGCGGCTGGCCGTCGCCCTCTGGGGCCGGGGCGGAAGCTGGCAGTCCCTTCGACGCCGCAGGGACGCCGCGGGCGCGCCCGGATTCCGAAGGGAGCGCAGAAGGCGTGCCGACACTCCCGATGTCGCGATCCGCCTCCGGTCGTCCCGCCTCGTCCCGGCTCGCCGTATCTGAAACCGACGATATGCCGCGCGCGGCCTTGCGGCGCTCCTGTCCCACCTCTGCAAGAGATGGAGCGGGAGTGCTCGGCTCGGGGGCAATCGGCTTGGCTTTGGCACGACGCGCGGGGCCAGGGCCGCTGCCCGAGGTCGACGCGACGGCGGTCGCCGTGTCCGCGGGCTTATGGCTCTTTTTCTGCCCCGTCATGCCGTCCAGTCTTAAACCTCACCACAAGTGACACACCTTTGCCACCTTTCGTCCTCTCAGGCGAACAGAGCACCGTCTACGTCGATCTCGGCCCCGCTGATAAACCGCGCGCCATCCGTCAGCAGAAACGTCACGGCATTGGCAATATCTTGCGGCGTGCCCAGCCGGCCTAGCGGAATCAACCCTCGGAGGAAAGCTTGATGATCTTCGCCGAAGGACGACGTCATCGGGGTATCGGTGGGACCGGGGTTGATCGAATTGACCCGGATATTGTGCTTGGCAAGCTCGATCGCCGCGCACTTCGTCATTCCGCGCGCAGCCCATTTGCTTGCCGCATAAGCGAACTGGTCGCTTACACCGCGCATCGCTACGCACGAGGCGATGTTGACGATCGATCCGCCCCCGACCGCTTTGAGAGATTCGATCACCGCTTTCATGCCCAAGAACACGCCCAGTTGATTGACACGGAAAGCGAGTTCGAGCTGAGCGGCGTCGGTCGCCTCCATCGGCCCCGCGACGAAGACACCAGCGTTGTTCACCAGCGCGTCGATGCGGCCGAAGCGGCTGATCGCTTGCGCCACCACATCGGCCCAAGCCGCTTGATCGGAGACATCGTGCCGGACGGTCAGAACGTTGGCATGGGGTTCCAATGCAGTGCCTTCAAACGGCGCGATATCGCTAGCGACCACCGCCGCGCCCTGATCGAGTAGCGACTTTGCAATCGCTTCGCCCATACCACGCGCGGCACCGGTGACGATGACAACTTTGCCCAGATTTTTTTCAGACATGTAGAATTAAACCTCTCGTGTGACGAGGATGGTAGCATTGTCGCCACTCGCCCTCTTTATTGCGGATGCATTAGCTGTTCTGTCCGGCAGCAAGGAACTTGTCGCCAAAGATGTTGGACCACTCATCATCGGTAAGTTCCATACGCTTGCGATAGAAGCGTTCAGGCAGGTCTTCTTCGGAGTGCGTAGCTTTGATGACTGCGTCGCGGCCGGCAATCTTGTCGTGCCACGCCTTGACCTTCGGAAATTCGTCGAGCGAAATGTCGAGAATCGGGCTGATCGTAATCCACGGCCAAGTCGCGATATCCGCGATGGAATAACTTCCGGCGAGATATTCGGTTTCGTTCAGCCGGTACTCCATGACCCCGAGCAACCGGCGAACCTCGTTCGTGTAGCGGGTTACGCCATAGCTTTGGTCCTCCGGAGCGTAGCGCACGAAATGATGGGCCTGGCCGTTCATCGGCCCGACGCCCGCCATTTGCCACATCACCCACTGTATCGTCTCGCTGCGGCCCCGCAGATCGGTCGGGAGCAGCTTGCCGGTCTTTTCGGCCAGGTAGATCAGGATTGCTCCGCTCTCGATCACACGAAACGGCGCGCCGCCGTCCTCGGGTTCGGCGTCGATGATGACGGGTAGCTTGTTGTTCGGATTGATCTTCTTGAAGTCGGCGGTAAGATGGTCCCCTGCGAAGAGGTTATAGTCTAACCTCTTGTAAGGAAGGCCGATCTCCTCGAGTATGATGGCAACTTTCGTGCCGTTCGGGGTTCCGACATAGTGGAAATCGATCATTCAGCCTTCTCCTTTCAAGCGTGCCGAGATTGCCACTCGGCTCATCGGCACTACGCGCAATACTATCGGTCATGTCGTGGACTTCGTTCCAGTGTGCTATGCTGGAGATCCCAGAGGTCAGGCGCAGAGCCCTGCCCCTGTCCGCGAGCGGGATCCCGACCCGAGATAGTGCTCGGTCACCGATGTCGTTCTTGCCGTGATCGTCAAAACAGGTGAGCGTCGAAAGGTCCGGCTCATTCCTGGCCGACTCCCGAGCCATGGAGGAGGGCAACGGAATAGCGGACGCCGCGCATCGTGACTTGCCCTTTCCCATCGCCCTCATGACAACCGTCTCCCGATCAAATGGCATCATAACCGCGCACTCGCGAATCAGATATAACTTCACGCTCGTAAAGTCACACAAATTCGACATCGCCGCGCGACGACGCGGAAAATCTGGACCCCGCCGCCGCTCCGTCGCCCACATCGGCCAGCTTAGCTCTTCCAGCAAAACAAAGGATTGTACTAAATCGCGAGTTCCCTGCCAGGAGAGCCGCTGCTGCCAGGAGAGCCGCTGCCTCGTGGTAGCGTCGCCCGCCGATCTGCGACACAGCAACCGTAACGGCGATGCGCTGTCGGCGTCGCTAAGGAACGCTATTGATTTTTCTCTTTCCGATCGTAAAGTATAGAGAATATGCGGCGTAGACGCCGATGCTTTGGGAGAGTGGCATGAGCGGCAAGATTGAAAGCACAGAACATTCGCGCCGGGACTTCATCAAATCCGCGACGCTCCTCTCCGCAGTCGGCGTTGCTGGCACCACCGCCGGTTGCTCTGCGCTTTCCGACGGTCGCTCTTGGGCTAGAGAGGCCGACGCGCTCATCGTCGGCACCGGGGCTGCCGGAATGGCAGCGGCTATCGCCGTGATCCGGGCTGGCGGCTCGGTGCTGCTTCTCGAGAAGGGTGGCGTCACGGGCGGAACGTCCGCAAAATCCGCTGGCGCGTATTGGATACCGAACAACCATCATTTGCGCAGCAGCGGCAAGACGGACCCGAAACCGGAAGCCATCGCCTATATGGCGCGCGACGCCTATCCCGCGAAGTTCAAGGCGGAGGCGCCGAAACTTGGCCTCGCCGACAATGAATATGCCCTGATCGAAGCTTATTATGACAATGCGGCGGCCGTGATCGAGGATCTCGAAAAGATCGGGGCGATCAAGTCCACCGTTGCGCCGGTCTATGATTATATGGACCATACGTCCGCCAACAAAGTACCGCGCGGCCGTGCCTTGCTCCCGCTGCGGTCGGATGGAAAATGGGGTCGCGGGGTTGAGCTTGTCCGTCAGCTCAAGGCATGGCTAACTGCAAAGCAGGCAACCTTCCTCGTCCATCATGACGTCGCTGGTGTCGAGCGAAACGCCAGAGGCGAAGTGGTCGGCCTTCGAGTCAACACCCCGGACGGTCAGCAGTTCTTCCGCGCCCGGAAAGGCATTGTGTTCGCGACCGGGGGCTACAGCCAGAACAGGCACCTTCTGGAGAGCTATCAACTCGGCAATATCTATGGCGCATGTTCCGTGCCGACCGCGCAGGGCGATTTCCTGCGGATCGGCGGCGAATTGGGAGCGATGATGGGCAATATGTCCAGCGCGTGGCGCTCGGAGGTGGTGGTCGAACAGACAATCGAATCCCCCAGCGTGGCCGTGACGCTGGAATTTCCCGCCGGCGACAGCATGATCATCGTTAACGGCAAGGGAAAGCGCGTCAACGATGAAAAGCGCAATTATAACATCCGCGGGCGTGACCATTTCTATCTCGACCCGATCGAGAATGATTATCCCAATGACCTTCTCTACATGGTCTTCGACCAGCGCACGCTCGAGCTGTTCGCGGGAAACATGAGCTTGCCTGCACCTGGAACTACCGAAAGCTACGTGATTACAGCAGATAGCCTTGACGGTCTTGGCGCCGCCATCCAGGCCCGCCTCGACCGGATCGCCTCGAAGATCGGCAAGCGTGCTTTGGCCGACGACTTTACTGCGGGCCTGAAGGCGCAAGTGGCGATCTTCAGCCGGGATGCGCGAACGGGTGTGGACACACAGTTCCAGCGCGGCAAATACCCCTACGACATCGATTGGCACACGATCGTGGATTCCGTCCCGGTGAAGGGCACGAAATGGCCGCCGAATACCCTTCCCAACCCGACCATGTATCCTTTTGCCGATACTGGACCTTATCACGCCATCATTCTGGGCGGCGGTATGCTCGATACGAACGGTGGGCCGGTCATCAACGCCAAATCGCAAGTGCTCGATACCGCAGGCAAGCCAATCCCGGGTCTCTATGGCGCGGGAAACTGCGTCGCCTCGCCTAACGGCGGGGGATATTGGGGTGCCGGCGCGACACTGGGACCGGGCATGACCTTCGGCACGCTTGCCGGCCGGCACGTTGTTGCGGAGTCCATAAAGGATGCTTGAGCTCCTTCGCTTACCGCGCGCGCTGCTTGTACCGATCAGCGCATCCGCAATCCTTCTGGCTGGTTGCGCCAAAGCCGGATCGGAGCAATCCGCGCCAAAAGGGCCGAGTTTCGCCAAGGACGTGCAGCCCATCTTCGACAACAATTGTGTCGCATGCCATCAAACCGGCGGCGCACAACAGGCGTTGATTCTCGAACCTGGGAAATCCTTTGCCAACATCGTCGGTGTGAAGAGCAAGGAATCCGGCTTGAGGCTGATAACCCCGGATAACGCGGGTCAAAGCTATCTCTTGCTCAAGCTCGAAGGAAAGCAGCAGCAGGCGGGCGGCAGTGGAGCCCAAATGCCGCTCGGCGATGCCCTGAGCCCGGCGCAAATCGCCACGGTACAACAGTGGATCGAAGCCGGTGCACCGGACAATTGAAAATAATCAAAGGAGGACGCTCATGTCGAACCCAGAGGACAATGCCAAGATCGTCCGAGAATATTACGAGCGCGTCGATGCAGGCCGCACGGATATCGGCGATCTCTTTTCTGAGGATGCGGAATTCTACTTTCCGAAATTCGGTGTCGGACGCGGCAAGCAAGAGTTTGCCGAGTTTGCCTCAGGGCTGTTCGGCTCCATCAATCGTCTGTCACATGATTTCGAAGCGTTGCGCATCACCGATTGCCAGCACCTCGTCGTTGCGGAAGGTGTGACGGCCGGCGAAACGGCGGATGGCTACAGCTGGTCCGGCGGTACAACGCCAGGCGGCCGATTTGCGAGCATCTTCGAAGTGGCTAATGGCCTTATCACCCGCATGTACGTCTATCTCGATCCCGATTACGCCGGCGTCGATAAAGCGCGCTTCCTGTGGGGCCAAGACCGCAATTGGTGAATGATGGCGGTGCGTCCGCCATGCGGCGCCATTGCGAGCACCGATACACCGCTGTGTCGATCAGGAGAAATGCCGGGGCGCCGCCATGGGAAGAACGCGGGCATGTCGCGAGAAACCGTACCTGGAAAATCCTGGGCCTGATTTCCGCTTCGGCGTCGCCCGGCAAAGGTATTTTAGCCCCTTCCAATCTCTGGAGAAGGCACGCGCGGCGAGAATAATCCGCTTGATCAACTCGCAGTCCATCCTCCGTCCACGACGAGTTCGGAACCGGTCATGTATGAAGAGTCCTCGGACACCAGAAAGGCCACCGCGCGCGCAATCTCGACGGGCTCCGCCGGTCTTGCCATCGGCGTCCGGCCAAGCACCGCTGCTCGCGTCTCGGGATTCTCCAGAAACGGAATGGCGAAGGGTGTGGCCATCGAACCGGGATGAACAGAGTTTACCCTGATCCGATATTTCACATAATCGATCGCCACCGCCTTCGTCAGCGTTCTGACGGCTCCCTTCGACGTGCCATAGGCGGCTGATCCAGGCATATGGGCAATCATCGCCGCCATGGACGACACGTTGACGATCGCCCCGCCCCCGGCCGCCCGCATCAGGTTCAGGATCATCTTGCATCCGAGGAAGGTTCCTCGGACGTTGATGCGCATCACCTTGTCGAACCTATCGACACTCATCTCCTCGATCGGAGCAAAGTCGATGACGCCGGCATTGTTGACGAGGATATCCGCTTTGCCGAAGCGCGAGTCGCAGAGCCCCAGAACGTCATCCCAGGACGGGACGTCGGCGACGTCATGACGCACGAATTCCGCTTCACTCCCGAGCGCGCGGAGGTCGCTGGCCACTCCGCTTCCCGTTGCTGCATTGATGTCGGTCAGCACCAGGCTTGCGCCCCGCGCTGCCAAGGTTCGGGCGACGAACTCGCCCAAACCCTGCCCCGCGCCAGTCACCACCGCCACCTTGCCCGCCAGATCGGAGGTCTGAGACATGTATGGGGCCCTATATCCGGGCGGACAACATGATTCCGTAAGTGGCGGGCATCCCGGTTACCCTGTCGTAGGTATCGTAGATATGCGTCACGTTGTTCCAATATTGCGTATTGGTCACGTTCCGACCATAAACCTGCACACGGTAACGACCTCCCTCAAATTCCGCGCCTGCGCGGAGGTCCAACAAGCCATAGGCATTCACTTTGAAGAAGTCCTGGGTGCCAGCGGGTCCGGCGTCCGCTCCAAATTGCGCCGATGTCTTGGAGCGCCAGGTTCCGCTCGCGCCGACAAAACCAGAGACGTTTGAAGACAATCGAAAGTTATATTCCGTATCGCCCTGCAACTGCCATTTGGGCGTTGCCGGAAAAGATTCGCCTCTCACGTCCACGGCATTTCCGAACGGGCTGGGGAGGACTGCCGAGCCCCGCACCTTGGAATCCAGAAAGGTAACACCCGCCGTGAGTCGCAAGCGGTGAAGAGGCCGCGCCGTAAGGTTCAGCTCAACACCTGCGAGACGCGACCTTGGAATATTGACGAGCGCGGGAAGATTGCCAAAAGGCGGAACGAGGATGAAACCTTGAATCTGCTTGTTGGAATAATCGTAGTAAAACCCCGCGCCCGAAATATCCACTTTGCGATTGGCGAGGGTAACCTTGAAGCCGGCTTCATACGCTACAACTGACTCCTGCGTCACCGGTTTCAACTGCGCGGAGGACACAGCAGGCAGAGTTCCGAAGGTGCCTGCCTTATAGCCCTTCGTGATATTGGCGTATAGCAATGTATCAGCGTTGGGCTTCCAGCTCACGTTGCCACGCCACGACGTGTTATTCTGATTAAGAGGTGCCCGGTAAAGGCCGGGAGCGCCGTTCGCGCCGAGCGTGATGCACTGGTTCTCGCCAACGTTCAGCCCTATGGCGGCCAAGGCTACCCTGAACCCCTGCGGCCCGCCACCGTCGGCGAGGCAACCCGTGAAGTTGCGGTTCTCGTCGGTATATCGGGCGGCGCCTTGGACGGTCAACGTGTCGGTCAACTTATACTCGAGGCTTGCAAACCCGGCCAGATCCCGGATGTCCTGATTGTTGGATTCGTTGAGGGTATCGAAGAAAACACCGGCAAGTTCGGCATTCGAGCCGCGAAGAAAAACATGCTGAAACTCGCGCGTTTTGTCCTTCTGATAGTTCCCGCCAAGCACGAACCGGAGCCGGTCGCTCAATTCCCCTTCGAAGCGGAGTTCTTGGCTGAGGGATGAAACCTTGCCCATCTGGTAAATGACATGATCGAAAATGTTCGTGCCGTCAGTATCGATCGGCGAAAAGACCTTGAGGTGCGAATAGGACGAAATCGACACCAGGTTAAGGTGATCGGTGAGCTCATAAGCTAAGTGGCCGGCAATCTGGTAAAAGCTGTCGTTACGCCGAAAACTTTTGTCGGCGTCCCAGTCTGCGGCGCGGTTGTTGTCGCCGGTTACATATGGATAGCTGGCGAGCGCCGCCGCGTTCGCGATCGTCACCGGCGTCGTTGGGGCAGCCGGGTTCACCGGCAGATAGCCGCGCGCTTGCGCAATCTGCATATCCGACTTGTTACGCCATCCATTGACGTTGAGTTCGACCTTCAAACGGTTCGTCGGCTTCCAGTCGATAATGGTTCGCCCTACGAGAAAATCCCGCTTGCCGATGCCGGCGCTCCGAGTGACGCTCTGCTGCCAGTCACCTCGTGATTCGTAGCGGCCCGCGACGCGGATACCGAGTGTGTCTGTCAATGGCGTGCTGATAAATCCGCCGACCTGGGCCTCGTCAAAACGCCCATAACTCGCGTCGAGGCCGGCTTCGAACTTGTTGCCGGGCTTGGCGGGGATGTAGTTGACCGCGCCGCCGGTTGCGTTCTGGCCGAACAGCGTTCCCTGCGGCCCCTTGAGAACTTCGACTCGGTCGACGTCGAGCGCCGCACCCTCGGTCATTCGCGCATAGGGTATAGGCGCCTGGTCGACATATACGGTTACAGTCGGTGAAACTGCCAATTGCTCGTCGTAGAAGCCGACGCCGCGAATGGAGAAGATGGGCGTGCCGTATTGGCTCAGCCGATAGGTAAACCCCGGCGCGATCTTCTCCAGATCGGCGGTACTTGTGATGCCCTGCTTCGCCAATTGGTCTCCCGATATGGCGGTAATGGAAACGGGGACATCGTTGAGACGCTCGGCGCGCTTTTGCGCCGTCACGATGATGTCGCCCACTTCAGGCGCCGCTTCCTGCTGGGGTGCCGCACCAGTCGAAGCGCTTTGCGCGTGTACCGCGCAGCCTGAAAAGATGCTGGCTCCGAGCAACGCTGCACGCAACGATATCTTGAACATCGGTAATCCTCCCTCAACCTGCCTTCTCTTCGGCAGCTGCGTTTAGCTTCAGCGTTTCGAATCGATCTGTCAAGCTGTAACTTTACGGACGGCAAGTTTGAATAGTTGTGAGATGCCAAACGCGCTGCGGTGCGGTAAATTTGTCTGGGATTTAGCGGAAACGGGTAGTTTTACGTCTTTATCCTTGACGTCCGTAAAGTGTCATGAGAGGTAGGCGTGACAGGCCAAATCATTGGAGGGAATGTGGCAATCACCGGAAATCGCCAAGTGTGGCTGAAGGCCCGCCCAAACGGCATTCCTCGCGCGGAGGATTTCGGCATTCGCATCGCCGATACGCCGTCGATCGAAGACGGGCAGTTCTTGATTCGCAACTGCTTCGTGTCGGTCGACCCCGCTATGCGAGGCTGGATCGCCGACAAAAGCACGTACTGGCCGCGTCTTGAGGTCGGCGACACGATGCGCGCGTACTCTGTCGGCGAAGTCATCGAATCCCGCAACCCGGCTTACGCTCCCGGCGACAAAGTCATGGGGATCTTCGGTTGGCAGGACTATGCTGCGGTTTCCGAGCCTGCGGTCTATTACAAGGTGCGCGACGACGCGCTTCCCCTTTCACTGTGGCTCGGAGTTCTCGGATTGAACGGCCTTACCGGCTATTTCGGCATGCTTGAGGTCTGCAAGCCGAAAGCCGGCGAGACCGTAGTAGTTTCCACGGCGGCGGGCTCGGTGGGATCGGCGGCCGGCCAAATCGCAAAGATCAGGGGATGCCGTGTCGTCGGGGTCACCGGCGGTCCCGAGAAGGTGCGTCAGTGCCTCGAGGAGTTCGGCTATGACGCGGCGATCGATTATAAATCGGTTACCGACATGGATGCCGCGCTGCGGGAAGCATGCCCGAACGGGATCGATGCCTATTTCGATTGCACCTCGGGCGCGATCCACGATGCGGTCATGCGTCAGATCAATCTGCACGCGCGCATCGCCATCTGCGGCACCGCTTCGTTTGCGAGCTGGGATCCGTGGCACGAAGGCCCCCGGCCCGAGCGCCATCTGTTGGTCAAACGCGCGATCATGCAGGGCTTCCTGACACCGGACTTCGAGGACAAATACGACCAGGCGCTCGATGATCTGTCCGGCTGGATTCGGGGCGGCCGGCTTCGCTACCGCGAGGAATTGCTCGAGGGGATCGAGAACGCGCCCGGTTCGATCGAGACGCTCTACAGCGGTGCCAACGACGGCAAGCTGGTCATCCGTCTCTGACGCGCCGGCACGGCGATACCACTCTCGAAAAAAAGTCCCGTCGGACAGCCGACCGCTTGAAGTCGAAAAAAAGTGAGAGGACTCAAACGTTGAGCAAAGTCATAATCAGTTGTGCGGTGACGGGGTCGATTCACACCCCATCGATGAGTCCCCACTTGCCGATCACCCCTAACCAGATCGCCCACGCATCGATCGAGGCCGTCGAAGCGGGCGCGTCGGTGCTGCACTTGCATGCCCGCGATCCGGAAACAGGCCGCCCAAGCCCCGATCCTGCGCTGTTCATGCAGTTTCTCCCGAGTATCAAGCAAATGACCGACGCGGTCGTCAACATCACCACCGGGGGAGGTCAGGGCATGACGCTCGACGATCGGCTGGCTGCGGCGCTGATGGCATCGCCGGAGCTTGCCTCCCTCAATATGGGCTCAATGAACTTCGGTCTTTTCCCGGCGCTCGATCGCTACAAGACGTTTGAGCACGACTGGGAACCGGCCTATCTCGAAAGCTCCCGTGACTGGATCTTCCGCAACACCTTCTCGGATATCGAGGCGATCCTGCAACGACTGGGACAGGCGCACGGGACCAAATTCGAGTTTGAATGCTATGACGTGGGGCACCTCTACACGCTCGCCCACTTTCTCGATCGCAAGCTTGTCACCCCGCCGCTGTTCGTGCAGTCCATCTTTGGCGTGCTTGGCGGTCAGGGTGCCGACACTGAGAATCTGATCCACGCCAAGCGCATCGCCGACAAGTTGTTCGGTGACGATTATCGGTGGTCGGTGATGGCGACGGGCCGCCATCAACTGCCCTTCACGACCATGGCCGCGCTCAACGGTGCCAACGTCCGCGTCGGTCTTGAGGATAGCCTTTACGCCGGCAAGGGAAAGCTCGCGACCTCCAACGCGGAACAAGTACGCATCATCCGGTCGATCGTCGAACAGCTTTCGCTCGAAATCGCGACGCCGGCCGAGACCCGTGCTCTGCTCGGGCTGAAAGGGGGCGACAATGTCGCCTTTTGACTCCGTCGAGCGCAGAATCGCCCAGCCAGGAGTACGGCAATCATGAATATCAGCGGCGCAATGGACTTGCCGGCAAACGTGCGAAAGGTGGAGCGGCCCGCCCCCATCGTGCGTGCCGCCAGCATGGCCTTCGTTCGGTTCCGTCGCCGAGATGCGGACGAAATGGAGCGGTTCCTCTTCGATTTCGGTTTGTCTCGCGTCGATCACGTCGGCGAGACGCGGTTTTACCGGGGCCACGGTGTCGCGCCCTATCTGGTCGCGATCGAGCCGGGTGAAACGGATGCCTTCATCGGGTTCGGCGCCAGCGTGGAGGATGCTGCCGATTTCGATCGCCTTTCCTTTGAAACCGGAGTCGCCATATCGGAAGCGATCACGCCCGGCGGCGGTCGACAGCTTCGGCTGGTAGATCCAGCGGGTCTCGAGGTCGACCTCGTTCACGGCGTCGCGCTGGTCGATCCGATCGAGCCGCCAATGTCGCCCGCCCCCGTCAACACGCCGACCAGCAAGAATCGCATCAACGCCGGTGTCCGCCCGCCGCTGATACCGTCACCCATTTTCAAGTTGGGTCATATCGTGCTCCAGCGGCCAGATTTCGACCAATCGGCGCAATGGTACATGCGCCACCTCGGGATCATCCCCTCGGACGTCCAGGTGCTTGACGATGGCTCCCCCGTGCTCGCGTTTTTTCGCCTCGATCGCGGTGAGCAGCCCACGGATCACCACAGCATCGCACTTCTTGGCGGGCCTGAGACGGGCTTGCTGCACGTCTCGTTCGAAACGTTCGACATCGATTGCGTCGGCCAGGGCCATCAATATTTGAAGGCGCGCGGCTGGACTCCGTATTGGGGCATTGGCCGACACAATCTGGGGAGCCAGTTCTTCGATTATTGGAAAGATCCGGTTGGCGTTGAATGGGAGCATTATGCCGATGGCGACGTGATGGATGCGAGCCACCCGACTGGATACCATTCCCTCGCTCGCGGGACGCTATGGACGTGGGGGGACGATCTTCCCGACTCGATGCGCCCCGATGTCCCTTATGAAGCCCTGGAGGAAATCCACGCGGCGGGCGGCTTTGGCGAAATGCCGCTCGAAAAGGTCCAGCGGCTCATCAAGGCGATGCAGTTGCAGCCTCGCCCCTGGATGCGCTGACCATGGCCGAGGCATCCAAGGCTCTGGCCGAAAGCCAATGGGCGGTCCCGCGACAGTCTGAAAAGCTGCACGCCGATTCGCTGCTGCCGGGCGAAACGCTCGCCGTTCGGGCGCAAGCGCGAAGATTCGCCGACGATGTGCTGCGTCCGCTGGCCCATGCGTTGAACACGACCCCCGAAGCTCGCGGCGGTTTTCGCCACGACGTCTTCAAAGCCATTGCCGATGCGGGGCTCTATCGCGTGCCCTTTACCAGGGACGTGGGCGGCGACGGGCTGGAATTTCCAACGCTGGCGGCGATCACGGTGCTGGAAGAGCTGGCATATTACACGCCTGGCGTGGCGTCGGCGATGTACGATGCGCAAGTGCTTCTCGTCGGCAAGGTGCTCGATGGCGCGGGCGCCGTCTTGCGCGAGACCTATTTGCCGCGGCTCATCCGGGGGGAGTTCGTCGGGAGCTTCGCCACCAGCGAGCCGGAAGCCAGTACCGATCTGTCTGCCAACGCGATCACGACGACGGCGCAACAGGTCGATGGCGGGTGGGTGGTCGACGGCAATAAGCGCTGGATTACCAACTCTCCCGCGGCCGACGTTATCCTCCTGCTCTGCCACACGGGCGACTCGCTCTCCATCCTGCTGGCTGACATGAAGGATCCGGGCGTCACCGTGTCGGACCCCGACCTGAAGATGGGCAACCATGCTCAACTGACCGCCGACATAAAATTCGAGAACGTCTTCGTCGCTGACGATCATGTGGTGGGACACATCGGTGGCGGCTTACGGGCGGCGCTGGGTGCGCTGACGCTTGGCCGCATGGGGATCGGTGCGGTCGGCGTGGCAATGGCGCAGCGTGCGCTAGACATCGCAACGGCTTATACGAGCCGACGGACCGTCCATGGCAAGCCCATCGGTGCCAACCAATATTGGCAATACCGGTTTGCCGAACATGCGATCGAGATCGACGCGGCACGATCGCTTTACCAGAAGGCGGCGCTGCTGACGGATGGACGTCACGACAGTGGCCCGTTTGCCGCAATGGCCAAAGTGAAAGGCAGCAGTGTCGGTGTGGATGTTTCCCGCGACGCGGTGCAGGCATGTGGCGGTTACGGCTTCGTACGATCGATGCCGGGTGCCGGGCAGGAATGGCCGCTGGAGGCGATCTACCGCGACGCCAAGGTCGGCGAGATTTACGAAGGCGCGAACGAGGTCCAGAAATGGATCATCGCGCGTTGGCTCTATGGCCGCGACATCACCGGATAAGGTAGCGCGGATGTCGGAACGCGGCGCGGCCTCTAACACGATCGATCGCGTTTGGACGTCGCGCCCGCTTGCTGGCGGAAAAGTACGGTTTCGCAGCCGGTTCTTCCTGTCTCGCCAACGGTTTTTGCAACCATCACGCCGGAGTCGCATCGCAAATAACCGCCCGCAAGCCTCTAACGCCCAATATTATCCTTGACGTCCGTAAAGTTATATATGAAGCCTCGCCCGATTAGAATCGAAGTGCAGATGGCAAGGATCCATCGCGACAGGAGAGATGAATGGGCAAGCTAATCGTGCGCTATCAGGACGGGACGAGCACTCTCTGGGGAGAACTCCAGGGTGACGCACCGTCCGGGCCCGAAGATATTGTGGAGGTCGCTCCGCTCGCCTCGAAGGCCGAGACGACGCGCACGCTCCTTGCCGATAGCAATAATCTGACCGCCTCCGAAAGCCCGGTCCGCCTTGCGGCCCACCAGCTTCTCAGCCCCGTCACACCCGACGCCAATATCTTCGCGCAGGGCCTAAACTACCAGGCACATGCGGCGGAAGCCCAGCACGCGAAGCGCCACTCGAACCTAATCTTCGCCAAGGCAAGTTCCTCGCTGACAGGTCCGTTCTCCGATATCATTCGCCCCGCGGAGGTTCAGCTGCTGGATTACGAGGTCGAATTCGGCATCGTTATGCGCCGCGATCTCGGCGCGAGCGACCGGATCGACGGGGAAAGTCTTGGCGAGGCCGTTGCGGGCATCGTATTGTGCAACGACGTGTCTGCGCGCGACACCATGTTCGGCACCAGCTTCCTGCAATGGTTCCGGGGCAAGAGCTACCGCACCTTCTGTCCCGTTGGCCCGGCGCTATGGCTGCTTGAGCCGGGCGAGGTGGCGGACACCCTGCAAAATCTCGAGATCAAGCTTTGGGTCAATGGTGAGCTTCGGCAATCCGGTACATCCGACCAGTTGATATTCGGGCCGGTCGAGACGCTGAATTTTATCACTTCGAGCATGGATCTGCGGGCCGGCGACCTTCTCCTCACCGGCACCCCCGGTGGTGTCACGGCGCCGGCAACGCCGCGTATGGTGGAAATCCTCAAGGAACATCTGCTCGCCGACGATATGCGGCGCGACGAGCTTCGCGTCGAGATGACCAAGGGACGTCCCTTCTTGCAGCCGGGAGACACGGTGACGGTGACTCTCGGGGACAAGCGCGGCCGTCAACTCGGCGGGCTCAGCAACACGGTTGCGGATGCGGGATGATGGGAACGCGGCGAAATGCGGCGTCGGGAAAAGCGCGGAGCCAGCGATCGCGGGTAGCCAAGCTGTATTTACAGGGGTCTGATGGTGAAAATAGTTGAGGTAGATGTGCTCGTTATCGGTGCCGGTCCCGCCGGCGCGGCGACGTCGGTGTTTCTGGGCAAGGCCGGCATCAGGACGCTGATGATCTCCCGTCAGCGGAGCACGGCCGAGACCCCGCGCGCGCACATCACCAACCAACGGACTATGGAAGCGCTACGCGACGCCGGGCTTGAAGACGATTGCATGGCGCTCGCCTCCCCCGGCACACATATCGAACATAGCTTTTGGCTTCGCAGCATGGCGGGTGAGGAGCTCGCAAGAAGCTGGTCGTGGGGCAATGATCCTCGCCGGAGCGGAGATTACCGCGCCGCCAGCCCCTGCTTCATGAACGATCTTCCTCAAACGAAGCTCGAGCCCATCCTTGTCACCGAAGCGGCGCACCTCGGCGTCGATGTCCGCTTCGGATGGGAACTCCGGAGCTTCTCGCAGGACGTCGGCGGCGTGGTCGCGCAGATCGTCGACCGTCTGACCGAAGAAGAGATCACCGTCCGGGCCCAATACATGGTCGGTGCGGACGGCGCGCGCAGTCGCGTCGTGGAAGGGCTGGGGTTGCCGCTTGTCGGAATGCACGGCCTTGGCAACGTCTTCAACGTCCTGTGCGATATCGACCTTGCTCGCCATGTCGAACATCGGCACGGCTCCCTCTACAGCGTGATCCAGCCCGGTTCCTCTTATTGGGCACCGGTCGCGGTGTTCCGGATGGTCAAGGCCTGGAACCAGTGGCTCGTGGGTCTCATCGTGCCGCAAGCCGCCGGCAAGCCCGAGCCGACGCTCGCGGATTTCGAGCAGCGCATCCGGGAATCGGTCGGCGACGACGGCCTGCCGATCAAGATCCTCTCCACGTCGATGTGGACAATCAACGACGTCTATGCCGAGCGCTATAGCGAGGGCCGGGTTTTCTGCATGGGCGATGCCGTCCACCGCCACCCCCCGACCAATGGCCTCGGCTCGAACACTTGTGTGCAAGACGCTTTCAATCTCGCCTGGAAACTCGCCCTCGTCGTTAAGGGACAGGCGAACCCCCACTTGCTCGAGAGCTACGATCTCGAAAGACAACCCGTCGGCAAGCAGATTGTCGCGCGCGCTAACAAGAGCTTCCTGCAGAACAATCGCGTGTGGGATCTACTCGGCGGCGGAACGCGGACTGAGATAGCCCCTGAAGATCATGCTGCGGTGTTCGACACTGCGGAAGGGCGCGCGACCTTGCGCGCCGAAATAGACCGTATGAAATTTGAATATCATGCCCATGGCGTGGAAATGACGCGGCAATATGTGTCCGATGCGGTGATACCCGACAACACGCCCGAACCGCCGCAAGACCATGATGTCGAGCTCACCCATAAGCCTTCGACGCGGCCAGGTTGTGTGATTCCCCACGTGTGGCTCACGCAGCGCACGCCTGGCCCCCGGGTCTCGACGCTGGATGTCGCGGGCAAGGGGCGGTTCGTTCTCTTCACCGGCGCAAGCGGCAACGCGTGGCGCGGAGCCGGAGATACCGTCTCGCAGCGGCTCGGCCTTGATATTAAGGTCGTCTCGATCGGCGCCTACCAGGATTATGAGGATCCTTATGGCTGGTGGAGCGATTTCACCGGTGGCAATGAAGAGGCTGCCGTGCTGGTCCGGCCCGATCACATCGTTGGGTGGCGCACCCTCCACATGCCTGCCGAGCCCGCTGCGGCGCTGCAGGACGCCATGAGCTGCATTCTCGGCCATGCTGCTGCCTGAGAAACGAAGAGTGCTCGAAAGCGCGCGCGATTTTGCTGGCCTGCGCCAGTTCAGCACGTATTCACTGGATCGAAACACGCTCAGTTTCCGTGCAAAAACCAATGCGGTCAATTATGGCCGCACGTTGCCGCTGGCGCAGGGCATAACGTTCGACTTTTGAGGCTTCGATTTGCCCAGCAGATGGCGGCACGACGCCGCCCCCTCTCGCGCAGCTACTGTCGCGAAAAAGACTAATATAATCAATATTATAAGCAACGCCGTTCTCTCCTATTGCCAGATTCGATGCTGCCCGACGAGTCATGGGAAAACAAAACGCGTCAAGCAGCACTGCTGGCGCTTTACCCTCTGCGTCGGAATTTGCCTTTGATGACCTTTCCCCCCGAACGGAGCTCGTCGAGATAGTCGGACCACCACTGCGCCATCCGCACCCTTTCGGCCCAATGCGCGCCGCGATGGTAAGCTGCTCTGACCCTGTCCCGTTCGCCACGCGCCAAAGCTCGTTCGATGGCGTCGGGGTGCTATAGGCCGGATTCGTTCAACAGCGTGCTCGCCATTGCCCGGAAGCCGTGACTGGTCATCTCATCAGAGGCATAGCCTAGGCGTCGAAGCGCTACGTTAAGCGTGTTCTCCCATATGGATCGCTTGGTCGTGTGGAGAGCCGGAAAGAGGAACTCTCCGGGGCGGGCGATGATACGCAGTTCGCGGAGCAGATAGAGTGCCTGGCGCGATAGCGGTACGGTGTGCGCCTGCTTCATCTTCATCCGCTCGGCAGGAATGCGCCAGATTTTGTCGGCGAAATCGATCTCGCTCCACTTCGCTTGGCGAAGCTCGCCCGGTCGCAGGAAGACATGCGGCGCCAATTTCAGCGCGAAGACAGTTTCCGGGCGTCCCTGGTATTCATCGATAGCGCGAAGCAACATCCCGACCTTCGCTGGCTCAACGATCGCTGCGTGGTGCTTCGTCTTTGGGACAATGAGAGCGCCGCGCAGGATGTCGGCTGGGTTCTGTTCTGTCCGTAAGGTCGCGAACCCATAGCGAAAGACCCGGCCGGCAAACGAACGCAAGCGCAGCGCGGTTTCATGGTGTCCGCGGCGCTCGATCCGCTTCAGTGCGTCCAGCAACTCGTGAGGTGTGATGGAGGCAACCGGTCGGTCCGCGACCCCACTGAGCAGCTCCAAGAACCACCGTGCTTTCTTGATGGTGGCCGGAGACTTTCCCTCGCGCTCCATCTTCTGGATGAACTCTTCGGCGACAAGCTTGAACGTTGTCTGGGCGGCGAGTTCGGCTTTCAGGCGTCGTTGGCGCTTTTCCTCCGCTGGGTCGATATCGTCTTCAAGTTGAGCTTGGCATTGTCGCGCTCCTTGCGCGCTTGCTGCAACGAGACATCTGGAGAGGCACCGAGCGAAAGTTTTCGCTCCACGCCGAACTTTCGGTAGCGAAACGCCAAAGCAGCGCGCCGGAGGGCTGCACGAGCAAATAGAGCCCGTCAGTATCGAACGCTTTAAATGGACGCTCGCCGGGTTTCAGCGCCCGAATCTGCACAATCGTAAGCATGGGGCCACGCCTCCTGAACTGCTCGTGGCCGCTTTTGAGTGGGCCACGGCGGGACAAAGTGAGATTTAGTGGGACCGCCGACAGCCAATATACCGCAGAATTCTGCGGTTTTCTAGGGGTGTTCCCGTTTTGGACTGGTGCCGCTTGGAGACTCGAACCTGCGACCTCCTGCCTTCGGTGGCATCAGCTTCACGTGACCGCGCTGGGCGCCTTATTTGCCTATTATCGCAAGTGCTACGCGACAAGCACCCCCATGAAAGCCAATCGCAAGTGGGCCAGTAAGTGGGACGGTCGGCAGTCGTCAAGAATATGCACTGTAAAACAGTATCTTAATTGGCGACATGGCGGAGCGGGAGGGATTCGAACCCTCGATACGCTTTTGACGTATACTCACTTTCCAGGCGAGCGCCTTCGACCACTCGGCCACCGCTCCGCATTGCCGGGAACGTCGCCCCTAGAGATACGCGGGCGCCCACGCAAGCGCTTGCCGGATCGTGCGCGACTGTGGCAGCCTTCGCGCCATGCCGATCCTGCTCCCGCTCGCTCTCGCGCTCGCCGGCCAGCCCGCCGCCGACACTCCCAAAAAGCCCGCGGCCAAGCCGCCGCTGTCGCCGACCGAGATCGCCAACAAGGCGCCGGCTGCGTCGTGGCGGACGATCGCAGATGACGACATCCTGATCTTCACGCTCGCCAACGGGCGCAACGTGATCATCCAGCTCGCGCCCGCTTTTGCGCCTCAGCACGTCGCGCGGATGCGCATTCTCGCCAACAAGCGCTGGTGGGACGAGACCAGCGTCTATCGCATCCAGGACAATTACGTCGCGCAATGGGGCGACGTGACCGAGAAGAAGAAACTGCCCGAGGGTGTCGCCGATGAAGGGCCCAGCGAATATACGCGGGCGGGGGGGCTGCCGGTGGTGCGCATGACGCGTCCCGACAGCTTCGCATCGATCGCGGGCTTCTCAGCCGATGGCTGGCCGGAGGCGTCCGATGGCAAGCGCAGTTGGCTGACGCATTGTTACGGGATGGTCGGGGTCGGCCGCGATCTCGCGCCGTCGGTCGGGAGCAGCGCGGAACTCTATGCGGTGATCGGCCATGCGCCGCGCGCGCTCGATCGCAACATCGCTCTGGTGGGGAGAGTGATCGAGGGGATCGACGCTCTGTCCTCGCTCGAACGCGGCACCGGCAAGCTCGGTTTCTATGGCGATGGGCAGAAGCCGACGCCGATCGTCAGCGCGCGGCTGGCGAGCGCCATGCCGGCGGGCGAGCGCCCGCAGTTCGAATATCTCTCGCCCGCCAGCCCCGATTTCGCGCGCTATCTCCACGCCCGCGAAAACCGTGAACCGCCATTCTTCACCGTGCCCGCGGGCGGGGCCGATCTCTGCAATGTACCGGTTCCGATTCGTCGCAAGACCTGACCGGCTTGCTCAGCTGCCGAGCCAGTCGGCGACTTCGCCGGCGACCTGGTTGGCCGCCTGGTTGAGCGCCGGGCCGACCGTATTGGCGTCGATCTGTGTTACCGGCACGCGCGCCTCGAACTTCTTCTTCTCGACCTTGCCCGCATCGCTCCGGATCAGCGAGCCTTCGAACGTCACCACCGCCTCGTGCGTGCCGCCGTCGATCCCGAAGTTGCGCAACTCGCCCGACAGGCGCGCCCCGGGGTCGCTGAACGACTGCGCTGGGGTCAGCACGACGCGGCCGGTCTTGGCGGCGATCGTGTCGGACAGCAGTCGGGCGAACAGCCGTTGCGGCGCCTCGACCCAGGCGACGTCGGTGACATAAGCGAGCTGGTCGCCGGTCTGGACGGGCACGCGTGCGACCGCCAGCGATTGCGGGACCACCGGCACCTGGATGGTGACGGTCTTGGCGCTCGCCGAATTCTGCGTCGAGCCGACCGGCAACGCCGCCGTCGAGTTGATCGTCAGCAGCACTTTGGGCGGCTTGCCGCCAAAACTGAGGCAGCCCGCAAGCGGCAAGGCCAGGAGCAGGGGAAGAAGGCGCTTGGTCATCTCACTTGCCCTTGTAATCGGGGAGCTTGGGACTGCCGACGATCGATCCGGCGCCGCCGCGATCGATCTTGTCGGCCACCGAGGACAGCGACTGTGACATCTGGCGCAGATCGTGGATCAGCTGGCCGAGCTCGGGAATGGTCTGTTTGGAGAAGCTTTGCAGCCCCGGCCGGGCATCGCCGATCGCGGCATCCAGCGTGTCCATCGATTTCTGCGCCGACGCCACCGCCTTGTTCAGATTGCCCAGGGTCGGCTTGACGTCGTTGGCCAACAGACCGTTGGTCGTCGCCGCCAGGTCGCCGATCTGTTGCGAGGCCACGCCTGCTTTCTGAATCGCGATCCGCGTCTCGGCCAGGGTCGCGGCGATTTCCGGTCCGCGATCGGACAGCGCCTTGCTCAACTTGTTGGTATTGTCGAGGATGCCGGCGATCGACGCCTGGTTGCGGTCGCTGAGCAACGAGGTTAGCCGCTCGGTCAGCGTCGTCAGCCGCTCGAGCAATTGCGGCGCGTTGGACAAAAGCGCGCCGAGGCCGCCGGGCTTGGCCGGGATCAGCGGCACGCCCAGCGGACAGGCGCTGTTCGAGCAGTCGATCAGCGGCCGGCCGGCCTGCGCACCGTCGAGCTGGACCGTGGACGGACCGGTGAAGCTGCCCTGGATCGCCGCGGTGGTGCCGAGCAGAATCGGCGTCTTGTCGTCGACCGACACGCGCACGCGGACGAATTCGGGCGACTTGGCGTCGAGCTTGATGTCCTTGACCTGGCCGATCGGCACGCCCGAGAAATTGACAGCCGACCCCTTGGCCAGGCCGTCGACCGATTGCTTGAACAGGATGTCGTATTCGCGCTTGCCTTCGGCGCCGAAGCGCGAGATCCACACCATGAACAAGACGAGCACGGCGAGCAGGATCAACACGACCCCGCCGACCAGCACATGATTGGAACGCGTTTCCATCAATCAGCCCCTGCCTTGCCCGTGCCCGCTTCCTGCGTGGCGACCGCCGCGCGGCCGCGGGGTCCCTTGAAATATTCCTCGATCCACGGATGATCCAACGCGATCAGCTCGTCGATCGTGCCGACCGCAATCACTTTCTTGTCGGCCAGCACCGCGACACGGTCGCAGATCGCATAAAGCGAGTCGAGGTCGTGGGTGATCAGAAACACGGTCAGCCCCATCGTCCGCTGCAACGACAAGGTCAGCTCGTCGAATGCCGCGGCGCCGATCGGATCGAGCCCGGCGGTCGGCTCGTCGAGGAACAGCAATTCGGGGTCGAGCGCCAGCGCGCGCGCCAGGCCGGCGCGCTTGCGCATGCCGCCCGACAGTTCAGCCGGATATTTCGGGCCGGCGTCGGCCGGCAGGCCGGTCATCACCACTTTATACGACGCGATCTCGTCGAGCAGCGTTAGATCGAGGTCGGGATAGAATTCCTTGATCGGCACTTCGACATTCTCGGCGACGGTCAAGGTCGAGAAGAGCGCGCCGCCCTGGAACAACACGCCCCAGCGCTTGCGGATTTCCATCGCCTCATTTTCCTCGAGATCGATCGTCGGCTCGCCGAACACGGTGATCTCGCCCTCGTCGGGCACCTGCAACCCGATGATCGACCGCATCAGCACCGATTTGCCGGTGCCTGATCCGCCGACCACGCCGAGTATCTCGCCGCGCCGGACGTCGAGGTCGAGCCCCTCATGCACGACCTGCTCGCCAAAACTGTTCTTCAAGCCGCGCACGCGGATGACGATGTCGTCGTCCGCCATCAAATCCATCCGATGGACGAAAAGAACACCGCGAAGAACGCGTCGAGCACGATCACGAGGAAGATACCCTGGACCACTGCCGCAGTGGTCCGCAGCCCGACCTGTTCGGCATCCGCTTCAACCAACATGCCCTGGAAACAGCCGGCGATCGCGATGATCGCGCCGAACACCGGCGCCTTGATCAGGCCGATATACACATCGCTCATCGGCACGACTTCGCGAATGCGTTGGATATAGGTGACCCACGGGATGTCGAGCGTCGCCCAGCATAACAACCCACCGCCTATAATCGCGACCAGCGCCGAATAGAAACCGAGCAGCGGCATCATGAACACCGCGGCGAGCACGCGCGGCACGACCAAAGCCTCCATTGGCGACACGCCGATCGTCCGCATCGCGTCGATTTCCTCGGTCAGCTTCATCGTGCCGATCTGCGCGGCGAACGACGATCCCGATCGCCCGGCAACCATGATCGCGGTCATCAACACGCCGAGCTCGCGCATCGACAGGCGCCCGACCAGATTGATCGTATAGACCTCGGCGCCGAACTGGCGCAGCTGCACCGCACCTTGTTGCGCGATGACGATGCCGATCAGGAAGCTCATCAGCCCGATGATGCCCAGCGCGGAGACGCCGACCACCTCAAACCGCTGCACAGTCGCGTTGAAGCGGAACCGCCGGGGTGGGACGAAGAAGCTTTTGAAGACCGACCCGAAGGCAAGGGTCGTCGCGCCGAGGAAGCCTAGCAGGCCGACCATCGTCTTGAACGTCTGGACCGTCGCTTCGCCAATTTCGCCCAGCACGCGGTAGAAAGCCGGAACGTGCTGCGCGCGGATGACGACCGGCTGGTCGGCGGCCTGGACCTGATCGAACAGATGCTGCGCGTCGGGGTTGAGGCCCTTGATGTCCGCGCCCGTGCGTTGCGCCAGCCGATGAATCGTCCAGGCGCCGATCGTGTCGAGCCGCTCGATTCCGGTAAGGTCGATACGCTCGACCTTGCCGTCATAAGCTGCCAGCCGCTCGGGCAAGTCGCCGAGGTTCGCGAGCGAGAGGCTGCCAGTGAAGCGGAGGGTGCCGCCGGCAGAATCGTCGGTAAAGGCAGCTGGAGCGCTCATCCGCTTCTATCCATGGGCGATTACGATTAGATCGGCAATAACTTGTGGCGTGATCGTCTCGGCGCTGCTTCGGCACGTATATATGTATATATAGAGAGCGGGGCTAAGGATCGATGCGGTCCACATCTTCGTCATGACCGCTGCCCGAACTCAGGAAGACCAGCCCCATCAGCGCCGCCGCCATCATGATCGTGGCGCCGAACCCGCCGGCCGCCGCCAGGATGGCGATCCACGACAGCGGGCCGTACCAGATGTCGAGCAGCCACACCGCGATCGCGACGATCAGCGCCGTGGCCAGCCCCATCCAGCCGAGCAGGCGGCGATAGCGCCCCCAGGCGAAGGCGGCATAATCGGGGTCGTCCAGTCCAGATGGTTTGTCGGACATGCTTCCCATCTGGTCGATTTCATGAAAAGCTCAAGGGACTCTGAGAGAGGAGTCGAGCCATGACGATCGCAACGATCCTGGCAACCAAGGGCAATGAGGTCGTTACCCTGACTGCCGACCATACAGTGGCCGATGCGGTGAAGCTGCTCGCCGAGCGCCGGATCGGCGCGGTGCCGGTGATGCGCGGCGACCAGGTCGCCGGCATCTTTTCGGAACGCGACGTGATCCATTGCGTGGCGTCGCAGGGCGCTGCCGGGCTGAACGGTCCGGTCGGCGAGGCGATGA
>Ga0207702_10000061_pt1:122500-125368 | contig 125368 bp, 109 predicted proteins | sample KBSCornC62_FD_184302 | JGI IMG/M metagenome (GOLD analysis project Ga0207702, IMG submission 184302) | Corn rhizosphere microbial communities from Kellogg Biological Station, Michigan, USA - KBS Corn C6-2 (SPAdes) (version 2) | ecosystem: Host-associated > Plants > Roots >...
TTTGGCCGGCACGGGCATGGCATGGGGGCCGGTAGCTCAGGTGGTTAGAGCGCACGCCTGATAAGCGTGAGGTCGTAGGTTCAACTCCTACTCGGCCCACCATTGCCTAAGCGATTGGTTGGGGGCCTTAGCTCAGCTGGGAGAGCGGTTGCTTTGCAAGCATCAGGTCATCGGTTCGATCCCGATAGGCTCCACCATATCCAAGCGATTTTCCAGGTGATGAAGACATCAGTTCCGATGCGGCACGCCGTATCGGTTATGGAGCCATTGGCTCCTCTTTGACATTGTGAATGGGTTCTTAAAATCGATGCCGTGATGGTATTGATTTGGACAAGCGGACTTCGGTCCGTCAGCGCCAAATCAGTTCAATCACTTCGAGCGGCATCGCGGTTTCGACCGTGATATACGCTCATCAATCTGGCTGAGATTAAAATCATCCATACCAAGATACCTCGACGCGTTGCTCTGCCGAGTTTTGGTAGGTCTTCGGGCTTACCCAGCGTTGTCGTTGGTGGTGTGGACTCTCAAGTGTGAGGTAAGGGCATTTGGTGGATGCCTTGGCGCATACAGGCGATGAAGGACGTGGCACGCTGCGATAAGCTGCGGTGAGGTGTGAGCAACCTTTGACCCGCAGATTTCCGAATGGGGAAACCCACTCATCCCGATTATCTAGCTTTCGGGCTAGGTAATTGGGGTCCGAGTATCACTTAGCTGAATAAAATAGGCTTCGTGAAGCGAACCCGGCGAACTGAAACATCTCAGTACCCGGAGGAAAAGACATCAACCGAGATTCCGTTAGTAGTGGCGAGCGAACGCGGACCAGGCCAGTGCCTGATATTCAACTAGCAGAACACTTTGGAAAGAGTGGCCTTAGCGGGTGACAGCCCCGTATGCGAAAGTGATGTATCAGGACTCGAGTAGGGCGGGACACGTGAAATCCTGTCTGAACATGGGGGGACCACCCTCCAAGCCTAAATACTCGTATGCGACCGATAGCGAACTAGTACCGTGAGGGAAAGGTGAAAAGCACCCCGATGAGGGGAGTGAAACAGTACCTGAAACCGAATGCCTACAAGCAGTGGGAGCCTCTTTATGGGGTGACCGCGTACCTCTTGCATAATGGGTCTGTGACTTAATGTACCAAGCAAGCTTAAGCCGATAGGTGTAGGCGCAGCGAAAGCGAGTCTGAATAGGGCGATTTAGTTTGGTGTATTAGACCCGAAACCCGGCGATCTAGGCATGACCAGGATGAAGGTGGGGTAACACCCACTGGAGGTCCGAACCGATTAACGTTGAAAAGTTACCGGATGAGTTGTGTTTAGGGGTGAAAGGCCAATCAAGCCGGGAAATAGCTGGTTCTCCGCGAAAACTATTGAGGTAGTGCCTCGGACGAATACCTTGGGGGGTAGAGCACTGGATGGGCTAGGGGGTCGCGAGATCTACCAAACCTAACCAAACTCCGAATACCCAAGAGTAATATCCGGGAGACAGACGGCGGGTGCTAAGGTCCGTCGTCAAAAGGGAAACAGCCCTGACCTACAGCTAAGGTCCCCAAGTCACGTCTAAGTGGGAAAGCATGTGGGAATCCCAAAACAACCAGGAGGTTGGCTTAGAAGCAGCCATCCTTTAAAGAAAGCGTAACAGCTCACTGGTCTAATTAAGGGTTCCTGCGGCGAAGATGTAACGGGGCTCAAGACGTGCACCGAAGCTTAGGGTTGCAGTTTACTGCAGCGGTAGCGGAGCGTTCCGTAAGCCGATGAAGCCGAAGGGTAACCGACGGTGGAGGTATCGGAAGTGCGAATGCTGACATGAGTAGCGATAAAGAGGGTGAGATGCCCTCTCGCCGAAAGACCAAGGGTTCCTGCGCAAGGCTAATCCGCGCAGGGTGAGCCGGCCCCTAAGACGAGCCCGAAGGGGGTAGTCGATGGGAATGCGGTTAATATTCCGCAGCCTGGTGGTGTGTGACGGATCTCGTGTGTTGTACGTCCTTAACGGATTGGACGTGCCTCGAAGAGGTTCCAGGAAATAGCCCCACCGTATAGACCGTACCCGAAACCGACACAGGTGGTCAGGTAGAGTATACCAAGGCGCTTGAGAGAAGTGTCCTGAAGGAACTCGGCAAATTGCCTCCGTACCTTCGGAAGAAGGAGGCCCTTATTATGCGCAAGCATTTTAAGGGGGCACAGGCCAGGGGGTAGCGACTGTTTAGCAAAAACACAGGGCTCTGCTAAGTCGGCTTCAAGACGACGTATAGGGTCTGACGCCTGCCCGGTGCTGGAAGGTTAAGAGGAGGGGTGCAAGCTCCGAATTGAAGCCCCAGTAAACGGCGGCCGTAACTATAACGGTCCTAAGGTAGCGAAATTCCTTGTCGGGTAAGTTCCGACCTGCACGAATGGCGTAACGACTTCCCCACTGTCTCCAGGACATGCTCAGCGAAATTGAATTCCCCGTGAAGATGCGGGGTACCCGCGGTTAGACGGAAAGACCCCGTGCACCTTTACTGCAGCTTCAGAGTGGCATTAGGAAGGAACTGTGTAGCATAGGTGGGAGGCTTTGAAGCGACGGCGCCAGCTGTCGTGGAGCCATAGGTGAAATACCACCCTGTTGTTTTCTGATGTCTAACCTCGATCCATGAAACTGGATCAGGGACCCTCTGTGGCGGGTAGTTTGACTGGGGCGGTCGCCTCCTAAAGAGTAACGGAGGCGTGCGAAGGTTGGCTCAGGTCGGTTGGAAACCGACCGTTAGAGTGCAATGGCATAAGCCAGCCTGACTGCGAGACTGACAAGTCGAGCAGAGACGAAAGTCGGTCATAGTGATCCGGTGGTCCCTCGTGGAAGGGCCATCGCTCAACGGATAAAAGGTACGCC
>Ga0207702_10000062_pt1 | contig 124850 bp, 125 predicted proteins | sample KBSCornC62_FD_184302 | JGI IMG/M metagenome (GOLD analysis project Ga0207702, IMG submission 184302) | Corn rhizosphere microbial communities from Kellogg Biological Station, Michigan, USA - KBS Corn C6-2 (SPAdes) (version 2) | ecosystem: Host-associated > Plants > Roots > Rhizosphere > Soil ...
ACTCACTCTACAACGGCTCAACTGCCAACAGCTTCTTCCAGGGTAGTGTCGGTATTGGTGACAGCACCCCGAGTGCACTGCTAAGTGTTGGTAACGGTGACAAGTTCACGGTGGATGCTAATGGCAATGTGGTCAGCAACAACAGCCTCACCACTGCCAGCACCGGTGTTACTGTTAACTCCACCAACGCCAGTGGTACTCAGACTAGCGGCTTCGATGTTGAGCACACTGCAGCAGGTACGCTCACCAATGGTGCACTCGTAAACGCCACCTCAGGCACCGTCACCAACGGTGTAAACATCACCACCAACGGCGGCACTATCACTAACGGCATCGCCATCACCAACACTACTGGCACCCTGACACACGGTATTAGTATTAGTGGTACGCTGGGCAGTGACATTTACCGCCAGAGCGGCAACCTGGATATCCAGAACGGTACAGACAGCACTAACGCGATTACCTTCGAAAACTCACAGCAGGCTAATGTCCTCACCATCGATACCAGCAACACAGGTAGCGGTGGTAATGTGGCAAGCAATGGTGGTGGCGAAAGCGGTACTACTAACTGGGCAGCTTACAACAGCGGTGGCGCGCCGACTCAAGATCAGGTGGCAGCCGAAGTCGACAGTGGCACCTCCGTCATCAAGTCCGTCGACGGTGCTGGCACGGGCGTCAAGTACGCAGTGACACTTACCAGCGGCACCACGTACTCGATGACATTCGATGTGAAAGCGAGCGTGGCAACCACGATTAATGCCGGCTTCACTACCAGCAACACGAGCATTACTACTGCATGTAATGCTGGTACCTACGACTCCGCAAACATCACCACCAAGTTCGTCAAATACACCTGTAACTTTACGGCCTCCACCAGTTCTGCTGCCAACGTAGCGATTGCAACTGTTAACGCTGCTACACTTTACATTGACAACCTGTCTGTTGTTGCCCAGAACAGCAGCGGCACCCAGAACACTGGTGTCATCTACGTCGGTGGCGGCGGTGCTAGCCAGGGCTTGACCTTGCTCAAGCTCGACACTAACGCAGGCACGCCATTCACTGGTGCAAACGCATCACTCGCCGGTGCCATGTACTTCGACACCATCGCTGGGAAGATGCAGTGTTACGACGGCAGCGTCTGGGGTGCTTGTGGTGCTGCACCTAACACCTTAGTGACCATTACTCCAGAGTACGCCGGTGCTGTCCTGAATGGTACAGGTGTGGGTACGCTGACCTCCAACTTCTGTGGTAACGGTGGCGGCCTCAGCGTCAACACCAGCTTCTGTGCCAGCGGCGAAGCACGCAACTACTACCAGTGGACCAGCCCACAGGCAACCTTGCAGACCTACAGCGTCTACGTTACCTACAAGCTACCAAGCACATTCAAGGCATTTGTGGGCAATACCTCTCTGAACGGTCGCGTCGATAGCTTAACAAACGCCGGCGTAAACTACAGTGTCTTCCGCAGCACGGGCACCAGCATCACGCAATGTGGTGGTTCCGCAAACCCAACTAACGTCGCTGGCCAGAACTACAACCAAACTAGCCAAACCAGTCCTGCTGGATCATGGCTGCCAGGAAGCATTAACCCGGCCACCAGCTGTAGCTTTGCCGCCAACGATTACATTGTCTTCAAGATTGACGTTACCGCTGGCAGCAATGCTAACGCGTACATAGAAAACCTTAACTTCCAATTCAGCAACCAATAGGAGAAACAAATATGAAAATAACTAACGAAACACCAAACCGAGCGCCACCACCAATAGCTTCGGTTTGGCAAACACAAAATTACAAAAACGTACTAAACAAAAATACACAAAAAAGCGAGATACTAACTATGAAAAAAGAACGTAAAAAACAAGAAGATCGACTCCTAAAGCGCCTGCCACTTCGTGACCGGCGCCAGCAAGTGCGCCTGCGCGAGCAGATCGCCAAAGACCCCCTGTTCTTGGTGGTGTAGAGCAGGGTAGTTAAGGGCATGTGCATTAGAGCAAGCGTGCGAGTACTGATCTCCTAAAACTAAAAACAAAAACTATTCCAAAAGCCCAGCTGAGACGAAGCTGGGCTTTTGGCTATTTTGGGCAAAAATAAAGTGTAAATATATTCGCTGGGGTATTCACAAATCATTGTAAAATATGGTACGATTTAAGCATTAGGAGAAACCCAAAAAAGCTGTAAAAAGAAACGCAAAAATAACTATGGAACACCAGCGCCCGGTCCGCCCAAGGTCTGCTCTGTATGAGCGGCGGTTTGCTGCTGTGTCTCCGCAAGCCCGCCCCCAGCCTGTACGACCAGCACCTACCCCTGTTATAAGTGCCCAGGCTACAGCTCCTCCCACTAAAGCTATTTCGCTGAAACTGCGGCCGCTAAAGTTTCGTATACTAAGCCGCACACGGCAGTGGGCGGAGCACTTTGCTCATCCACTAACCAGTCGTTTAAACCCAAAGCGTCGGCAGGCACTTAGCCGTTTCTTCGGCCAGACCAAAGTTCGCGTAAGTTTAGTGGTAGTAATAGCAGTGCTGATAGCCAGCGATGTATTTCCTATGTTTCAGGGACAGCTGGGCAACAAGGCGTACGCCCTGGGAGATTCCGGTAAGTACCTCACAGCCATTAACCAGCAGATAGCCGACAAAATAAAGCTAGACAACCAGGGAACTTATAATTTCAACCAAGGATACACGCCGCCGACGGGGAGCAGCGCATCGGCAACCGGAACACAAATTACCGCTACTGCCGCGCAGGACCCCACCAAAGGTCTGACCGTCACGGACCCGGTACACAGTTCGGGTCTAGGCTTTACACCTACATTTGACCTCTTGCCGGGCAAGCAAGATGGCAACCGTATTGTGTACCCACTGCGTGATGGTAGTGGCTGGTTGGTATACACCATGCACGCGGTAGGGGTAAAAGAAGACCTCTTACTTACTGAAAGTAAAAAAGATGTGCAGACGTTCACGTACAAGCTGAAGCTGCAAGATGGGTTGGTGGCCCGTGCTGAGGCTGATGGTTCACTAGGTGTGTACGGCGATACGCTGCTAAGTGGCAATGTTACTACTGCATCAGACTCAGATGCGGCGTTGTTGCAAAAAGCTCGTCAGAATAGTCAGAAAACTACCCTAATGTTTACTATTCCGGCGCCGACTATTCAGGGTGGCCATGGCACTCGAGCAGTGAAGGCTAAATATCGCGTTGCAGAAGGCAATCAGATTGAGCTTATAGTCAGTGGCCTAAAACAAGCTACGTATCCGCTGGATATTGACCCAAGCGTGTACGTGACCAGTGCGTCGCAGTTTATGCGTGGTAATAACGAGACGAACATTTCTTTTGATTCGGCGGACGACCTAATTTTAAAGGGTAAAACCACCGGTGCGCGTATTAACAGTTGGACGGCTGGTACAGCCATGAACAATGCAGCGTGGGGGCAGGGGACAGCTGTAATGGGTGGGTATGTGTATAGCGTTGGTGGCATTCAGGGTGGCGGCAAGTCCACTTACTACACGAATGGTAGCAATAACTTTGTCGTACCTACAGGAGTAACTTCGATTACTGTACGCGCTTGGGGGGCGGGCGGTGGCGGCGGCTCGGGTAGCGGTAGTACAGGTAGCGGCGGTGGTGGTGGCGGTGGTGGTTTTACCAAAGCGACGATTACGACTACGCCCAGTGAAACACTGACTGTACTTGTAGGCAGCGGGGGTGCAGCATCAGCCGGCAGTAGCCGTGCCGGCAGTGGTGGCGGTTACTCTGCGGTTAAACGTAGCACAACCTTCTTGGTGCAAGCTGGCGGTGGTGGTGGCGGTGGTGGTGGCATTGGAACGGGAAATGGCGGTGATGGTGGTGCCGGTGGTGGTACAAATGGTTCGGCCGGCAAGGCAGGAGATACAGGAAGCGGCACAGGTGGTGGCGGCGGTGGCGGCGGCACAGGTGGTACCAATGGTACGGCAGGAAGTGCTGGTACGGGTGGTGTTGCTGGTGTAGCCGGAGCTGCAAACGCCGGTGGTAACGGTGGTGGTTTCGGTGGTACTTGTAGCGCTGCCTCGGGTACCGGCGGTGCCGGTGGTACAGGTGCAGGTGGTGCCGGCGGTAATGATACATCAACTTGTTCCAACGGTGGTGGTGGCGGTGGTGGTCGTGCAGGTGGTGCAGGTGGTGGTAGTACTACAAGTGCTAACACTGGTGCTGGTGGCGGTGGTGGCGGTAGCGACTTGGTTACTGGCACAAACACCCAAGAGACTGCCGGTTCTGGCACGTCAGCCGGTAACTACACCGACCCTCTCAATAATGGTGCTGGTGCTGGTGGTGATGGCGTGACAACCGCAACCGGAGCTGCAGCTGGAACTGACGGAGCAGTGGTTATTACCTACACTGTTACCACGGCTGGAGTATCTAATACGGTATCGTGGGCTCACTTTAACACTAGTACCAATGCTATCGAAAGCCCTAATCCTGGCACTGGTACTTGCACTGGCTGGTGCACTAGCACGGCATACAATTTGCCTGCCTCACTCACCGACCTCTGTCTTGTGGGTTACAATGGCTTTCTTTATGCCATCGGCGGTGCAGACTCAAGTGGGGTGGCCCAAACCAGTGTGTATATTGCTAAAATTGGTGCCAATGGTGAGCCGCAACTATGGACGCCCAATGGAGGGGCGCCCTCCTATTGGTATACCGATACAGCGCTTCCGGCTGCCAGAACTCAATTTGCAGCAGTTGCCTCGAATAACCACATGTACATACTAGGTGGGCTTACCAGCGGTACGCCAGCTAATACACTCCTTAGCTCCAATACCGTGCAATATGCCAGTATTACTCCTACTGGAACGCTCAGTGCGTTTACTGCCACAGGCATGCAAGCTCTCACGGCGACCTACGGCCTGAGTGCCCAAGTTTACAATAATGTGATCTACGCGATAGGGGGCGATACCTCATTTAACGGTACCCCAAGCACGGCTGTCTCGTACGCTCACTTAAACAGCGATGGTACTATGAATGCTTGGCAAACGGGCACTACCATGGCAGTGGGCCGTATAGCTGGCGGTGGTAACTTCAGTACCATTTGGGGTGGGTATATCTATGTGGCTGGTGGTTGTAGTAGCGTGACGGCTGCTGTTAGTAATGCTTACTGCCAAACTATGGCAAGTGATGTAGAACTGGCAAGCATTAACGCTGATGGCAGCTTGGATGCCTGGAATGCCATTCTCGGGCTCGATAACACCTACATTGGCCAAACGGTAACTGCTTGGCAGAACGGCTTATACCGTTTGGGTGGCTGCGGATCCGAAAGCACCACAGCCAAAGTCTGTAATGACCCGCTTCCAGATACTGCCTATGGTGTTGTGAACCAAGATGGTGATGCCTCCACAGTGGCAACATCTGTCGCAAGTGGTACCGCACCGTGTTCGGGTACTACGCCCACAAACTGTAACTTGCCAGCAACGACAACGATTGGCCAAGCCCTTAATGCCACGGCTGTTATGAATGGTTTCCTCTATGTGTTTGGGGGGTGCACTAGTACGGCCTGTAGCGCCATGAGCGCGAACGTTATCTACTCTGCAATCTCGAGTACTGGGGCCCTCAGCAAACCAACGACATGTACAAGTGGTACCTTTTCTGGAACGTGGTGCATTGATACGACCGATACGATTACCGGCGGCATAGGAGCTGCGGCGGTAGCCATTTTTAGTAACCGTATTTATCTAGTGGGTGGTTTAAACGGCACGGCCAACAAGGGTAGTATTTTCCGAACATCGGTTAATGCCAATGGTACTATTAGTGCCTGGACGAGCCAGACAATGCCCGGTACAGGATCTACCCAGCTCAATGTTAACAGCGTTTCTTACGAGTACGCTTACGCGAGAGCTAACCCATCGCTTGCTGCAACATACCCAGGCAACTTATATATATTTGGAGGTTGTACGACCAGTAGTGCCGCGGGGTGCACTGCCTATTCGCAGGTGGTGTATAAATGCTATATAAAAACGGACGGATCGATAGCGACCGCAACTGATGCGCTGCATCCGTGCGAAAGTACGGCGACACAACTACAAATAGGCACGATCAGTGGAGCGAGTGGAACGGGTCTAGGTATTATGGCGGGCACAGTGTATGCCAACTATATTTATTTGATTGGAGGTGTGGCGCCAGGGGTCACGGACTTGACAACGGTCCGCTATGCTAAATTTGATAACAATAATAATGTCGTGGCGGTAAGTGGTTCTGCCTGGGTAGTATCATCTGTCACCATGTCTGTTGGTAGACGGAGAGCGGCGGCATTTGGGTATAATGGCTATATCTACGTCGTAGGAGGTTACGATGGCACCGGTGGTGGAGGGGTGCTAGCTGACATTGAGTTTGCGAAGGTTAACGTGAGTGACGGTAGTCTGACGGACCAAACGGGGGGTAGCAATAAGTTCAATGTTTCGTCGGTGCACATCGGTGCCCGTTGGGGCCTCAGTGTACCAATATCCAACTCCTATGCCTACGTGATTGGAGGGTGTGATACTGGTGCCAGCCCAACGTGTAATACCATGACGGCAACAGTGCAGACCTTCCAGGTGTACAACAACGATAGTGGTACGGCTGCCGCTTTTGGAACTACGGGAACGTGTAGCAGTACGGCAGTGAACGGTCCATGTGTTACGAACGGTGTTGATCGCTATGGAACCGCGGCGACCATTCTGAATGGCTATATATATTTAGCTGGCGGATGTATTACGGTAACAGGCTGTAGTACTATCACGAATGCCGTAAGCTATGCTCCAATTGATGCCAACGGCGCGGTTGGTGCCTGGGCGGCGGGTGGAAACTTACCTGCAAACCGTGCGTGGGGCAAGCTGCTCAGTGCTGGCGGCACACTTTATTATGTGGGGGGGCAAACTGGCGCCGCTAACACTACAGCGCAGTCGACGGTGTACTATACCACTGGCATTAGCTCCGGTAACCCCACGTGGGGTACAACAACAAAAGGCATTACTAACACTGCAGGTACGGCCCAAACACTCACAGAGTTTGGTGCTGCAGTCTGGAATAATAGAATGTATCTGGTAGGTGGCTTCAACAGTGGTGGCACGGTCCAGTCGGCGGTCCTTGTTAGTCCGCAGCAGTCCTCGGGCGGTGACATTACCAGTAACTGGTCATCGGGCTCTACCTCGCTTTCGGTGGCGCGAGGAGGCGCTGCGGTTGTCGCCTATGCCAACAACCTGTATGTGTTTGGAGGTAACGACGGCACCAACTACATGAGTGATGGCCAGTATTCGCAAATTAGCACTGCAACCGGCAATGCCGGCAGCTGGACGTATACCACTAGCCTGCCAACCCCCCTTAGTGATGGCGATGGCTTTGCGGCAAACGGCTACATTTACATTCTTGGTGGCCGCTCCGCATCTACTACCTGTAACCCGGCAACCCTAGCCTCACCCATAAGTGCTAATACCACGATTGCCAGTGGTAATAACCCTACGGGTATTGGTGAGTGGTATCAAACGAATGTTAACTACACGGGTGGCCGCTATGGTGCCGCCGCGACTTATAGCAATGGAAAAGCTTACATTATGGGTGGCGCCTGTAACGGCGCATTTGTGGCGGCCGCTAACCGTAATTACTCCACAGCCGTACTGTCGCAACCCCAGGTAGCACAGTATTCACTGATGATCGATGCTGATACTGACGTGTTCCCAACAAAATGGCTGCTAAATGGTATTGATAACTCGGTGGGTGCCTCTTGGCAGCTGAGCTACCAATCAATGAAAAACACTACAACTTCCTGTTTGGGTGCGGCGATGACCACATGGGGTCAAGTTACTAATGTTGGCAACGTCACGCTTGGAACACCAGGGACGTATACGCCTAAAGATGGTAGTGGCACTAACACCAGCTGTGCCCGCTTCTTCTACCTCTATGTAAGCATTGATGCTTCACAAACCTTTGGCTACCCAGAAGATATTAGCCGCGGACCAACTATCAACGACCTAACCCTAGAATTCACGGCCGACCCCAGCAAACGTCTAATGCACGGTCGAACCTTCATCCAAGGCGTGCAACAGCCAGACGATACGCCGTTCTAGTCAGTTATTTTTGCTTAATATATTCGTAAGTGAGCTTTGAGATGGCGGCAATATGCTGATTTGTTACCTTAGTATCATCACCGTGCAACATAACACATAGTACATAATTACGGTTTGGCACATACACAATGCCGCAGTCACTTTGGACAGTGGTGCCGCCTACACCAATCTTATGTGCCACCTTTACACTCTTATCTGCAATACCGGCAACCAAACGGTCTTTAAATGGCGTTTGTGTTAAGTAGTTCAAAATGGCTTGCGAATCTTGCGGGCTGTTATAGCAACTAAAGTATAAACACTTTAAAAACGAACCATACGAACGTGCTCCAATAGATACGGTTAGGTCAGGGTTCTGCGTAAGGCTTATATCTACCGCATTCAACGAGCTATCGACGGGCTTAATCATATCAAAGGTTGTGATTGTCACTGCTTTAAGAGCCGTGTTATCCGACTGCTCCAACAAGATACGGAGGGCATCTTTAAGTGTTAGTTGATACCCGGCACCCTGTTGATACAAATTGCCATACCCATTGTCGAGCCAAGACTGCTGGAGGGTGATTACTTTATCCAGGCTAATTTTGTGCTCCTCCACAGCTTTGTAAGCGTCCATGGCAGCAGGCAACTTCATGAGCGAAGCGGCTATTTCTTGATTATCTCCTTCAATTTGGGCGGATGTACCAGTAGGCAAGTATTCAAAGTACAAGCTCCCCGACAGATTATTCTGTTTAAAGTAATTCGCATATTGCTCGCGCAGGGAAACAAAGTTGATGATCGGGTCGTTAGGATTCGTTACGAACAGACGTTTAGCGAGCAGGGGATAGTTGCTGTGAGACGAGGAAGTATCTTGCTTGTCGGAACCCCCTACTAAGCTATGGGCGGCAAAGCCAGCTCCAAAAAGCAGCACAGCCACCATAACAAACAAAATACCCCGTTTTGCACTCATGTCACATAAGTATGGCATAGGCCATAGTGGCCAGCAACCCGTAAAACATTGGGACATTTGCGTAACTGCTATAATGGTGGTAACGCTTATGGGATTAAGACGCAAAAAACAAGAACTGCCAAAGGACGTGTGGGACGAATGGCTCAGCAATGAGATGCCCACAGGGCAGGACACTGCTAGTGTGCCGCAAGCTGCTCCACAACAGCAACCAACACAGCAATCATTTCAGCGCCCAGTAGCCCCTGTAAGGCCAGCACAAGCATTTAACCGTCCACAACAGCCCCAATACCGCTCGCCAGTGCCACAAAGGCCCGCTGCAGCCCCTCAGCAATATCAGCCTGTGCAGCGGCCAGTGAGTGCTCCCATGCAGCCCGCAGCCCAACCCCATCCCGTAGCTCCTACCCCCGTAAATGGCCAGCCGGCACAGCCCACAATCTCCATTAACATCCACTTGCCCAAAACGCCCGAGCGTCTCAGGAAATGGTGGCACGTTACGACGGATGAGCTACAAGACGCCATCCATGCTGTCCGCAGTAAAGCCCGGGCTAACCGGAAGGGATTTGTCATTGCTGGCTCTGTTGCGACGGTGATCTTACTTGGGGTATTTGTACCCCCGATGGTGCTAGGCAAGCATCATGACAAAATTGTTAGTAATAGTAAAACTCAGAAGGGTAGCTCTAAAGGCTCATCGGCTGGTGGTAACACTAGTAATTTCTCGGCCAAGCAGCCCGATTTTGCTGTCGTTGCACCACAGAACAAGCAAAAATTAGCTAAATCAGATGGCGTAAACAGTGCATTCGACAGCCAGCACGACAGCTACAGCTACCGTGACAGTTTACAAAACTACGGCATTATCGTTAGTGAGCAGCCTATACCCAAAAAATTTGCGAATGGCCAAGATGCCGTAGACAACATTGCTCCATCACTAGCGGGGAGTATTGCCACCTCAGAACAAATCACTACTAGTTACGGAAAGGGATACGTCATTACCAACGAAAAATACGGCAGCCAAGAGGTAGTTGCGAATGTGCATGCAGTGATTGTCTTCATCCAAGCCACACACACGTTCAAGAATAGTGACTGGGTGACTTATATAGACAATCTTCAGTAATAAAGCAATAAGCGTCGAGGTACTTTACTCGGGTATAGGCTTTGGTGGGGTGTGGTGCAAGAGGTGAGGGAAGCCGTGCGCGTGGAAATATATGCCGGCTACTGCAGCGGCGACCAATAGGAGTAAAAGAATCCAAAATACCCCTGTGGAGGACGTTTTTTGTCGCACGTGTAGGTTATAACCCATATGCTTAGTATTTTACCAAAGTTTTCATGAAAGTCTGTAGCCAACCAAGCAGAGACATATTCATTGAGTAGCCATAGAGAACTAGTACTATATGGCTAGTATGATGATCTCTTCCTTCTGATGATATGAAATCATTTCTAAGGACGTGTAGGGGAGTGGTGTATACTAAAAGCAATAGAGGGAACATGTAATTCCATGACACAAATAATTGCAGTCACAAACCAGAAGGGCGGAGTAGGGAAGACTACTACCGCCGTGAACTTGGCGGCGCAGCTGGCTACCGCTAAGCGTAAGGTGATGTTGGTAGATCTGGACCCACAGGGAAATGCCACCAGCAGCTTAGGTATAGATAAGAATAGTTTAAAGGCAACATTGTGCGACGTACTACTTGGCAAGGTTAGGCTGAGTGAAGTAGTGCTCCAGGCCAGTAATAAAAATCTGTTTGTCGTGCCCACAAATTCCCAACTTGCCGAGGTGGAGGTGCAGCTGGTAAATATGCCAGACCGCGAGCATCGATTGGCGCAAGCTTTGGAATCGGTGGCAGTGGACGTGGTAATTATCGATTGTCCGCCGGCTTTAGGCCTGCTAACCATCAATGCATTGGTCGCAGCAAATCATGTGCTCATTCCCGTGCAGGCTGAGTACTTTGCGTTGGAAGGATTAAGTCAGTTACTCAGCACTGTACAAATAATTCGTGAGCGGCTAAATCCGCGAGTAGATATTTTGGGCGTGGTGCTTACCATGTTCAACAAGCGCATGGTGCTAAGCGAGCAAGTGCAGCAAGAGGTGGCCAAGCACTTTGGCGATAAGATGTTCACCACTGTTATTCCGCGCAATGTGCGATTGGCCGAAGCCCCGAGCTTTGGCAAAACCATTTACGAACACGACAAGTGGAGCAAGGGCGCGCGGGCGTACAAGAAGTTGTCCGAAGAAGTCGCGAAGCGTTTAGTTTAGGCGCACAGTTATGGTGTGGCCATTGTCTTCGTAGGTGTTACCGCCATTAGGGTCGAGGCCGCTAAAGGGCACACTAGCGTTAGGAGCGGTAAAGGTCATGCCGCCAGCAGAGGTAAAGGTAACGGTGGTATCTCGCACCACGCTGTAATCACCATCAAGCGTCGAACTGCCACCCTGGTAGTACTGTCGGTGGCTAAATTTGTTATTGGTAAATGTACCTACATTGCCCGCGGCCATGCTGCCCGCAGCAGCATTTATGCTGGTTGCACCACCGTCCAGCCAGTTCGAATCAAATACCACACTGCGGGTTACACCGTAGGTCGATGATTGATTTACCTGCAGAATGGAATTGGTGCTGTAGACAGTGGGCGTAACGTTTTTGGATACAGACGGATCTTGATTTGCCTGCCCGACATTTGGGTCGAGGAAGCCGACGAAGAAGTTGCCGCGCACCGTTATGTCAAAGCCGCCGGCCATTTGAATACAATCGTTGTGAGTAAAGGGGCGGCTATTGGGAGTATCGGGTGAAAACCCGGCCAGGTCGTGAATGTAATTGGCCAAAATACTGATATGTAAATCGGCATCGGCTACCGAACCATAGGTGTCAATGCCATCCACTACATCGTATATATTGTTGCGTTGCGCGGTAAAATCATGACCACGAATGCCATTCCAGTAGTAGGATGGAGTACTGGGGGCAAGTATCGAATCCTCGATAATACAGCCGGTTACACCGGCGGTAACGCACTCTACTAGTCCATGATCAGCCGTAAGGGCAGTGGCGTCGCCGTGAATATAGGACTTTGCGATCGTGACATTATTGGCCTTAATGGCGATACGTGCCGGAATGTCGTAGCCCGAAATGGTGGTGTTGGCGGTGGTAATGGTCAGTACGCCCCCACTAATCGCGCCAAACTGGTTGGTATACGCTGTTAGGTGCGTGTGATAAGGGGCATAACCGCTGGTGTTGGTACTAGGCTTGTAGCTTCCAACCACACCTGGCTTGTAGCCAAACTTTACCGCAAAGCCGCCGCTGGCCGAACCATCGTTGACGCTTTTGGCGCCACCACCTACCGTTCCAAGCTCAACTTCAGTATTTGGGTTGGAAGTGAGGGCGTGGGTACCGAGTAGCAATAATGAGCCAATTAGTCCCATGCCGACAGCAATCAAAGCATAGAGTGGGAGTTTTTCCTTATGCAGGCGGGAAGTTTTTATCTGAGTTATTGCTGGTTTTTGTCGTTTTGATCGTACATGCATACGCTTATTCATTACCGGGCCACCAGGTAGCACCGCGGTTTTGGCCGGCGGCGGTGGTGAGACCGAGGGCGGCGGCTACGTCAGATGGTAGGGCAGCGGCACTGTGGTAGACAGGCGTACCGGTGCGGATGCTGTAGTCACCAGTGGCGGAATTGGTAAAGAAGGGATCGCTGGCGGTGAAAGAGTCGGTGGAATTGGCGGCGAAAGATGGGAACGCGGTATGGAAAGCGGCTGATGATTCGTAGAATTTGATACCGGTGGTGTCGTCCCAGCGGTATTGGACACAGTTGGTACCGTTACATTGGCTGGTAAACCAAAAACTGTTATAGTCGCTGCCGCTAATGAAGCTAGATGGATAGACGGTACCTCCCAACTCCTTGGCCATGTAAATGGTGTTTTGGCTTGAGCCATAAATGATGTTATTGAGGAAGCTGACATTGCTGGGAGCGCGGCGGCTGTCGCTATAGAGCCTCAGGGCGAATTGGGTGGCACCGGTGTCCACGATCGTGTTGTTATATATCTTGGTGTTCGTAGCGTTCGCACTAATGCCAGTCTTATTACCAACAAATAAGTTCCCGGCGATAATGCCGGTGTCATCAACTTCGTAGGCAGCGCCGTCGGCAGTGTTATTATTAAAGAAGTTATTGACTATTACGCCTGTGTTACAGTCAGTATCGCACCAAAAGCCTGTACCAGTGCCATTATGACCGTTGCCAACGGTGTTCTCGAAGATGTTATTTTTGACAGTGAACCCATCTAAATGAGCGGTTTTGACGCCCGCTGCGGCACACGACGCTGAGCAGATATTGCCGTAATGTTCCAGGTTATTATTATTGAAAACGCTATTAATAATTTGTAAACCATCAGAGATAGTCGAGTCACCGGTGGCACTTTGGGAGCTGCCATTGCTACCTAAGCCATTGAAACCGTTGAAAGCGAAGATGGAATGGTTTACAACGGTGTTGGCCGGATAAATGTGCATTGCTTGGCCAGCCATCTGTGTAAAGGTGTCATTCTCGATAGTGTCGCTGCCGGTGCCGCCAATGTACAAAGCACCGTCGGTGTTGCCCCCGGGGTATTCGTTGGTAGCAAACTTGCGGAAGCCGACGCCGCGGGCGGTGAAGTTGGATATACCCACAACCATGAAGGTCGGGCGGGCGGCCAGCTCCACGGTGTGGCCGGTGGGGTCAAAGCCGAGATAGATGGTGCCAGTTTTGTTGGTGAGGTCTTGTTGATAGAAGAAACTACTAGAGGTAACTCCGGCTAGCGTATCGACTTCGGCAATGCGAGCGCCATCCTTGAACACCATTTGCGGGTCGCCGGCTGCCGGGTAGTTGGCAGTGGTTGCGCCGTATTGGTCATAATGCGTACAGGGGCCGGTGTTGGAAGCGCTACTGTCTTGGTTGTTGTAGGCTAGATCGTAGTAATGGCCGCTGCAGAACGTTGGCGTGGCCCATGTTTTGGTCCAGTGGCCGGAGCCATCACTTGTCCAGCCAGTGGCGACATCGCTACCATCAAACCAGACTTTTTCGTGTGGGTAGGCCTGCAAGGTCAGGGCTTTGCCTACGATGCCGAAGCCGGTGTTGGAGCCATTCATGTACCAGTCGCGGTAGGTGCCACCGCGGGCGACAATGTATCCGCCAGCTGGCACTAATGTAACAGCTTGCCGAATGGTCTTAACCGGTGCGGCTTTGGTCCCGGCATTGGTGTCTAAGCCGCTCGGTGACATGAAGATGGTATTGGGGCAACTGCTGTTGGCGACAACATCGCAACTACCAGCGAGGTAGGCGGTATCAATAATGGAGGCACCGCTGGCATCGAGGCAGCTGGGGTCGGTAGTGTTGCTGCCAAATTTAATACCGGCACCGCTGTTAGCTGTGGTATCCGTAACATGGCTCGCACAATTACCAAAAGTACCGTTGGCTACGTCAGTGGAGCTACTTGGGGTGAGGGCATGGGTGCCCCACAGGAGTAGCGTGCCAACAATACCAAAGACTAGCCCCACCGTGAGGTAAGCGGGCAATTGCTCACGCCATCGCCGCCGAATGTGTACTCTGATATCCTCAACTTTTCGTCGCATTATGCTTATTATAGAGGGTTTACTCATATATATAACTACTGGTAATCTCTGGAGTGCCGCACACCTCTTACGCTTACCATAATCATAGCGCGTTTCTGGCTCGTTGGCTAGCCGAGAACGTGAAAACTCCGAGGTTTTCACGGACGGCTGAAATTGATAGAATGTATGTATGGCTACAAACAAACAGCGAGGGTTGGGGACGAGTTTTAGTACGTTAATTCCACAGGGGTTAGATGTGGCGGCTTTGGCCGAAGATAGTGAACGGGTACAGAGGTTGGCACTTGATGATCTGATGCCTAATCCAGACCAGCCGCGACAGCATTTCGACGCCACCGCCCTGGACGAACTGGCACAATCGATTAAGCAATATGGGGTGGTGCAGCCACTGGTGGCGAGTCCCGAGGGCAAAAAATACCGGATTATTGCCGGCGAACGTCGTTGGCGAGCTGCCAAATTGGCCGGGCTAAAGCAAGTGCCCGTGCTGGTACGCACGTCCAAAGAGCTTGAACAGCTGGAAGTGGCGATTATCGAAAACGTACAGCGTGTGGATCTCTCACCTCTGGAGCAAGCGGTGTCTATTGAGCGCTTGCATCAACAATTCAATAGCAGCTATGAGCAAATTGCTAAGCGGCTTGGTAAAGCCCATTCCACCGTGGTAAACATTGTGCGTCTGCTGCAACTGCCTGAGGAAGCTAAAGAAGCACTCTTTAAGAAAGACATTAGCGAAGGCCATGCCCGTCAGATTCTGGCACTGAAAAACCATCCAGATAAGCAGGCTGAACTGTTAGCGCTGATAGTAAAGCACGGCTGGTCGGTGCGCCAAGCTGAACGGTACGTTACGAGTCATAAAGAAGGGGTGGCCGAAGAAACGAAGCTGCACGAGCGGGTAACTACCGAAACGCCCGCCACCAAAGCACTCGCGAAGCGTCTAGAAACACCGGTACACATTAAACGAATGGCCCATGGCGGACGTCTGGAGATTACCTTTCGTGATGATGAGCACCTGACAGCTTTGATGCAACACTTACGGGGTTAGAACAGGTTGGTTGCTCCTAAGCATATGCATTATACTGAGTGGGAAAGGTGGCGGTGTGAAACGGCTTCAGTCGATGTGGCAGAAACTTATGAGTAATACATATACCAGAGTCGCGAGTTATGTGGTGGTGGCAGTGGTGTTTGGCACAATCGGTACCTTACTCTTGACTAGTTCGCATGCTACTACGCCAAATTCGTCACAAGAAGGGGAGTCCGGGAGCCTGAGTGGCTGCGTGAGCCAACTAAGCGATACCACGGGCTCGAACAGTCAGGTAATTAAATTTGGTAGTAGCAGTTCGGGTGGAACAGGCACGACCGATCCGACTAACCTGGATACTTGTGGTCGGAGTGTGCCAGATACCGCCTACCTGGTAGGGACTTGCGATGTTACGACGAGCTGTGCGAATTCGCTGGCGACATCCACAGCTGTGTTTATGTCGGCCAGTGGGAGTGACACAAATGCCGGTACCAAAGCCGCCCCGGTAAAAACACTCAATAAAGCAATATCGTTATCTACTAGCGGTGGCACCATTGTTATTCGTGGTGGCACGTACCGCGACTGGTACAACAGTAGCGGCACTACTTATGGGTTCCTCAGTAAGTCGCTCACGTTCCAAGCCTATCCGCACGAGCAAGTTTGGTTTGATGGCGCCGATGTTGAGCCAACTGGTAACTGGACCAGTAACGGTAGTGGCCAGTGGTCGATGACGTGGAGTACGCCGAGTTTTTGCGGTGGCAAATATTATGATTTCGCCTACAACAATCAATCCAGCCCGACGAACACGACATCGAGCAGCGGCACCACCTACGGAACTAACAACGGACCCTGCGCGTACTATGACACCTATGGTGACCCCAACAATCCAGCGGCAGCGGACCCGCAGATGATATTTAAAGATGGCACATATGTGCATGAGGATGTTTGTCCCAGCGATATAACCACGCTCTCTACCAGCAATTTCTGCTACAAAGAAGATCTCACGAACAAGACAGGCACGCTTTACCTTGGTTTCAATCCGAGCGGACACACCATTGAAGCGGCAGCTCGCCCGATGGCGCTCCAGGTAGGAGTAAGTAACGTGACGGTCCGCGGTATTGGATTTAAGCGTTTCGCTACAAATAACTTCAGCAATGTGACACAAGGCGTAATTTACGGTGGCGGAGACAATATGACCATCGAAAACGATGTGTTCAGTCAAATGGCTGGAGAGGGAATTGGAGGCAGTGGACATAATAGCCAGGTGGTGCACTCGGTCTTTTATGCCGACGGTTACCGGGGCGTAAGCTGGAACGGCCATCAGCACAGTGACGGATCGACCGACAATTTCCAGATCCTCAGCAGTATCTTTAATGGCAATAACGCCGAAATTTTTGATCCAGGGTGTTCGGCTTCTTGCGGCGCCGCGGCCATTAAGCTGGCGCACATGGACGGCTATACGTTTAAGAATAATATTGTTGAGAATACCAAGGGTGGTACTAAAGGCGGGGTGGCGTTCTGGTGCGACTTGGCCTGCTCCAATGGAATCATGGTGAATAACCTTGTTCACGACAATAACAGCGATGGCATATTCTATGAGGTGTCTGACACCGGTATCATCGCATCTAATTTGGTCTACAACAACAATGGCTATGGGATTCGTGTGGGCTCTGCGAACACCAAGGTGTACAACAACACGGTAGTGAATAATGTGGGCTTTGGTGGTTTGTGGGTGTATGACGATAGCCGAAGCTTTGGCATTAATAGCTGGACGGACGTGGGTCCGGATACAGTAAATATCACGGTAGCCAACAACATTATTGCCGACACCAAAAACAGCAACACTATACTGCGTACCCAAGGTGGCTCCACAACAATAGCGAGTAATACCCAACCAAGCCAGTTCTTCTCACTGTTTGACTACAATGCCTACTGGCGCACCAGTAGTACCCAAAACCTGATGCGGTGGATACCATATGGCGCCAGCGAAATCGACTACAAATCGCTAGCGACCTGGCAAACGGCAAATAGTAACGCTGGCTATGACACCCACGGCACAGAACAATCGGCAGGCTCCGATCCATTCTTTACGAACCTGACGGGCGGTGACTACACGGTGCGAACCAACAGCACCGCTTACCATAGTGGTACTGCCATACCTTCAGATGTTATGTCGGCATTAGGCCTTAGTACGGGCACCGGCTACAGCGAGGGTGCCATAACTTGGGCCGGGCAGTAAATCCCAGAGTCCTATCTGGTTGTGACTGGGTTTAGCGCAGCTGGCGCGAGTGACCCCTAGGCCACTTCGCTGAGCACCAGGTCACTGGCGTTCCTGGATGCTCAGACACACCCTCGGTTTCATATCTAATACCACCCCCACTCTTAACAGTGGTGGCGTCTGATGAACAGTGGACTGCCTTTCGGCTTGGTAACTGGGTACTAGAAGCGCTCGGCCTGATTCAAAGGCAACACGCGCATCACTAGCTTGCCAATTAACTGATTGGCGCTAATTGGCCCGAAGAACCGACTATCCAAAGAATTAGTCCGGTTATCGCCACATACGAAGAGCTGATTCTTACCTAACGTCACATCTACTTCCTGCTGGGCAGGTTCGGTAATGTGCGAACCGTAGGGCAGTGTCTTGTCCGGCTGGAACCCCTTAGGGTGTTCTTTGTTATAAACCGTAATCACATTATTGGCTACCACGATGCGGTCGCCCGGCAGCCCGATGACTCGTTTGATAAGTTGCTTAGTGTTCTCTTGGCCGTATTGTGCCAGATTAGACTGGGTAAAGATAACCACATCGCCGCGGTGCGGCAGGTAGGCGTGACCGGTAACACGTGCCCAAGTACGGGGTAACTTCCAGACAATCAGGCGGTCTTGATCTTGTAGCGTCTGCTCCATGCTGGGGCCGGAGACTTGATACGACTGAAATACAAAGGCGATTAAGGCAAGCGCAACACTAAGCGCGGCAATCAATACCCCAATAGTTGAGAGTACTTCCCGCAGCGCGCCCGATTTTTTCTCTGGCGGAGCAGGGGTTTCCTCGGGGAGATCGAGATTTATAGGCGACACCGGATCGGCCGGTGGCGGTGTAACTGGTTGTGGATCCATTGCCAGTAACTATAGCATAAATCCGACATAAGAATAAGGAGTCAAAAGGCCAAAGTCAGGTACCAAACCGGTTACCTCGCCGAAGGCAGTCCACTGTTCATCAGACATCTCCACTGTTAAGAGCGGGGGTGGCATTAGATTGAACTGCGAGGGTGTGTCTGAGCACCCAGGAACGCCAGTGATCTGGTGCTCAGTGAAGTGGCCGTGTGGTACCGAGCGCCAGCTGTCACAGCTCAACCGCAACCCCTATTGATTCTAGTTGCGATTTGTGTCGTTCGGGGCTATACTTATGCTTAGTTTATGGACAATTTCAGGGTACCGCGTCGTCCGGTAGTGCGGCAAGCTGTCGACGGCTTCGCAAGGGGCGGCGGCATAAAACAAACAACTTCTCAAGGGAATCGGCCAATGACCACCTACTTGGGACGGGCAGTTTATGATTTTTCGCCTGGGCGGCCACAGCCCGCTGTACCAGTTACGCCGACGGCTCCAACAATGGCGCAACCTCAACCAAGTCAAAGCCCGGCTTTTCAGCCTGTGCAACCAGTCTCGCCGCCGGCTCAAAACTTCCAGCCTGTACAACCCAGCCCCGTCCAACCGGTGAGCTTTGCGCAGAATCCTATTACCCAAAGGCTCATGCCCGACAGCGTACCCTCCGAAGTCTTGAGCGCACCGCAAGAAGCCTTGGCACCTGCCGAACCACCAATACAGTATTCACCGGTTGAAGAAGCCGAACCCGCACCCGTAGCACCGACACCCGGTCCTGCTTCACCCTTTGATTTGCGGGCTATCGAAGAAATTGAGAAACCCAAGAATCGCCTGACAGCCGGGCGGGCCTTCCGCAAATGGTTGCTGCGTGGCGGTTTGGCCGCCCTGGTACTGATGGTCGGTATCGGCGGCTTGCTGTTTGCCCAAGGATATATGAAAGTCCACCGTGTCTTTAAAGGTACGGCAGCCCACTCGGCAGCTCTGCAGGCAAATGTTGATGTCACCAAACTGAAAGGTGAGGGCGACGGTCGCGTGAACATTTTGCTGCTGGGTAACGGGGGTGGTACACACGACGCACCCGATTTAACCGACACCTTAATGGTCATGAGTATTGACCCAGTTAATAAGAAGGCGGTGCTTTTGAGTGTGCCACGTGACCTCTGGGTGAATGTACCGAGCTACAACGCCATGAAGATCAATGCGGTCTACGAGGTGGGCAAGTATAACTACGAACACAAGATTGATTCCACCAATAACAACACCCAGGCGGTAGAAGCCGGCTTTGCCATGGCCGACAAACAGGTCGAGACCGTGCTCGGCATCCCTATTCATTACAATATGCTCGTCAACTTTGCGGCCTTCCGTCAGGCCATCGATACCGTGGGCGGGGTGAATATTAGTGTACCTACTCAGTTATATGACCCAACTATGGCCTGGGAAAACCACGGCAATCCCGTCCTGGCTGCCGCCGGTCCCCAGCAAATGAGTGGTACACAAGCACTCCTCTATGTGCGCTCGCGGGAAACCAGTTCGGACTTTGCGCGCTCACAGCGCCAGCGCGCCATGCTGCTCGCCCTCAAGGATAAAGTGCTTTCGGCCGGTACCCTCAGTAACCCGCTCAAAATTTCTCAACTCATGAGTGCCTTCGGTAATAACATGGTCACCGACTTTAGCCTCAGCGACGCCAATCGTGCATATCAGATTATGAAAGACATTTCGAACACTAACGTGCAGTCGATGGACCTTGTTACACCCCCGAACGCCCTCGTTACAACAGGCAATATAAATGGTGTGTCGATTGATGTACCCAAGGCCGGTCAGTTTAACTACACCGCTATCCAAAACTTTGTACACAGTGGGCTTAAGGATGGTTTCTTGGTTAACGAGAATGCCCAGTTAACAGTGCTCAATGGTACTGCTAAGGAAGGTTTGGCTACAACTAAGGCCAATGAGCTACGCTCGTACGGCTACAATGTGACCTCTGTAGGTAATGCTCCTACCAAGACATACGCCAAGACGGTTATTGTCGACTTTTCTAACGGGGCTGATAAGGTTACCAAGCAGTATCTAGAGACTCGTTACGGTGTTAAATCGGTGAATGCGGTGCCAGACCCGGCTATTCAACGGGGTAGTGCCGACTTCATTGTTATTCTTGGTGCTGAGCAGCAGTAGGATTGGCTTTCGGGGACAGGGAATGACTTTTGGGTTGATGGGCGACGTTGTATACTGGTAGCAGTATGATTAAACCCATCGTGGCGAAGATCAAACCCGCAGGGGGTGTAGCCTACATTTTACATATCGGTTTGCTGCTTTTGCTGCCACTGGTATTGTTTGCGTTGGTGCGTTTAGGCGAAACATTTGTTAAGTTGGCCTTTGTGATGGTGTTGATTAGTAAGTGGCGCATGTTTGCGGTACGACCGCGGTTTTGGCCGGCAAATATCCGGGCGAATGCGGTGGATATTGTGGTAGGTGTTTCTATCGTACTGTTTATGACGCACACGATGGAGCAGTGGTGGCAACTAGCATGGGCGGTACTGTATGCCGTGTGGCTGATCTTTATTAAGCCGGGCACCAGTGTATTTATGACCTCTTTGCAATCCGCGATTGGACAGCTGTGTGGCCTCATGGCTATTTATCTCAGTTGGTTAGCGGCGCCGCTGGTGACCTTAGTACTAGCCACCGGTCTGGTGTGCTTTTTGGCGGCTCGTCACTTCTTTGATAGCTTTGATGAATCGTACGCCAAACTGCTAGCCTACCTCTGGGGATATATGGGGGCGGCACTGGCGTGGTTGCTCGGACACTGGCTACTATTCTATGGCTGGGTGGCGCAACCCACCCTCGTCTTGAGTGTGCTGGGCTACGGCTTGGCTATGCTGTACTACTTTGATCACGAGGAACGGTTGAGCGTGATGCTCAAGCGCCAATTCGTGTTCATTATTGTGGCAATCCTTTTAATCATTCTCACATTCTCCGACTGGGGCGACAAAGTCGTCTAGGACCAGCATTCGACGGCACCCTGCGGGCGAAAAGCTCCGCTCCTCATTCCGTCGTACTAAAAGTACGCCTCCACTACGGTGCTCGCTTTTCATCCCACATTGCACCATCGAATGCTGGTCCTGAATTTTCTGCCTGCAATTGAACAAAGGGGTTTCAGGAATCTTTAAGTTAGGGCCGCTACACTGTAAACTAATAAGTATAAATTGCGACTGCTAAAAGGGGGGAGAGAATGCCAAGCGCTGCTAAAGAACCAAATAAATCCGAGTCAACCGAAGACGCTGCCTACAGCGTCTCGAGCCGTCCGTCTCGTCCACGATCAGGAGTTGGGAATCAGGATGATTGGATTACCATGCGCATTCCTAAGATGCGAATGCCGAAGCCACAGGTGAGCCAGCCCCGTATTAAGAGTGTGGGATTAGTCGTGGCATTACTACTCACCTTATTTGTGGGCTTTTTGGGTGGTATATGGGGTGCTAAGCAGCAAAATAACAGTGGTTTTTTGAGTGGTGATCTGAGTAATCAAAAGAAAGTTGTGACCAGTGAGAGCCAGCTCATTAGTCAGATTGCTAAAACGCTAGGCCCAAGTGTGGTGTCGGTGGATGTGACCAGTCAGACACAGCCCAGCGCCAGTCCGTTTGACAGCTTCTTTGGGTTTGGGAGCGGCAGTGGTGCGCAGCAGCAAGAAAGTGCCGGCACCGGTATTATCCTTAATTCGGACGGGTTAATTATCACCAATCGTCACGTGGTGCCCGCGGGGACGACTAGTGTGAGTGTGACCCTTTCTGATGGTACGCAGCTCGACAATGTGCAAGTAGTGGGTCGTACAAAAGATAGTGATAGTCTGGACATCGCTTTTCTGAAGATTACCGATGCCAAAGGGCATAAGCTGACACCAGCCGTGGTAGGCGAATCCAGCAAGGTGCAGGTGGGAGATGCTGTGGTTGCCATCGGTAACGCGCTCGGCCAGTTCCAGAACACCGTGACCAGTGGTATTATTTCGGGCTATGGCCGCAGCGTCCAGGCAGGAGACAGCAGCGGCAGCAGCAGTAGCACCGAGAACCTGGACGATCTGTTCCAGACCGACGCGGCTATTAACGAAGGCAATTCTGGTGGTCCGCTCGTGAATCTGAACGGACAGGTGATTGGCATTAACACGGCTATTGCCAGTGGCTCGCAGAACATCGGCTTTGCTATTCCCATTGACGATGTCAAAGGACTTATTAAGCAAGTCGAATCTACAGGCAAGTTAGTCCGCCCCTACGTTGGTGTGCGCTACACGCTTGTCACAGCAGACGTAGCCAAGCGCTACAACTTAAGTGTCCAAAATGGCGCCTTCATCATCCCCAGCGCTGACCCCACAAATAGTCCGTCCATTCTCAGTGGCAGCCCAGCCGAGAAAGCGGAGCTCAAAGAAGGCGATGTCATCACTCAAATCGATGGCACCGATATCGACCAAACGCACAGTGTAACTTCCATAATTAGCAAGCACGCGGTCGGCGACAGCCTAGACTTCACGGTCGTCCGCAACGGCAAAACCATCCACAAAACCGTAACCCTAGAAGCCCAACCCGACAACTAAACCCCAAAAAAAGAACCCTCACTATCAGGCTCCACAACCCCCACAACCAAAAAATGTGCTCAAAAGTTGGGGAGGGGACCCTAGAGCGACTACCCGGATCAGCCGTTGTAGTCAGTTACAACTCCCCATAGGGCGGTTTGAGTTTGTTTGAGCGAAGCGAGTTCTCAAACCGGTTGTAATCTGCTACAGCTGCTGACCGAGAAGTTGCGTCGGGTCCTAGCCTTTTGGTTACTTTTGGGCAATGCCAAAAGTAACTGGCAGTGTGCTGGCCAGACAGCACATGAGAAAGACTAAGAACTCTATCAGGCTAAAACAAATGCCTGAATCAGTCCCTCTCGAGACTCTTCTTCATAGCCGTAGCTCTTAGCCAGCTGGCGAAGCGCCAAATGTTGCGTCTCCAATGATTCAGTTAAAATTAACAACGGCTTAGTTCGCAAAATAACACTCTGTTCGAAGAGTTTACGATACAAATCTAGCCCATCAGCACCAGCAAACAGCGCCAAAGCCGGCTCATGCCGAGCCGCGTCGTTTATTGCATATTCATCTGGGACATATGGAAGGTTACACAGGAGAACCGTAGGGTCAGGGAACACTTCGCCACCCTGAAGCTCCAAAAGGTCTGATTCCGCTAATGTTATTTTAACATCATGCATTTTTGTATTTTCCTGGGCAATCTGCAGACACTCAGGGTCAATGTCCAGTCCCCAAACTTCAGCTCCTGACACCTCTGAAGCAGCCGTAATAGCCAGAGCACCACTACCAGTTCCCACATCCATAATCGTCACTCGTCCTCCTGATGCGTCATCCTGAACTTGATTCAGGATCTTTCGTTCTCCGCTCTTCAGAGTTCGAGGTTCCGAAACAAATTCGGAATGGCGATTAATCCAGGTTTTGAGCAAATCTATCATCGTTTCGGTCTCCGGGCGGGGTACCAAAACAGCCGGCGAGACCGCAAACTCCCGCCCATAGAACTCACTTTTGCCACGTATGTAGGCTAACGGTTCATGCTGCACACGCCGCACTAACCAGGCACTGAGTACATTTTGTGTATCACTGGATAATTCCTCCTCCGGGTGCGCCAGCAGCCGAGTACGGTCCACGCTGGCCGCATCCTCCAACAGTACCAAGGCATCCAAGCGGGCGGTTTCGATGCCCACTGCTTGCAGTTTCTGTGTAGCAGTAGCTAGCCATTCTCCGATGGTCATGAATTGCTTTCGACTTGCTCCAAAATCGTATTTACCAACTCGCGGATGCCATGCTCTGCATTGAGGGCGGTGGCGCCATGAGCTAGCATGGTACGTTCAAACTCACGATGCAATTTCATAATGTCGCGTAGCTCTGCCGGATCTTTCCCGATCTGGTTGCCTAAGCGTCCGCGGAGACGACGCTCTAACACTACATCATCTAAAGTCAGCACAAATATATGATCGAACAGGTGCCGGTAGTTAGCTAAATCATGCACGAACGAACAGATAAACACATCATCTGAGGTAAGGAGCAGTCGGGACATCTTGACCGGATCCCACATACGCAAACCTGTAATGTCATACCAGCCGGCAGGGATAGGTTGCGGAGGATGAATGCGCTCCCCGGTGTGGCGATCAACCGTATATTCGTAGCCGCGCATGATGTCGGGGTCGTACGCACGATGGCCGCGGCGCTTCAGTTCCAGAGCGATGGCGGATTTGCCAGTACCCGGGAAGCCGGTAATGAGTACCTTCATAGCTTAGTCCTCGTGGCTGAGCAGTTCGTGCTCGGCGTCTAGTAGATTTTGGATCAGGTCATCAATGTCGCCGTTGAGTGCTCCAGGTATGTTGGAGCGGCTATAGCCGATACGGTGGTCGGTAATACGATCCTGCGGAAAGTTGTAGGTGCGAATCTTCTCACTGCGATCACCTGAGCCAATGAGCTTTTTGCGTGCATCGCTTGAGGCCTGCATCTCGGCATCAATTTTTTGCTGTAGCAAGCGCGAGCGCAAAATACCCATGGCTTTATCTTTGTTTTTAATCTGTGATTTCTCGTCCTGATTGGTCACCACCAAGCCACTGGGCAGGTGAGTAATGCGCACGGCTGAGTCGGTGGTATTCACACTCTGGCCGCCGTGGCCGCCGCTACGAAAGACATCAATACGCAGGTCGTTCGGATTAATCTCGATATCTGTTTCCTCGGCTTCGGGCAGTACACTCACCGTAACCGTAGAGGTGTGGATGCGCCCTTGGCTTTCGGTGACCGGTACTCGTTGTACACGGTGGACACCGGCCTCAAACTTGAGGTTTTTATAGGCTTCAACGCCGCGCACCGCAAAAATAATTTCTTTAAAACCGCCAGCGTCGGCTGGACTCTCACTCATTAGTTCGGTTTTAAAACCATTGGCTTCGCACCAGCGAATGTACATACGGTAGAGTTCACCGGCAAACAGAGCAGATTCGTCACCACCGGCTGCGGCACGGATTTCGATAATCACATCACGGTCGTTGTTGGGGTCTTGGGGCGTCAAAGCTTCAATGAGTTTTTGCTCATTCAGCTCAATTTTAGGCCCCAACTCTTCTAGCTCCATCATGGCCATCTGCTGCAGCTCGGCATCCGGCGAATTTTTCAACTCCTCTGCAGATGCTTTATCACTGGCAAGTTTGGCTTTCTCATCGAAGAGTGCAACCAGATCTTCGACCTGCGATTTGCGCTTAGCGAGCTTAGGATACGCGGGATCACTAAAGATGCTCGGATCCGCTAGTTTGGACTCGAGTTCGGCAAGTTCGGCGCGCAAGGTTTGTTCTTTATTGTCCATAGTCTTATCTTATCATTTATAAAAAGAAAACCGCCTGGCTGATTGCAGGCGGTTTAGTGTAGGGAACGGAGCTATTTTTCGGTATCGGCTTCAGCTTCGGTGCGCTTGGCATTCTTGGCTTCGTTGCGCTGAGATTCTTTCTTGGCGGCAGCAGCACGCTTTTCGCGGGCGGCAGCACCGGCAGCAGCGCGAGCCTTAAACTTGTCCACGCGACCTTCGATGTCAATAATGCGCTCTTCACCGGTAAAGAAGGGGTGCGAGCTGCTAGAGATGTGTACCTTAACCAAAGGGTATTCGGCGCCATCAAGCTTGATAGTTTCGTCGGTGGCCACGGTAGAACGGGTCAGGTACGTAGTACCGTTGTTCAAGTCCTGGAACACAACCGGACGATAGCTGGTAGGGTGTAAGTCTTTCTTCATAGTCAGAGAACTAGTATACACATCTGTTAGCTTTGAGTCAACAGGGGCGATTAATATTCAGATTTTGTGTTATCCCGGACTTAATCCGGGATCCAGGTTCCTGTCTCTTGCAGCTGGCGCGAGAGACTCTAAGGCCACCTCACTGAGCACCAATTCGCTGGCGCTCTTAGTGCTCAGGCACACCCTCGCATTTCAATCTAATACCATCCCCACTCTTAACAGTGGTGGTTTCTTGGGAAACAGTGGACTGCCTTTCGGTTTGGTAACTGGCTTGGCTTCTTGGGGACAGTGGACTGCCTTCGGCGAGGTAACCGACGGAGGGTTGGGATGTATGTGAGAGTTCGTTGGAGGTTAGAGAGCTATTGCTGGGGTGGGGTTTTGCGCTTTTTGGCTTCTTCGTGCATGGACTTGAGTACCATATCGCGGAGCGATTCGCCCATGTGCTCGGGTGGCGGAGCGGCAGGTGCTGGCTTGTGTTTAGCAAAATGGGTGTTCATTTGTCGGTCGATAATGTCCAAATTGCCAGTGGCAGGAGTGTACGGAGCAGGCAGCACACCAGCGGTGCCACGCTTGCGTCGGCGCAATATCCAAAGCACTAGGCCCATAAGTACCAGTACAATGGCGATTACAATTACCACGGCCGTCGCTCCGGAACTCTGCTTGCGGGGCGTACTTGCAGCTTGCGCGGCGCCGAGCTTATCGACATTAATCGTGGCACTCAGCACGGCTGTTTGCGGTGTGTTGTCTTGGCTGCCAGTGCCGGTCGAAACATCGGCATTATCGGTGTCGAAGTCGGCGGTGTGAATCTTATTATTGTATTTATAGGTCACAACGTAAGCACCACTGGCAAGATCGGTGAAACTCATATTACCGTCTTTATCCGAAGTAGAAACGGTGTTCTTATCATCGTCGAGCGTGCCTTTGATTCCAGACACACCCTTATTTTTACTATTTACCAGCCGCAGGGTGATGTCATAGCCCTTGGTAGTGAAAGTGGCGTTAGCCGAATTTACGGCTGTGCCATCGCTGCCAGTACGCACAATTTGGTAGGTGTACGTGGTTTGCGCGGACAAATTATCTATAGCAATGGTTGCATCGCTACCGCTCACGGTGACATCACTGCTAGCGGTAGACAGTAGGCTGGCGTCCGTGCCGTATAGTACATGGATTTTAGTGGCGTTGCCGGCCGGGATTTTAATGCTGGCACTCAGTGTACCCACACTCACGGTGCCGTCAGCATTGCTCGACGCAGCCGCTTGAGAAGTCGTAGTGGTTGTTTTGTTTGACGTATTTGTTTTGTTGCTGCCCGATGAGCCGGTGCCAGTGCCAGTGTTGGCAGGTGGCGTAGGGGTGGGCGTGGGAGTTGGCGTTGGCGTGGGTGCAGGTGGAAGCGGTTTGGCTATCAAACAAGCATCAGGAACGACGCCACCCACAAAATTTGGCGAATTATTAATGGTATATTGGGTATTAACGGTCATGGTTACGGTAGATACCGTACCGGTTCCATAGTTGTTCACCTTACCCGATACCTTGTAACTATTACCCTTATACAGGCTACTAAACTGCACGCGCCAGCCATACTCGCCGGGCTTAGGACTGCCCGCATAATGATTATCAATATAGTTGTTTACAGCGCTGTCACGATAGTTTTTGATGTTCGTGCCAATCGGTCCTTTGGTAGTGGTACCGACCGTAATATTCACCGTTGGTTGGCTGCTAGGAGTACTGCCAGTATCAGGGTCGTAGCCCCAGCCATACAGAGTTGTGGCGCCATTTTCGACCGTACAGTAATCAATGCCACCTGCGGGATTAGGATTGGTTGCAGCAAAACTGCTGGTCAGAAAATACGAACCTAGCAAGCCAGCAGCTACCACCACTAAGGCCATAGTGACGTGCGGCTGCCCGGTACTCAATTTGCTGAAGCGATTCATATCTGTTTTATTACTTTGCTTTAGTATACCACTTATGACTACGGTGTTGGTAGAGGGTGGGCTACGAAGGCCAGAGGCAATGCTTGCAGGGAAGTCCCACATCTGTTACAATAGCTCGGTAACAAATTAAGCAGGTTGGGGTTTTATCCTCCTTGTGACCACCCGTGTAGGGCTTGCAAGGCACCCAGCTGAAGATCAAGGATAGGAAGGAATTACTATATATGGCTACTGTTGACGTAGACATCAAACAACTATTAGAGGCCGGAGCGCACTTTGGCCACAAGAGCAGCCGCTGGCACCCCAAAATGGCGCCTTACTTGCACAGCAAGCGCAACGGCACGCACATTATTGACCTCACCAAGACGGTAGAAGGTCTGGAAGCAGGTCTGAGCTTTTTGGCCGAGACCGCAGCCGCTGGCAAGCAAATCTTGCTGGTTGGCACCAAGCACCAGGCCAAAGACATCGTGAAGCAAGTGGCCGAAGCCACCAATCAACCATATGTAACCGAGCGTTGGCTTGGTGGTATGCTTACCAACTACAACACCATCAACACGCGTGTTAAGCGCGTGAAGGACCTAGAAGCCAAGATGGCAAATGGCGAGTTGGCCAACAAGTACAACAAGCTCGAGGTTCAGCGCTTCCAGGAAGAAATTGATGAACTGAACCGCCTCTACGGTGGCATTAAGGAAATGAACAGCCGCCCTGGCGCCGTGTTTATCGTCGACATTATCGATAGCGCCAACGCGGTGCGTGAAGCCCGGAAGCTCGGCCTCAAGATTGTTGCCGTCGTAGACAGCAATGCCGATCCAACCCTGGTAGATTACCCAATTCCGGCCAACGATGATGCCATCAAGGCTATCCAACTCATCTGTTCTTACGTACAGCAGGCCATCGAAGCTGGCCGCGCCAAAGCTAAGACCGGCGAGGCTAAGCCAGCCGCTAAGGCTAGCGACGAAAAGCCAATCGTCCTTAGCGCCTAGGTAGGCGATTACCGATTTTCGATTATGGATTACCGAAGGGTAGCTACGTCGAAAATCGAACATCTATAATCGATAATCGAAGGAGAATAAAGAATATGGCCGTATCAATTGAAGAAATTAAGCGACTCAAAGACCTGACCGGTGCAGGTTTGACCGACGCCAAGCATGCTCTTGAGGAAGCTGGCGGTGACTTCGACAAGGCGCTCGAAGCTATGCGTAAGAAGGGCCTAACCAAGGCCGAGAAGCGTGGTGAGCGCGAAGCCCGTAGCGGCGTCGTCGGCACATACAATCACGACAATCGTATTGGCGTGGTAGTAGAGCTGAACTGTGAAACCGACTTTGTGGCCAAGACCGATGAATTCCTAGCATTAGTAAAAGACGTTGCTATGCACATCGCTGCCACTAGCCCACAGTACGTGAACGCTGACGAAATTCCTGCCGAAGACCGGGACCGTGTAGCTGCTGAGTTCAAAGAAAAAGCTCTTGGCGAAGGCAAACCTGCCGACATGGTCGAAAAGATCGTGGAAGGGCAGATCAAGAAGTACTTTGCCGAAAAGTGTCTGCTGGACCAGCCATTCGTAAAGAACCCTGACCAAACAGTCGCCGACTACCTCAAAGAACACATCGCCAAGCTCGGCGAAAACATCGTCGTCCGTCGCTTCAACCGCATCGCCCTCGGCGAAGTGGCCTGAGCTATACTCGATAAGACTTGCTGACTACTAATTAACGCTTGGTGGCCAATCAAGCTGTGCCATGAGTGTTATAGGAGCTATAGGCCTCACGCTCACGCTCGAACCAATCAGTATTTCTCGCAATGCCTCTATGCTCGCTGTTCGCATAGGCTCAGTTGTCGTATGCAGAGAAAAATCACCGATTGGAATTTTTAAAACATCCGTAGCTCGGTGGAACCAAGCCGGTTCTAAGCCGTAAGCCGTCTGAACCAGTTCTCGTTCGGCCATTGAAATATCGGTATATTCGCCCTTGAGGGTAGCTACCACGCGCTTGCGGCCCGACTTGATCTTGTAGGGCCCATCATCATTTTTGGAACGCGTCGCAATATCAGTAATATGAAAACCACCCAATCCTTGGGATAAAATATCGAGCTGTAGCTGCATGGTATCAGGAGCGGACTCGTGTAACAGCCGTATAATATCGGACGTAACTGCAGGTCGATGAAGTGCGAGGAATTTTTGCGCAACTGCTTCGTCTACCATACCGCTTCGCTGTACATAAGTAATTGCGGGCTCCATAAAAAGTCGCATTTGTGCAGCAGACGAATCATGGGCCTGCAGCTGAGCGTTCGTAACAAGTCTTTCGACTATTGGGCGTCCAATGGCAAACCGTAGCGCACGCTTGGGTGCAGATGCTGCCCTAACTTTTTCAGCAAGTGCTTCTAGTGAGGGAGTAGGGACAGGCTGCTCCTCGATAAAGTCGCTAGGAATGCTTTTACTGGTAAGTAACGATCCCAGTCCAGCATTAACATGTGCGTTTGGATTCTTTACAGTTTCACCATGAGTTCTTCGCTTTGCCATAATTCAATACCTTGTGGCTCGAGTATAAAATATTAATCCTGCATTACCATGAGCAACTTAAAGGTGGTAAGTAATGTATGTACTGTTCGCCAGCTTTGTGCTTTTTGTCACATGATTCATATCTGTTATTTGCCGAAATTGCTGGTCAGCTATCTTGAAATTTTTGACTAAAAAGCTTATACTAACGCCATCCTTTTAAAACACAAAGGCACTTAAAATGACCGCGTTACCCATACCAGAAATACCTCATGACAGACTTGATGCCTTGCCAACAGATACTTCGATCCATCACGCATTAGGCGAGTCCGCGACGATGACGGTCGTATTTGCAGCAAATAAGTCGCCGCAAGTGGTTCGACGCGTAGAAGGGCTAGGCGATCTACTCTTTCGTGAAGGCTACCCAAATAAAGTTATCGAACATGTTGAAGGCCTAGGTGATCTGGTTGTAGTGCCACCAACTGACTTTTATCGGCCAGAGGAATTAACCGGCGCACATGACCCTCAAGAAATATACGTAAAACCTGTTTCCCCGCATCAAAGCAATCATCCCCGACACCTAGTCGCGGTACGGTCATTACCGCCAGATGATAGCTTGCCCACTATTCGACATCTTCGTGCTGGCTAAAGCACGCATCGTTAGAATGCAGACGATCCACTTCGGGTGGTATATAATTAGGTGATTGTAAACGAGAGGCTTGCTTATGAATCCGACACAAATTCCAGCTGATGCTAGTACCAAATTTCAGACCGCTTCCGAGCATTTTGAGGCTGAGCTTAAGAAGTTGCGAACCGGGCGGGCGAGTGCTGCCATGCTCGATGGCGTGATGGTCGAGGCGTATGGTACGCCAATGCCGCTCAACCAAGTTGCTAATGTGACCGCGCCCGAAGCGCAGCTTATCCAGATTACGCCGTTTGATCCCGGCAACTTGCAAGCAATTGCCAGCGCGATTCGAGATAACCAGAGCCTAGGCTTAAACCCTTCTGACGACGGTCGCGTCGTGCGCGTACCTATACCGCCACTTACCGAGGAGCGTCGCCGCGAAATTAGCAAACAAGTCGGCCAAAAGCAAGAAGACTGCATGGTTTCTTTACGCAACATCCGCCACGATGCGCTGCAGCAAATTGATCAACTCAAAAAGGATAAGACGGTAGGCGAGGACGAAGCCGTTCGCCTCGAGAAAATGGTCGATGACGCCATGGCCAAGACCAAGGCCGCAGTCGAAGCTGCCGCCAAGGCCAAAGAAGCCGAAATCATGAGCCTGTAGGCTCAAAACTAGCCGCCTCCTAATACTCAACCCAGACACTCATAAGTCATCCCAGCGCAGGCTGGGATGACCCGGAGGTGAGTGCCGCTAAAAGTTATGAAAGGGTATTCATTTTTTTCTCAGGCTTCTATCGGTATAATAGAGTGTAATGTCTGTGCTTTTGCTTATAATTGGTCTTCTCCTGTTCATCGGGCTGGTAGTGGTGCACGAGTGGGGGCACTTTATTGTGGCCCGTCGCAATGGGGTAGTGGCCGAAGAATTTGGTATATTTTTCCCGCCGCGACTGTTTAAAAAGCGTATCAAGAGTAAGAAGGGTGATTTTAATTTCACCATCAATCTGGTGCCACTAGGTGGGTTTGTAAAGCTCAAGGGCGAGCACGATAGCGATACCGCCAAGGGCAGCTTTGGAGCCGCAAGTACTTGGGCCAAAACCAAAATTATGGCTGCCGGCGTGTTTATGAACCTTGTAGTTGGTGTGGTTTTGCTGATGATCATTGCGTTAGTTGGTATGCCGCAACTGGTGCCGAACCAATTTACCGTAAAAAGTGATACCAAAGTAGTGCGCAACGACGTACTGATTGCCCAAGTAGAAAAAGATTCGCCGGCGGCCAAGTCCGGGCTTGAGTCCAATGACAAGATTAAAGCTATTAGTGCTAACGGCCAAAAAGTTGTAGCTATCCATTCAGCCGATGATTTGCCGAGCATCACAAGGCAATTTGCTGGCAAGCAAGTTACGGTGCAGTACGAGCGGAATGGGGTGCTGCATGTGGCACAACCAACACTGCTTTCTAAGCAGCAAGTCGAGGCGAGCCAAAAGACCAATCATCCACAGGGTTATCTTGGTATCGTGCCCGCTAGCTACAGTTTGCAGCGTTCCACCTGGTCGGCACCGATTGTGGCGATTGGATTAACCGGGCAGTTTACTGCGCTGACCTTCCAAGGGCTGGGCCATGCCGTGGCCGGTTTGGGCAGCATTATCGCCGGAGCGGTGACTGCTAACAATACCGCTCGTCAAAATGGTCAGACGGCCGCATCCGAGCAAGTCTCCGGTCCGGTGGGTATCTACTATATTTTGCAGAGTGGCAGCTTGCTGGGATACCAGTTTGTGCTGACAATCATTGCCGTTATTTCGCTCACCCTGGCAATTATGAACATCTTGCCCATTCCGGCTCTGGACGGCGGCCGTCTGTGGCTAACGCTCATTACCCGCGGTCTCAAGAGACCGTTGACTGCCAAGCGCGAGGAATTGATTAATGGAATTGGCTTTGTCGTTTTACTATCCTTGATCGTGTTGGTAACAATTGTCGATGTCCGACGCTTCTTCTAATCTGCCTTGCAGCAAAAGGCACGTTGCGGGCGAATTCCTGCGCTCCGATGCTCACGCACCTTTAAGTGCGCTCCGCTTCGGTGCTCGGCCCTCATCCCACACTGCACCTTTTGCTGAAAGGCGCCACTCCAGAGCATAAATGATGAAAACTGATCTCCCCACAGAAGACCTCAATCCTCAAACCTCCAGCGCCAAATTGCCGTGGAATCCATGGTGGGCGGTACTCTTTGTTATTGTCGTGTACTTTTTGTCGCAGCTGATTGGTCAGCTGGCAGTGTCCCTATATCCGCAACTGCAACACTGGTCACCCACGCAGACTGAACAGTGGTTGAGTAGCTCGTTGTGGGCACAATTTTTCTACGTTTGCATTGCCGAAGCATTTACCGTCTGGGCGTTGTGGTTCTTTCTTAACTATTTTACGCAGCGCAAAGTGAACTGGCAGGCGATTGGTTTGCGCCGTCCGCGCTGGAGTGATCCGCTGGCCGGGCTGGCGATGTTGGTGCCATACTTCATTACCTACATTGCGGTATTTAATGTGTGCCAAAAACTATTTCCACATTTGGATGTTAATCAGACTCAGCAGCTGGGTTTCGATAATGTTGCTGGTGTCGGTCCACTGATAGTCACGTTTATTAGCTTGGTTATATTGCCACCGTTTGTAGAGGAATTGCTCGTCCGCGGCTTTCTCTACACCACACTTCGAGGCTATATTCCCAAGTTGTTGGCGGCGCTGGTAGCCAGTGCTATCTTTGCCTCTGGTCACTTACAGTTTGGGAGCGGGGCACCGCTGCTATGGATCGCCTTTATCGACACCTTTATTTTGTCACTGTTCTTGATTTTCTTGCGTGAGAAAACCAAGGGACTCTACGCCTCAATGACGCTGCATGCGCTCAAGAATTTCATTGCCTTCATGAGCTTGTTTATCTTCCATGTGCACTAGCCGGTTGTGCAAACGGCATATCTGGGCTACAATCACCTCGGTATGAATAAACTACTTCGTGCTGCCACTATTGTGCCGATGCCGCCCACTGAGGCGTAGTTTTATTTTTCCAAGTAAATCCGCCTCTCGAAAATATGCGAGAGGTTTTTTGTATCCAAAACAGGCCGCAGCCTGTAAAATCTAAGCAGTAAGGAATCCAAAATCATGAGACTTTCCCAGTTATTCACCAAAACCAGCAAGACCGCCCCTCACGATGAGGTGGCCAAGAATGCGCAGTTGCTTATTCGTGCTGGCTATATTCACAAAGAAATGGCCGGGGTGTACACCTTTTTACCGCTAGGTCTGCGGGTATTGGAAAACATCTGCACTATTATTCGCGAAGAGATGAACGCCATTGGTGGCCAAGAACTAAAGCTCACGACTTTGCAGGATCCGGAAATTTGGAAGGCCACCGGCCGTTGGGACGACAAAGTAGTTGACGTGTGGTTTAAAACAAAGCTCAAGAACGAGACCGAACTAGGCCTAGGCCCAACGCACGAAGAGCCACTCGTGCGTGCCGCACAGCCCTTCGTGAACAGTTACAAGGATCTGCCGTTTCTGGCATATCAGATTCAAACCAAGTTTCGCAATGAAACGCGTGCCAAAAGCGGCGTAATGCGCGGCCGCGAATTCCTCATGAAGGACATGTACACCTTTGCTCGTACGCCGGAAGAACACGACGAATTGTACGAGAAGATTAAGCAGGCGTATTTTAAGGTATTTGAGCGTCTGGGTATTGGCGAGCAGACTTTCCTGACGTTCGCGAGCGGGGGCATGTTTAGCCAATACAGCCATGAATTCCAAACGGTGACTGAGGCAGGTGAGGATACAATTTATCTGGACCGTGAGAAGAAAATTGCTGTCAACGACGAAGTTTTGAACGACGAAGTACTGGCTGAGCTGGGCTTACAACGCGACAAGCTAGAAGAAGTACGCGCCGCCGAAGTAGGTAACATCTTTACGTTAAAGGATAAGTTCTCAAAGCCGCTTAATCTGACCTTCACTGATGAAAATGGCGAAGAGCAAGTAGTGCTGATGGGGTGCTATGGCATCGGGCCATCCAGGCTTGTAGGAGTCATCACTGAGTTGCTTGCAGATGATAAAGGACTCGTCTGGCCAGTAGCGATTGCACCGGCTCAAGTCTACCTGGCACGGCTGGGTGACGAGACGGACGTTGTGGCTGCTGCAGATGAGCTGTATTCGCAATTGACATCAGCCGGTATTGGAGTACTATATGATGACCGAGATGCGCGGCCGGGCGAAAAATTTGCCGACGCGGATCTCCTAGGTATTCCATATCGGGTCGTCGTAAGTAGTAAAACCGTCGCAGCAAATACATGGGAAGTTAAGGCACGCACGGCCCCAGAACCACAAATGCTAAGCACCGAAAATTTGTTCAAATTAATCAAACCATAGGGTATAATAAGCACACATTTCTCTAGGCTTAAACCAATACGTACGCCGAAAACGCGAACAGGAGGAAAGATGAAGAAGCTATTTAGATTGACTAAAGATGGCATTGCCGAACTCGAGACCGAACTCAAGGTATTGCTTACCAAGCGCCCGGAGATTGCCGAAGCTATTAAGACTGCCCGCGAACTAGGTGACTTGGCAGAGAATGCCGAGTACCAGTCGGCCCGTGCCGAACAGGAGCGCAATGATGCTCGCATTAGCGAGATTGAGCACATCCTGGCTAACGTAGAAGTCATTAAAGCACCGCGTGGTGACAGCAAAGTCCAGCTTGGCTCAACCGTAAAGCTGAAGAATGATGGCAAGACCAAAGAGTTCCAGGTGGTGGGTACAGTCGAGGCTGACCCCTTAAATGGCAAAATCTCCGATGAATCTCCTATCGGCCAAGCGCTGCTGGGCAAAAAAGTTGGTGAAGACGTCGAGATCAAAACGCCAGCCGACACAACAACGTATAAAATTGCTAGCATAGCGTAGGAGCTTCCAGAATGGGTGAGATCCAAAAGCTGGTTGCGGGTATAGTACTGGTCATCGTAGGTATTAGTATGCTGCTGAGCTCTAGCAGCTTTTTGCCATGGCTGGGCGGTGTGCTTGGCTTGGGCGGAGTAGCCCTGGTGGTGCTGGGTCTGCGACACAATAAATAGGTAGCAACATGGCAACATATGAAGATTTTGAAAAGCTCGATATTCGGGTCGGCAAAATTGTTGAGGTCGAGGATTTTCCAGAGGCGCGCAAGCCGGCCTATAAATTACGTATCGATCTGGGGCCCGAGCTAGGCATCAAGCGCTCTAGCGCGCAGCTGCCAGCTAATTATTCTAAAGAAGAGCTCCAGGACAAATTGGTCATGTGTGTCGTGAATTTTCCACCGCGCCAGGTCGGGCCAGTTATGAGCGAAGTCCTCACCTTAGGTGTGCCAGATGGGCAGGGTAATTGTAAGCTCATCGCCCCCGACAGCGATGTCCCGCTGGGCGGCCGTTTATACTAAAGGCTTTACTTTCCGTCGGCTTGGCCGGAAAATAAGGTCAGTATAAAGCAGAGGGAGACCGTATGGCCGAAGAGCACAGCGTGAGCAGTAATTCTCAAGATAAAAAAGCTTCTAATAAGTTCAGTTTAAGCCTCGACTTACGAGTGGTGGTTGTTATTCTACTGCTGGTGATTGTGGGCATGCTGGTAGCTTGGCACCCCTGGAATAGTGCACCAAATAGCTCAGCACGAACCGTTTCAGTAAGCGGTGAAGCGACTGTTAAGGCGACGCCGGACGAGTATGTCTTTTACCCAAGTTATCAATTGAAGAATGCTGATAAATCAACAGCCAGCAACCAAGCCACTGACAAGCAAAATGAGGTGGTCGCCGGTTTAAAGAAGGTAGGGCTTACTGACAACCAGATTAAGGTTAATACTGGCGGTTATGAGGCGTTTTTTGATAACACAAACGATACCTATAACTATACGGTGAGCATTACCGCGACAGTGGATAGTAAAGACCTAGCACAGAAAGTTCAAGATTACTTGGTGAGTACTACACCCGATGGCCAAGTGACGCCGACAGCCCAATTTAGTAAGGCCATGCAAAAGAAGCTGGAGTCACAGGCTCGCGATCAAGCTACCAAGGACGCCCGCGCTAAGGCAGAGCAATCGGCCAAGAATTTAGGCTTTAGCTTAGGCCGCGTAAAGAGTGTCGATGACAGTGGGTTCGGTGGTGGTGTCGGCGGGTGTGGCCGTGGTCTCGTGTGCCCCATGATGAGCACCGAAGGCGCGCCGGCAGCAAATGCTACAGATAAAGCCACGACCTCTATTGCGGTCCAACCGGGCCAGAACGATCTCGACTACTCAGTAACCGTCGTCTACTACGTAAAATAATTTGCTCTTAACAGAGGTGTATGGTACTGTAAAGGCAATATGAACTATATGCGCCTGCTTGTTAGCGTAGAAAAGTCGAAGCTCCGGTCGTAGCGCCCGCGAGCAAATTCCTATATACCAAAACTCTCCCGGCACTACGACAAACAAGCAAGCGGGAGAGTTTTACATTTAGGAGCAGAGAAGTGAATAGTTTAGGAAATTTTGAAGCAAATTTACATCAGTACGCAGCTACGACTCTAGAAGATGCGTTGACCTTGCATACGGTGCAGCTGCGAAGCGGCAAATTGTGGTTGGCACGATTTGGTATTGCGCGCACAGATGAACTAGCTCGAAATATTAGGAGTACACTCCACGGCATGAATCCCAAATATCGAATGGATGAGGCTATCCATGTGGCGCCGTGTATCATGGGTACATTACAGGAACCGGAAGCACCAGGGGTGGCTCTGTGGTCGGGCAGTCCTAACGCCGAGTTGCATGCACGTGATGCCGGCGTGTCTTTCCTGGGACTGATTATTCAGCAAGGGGACATCAGGGCAGTACAAAGTGCTAGCTCACCGGTGTAAACTTCGCTATACTACGCTAGTTACAAGATTGGATTATTACAGATATGCAGTGGTTAAATACTATAGTTGATGAGTTGATTGCTCGACACCCTGATGGTGAGATTTTAATTGAGTCCGGTGCGTCGCCCAGTGGTACATACCACTTGGGGCATATGCGCGAGCTTTTGACGTGCGATGCAATTTTGCTGGAACTCAAGCGCCGCGGCCGCCAGGCCAGGCATGTGCAGTTTGTGGACGACCTGGATGCCTTGCGCAAGATCCCGTTTAATGTGCCAGCCGAGTACGAGAAGTACTTGGGTATGCCGATTTGCGATATTCCTGCGCCGGATGGTTCCGACCGCTCCTATGCTGACTACTTTTTACAGGGACTACAGGATGCCTGTACAGCACTGGGAATAGAAGTAGAGTACATTCGCTCACACGAGCGTTATCGCAGCGGGTGGATGGTGCCGGCGATTGAGCGCAGTCTGGAGCACATTCCAGAGGCGCGCCACGCGCTGGAGACGATTTCTGGTCGTCAGCTGGACGAGCACTGGACCCCCATCCAAATCTTGGAAAACGGCCGGCTCAAGAACCGCCAGTTTGTAAGCATTGATACTGGAAGTAAAATCCTGACGTACGTTGGGGGTGATGGCCAAGAACATCAAGCTGCCTACGATAAAGGTGAGGTCAAGCTCGACTGGCGTCTCGACTGGCCAGGTCGTTGGTGGCTACAAAAGGTAGATTGTGAGCCCTCGGGCCGTGACCACATGACTAAAGGTAGTTCAGTCGACACCGGCACACAGATTGTCCGTGAAGTCTATGGTGGGGAACCACCGTACGCGGTCGGCTATGACTTCATTAACATGGCGGGTGACACCAAGAAAATGAGTGCCAGCAAGGGCACTGGCCTCGATGCGGTAGAAGGTTCGCAAATTATGCCGGCCGAAGTCGTGCGCTTTTTTGTACTCGGACCGCCACCAGCTAAGCGTTTGTACTTTGATCCGATCAACAGTGTTGTGCAGCTTATGGATGAGTTTGCTGCCTTGGCAGCTAAGCCTGAAAAGAGCGAGAGCGAGCAGCAACTCCTCTACGTCTGTACCCGCGGCTTGGATGCTAAGACCGTCAGTCGTGTACCATTCTCACTGCTGGTAGCAAGTTACCAGGCAGCGCTCAAAGATCCCGAGCAGACGTTGGCCATTGTGGGCCGCACCGAATATGGAGACGTATCCCGTGCTGATGCCGACATCATTCGGGCCGAGCTAACATTCATCGACAGCTGGCTCAATCTGCGCGCCCCCGAAGAGGTGAAGTTTGCTTTGCAAGAGAAAGTAAATGCCGGTGACTTTAGCGAGCAAGAAACAGCGTTCTTTACGGAGCTAGCTAACAAGATTGCCACCGCACCCGCCGACGCCGATGGTGGCTGGTTCCACAATGCCATCTACGAACTCAAAGATACCTCCGGCATGGGACCCAAAGAAATGTTTCAGGCGTTGTATCGACTCATCATCGGTAAAACGTCTGGTCCCCGCGCCGGCTGGTTCCTGAGTATCTTGCCGCGCGACTGGTTGCTGGCTCGCCTGCGGCTGGAGCGCTAATATGTTTGCGACTAATTTTCTGAGTCGCCAGCAAGCCGAAGGTTTGGCGGCCGAATACGGCACCCCGTTGTTTGTCTACTCCAGTCAGCGCTTGAGTGAGCAAGCACGAACCATGCTCGCATTGCCAGCCCCATACGGTCTGACGATTCGCTATGCTATGAAAGCCAATCCGCATCCTGAACTCTTGCGCATTCTGAAGCAACAGGGCATTAAGATTGATGCCAGCTCCGGCTACGAAGCTGCTGTAGCGTTAGACCAAGGCTTTGCGCCGACCGATATTTTACTCACTAGCCAACAACTGGCACACAATTTGGCCGAACTGGTTCAAAAAGGTGTACAATTTACGGCCACCAGCCTCCACCAACTCGAGGAATACGGCAAATTATTTCCGGGCAGTGGGGTGAGTATGCGCCTTAACCCAGGCATCGGTTCAGGCCACTCCAGCAAGACAAATGTCGGCGGCATAACGAGTAGCTTTGGCATTTGGCATGAGTATATTCCAGAGGTAAAGCGAGTTGCAGAACAGTACAAACTGACGATTAAGCGCCTGCACACGCACATCGGGGCGGGGACTGATCCAGAGGTCTGGCACCAAGCCGCCTTAGTCAGTCTGGAGCTAGCCAAACAATTTCCGGACGTACGCATTCTGGATCTTGGCGGCGGCTTCAAAGTTGCCCGAGTAGAGGATGAACATAACGCCGATATTGCTGGTATTGGGCAGGCCATCGCCACTAGTCTCACTGAATTCTATGAACAAACTGGTCGCCAGCTACACCTAGAGCTCGAGCCCGGCACCTTCATGGTCGCCAACGTTGGTATCCTCATCGCTCGCGTGGAAGACGTCGTTGATACAGGCAAAGAGGGGTATACATTCCTCAAGCTCAACACCGGCATGAACGACATTATGCGCCCCAGCCTGTATGGGTCGCAGCACCCGATAGCCGTACTTAACGACGCTTCCGAAACCGATGACTACGTGGTAGTAGGTCACAACTGCGAATCGGGCGACCTGCTCACACCAGCCCCGGGCGATCCGGACACGCTCACGCCTCGCAAACTTAGCAGGGCTTCCATAGGTGACCTGGTGCTCATCGGCGGAGCTGGGGCCTACTGCGCCAGCATGGCTGCCCACGGCTATAACAGCTTCCCAAACGCGCGCGAAATCATTATCTAGCTAGAGCTTCAGATAGCACTGTGCTATACTTTGTATAGTTATGTTTGAAATATCCGACGAAGATTTCCAGAAACTGATAGACGAAGCGCTAGCTAGCCTCAAGACCGAGCACGCGGAGAACATCAAGAACGTCGCAATTCTGTTTGCTGATGTACCCACCGAAGAACAGCGGGTGAAACTGAAGTTACTCCCATATCAATCGCTCTTTGGGCTCTATGAAGGTACACCGCTCACGGCACGACAGGGGCACACGCCCCTATATCCAGATCGGATTACTATCTTTAAGTTGCCGATGCTGGCGAGCGTACAAAACCTGGACGAGCTAAAAGAGCAAATCCGTCACACGCTCTGGCACGAGATTGCCCACTACTACGGCTTAAATCACGACAAAATCCACGAACTAGAGTAATTATTTCTCAATCGGGGCTTTAGGGGCAACGTCAGGCTTGTACAGGTCCCGAACCTGGAACAGCACCCAGAAACCAACAGCTGAGCCAATGACGGCACCCAAGAAGTGGGACACACCACTGTAATCAGTAAAGAGACTTACCACGGCGTAGGCTACATTCACGAGCGCTCCATAATACAGTAAGTTCCAGCCACTACGTTTGCGGTCACGCAGGCCAGAGAAGGCCAATAGGTACAGCACGCCCTCAATTGCCAGGACGATTAAACCAAGCCAAACCCAGAAACTCAGGCGTGACGCATTGGCGGCGGCCGAACAGGTGCTTGGAGCATACCCGCCGTAAGCGTGACAGAGGTCGTTCGCAAAGTTGACAGCTGCATTGGCAAGGTGTGCCCAATGCCATAGTATCCAGGCCGACCACAAACTAAGTACACCGACGACGAGTGCAATCCAGGGAGCCCACTCGGTGAGCGCTTTGCGGCCACCTTCAGATATTTTGGGTGCTTTCTTCACAAATATGTCTGCTAATGTTGATTCGAGCGGCAAATTTGCCATGGTGGTAACCTCCCAGTTAAACCTATATATCAAAAGCGTATGCCCGTGTTGCCAAAATTACAAGCACTTTTTGCTCGTCGGCTAGCTACCTCTTAAACACTATACTTTGTATAGCAAATGGTGTATGCTGGAGAGTACTAAATAGGAACAAACATGAAAGCCATCTGGAACGACCAAGTAATTGCCGAAGCCGACAAAGCAGATGTAATTTATATCGAGGGTAACTGGTATTTCCCACCCAGCAGCGTCAAGCAAGAGTTCTTATAAAAGAGCCCTACGCCGTATACCTGCCCATGGAAAGGCGAGTGCCAATACTTTAACGTTACAGATGGTGACGATGTAAGCCATGATAATGCCTGGACCTACCCAGACCCATATCCATCAGCCTTCGAACGTGTGCACAAAGACTTCTCCAACTACGTAGCCTTCTGGCGCGATGTCCAAGTCGTCGACACTGCTCGTGAAGTGATTTTGAACACAGCTCGTTGACAGCAGCCGCGGCCTGCGTTACGCTGCAAGTAGGTAAACCGTAAGCGGCAAAACAAAGATGACAGCTGCCTTAGCACCATCAGGAATAGAACGAGGAGTAGATTTCGATCGACATCGACACGCGCTTCGCGTAGCCCGGGTGATTCCGCTCGTTCGTGGTCGTATCCTCGCCCGTGGAGCTGTACCAGTAGAAATAACCGATGAACTATTAGCGATTCCGGAATTTGCAGAGCCTTTGCCCGTGGCCAGCTCACTGCAATTCTTGCAAAACAGGGTTTTGAAAGCCAGAGACGAGCTAGTTAAGCATGATCTGCGCGAGCACTCACCATTTTTACTACGCGAGGATGACAAAGTAGTAGGTGAACGTTTAACGACCAAGGGTTTAGCAACATGCATTAGACAAGCCCGTACCAAAGCGGAACTTCTAAAAGATAAAAACCAGGCGACGCAAAGATTGGCTGCCGCCGAGCAAGCAGAGTTACGGAGCGACCCCGCCACCCAGTCGGAGTTGAGGCTTTTCCCCGACAGGCCATGGCTGACAGAAATGAAAAATGACGGCAGTTTTTCGGTCCGTCGTGAGGTTATGCATGAAGTTGCTGGAGTCGCGCTTCGCAGGCTGAGGGCGAGAAAGCACGAACTGCATAAAAAGATGCGGCGCCCCGAACTTAAGCAGGCTTGAGTTTACTGGCGAATTTTTGGCGTAGTTTCTGAATCTTCGGGTCAATGACCACCATGCAGTAGCCGGCGTTCGGGTTGCGATTGTAATAATCTTGCATGGATTCTTCGGTGATCCAGAATTTTTCGAACGGCACGAGCTGTGTGACGACGGGGTCTTTGTAAAGCGTCGGCGCAAAGTTTTTGATCATATCCTCCGCCACCTGTTTTTGCTCATTATCATGGTAGAGAATGATGCTGCGATATTCGTCGCCTACATCATTGCCTTGGCGATTGAGAGTAGTAGGGTCGTGCATCACAAAAAATATTTCTAAGATCTCGCGAAACGTAATGACGCTTGGGTCATATGTCAGCTGCACAACCTCAGCATGCCCGGTATTACCCTCGTAAACTTGATTAACAGTAGGGTTATCGGTGTGACCACCACTGTAGCCGGACTCCACCTTTTCAATACCCCGGATGCGCTGGTAAAACGCCTCCAGGCACCAGTAACAACCTCCGCCCAATGTTGCTTGTTCCATACCTCTAAGTATAATATGGTCTATAGTGAAAAATCTAACAATGGTCCGCATTTCATAACTCAATGCTGGTATGGCAGAGACCTTAACATACGATCGACGAACACCTAAAACCAAGCACGCTGGGCTTGCCGCTGCAATGTTTGGCGACTATTTTCGCCGAGTGCCTGCTGGCCAAACAGTGCTTAACGTGGCAGCTGGTACAACGGAGCTGGCACGTGATTTAGAAGCGTGGAGGATACCAGCAGTCCCTGTTATTTCCGTCGATCCTCTCTATCGTACTAATGGGTGGTACGTGAATCGTCGTGATCGCGTACCAGCAACAGCTGAGGATATGCCATTTGATGATAATAGTTTTGCGCTCACGCTTTGCCAATTTGGTCTGCAGCATATGTTGGATAGGCCAGCAGCCGTAAGAGAAATGGTACGAGTTACTAAATCTGCCGAAGGCGCCGATAATAGTGCCACTGGCACCATTCTGCTAAACCCCGTGTTTAAGCCCGGCCCCTTGTGGGAAGCACTCACGCTCCGTGGCTTACGCGATGTGTGTACGGTTCAGGCACCACTGGCCAGAGTGACTGCCCGAGAAGCATTGCCCACTCTGGTTATCAGGAAGACGCCAGATCTAACGAGTGAGCGGCTAGAAACACTCATTACTACGCTTACGGAAACGCAAGCCATGCAACGTCGGCGAACACTTGGCGAAAGAATAGCCCGGGCATGGGGCGGCTATCCATCCATATAACTTTGCTATAGTTATAGGGTGAAAGCGCTTATTTTTGATTTTGACGGCACGATTGCGGATACGTTTCACTTCTTTGCGCACTTTTTGGCCGAAAAGGCTCGCCGGGCACCACTGAGTGACGAGCAGTTGCACGCACTACGCGGGCTTTCACTTAAGGCGACTTCGCGGCGTCTTGGTCATTCATGGCTGCGCATGCCGGGCTTGTACTATGCTGGCCGGCACTGGCTGGGACAGGTTATGGACGAAGTTGAACCCATCGACGGCGTGCTTGAGGCACTACAAAGCCTGAAGGCCGATGGCTATCAGTTGTATATCCTGAGCTCCAATAGCCCCCAAAATATCGATCATTTTTTACAAAAGCAAGGACTTCTCGACGTCTTTAGTGGCATTTATGGCAATATCTTTTGGCGTGGCAAGCGCTCGGTACTGCGCCAGCTGCTACGTGAACATAATCTTAAAGCCCGTGACTGTCTGTACATTGGTGATGAGGTGCGTGATGTAGTGGCGGCCAAGCGTGCCCGCATAAAGAGCATCGGCGTGGGCTGGGGCTACAACAGCGCAGAAGAACTCACTAGTAGGGGTGCAACGTATGCCGCCAAGACGCCTGCAGAGCTAGTTCAAGTAGCACGAACTAAGTTACAATAGATACACATGGCAAATTACTACCGGGAGCGTTCGCAACCCTACAAACCAGGGCAGACCGCTGCGTATAAAGTTTCACGAAGCAAGATCGAGCTGTTTATGCAGTGTCCGCGCTGCTTTTGGTTGGATGTACGCCTCAAAATTACGCGCCCTTCGAGCCCACCGTTCAACATCAATAAAGCCATCGATGAACTGTTCAAGAAAGAATTTGATACGTACCGTAAATCTGGCAAACCACACCCCCTAATGGTGGAGTTCGGCATCGAAGCTTTACCATACCAGCATGACAGCCTGGACGTGTGGCGTGAGAATTTTACAGGGGTCGTAGCGATACATGCGCCGACCAATTTGCACGTCTTTGGCGCAGTGGACGACCTGTGGGTCAACGAAGCTGGCGAGGTGATCGTAGTGGACTACAAGGCCACCGCCAAGACTAAAGAAGTGAGCATCGACAGTGACTGGCAGATCAGCTACAAGCGGCAGATGGAGGTCTACCAGTGGCTCCTGCGTCAAAACGGCCTCCAGGTGAGCGACACCGGCTACTTTGTCTATGCTAACGGCCGTCTGGACCTCGACGGCTTTAACGACCGCGTCGAGTTCCGTACCAAAGTTATTCCGTACACCGGGAGCGACACCTGGGTAGAGCCCACGCTCAAGAAAATGAAAGCCTGCATGGACGGCGATATGCCGCCAGTGGGTGACAGCATCATGGGTGGCCCCTGTGAATTCTGTGCCTACGCCAAAGCTCGCACCGAGCTAACCCTCAAGCATCTCAAGAAGTAAGTTGCCAAAAAGCTTATTTTTTGGTATAATATATAAATTATGCCATTACAGCCGGAGTATTTGAGCTGTGTACCGAGCCGAGGAGATACACTCGCTGTGGTTAGTGCAGCTGAGCGGTCGGAAGCCGCTGGCGTATTAATAGCTCGTTTTGACGACTACATTACGGATTCTATAATGTGGACGCGTACCATCACGGACGCTAAAGGTCGCACTACGAGTGTACTTACGAGCCAAATTGCTCCTGATCCACTCCAAAGCCTTCATAATCCAGGGAAGGAATTTAGAAGCGTGCGTCTGGACTTCGAGAGAACTCTGGACCGAAATTTGCAGGCGGCGAAATATGTAATTAAAGCTGTTGAGCAACATATTTCTCCCTACCAGGTCAATGGTATGTGGACTGCGCATCGAGAAGATGTCACGAGGATGGGATATCTCTGTTTACCCACAGAGAAAACTGTTCGTCGTCACTGGATGACAACATACTACGATGACACCCTTGGTGCTTGGCAGTTTGTGCCGGGGGGTTATGAGGATTATTTAGAAGCGCAAGATGATCAAGCAGCCTATCCAGTTTCCGCTAAAGAAGCCGAAGCAGCTTTCAAGTTTGCAGAAACTGAACGTGAGCAGGGTATAAATGACCTACCTGTTGGACTAACGGAAATGAAGAAGTTTCTTGGGCTTTTGCCCCTTGCCAGTGTCGTGGCGCCCCAGGAGTAAGTTACTTCAGTAGGGCTGACTCTGATGTGTTGCCGCTGATCTGCGTGAGATGCCAGCTGCTGGCACCTTTGGGTTTGGTGGCGACGACACGGATGTAGAACTGTGGTTTGTCAGGATATTTATAGATAATGCCGACGGCTTGGCCGTATTTGTCGTTGTTGACAATTTGCTTGTCGGCAATCGGTGCGCCGTGGGCATGACTCTTTACTTGTTTAAACAGGGCAGCAAGGCTGGCAGTGGAATGGCTCTTCTGGAAACCGCTGTCACCCAGCGAATGCACGTCGTTGGCATTTTGGTTACCAATGTCACTAATTACTCGATTGGTAATGGCCTTGGCGGCAGAGACTTCATGGTTTAGCTTCATCTGGCTCAGGAGCATGTTGAGCAAAAACCCACAGATGGCCAGAAACAGCACGATCAGAATGATGTCGAGCGGTCGCAGAGGGCGTGCATGCTTCACCCGGGTAGTAGTGGCGCTTTCCATGTAGACCGTTATAACACAAAAATTAATTTTGAACAGTAAAGTAATGCTCGGTCGCTTGCTATAATGCCTATATGCTTGATATTCAGTTTATTCGTGACAATGCCGATTTGGTCGCGCAGCGCAGTGCCGACAAGGGTTACAAGGTCGACATCCCCCGTCTGCTGGAGCTCGATGGCCAGCGCCGGGCGCTCATTAATGACGTAGAAGGTCTGAGGGCGCGCCGCAATGACAACGCCGCCAAGATGAAGGGTGGCAAGCCCGAGCCTGACTTGATCGAGGAAGGTAAGCAGATCAAAACCAAACTGGCCGAGCAAGAAACACTGTTGCAAGGCGTCGAACAAGAATTTACTACATTGCTCAAAAAAGTACCGAACATGCCGGCAGATGATGTGCCATTTGGCGCTAGCGAAGACGAAAACGTCGAGACCAAGACCTGGGGCGAAAAGCCGCACTTTGATTTCCAGCCCAAAAACCACTGGGAGCTGGGCGAACAACGTGATTGGATCGACAAAGAACGCGCCGCCAAAGTAACCGGCGCTCGATTTGCGTACCTTAAAGGCGATTTGGTGCAGCTGCAGTTTGCTCTCGTGCAATATGTGCTGGCTACGCTCACGAACCAAGAAATTATTCAGAAACTCATTGATGAAAACGGTCTAAACCTCGAGGCCAAAGCCTTTACACCCATCTTGCCGCCGGTCATGATCCGTGAGGATATTTATGACCAAATGGATCGGCTGGAGCCCCGCGAAGATCGCTATCATCTAGAAGGTGAAGATGATGATTTGTGGCTGATTGGCAGTGCCGAGCATACCCTGGGCAGTATGTATGCAGGCGAAGTGCTGCCCGAAGCCCAGCTACCCATCCGTTACATCGGCTACAGCACCAGCTTCCGCCAAGAAGCCGGCACGTACGGCAAAGACAACGAAGGCATCCTGCGCATGCACCAGTTCGACAAGCTGGAGATGGAAGTCTTCAGTACGCCCGAGACTGGGCTGGACGAGCACAAATTACTGATCGCGCTCCAAGAGTACATGATGCAGCAGCTCGGTATCCCGTACCACGTCTTGTTGAAGTGCACGGCTGACATTGGCAAGCCAAACGCTCGTGGTGTCGACATCGAAGCCTGGCTGCCAGGGCAGGATAAATACCGCGAAACTCACACCGCCGACTACATGACCGACTACCAGGCCCGTCGGCTCAAGACGCGCTACAAGCGGGCGGATGGGCAGGTAGAGCTCGTCCACACCAATGACGCGACTGCCTTTGCCATGGGTCGCACTATGATTGCCATCATCGAAAACTTCCAAACTCTTGAGGGGAAGGTAAGGCTTCCGCAAGTGCTTCAGCCATATCTCGGTGGCCGCACCGAACTCTAGTGATAATACTCATTGTGTGTCTATGCAGGGAGCATATAATAGAAGCTGCAAGAACTGTACGTAAATCAAACACTCGAAAGGAGGCATTATGCTGCAAAAATTTGATCTGAAGGGTGTACACACGAACATTGACGACAATCTACGCAAGTATGTAACCAAGAAGATCGGAAGGCTCGACCGCTACCTCCCACGCCACCACCGCGACAGCGTTCACGTCATTGTCGAGCTCAAAGAAGCAGCTAAGGCCAAAGACCAGAAGCGCTACACATGCGACGTCGTTTTACACTTGCCGCACGAGACTATTAGCGTTACCGAAAGTACCATGAACATGTTTGCAGCCATCGATATTGTCGAAGAAAAGCTCAAACAACAGATCAAGAAGTACAAAGAAAAGCACGCTAGTGGCAAATTTGCCCGCCACCTAACAGCGCGCCTCCGCCGCCGCACCGGCCTCCGTGTCGAACAGCTCGAAGCCGAAGCCTGAACATACAAGTACATTGACTTTTCATCAAGCTTATGTTAATGTATTTCTGTGTCAATAGAACAAACAACAGTCGCAGAAATAAATGCCCAAACGGTAGCAGCCCATCTTACGGAGCCTACTCGAAACTATTTGGCGGCTGTCGATTATAGTGTGAATGCCGATTTGGCAGACCAGGCTCGAAAGGCGAGCCATAACCAGGTTGTTGGTCCAGAGGCGAGTGAGGCTGCTGCAAATTTTGAATTTATTCGCAAGGCAGTTGACCTGTTACCGAAGGCTACTCCTTACCGACCTGAAAATCTCTCTAACGACACCCTGTATATGCTGCAATGTGAGAATCCGTCAACCGCCCTTATGCTGCTACGAAATATTTTCTGGGCGCGCCCAGGTCAGAGCTACAACTTTACCAAGCCCGATGGCAAACCCACCATCAATGGCGATCCGGTCGGCACGGAAACAGTGCTGCCATTTTATAACATTGGTGGTGGGTTTGCCGTTCCCGCTATTGAAGGTGACAAGACTGTATATCGGATGCATATCAATTCTAAAACGCCCAAGGAAAGTAAGCTTTTTGGTAAAGTAACTCGAGATGAACGTAAGGATCTGCAGCGCATCCGTAACGAAGCAAGTGGTGAGTTTGTGTTAACTCCTGACTACGCCAGTCCGCAGCTTACGGGTAATTGGGCTGCTGTTGCTCCGTATGTGATGGATGACGCTATGTACGGTGAAGCCCTGGCGAAGAAGAGTCATGAACGCAACGGCATCAGTGGCAAAGATATGGCCGATGGCGGCATCTCTAGTAGGCTAATGACATTAGCCAGGTGCTTCGAGAAATCCGACGAATTTGCAAAATTAACAACGGAGTGGAAGCATAATCTACCTTCGCAGAAGGAAGGTAGCGAGGCCGATCCTCTTGTGCTCGCACAGCTTGCCGGTCAACTAGGTATCGAAGGGGTAGTGGCGTCTGAACGTGTTACTGAACCTGACCATACTATAGATTTGACGAAGTAGTTTTTCATCAGCGCTTTTTGCCTGAGGCTGCCTGTTTATTTTCTAGAGGAAAGCCGCTATACTATACATCCAGAAACTTTTTGTTGAAATGACTTAGAAACAGGGAGAGGTGATAGAGTTCTATGAATATTGTGTTCAAGAAAATTTTGGGGGACCCACAGGCCAAGACTATCAAGCGTCTGCGCAAGCGTGTGAAAGAAGTTAACGAGCTCGCCGACAAGTACACCAAGATGACCGACAAAGAGCTGCGCGAGCAGACCGATGTTCTGAAGAAACGACTCAAGAAAGAGTCACTCGATAAGATTTTGCCAGATGCCTTCGCTGTCGTGCGTGAGGCTGCAACCCGTACGCTTGGCCAGCGCCACTTCGATGTGCAGCTGATTGGTGGTATGGTGCTACACGAAGGTAACGTGGCAGAGATGAAGACCGGTGAAGGTAAGACCCTGGTGGCTACCGCGCCGGTGTACCTCAACGCCCTGACCGAAAAGGGTGTACATGTGGTGACCGTCAACGACTACCTAGCGCAGCGTGACGCCGGCTGGATGGCGCAGGTCTACCACTTCTTGGGCATGAGCGTCGGGGTTATTAAGGCCGATTATTCTTACATTTACGACCCGGAGTTCGAGAACGAAGAGCATGAGGATGAGCGTATGCGTCACCTCAAGCCTTGTACCCGCCAAGAAGCATATGCTGCCGACATTACCTATGGCACCAACAACGAATACGGCTTTGACTACCTGCGCGACAACATGGTCCGCGAGGTCGATCAGCTTCGTCAGCGACCATTACACTACGCCATCGTCGACGAAGTGGACTCCATCCTCATTGACGAAGCTCGCACGCCGCTGATTATTTCTGCGCCCAGTGTCACAAGCGGCAACGCGTACGCCCAGTTCGCCAAGGTTGTGCGTCAGCTGAAGAAAGATACCCACTACGAGACCGACGAGAAGCGCAAAACTGTTATTTTGACTGACGAAGGTGTCGAAAAGCTCGAGAAAGCCCTGGGTATTAGCAATCTCTACGCCGCTGAGAACATCCGTACCATTTATCACTTGCAACAGGCTTTGAAGGCGCAAGCGCTCTTCAAGCGCGACAAAGATTACGTGGTGACCAAAGACGGGGAAGTCGTGATCGTCGACGAGTTCACCGGCCGATTGCTACCAGGTCGGCGCTATAACGAAGGTTTGCACCAAGCCATTGAGGCTAAAGAAGGCGTGGAAGTTCAGGAAGAATCTATGACGCTGGCAACTATTTCGTTCCAGAACCTCTTCCGCCTCTACGAAAAGCTGGGTGGTATGACTGGTACTGCACTCACCGAGAGCGAAGAGTTCCATCAAATCTACAAGCTTGATGTCGTTGAGATTCCATCCAACCGCAAGATTGCTCGTGATGACCGTTCTGACCGCATTTATCGCACTGAGCTTGGCAAGTTCAAAGCTATCGTGCGCGAAGTAAAGGTCTTGCACGAGAAGGGCCAGCCAGTGCTGATTGGTACCGTGTCCATTGAGAAGAACGAACTCCTCAGTAGTTTGCTCGCTAAGTCCAATGTGCCCCACCAGGTGCTCAACGCCAAGAACAACGAGCGTGAGGCCGCCATTGTGGCCCGGGCAGGTGAGAAGGGTGCCGTAACGCTGGCAACCAACATCGCCGGTCGTGGTACCGACATTGTGCTGGGCGAAGGCGTCAAAGAGCTGGGTGGCCTGTTTGTGCTCGGGTCTGAGCGCCACGAGTCACGTCGTATCGATAACCAGCTACGTGGTCGTGCCGGTCGTCAGGGTGACCCTGGTGTTACACAATTCTTTGTGAGTACCGAAGACGATCTGATGCGTATCTTTGGTGGTGAACGCATTGCCGCCATCATGGCTCGCCTGAGCGTGGACGACGAAACCCCCATCGAAAATCGCCTCATTAGCAAAAGCCTCGAGAGTGCCCAGAAGAAAGTAGAAGGCTTCCACTTCGACCAGCGTAAAAACGTCGTGCAGTACGACGACGTCATGAACCGTCACCGTAAGGCTGTGTACGCTATGCGCCGCGAGATCCTTAACCAGCCACAGATTGCTAAGCGTATCAATCTGTTTATTGATGATGAGGTAAAAGCGCTGGCTAGTTCGCCGCTGCTTACCACGGATGAGTTTGAAGGTGCGCTGCGCGAGGTCTTCCCATTTGACGAGCCTGTACTGGATCGCTTGTTCGACACTGAAGCCGACAAGTTTGAACCCGGCCTGCTCGCCGCTGCCAAAGAACTCTATGCTGCCCGCGAAGTCGCCTTTACTCCGGACATTATGCGTACCGTTGAGCGCCAAGTATACCTGCAAATTTTGGATGATTTGTGGATGCAGCACCTCGAGAACATGGATCACTTGCGTGAAGGTATTCACTGGATGAGCGTCGGCCAGCAAGACCCACTGGTGGAGTACCGCCGTCGTGGTCAGCAACTGTTTGAGCAAATGCAGCACGATCTGCGCCACACCGTGCTGCGGACTCTGTTCCACGCTCAGCCATTGCCACCCGAAGCTATTAATCAGCCAGTTGAAACCGAATTGACCTTGGCCGCTCGCGGTTCAATCAATAATGCAAACCAGATTACGCAAGGTCAGGAAGAGTTTGACGAAACGAGCTTTAAGCCCAAGAAGACCGAAATACAGGCTAAGCGTGAAGCGCACACTAAGCAAAAGAAGGCGCGTAAACAAGAACGTAAACGTAAAACCCAAGCGAGGAAGCGAAAGTAGCCTTAGATGTGCGAGCCTGGGGTAGCATTGCTCCAGGCTTAGATCTAAGCCTCAAACTCTTACTATGAAGCACACCGTTACCGAAATTACACTTAAGAATGGTGCCAAGGGGCTGCTCATTCACATTCCCGACGCTTCGGTCATGACTTTTGACCTTAACTTCCGTGCCGGCGAGTTCCTCGTCAAAGACACTAAGAAGTGGGAAGTGCCGCACCTTATGGAGCATGTGCTACTTGGTGCCAACGAGATGATTCCCAAGGCGCGCGACTTTCAAGCCGAACTGGAACGCAATGGTGCTTACAGCAATGCCACAACAGGGGTGTACGACATCACTTATGAGGCCGAATGTGCCGACTTTGAATGGGACCGCGTGCTCGGGCTTTTGCTTGTATCCATTACTAAGCCGTTGTTTTTGAATGAAGAGTTCAAAGCCGAGTTCGGCAACGTCCAAGAAGAAATGGTTGCCCGTGCCAACAACCACTTCCGCCGCTTAAGCCTAGAAATGCGCCGCTCATTAGGCATGATGGTACGCACCGACAACGAGCGTCTGGAGCTTATGACAAATGTGAACGTTGAAGATGTGCGGGAACACTACAAAACCACGCATCATACCCAGAACCTCCGCTTTGTTATTGCCGGCAACATTAATCGCAAGCGCCGATCGGCTATTGAAAACATCTTTGAAAATATTGAACTGCCCAACAAAGCCAAGCGTTTCGCTTTACCCAAGGAAATCCCTAAATGTCTCAAAAAATCAGTATATGTGCACAATGATGCGGTCGAAAACTTGTACTTTTATCTCGATACGTTCATGCTGCGCCGCCTAGGTGATCCGGAGGCCGACGCCCTTAATCTGGTAAACACCATGCTCACCGAAACCCTGTATTCCAAAATTTTGGGTACTGCGCGTGAACGTGGCCTGGTGTACGGCATGAGCTCGGGCTTGAGCCAGACGCGCGATGCCAGCAACTGGTGGTTTGGTTCGCAAGTCTCGGACAAAAACGCGCCGGCGCTGATGAAAATCATTGTCGATGAGCTCACCAAGGTCATGCTCGGCGGCATTGCGGAATCTGAGATCGAAGCCGCCAAGCAATACTCACTCGGTCGCTTCCAGCGTAGTGGCCAAACCGTCGGCGGCACTGCCAATGGTTACAGTGGTCGCTACTTCTTCGACGAAGTAATTGAAGATTACTACCGCATTCCCGATCGCATTCGCGCGGTAGAGAAAGACCAGATCATCAAAGTTGCCAAAGAAATGTTTGCTGAAAATATTTGGGGCTTCGGAGTCCTCGGTGCCAGTGGCGACCACTTTGCCGAAGAGCTTCGCCAACAACTCGCCGTCCTCTGGACCAATAAAGGGTAGGACATGAACGAGCAACTAGCCGCAGCCGAACAACTTGCCAGCGAACTGCAAGCAGCCAGTGAGCGTATTAAGCTATCCGCGCTAGAACAAGAATATGCAGCGCTCAAAACCCAGAGTGAGCAGGCAGATTTTTGGCAAGATAATTTAACGGCACAGGAAGTTATGAAGCAGCTGTCTAAATTAGAAGCGCGCATAACTCCCTGGCAAAACCTCAGTAAAAGTGTCAGCGATATACTGGAATTACTCAAACTTGACGATCCCAGCATGACAGGTGAGCTAACTGAACAACTAAGCGAAGCACAGCGCACATTCGATGCCCTCAAAGAAGAACTGAAGTTTAGCGGTCCTTATGATGATCACGATGCTATCCTCACACTCTCGGCCGGAGCCGGTGGTACCGATGCCCAGGACTGGACGCAAATGCTGGAGCGCATGTATTTGCGGTACGCCGAAAAAGCCGACTGGAAGACCACAATGGTAGAAGAGTCTGTCGGTGAAGAAGCCGGTATTAAAAGCGTGACGTTCGAAGTTAGCGGCGCCTTTGCCTACGGCAAGCTCAAAGGGGAGCATGGCGTACACCGCCTGGTGCGCTTAAGCCCATTCAATGCTGAAAGCCGCGAAACCAGCTTTGCCAAGGTAGAAGTTGTGCCTAAAGTAGATAAGCCAGACGATGTGCCGATTGATGACAAAGACCTACGTATCGACGTCTACCGCAGCGGCGGCCATGGCGGCCAGAGCGTCAACACTACCGACAGCGCCGTACGTGTGACGCACTTGCCAACAGGCATTGTAGTAGCCATTCAGAACGAGCGCAGCCAGCTACAGAACAAAGAAACCGCCATGACCATCTTACGTTCCAAGCTAGCCCAATTACAGATGGAACAGCACCTAGAAAACCTCGCAGAATTAAAAGGACCCAACGAGCAAGCCGCGTGGGGCAACCAGATCCGCAGCTACGTTCTCCATCCGTATAAACAAGTCAAAGATCTCCGCACCGAACACGTCAGCAGCGACCCAGACAAAGTCCTCGATGGCGAGTTAGATCCATTCATCACGGCATACTTGGAACATTCACTAGGAGCGTAAGTGGCAGCAGAAAACGTATCAAGCTGGGCTCAGTACGCCGAAGTCGCAACAGCACCGATGTTTAGATTCGGAGTAACTAATCGGGGTCCATGGATCTTATCGCGCCGTTACGGATTTCCTTCGTTCCAAGCATTTCTAGATAGTATTCCATCTGGGGCACGAGTACTTGATGCCGGAGCAGGCAATTCATCTTTTATGGAACGGGTCGCCACCGAGCGCCCGGATGTAACCTGTGTCGCCCTGGACATCGGCTATCCAGCTGGCGAACAATTATATGAAGATCTCCCCAATCTACGCAAGGTGGGTGCTGATCTTACGAAGCTTCACGCATCGGCGATTGCCGATTCTTCATTCCAGCTCATTACTAGCTATGGAGCACTTGTGCACCTCATGAACAAAAAGCTCGAGGACTGCCTGGACCCCTCAAGCGACATAAGTAAAGCCGCGACATCTATACTCGAAATGCTAGCTCCAGATGGCATCTTTCGCTTCGGCAAGGTGAAACCAGTTCCTCAGCGTCGTTCGTGGCTCCACCGGAGTGCCGAAATAGCCTATACGCCCCCAGGACATCACCGTCAAGCTGCTATTCGTAAGATCGTAGAACTCACTCCTCGCTATGGTCTCCGTGATACTTGAAATAAATTATATTTATAGTATAATATATACAAATGACTGAGTTTGTTCACTTGCGTGCTAGTGACACGCAGGCGTGGCAGGAAATTACTGAGGCCGCAACGGACATTCTGCGTGATATGGCAATTGAATCTGGTGACACCAACATGCTTGCAGGACTCGAAACAGGCGAAATTACCACTATGCCAAAATGCGTTGAAGCATCCGACGCCGTAACACGAGCAGCTCATAATCTAGGGATTTTTGCATCTCGTGAGACAAATGGTCGACACTGGATCACTACCTTCAGTAATGCAGGCGATTTGCCGAGTGATGATGACTTGGTCGGATGTCTAACCTACGGGCAATTTGATCGAATGCGAAATCCTGAAACGGCACCAACAGTTGTGCCACCCTTTTTCGGAGTTCGACAGGATATTAAACCACTATTGCCACGGCCGGAGTCCTATGGAATGTTTGTGCCGTTTAGGGTACGTGAACGACAAATTGTGCATGCTCAGAGTTTCAGCGCCTCTTCGCTGCACCATTGGCTAGCAACTAAACCTGCGGACGTAGCTAGTGGCTCTTATAGTGCCGGCGTCGTAGCTTATGACGCCTACCCCCGCAATAGATGGTCTATCTATTAGTGGCTTGACGCTGCTTAGTATATAATATTGCTAATGATTCTGCTCGACAGGGTAACTAAGACATATAGCAAAGATTTGGGGGCAGCTCTTGATCGTGTGAGCCTGCACGTCGAACCGAAAGAGTTCGTGATTGTGGTGGGGCAGAGCGGTGCCGGTAAGACCACCTTGCTTAGGTTGCTTACACGCGAGGAGCGGCCTACTAGTGGCAAAATTATCATTGGCGGTATCGATTACGACAAGCTCAAGGATAAGGATATCCCATTGTTACGCCGCAAAATCGGCGTGGTATTCCAAGACTTCAAGCTGTTGCCCAACAAAACCGTGTTCGAAAATGTGGCCTTTGCTCTCGAGATCGTCGGTGCCAGCCGCAGCGAAATCAAGCATACCGTGCCTAAGGTGCTCAATATCGTGAACCTCCTTGGCAAAGAAAATCGCATGCCGCGCGAGCTATCGGGTGGTGAACGCCAGCGGGTGGCGATTGCCCGTGCCATTGTGCGTCAGCCCAAAATCCTCATCGCCGACGAGCCAACCGGTAACCTCGACCCCAAGCACGCTTGGGACGTTATTAAAGTGTTAGAGAAGGTGAATCGCTTCGGTACTACCGTGCTACTCACCACCCATAATGTAGAAATTGTTAATAAGCTGAAGCGCCGCGTGGTAACCATCCAGGGCGGACGGGTCGTTAGTGACCGCGCAAATGCAAACTACAAGATCTAAGCGTATGAAACGTAAATACATTACTTTTTTGCGTATTATGCACACCGGCACGGTGAACTTTATTCGCAATATGTCGCTGGCCATCGCCGCCATGGCGGTCATGCTCGTCACGCTGACAATTGTGCTATTTTCGCTGATTGCCAACGCTACCTTTAGCCATACCATCGAACAAATTACCGACAAAATTGATGTTTCGGTCTACCTTAAGGATAGTGTCACTCTGTCTCAGGCGAAGGATCTCGTGCACGAGCTGGATGGTTTGCCTAATGCCGAGCAAGTCACGTACTTTACGAAAGACCAAGTACTCAAGCAGTACATTCAGCAAAACTCTGGAAATTTGCAGCTGCAATCGGCTATTAACGAAACGTCCAACCCACTGCCCGCAACTATTCACATTAAGCCGCGCGATGTTAATAAAATCGGTGAGATTAAAGACTTCTTGAGTACGCAAAAGGTTGAGGTTTTGCAGTCCGATCCACCGTCATACTCCGGCAATCTCAAGCAAGCCATCGATAATATTACCCACGCCACGAATGTGTTGCGTGAAATTGGCGTGATTGCTGTGGTGGTGTTCGCAGCTGTGTCGGCATTAATTATCTTCAATACCATCCAGATGGCTATCTTTAACCGCCGTGACGAGATTCAAATTATGCGACTGCTCGGCGCCAGCACTAGTTATATCCGTGGCCCGTTTGTGGTAGAAAGCGCTATTTACGGCTTCCTCTCAGCGGTCATTTCAGTACTCATTATTAATGGAATTTTTGTGGCGGCATCATCCACGCTGCAGGCAACTACGTTTGGTTTGCTGGACATCGGTTATGCTACCACTTACTTTGACAGTCGCTTTTGGCGCTTCTTGGGTATGCAGGTGCTTGTTGGTATACTTATAGGTATCGCTTCTTCTACTATTGCGACTCGGCGATATCTCAAATTCAAAACGAAATAGACATACGCACCTTTATAGAACAGTACATTGCGAGCGAAAGTCTCCGATACGGTGCTCACGTACCATTAAGTACGCTGCGCTCCGTTTCTCAACTTTCATCTCACACTGCACAATTCTATAAAGGTGCTTCACAGTGGTTATAATGATGGCCCTTAAGACAACAAGGGGTGTATTAAAGGCCCATTTGGACAATGCTTATGATTCAAGGACAACGTAGGAGAGGGGAATTTACAAATCGTATGACGCGTAGTATAATAAGCACTAGCATATATAACATCAAAACTATGCGGCAACAAAAAGTAAAAACACCTCACACTCTTTCGATGACTCTCGCCAAATGGCGCAAGGCACCGGTTATACCGCTGCTAAGTATTGCTGTGGTGGTGGCCGCTGCCATTTTAGTTCCATTAGTACGAGCCGACCAGTTTGATGAACAAATCGCGCAGCTGCGCGATCAGAACAGTGCCGCACAAGGTGCCCTCAACAGCTTGCAAGACCAAGCTAGTAGTTATCAAGACGCCATTAACATTCTCAATCAGCAGATTGGTGCTATTCAGTCCGCTATCGCCGCCAACGAAGCGCAGCAGGCCGACCTACAGCGTCAAATTACCGAAGATCAAGAGAAGATTGATCAACAAAAGTCGGTGCTTGGCAACGACCTCAAGACGGTGTACATTAGCGGTCAGTTAACACCGGTAGAAATGCTGGCTACCAGCTCTAACCTTAGTGACTATATCGACAAGCAGCAGGCTTATTCTAAAGTACAGGACACGATCCAGGATACGCTTAATCAAATTACTACGCTGCAAAAGCAGTTACAGGCCAAGAAGGCTGAGGTTGATCAACTTCTGGCCAGCCAACGCTCCCAGAACGATCAACTGACCGCTGCCGAGAATCAGCAAGCGCAGCTGCTCGCCTATAACCAAGGCCAGCAAGATGCTTACAACTCACAGATTAATGCTAACAGTTCCAAGATTGCCGATCTTCGCCGCCAGCAGGCCATCCTAAACGCCAAGTACAACATTGGTAATTTCAAGGGTGACCCCAACAACGGCGGCTACCCATCCGCTTGGGCCAATGCCGGGCAAGACACTATCATCGACAGTTGGGGTATGTACAACCGCGAGTGCGTGAGCTACACCGCCTTCATGGTGCACCAAGACTACCTTTCGGGTAAAAACAGCCGTGACATGCCCTGGTGGGGTGGGGTAGGCAACGCCAACCAGTGGGACGACAACGCACGCGCTGCCGGTATTCCTGTGGACAGCAATCCAACTCCTGGCTCCATTGCCATTAGCAATGCCGGCTTTTACGGACACGCTATGTATGTCGCTGCTGTGAGCAATGACAAATCGCAAATCTACGTCCAGCAGTACAACCAACAGCTTACTGGCCAGTATTCTGAAGGCTGGCGCTACACTACGGGCCTCGTCTTCATCCATTTCTAAAGATAAATTACTTCCCCTGGCTCGTGTCCTCGCGTCATCCCAGCGTAGGCTGGGATCCAGGCTCCTATCTCTTGCAGCTGGCGCGACTGACTCTAAGGCCACATCGCTGAGCACCAATTCGCTGGCGCTCTTAGTGCTCAGACACACCCTCGCATTCCAATCTAATGCCACCCCCGCTCTTAACAGTGGAGATGTCTGATGAACAGTGGACTGCCTTCGGCGAGGTACCCGGGTGAGGATTGGGGAACTAGATTCTAGATTCTTGTACCTAAGACTTAATTCCTAATTCCTTATTCTTAATTCCGAACCCCAGATCATGTATACTTAGTGCTAATGCATTTTCGAAAAGAGAGAGAAAAGAAAAGTGAAGTGCAGCGCCGGGAGCGCTGGAATACGTGGGGCAAAATTGGCGGCGGTGTACTGCTGGCAGTATTTATCTTTGCGCTCGGCGTTAACATGGGCAGCGGCCGCATTAGTTTTTACCCCAATCACGGCCAAACTGGTTTGCCTGACAAACTGGACTACACCACGGTAAATAACATCTACCAGGCTATTAAAACCAACTACAACGGCAAGCTTACCGGCCAGCAAATGATCGATGGCCTCAAGCACGGCTTGGCCGAAGCCACCAACGACCCATACACCGAGTACTTTACGCCTAAAGAAGCTAAAGACTTTAACAACGAAGTCTACAACAACAGCGCCTTTAGCGGCATCGGTGCCGAACTAGGGCAGGATAAAGACAAAAACCTCATCGTTATTTCACCAATTGTTGGCTTTCCGGCCGAAAAAGCAGGGCTAAAGGCACAAGATATTATTACAAGCATCGATGGCACTAGTACGGCTGGTATGTCCGTAGATGAAGCCGTTACGCACATTCGTGGCCCCAAGGGCAGCAAGGTTACCCTTGGCGTCGTACGTGACCGCTCACAAACCCTTAGCATCAGCATTGTGCGCGAAACTATTCAGCTGCCAAGTGTGAACAGCAAGATTCTCGATGGCAACGTTGGGTATCTGCAAATCACCCAGTTCTCCGGTGACACGGTTGACCTGGCACGCAAAGCGGCCGAAGATTTCCAGCAAAAGCAGGTAAAGGGCGTCATACTTGACCTCCGTGGTGATCCGGGTGGTTTACTCGACGCTGCCGTCAGTGTTTCTAGTCTCTGGGTGCCCGAAGGCAAGGCGATCGTGACCGAAAAGGGTACGATTGGCAGTGTTTCTCACCCCGCGGAAGGCGGCAGCATCCTCAACGGCTTACCAACGGTGGTACTGCTCGATGCCGGTTCGGCCTCAGCAGCTGAGATTACCGCCGGCGCCTTACACGATAATGGCGTAGCATATCTCATTGGCGAAAAGAGTTTCGGCAAAGGCGTAGTGCAGCAAATTGTAAACTTCCCAGACGGCAGCGAGCTCAAAGTTACGGTTGCCAGCTGGTACCGCCCCAACGGCCAGAACATCAATCACAAAGGCATTACCCCTGACAAAACCGTCAAAATCAGCGATGCTGACCAACAAGCCAAGAACGATACGCAACTCCAAGCCGCCCAAGACTACCTCTCCAAAAAATAATCTGCAGGGAGTAATCAAAATCACAACCGTTTCTGGCTTGCGGCGGAGTGCCAAATAAGGTAGCATATACAGGATTAAGTGAGGTGTTGTCGTGGCAAAAACGACGAAGTATGTATTTGTTACTGGTGGTGTGCTTTCTGGATTAGGAAAGGGTATCACCGCCGCCTCACTCGGCAACCTCTTAAAGGCCCGCGGCTTCCGCGTGAACATGCAGAAATGCGATCCCTACCTCAACGTGGACGCTGGCCTGCTCAATCCACGTGAACACGGCGAATGTTTCGTGACCAAAGACGGTGCTGAAACAGACCTAGACCTCGGTCATTACGAGCGCTTTACTGATAATGAAATGACCAGTTCCTCCAGCCTTATGAGCGGCCGCGTGCTGCTCAAACTTATTCAAGACGAGCGTGCTGGCAAGTTCGAAGGCGACGACGTCCAGATCATCCCACATCTCACAGGAGCCATTCAGGACTGGATTACGCAGGCCGGCGACGGCTACGACGTACACATCGTCGAAATTGGTGGCACAGTGGGCGATTACGAGTCACTGAGCTTCGTAGAGGCTATCCGTGAGCTCGGTGTACGTGTAGGGCTCGAGAACTGTGCCTACATTCACGTGGTGTACTTGCCATATCTTAACGCCAGCAACGAGACCAAGACCAAGCCGGCCCAGAATTCTGTCCGTGAACTTCGTGGCTTGGGTATTGCCCCCGACATCCTAGTAGGCCGCAGCGAGCAAATCGCCAACGAAGGCGTCAAGCGTAAACTCAGCCTGTTTAGCGGCGTACCAGAAGACGCGATTGCGCTCTTACCCAACGCGGATACAATTTACCGCGTGCCACTGACCCTAGAGGACAGTGGGCTGGCAGATGTCATTGTCGATCGTCTCGGCCTCAAGGCCAAGAAGCCTAAGCTAGATGACTGGCGCAAGGTTGTCGAGCTAGCAACTAAACAGCACAGCAAAACCGTCCGGGTGGCTTTTGTCGCCAAGTACATGGACAATACCGACACCTACATGTCCGTCTTCGAAGCCCTGCGTTCCGCTGCCTGGCACAACGACGTCGACATTGATATTCAATGGGTTGACGCTAGTCAATTCGACGATGGCAAGGATGATATTGCCAAAACACTCAAGGGTTACGACGGTATTGTGGTGCCTGGTGGCTTCGGTCAACGCGGCCTAGAAGGCAAGATTAAAGCTGCTCAGTATGCACTGAAGAATAAAACTCCCTATCTAGGCTTGTGCTTAGGCTTGCAGATGGCCGTCATTGCCGCAGCCCGCAACGCCGGTATTACCAATGCCACAACCTTCGAGCTCGATCCCGAAGCCGAAAACATGATCATCAACACCATGGCTGACCAAAAGGACAAGCACATGACCGGTGGCACCATGCGCCTCGGTAACTACGATTGCCAGCTCACCCCAGGTAGCTTGGCTGCCAAAACCTACGGTACCGGCACGATTGTCGAGCGCCACCGTCACCGTGGCGAATGTAACAATGCCTACCGTGATCAATACGAGCAGTGGGGCATCCGCGCTAGCGGTCTTAACCTCGACAATGACCTGGTAGAAATCATCGAAGGTATCGACCACCCATTCTTGCTCGCCAGCCAGTTCCACCCCGAGTTCAAGAGTCGACCAAACCGCCCGCACCCCATGTTCAACGGCTTCGTCAAAGCTCTTCTCAAATAGGAATTGTGCCGAAAATGCCGCTATGCGGAGCATTTTCTTGCCTCCATCGTCGAGATGGGGTAGCATAAACAGTATGGATAACCAGTCTTCCGCTGATGCTACTGTTCCTAGTGGCACTTCGCCCGAACCCGTATCTGCAGCACCCGCTGGAACTCCCGGCGACCACCCACACCGTCTCTTACTGGTTGAAGACGATGATGCCCTGGCAAATGTCTATGTAACTCGCTTGCAAGCCGAAGGCTTCGATATTCGCCGTGTTGCCAATGGCGAGGAAGCGCTTGCGGCCGCGCTTAGCTACCACCCCGAACTGATTTTGCTCGATGTCATGATGCCCAAAGTCAGCGGCTTCGATGTCCTAGACATCCTACGCAACACGCCCGAAACAGCCAACCTAAAGATTATTATGCTCACCGCGCTCAGCCAAGATAGTGACAAAGAACGCGCCCAAAGCCTCGGGGTAGACGAATACCTCGTAAAATCCCAAGTAGTCATTGCCGACGTCATCGACCGCATCCGCCACCACCTAAACATGTCCTAAACCTTTAGTTTCAATCTGTCGGACAATTGACTTTTATATCCACTTATGCTAATATATTTTCATGACTCAAAAATTTGAAGGCCCAGATATTAGCTATAACGAGCTCTTAAAGCAAGATGCAAACCCTACTCATATGCCTGATGGTACACGTGTTCTACCGGCTGGCGGTGTGATTGATGGTACGACTTTTGATGATCCCAACACTAAGCCCAAGACCTATGTACCTGGCCAACTGGAACGAATGATTGGGACCCATGGCGTAGCACGCTTGGGTCTTGCCCCGGAAGTTCAGCCTACAGATCATGGCACCGCTTCAGCGCCTACAGACCAGCGCTAAATTCCTTACAGAAATCTTTACTTTCAAGCGCTAAGCTTGGTATGTAATAATTATACTTAGATATCTGCACCAATATGGGGTGCAGGCACAAAACAGGGAATACTCGCTAGTATTAATTGCTAAAAATACAATTTAGTGATATTATATATATAATTAAATTTATGTCAGGTATTGTTATGTGGAAAGATTCGGGAACACCGGCAGTTTTGGATGGGGTTGGTATGCAAGCACCATCAACCCTGGAAGGTCCACGTCGCATAGGACATTATTTCAGGCACTCTGGCGCGCTGGTAGTCAGTGCCAGCGTTGGCGGGGCTAAAGAGAGCTTTCACCCACCCACAATGTATCGCGCCTGGCCTTCAGCTGCTGCTTTCCACGAGTTTCATAGTATAGCGCAGCCAGAAGAGCAGGCTATACCTCCCACCCTTTGGCACAAAGCCCTTGGCCGCCTAGGCATCAAGTAAACACTGGAGCTTCAAAGATGGAAAACAGAGATCAAGGTCCGCAACCAGCTCCCGAACACTCTGGTCATCAAGCCGGCCGGGTAGTTAGAATCTTACGCTCGATTTTCCCAATATTTGCTCGCCAGGCAGAAGTAGATCGCATTGTACCTAATCATCGTCTGCCTATAGTTCCACCAGAGCTGGCACCACCTACTGACATTAAAGAAGCAATAGAGCGTATTGACGGAGCCCAAGTAGTGTACCGTGCAGAAGACATTCTGAAGGATGCCGCCCGTCCTCAGGATCCGGACAATCCAGAGCCGCATTCCTAGATTCTTCTTCATCACTAAATTGACATTTTATACAACTTATGCTAATTTATTAGTAGAAAGTCAAAATATAAATGTCAGAACAATCTCACGGTCCAGGATCAGTTACACGTCGGTCGGCAGCGGTAGTCGATATGACCGCAACTCACGCCGAAATGCTTCTAAATTCTACCCCCGAATCAATTGTGACAAGGGTTATTCTCAAGGACATAGGAGCAAAGGCACTGGGAGAGCACGTAGTGCCTGTCGGTCGATATGCGACGATCTCCGAAGACGGAACTATACAGACGCACTTTATTAATCTTGCGCCAGATGATGCTGGTACGAGGATTAAGCCCGGAGGCAGCTTAGCTGAAGACTTGGGTCTGGCGGAGCAGATTGCTGCCGAGAAACAATCTGAGCACACGGGGCTGAGTAATGTACTGGAAACATTCAAACAAGAGATTGCTTTAGGCAGTCAGGATCCGGAACTTATTCGAAAAAGTTACGATTTATCCCGTGCCATTGCGGATGGCATACTCACATCAGGTAATAAAAGTGGGGAAGTCGCCGCGGTTCTGTCGGCTACACGCGATTTTGCCCGCCCATTGGAAACACATTATGAAGTGTCACCGGGTACTCAAGGCGGACATCGACAGCAAACCCGCGAACTATTTGTTAACCCAGAAACTATTTTTAATGTTGGTAAGTTTGAGGCGGATGTAAAGGCAAGCAAAGTAGAGCTCAGGCCTGGTGATGCAAAACTGCTTAGCCTCCTTACTGTTATGGCTCACGAGACAGGACATGCACTCTTAAGTGGTGTTTCCAATACTCGTGCGCCACAGGATGCGGGTGAGAAGCACTTGGCTGCCACCAGATCGTACCTCAAACGAAATCCGCAGCTTGGTTTCACTGGCAACTGGGACAATGACGTAGCGATTCACGAAGAACGATTCGCCGAAGGGTATGCCATGCTTGTCGTAGATAAGGTTGTAGCTACATTAGGCTATTCCAAGCGCGATGCTGCAAAGATTAAACAGGCACTAAGTGCCGGCACAGAATTACGAGGTGCTAAAGGAAAGAATCAGCTTGATCACCTTAAACATGTGGATGCCGATAACTCTCTACACGCTTTAGTGGGGGAGCCTCAGGCGGGTATTTTAGACCAGAGCTATGACGGCAACCTGGGCTATGGCAAGCCTTTGACTGCCAACGAAATGATCGACCAGCTGGTAGAGCACAACAGTCAGCTGACAAATGGCGGCCAGCTCGATAATGGCAATGACCCTAAGACATGGTTCACGGCCGTACGAAGTCGGCAACACCGTAAAATAAAGCAGCATTTGAAGAAAACAGTCCGTGAACGAAAAGATACGCTGAATCCGAGGCGGGCAAGCACCAGATATGCGGCCAAGTTAGTGCTGGGGAGTATAATTGCTGGCAGCGCGCTGGGTGTCGCAGCCGGTCACGAAATTAACGAGTATCGTTCTGCCCATCAGATAGTACATCATCAAACCAGTGCACCGGATCCAAGTAAAATCTCTCTAAACAGGTAATTGACTTTTTACAAAGCTTATGCTAATATGGAAGTTAGCTGAACAAAAATAAAAAAGGAATTACAAAAATCATGGCAGATCCAAATCGCCCCCAACTTACATCAGTACCAACTGGCACAGAGGCTGGCCCAGTTGGAAGCGCTGTTACGCCAACGGACGGCATTATTACTGAAGTGCCGGCACATGTAATGCCGTCAACTCCTCCAAAATTGCAAGTTGCGCAGGAAATTATTGATAGCGTACCATGGGCTAAAACACCTGAAGCAGGCGATAAGCACGGTGAGGAAGTACAGAACTTAGGCGAAAAGACACTTGAAGGTGCTGGTGTGATTGATAGTGTGCCGGGTTTTGAGCCTACCACACCTCCTGTTGTCGAGGCTAAGCCTATGATTGAAATACCTCAAAGTGTTAGGGATTTTGTGGACGCCAAGCGAGCCGCAGAAGCGGACGCCGTAGCAGCCCGTGACGCTGAGGGCCGACGCGTGGCTGATGAAGTCGAAGCTAGTGCTCGTGCCGCCGGTATACCATTTGCCGATAAGATTAACCCCTACAAGAATCCTGCTCCGCAAGATACTTCGAGTAGTCAAGCTGGATTGGCGGTTGCTCGTAACCGTGTCGGCGGACCACAGCAATAGATCAGTAGTATTACTGCATACCTAAAGAGGCTCCCAGGAGCCTCTTTTTTGTTTTGCTGCAGTACAGAGGTGGACTGATTGACAAAGTGTGAACATAAGTGGTATAATTTACTTTAGTTATGAGGTTTGGAGCAGCACCTGCGGAGCATCGTGGTTCTTTTGAGTCGTTGACTCATAAGTCTCATTTGGCTGTGCGCATTGGTTTGGGAGCCTTAGCGGTTGGGGCGCACGAATTGTGGACCTATGCCGATGCTGCAGAAGGCAATTTTGCGGACTATGCACTCCGGCGAGCTCGTGAGCTTTGGGGTGGTGCTAAGCCATATGTTACCAAGGCAGTCGAGTATCTCCGAACCCAGTTCAGTAGATATGTGCACTCACCGGAAACTGAGGTAGCAGAGCCAGTGGTGGGTGGCGAGATGCTTCGACATCATGCACCCGAAAATGACTCTAGTGAGCTAACAACCTTACCAACAGTGGCCATAAAGGAAGTGGTGCCGGAACCGACTCCAGAACCAACTCCAGAATCGGCCGACGAACCGATTTTACCGGCAGAAAAAGCTCCTCAAAACGTTCCTTCAGAAGAGTCGGAAGAGGATGACTTCATTACTGATGAAGCCGTTGCCATTGAATTTGAAAATGAAGGGCTCATTGCTACTAGGCCGCCAGAGGTTAATGAGCTGTGGGAAAGTAAATTTGCGCCGCTGTTGGCAGGGCAAAGAGATGTTGTGGGTGATTACCTCGACATCAGCGATAATCTTATAGAGGCTGCACGAACCATCGCTGCACAGTTCCGCGCTGCCACGGTTGCCCGCCAGAAGCAAAAGCAAGCTGAGGTGAGTAAGATCTTGGGAGACGTTCAGGGTACAGGAATGCTAGAAGACCTGCGCGCCGCATTACAAAGCTTTAAATTGTCAGTACTGTCGTTTGAGATAGGCGACCAGAAAGATGCTATTAAAAACATTGATGAAACGGTACAAGCCAATATAGAAGCTATAGTTTGGTACAAAGCGGCTACTAACAAAGCTTCCCTAGAGGAAACAGCAGGCGATGTTCCCGTTACAGATGAAGCGTTAACTTCTGATATGGACCGTCTTGATGACGATCAGCTGGCGCACGCACGTCTAGAACTATTTCGCTATCTCGTGAATCCTGGGGAGAAAGTAGTAAATACCGGGGAAATGGGTACGCTGATAAAAATGGCCTTTGATAAACTAACTGAGGTATCGCAAACTTTGGACGGTCAGGGTATTAATAAAGTAATGCCTAAAAGCAGGCGGTGGAAGCCTGAACAATGGTTTGAGCTGGGAATGGCACTGACACGCTTCCACAAGGGTCTTGAGTCGTATATGCGGCCATTGTATTTAGCTGAGCAAGCTATGTCGGAGAAAGATTGGGAGCTGAGCGATCGTGACCCAGCGCCATCTGAAAGTGAAGCCGGAGCTATAATCTAGCTACATTATGAGACAGTTTAATCCCTCGGTTGAACAGAGAAGTCCCTTCGAGTCACTGGCTCACAAAGGTTCTTTGGCGTTAAAAATTGGCTTGGGCGCACTTGCTGTGCGCGAGGTGTGGAAATACACTGGCATTGGCGAAAGTATTACCGAATATGCTAAATCACGCGCGCACGATTTGCTGCAACAAGCCAAGCCCCCGGCTGGTCGCGCATATACCTTCTTACGTAGTCAGATTAGCGACTACATTTCTGGCCGAAAAGGCGGAGACGTAGCGGGCTTAGCAGATAGTGTAGGTGAGTCATATGTGGCAGAATCGATTGAGCCCGCAGCGGTATCCGATACTCTTACAGCAGACTCCGAAGCTGCAGGAACTACATCTGAAGCAGTGAGTGAAGATCCTGCGGCACCAGCCGAAACTGAAGAACTAATAAGCACGGTGGCTGAAGATCAAGTGGCAACTGAAGTACTGGGGGAGCGCCCAGAAGCGCCGGTTTATGATTTGGATAAAATTTTTGAAAGCGGTGCATCACTTGTTGAGGCATATGGCGATCGTGATTTGCCAGAGACGGTGCGCCGTAGCCTGCAAGAACTAGTACGAGCTTGGCGCAGCATTAGAGCGGTGCCAGCGGCTGCCCAACTATGGGATAGCTATGTACGCCCCTCGCTGAGTGAAGTGAGTCAAGACGCTGCAAAGGTGAGTGCATCGGCAGAACGCCTGAAAGCCAAGGCAGATAAGCTTGCCATGATGCTGGGTGCGATAGCTGCCAATATTGAGGAACATACCAATGATGGCTATCAGCGCGCATTTGCGGTATACGAAAGTGAAGTGCGTGGTGGGGAATGGTATGCAAATAACCACGGGGGCTCCCGCAAGGAGTTTGAGGATGAAGCCGCTTCGTATGACAGCGCCAAACGGAGTGAAGATCAGAGCGAACGGAAATTAGAGCTTGTTAACGCTTCAGATGAAACAATCAGGAGCCTGGTAGAGCAGTTTGTGTCTAACAGCCATTCTGATAATCCATCAGAGACAGAGTTTGAGCAAATTATACAGAGCGTCAAGCATGAAGTTACAGGTAGTGTGACCAGGGAGGAGTTAGAGAGAGTAACAAAACAGTTTAAAGATCAAGCAACCGCACATGAATCTGTCGAAGCCGCACAACGCCGAGCCCTGATGTTTAATGCATTGGACACGAGATATGGGTCGACAAATCATCAAAGTAGCGCCGTACGCCATATAAATAGTCTGAGGTTGTCGCTCATGGAGTTGGATAATTATATTAATGGTCACACGATACAGTTGCCAGAGGCTGTATTAAGAATAAATTCGGTGGCAACGGGCTTGAGTAGCATACTGTGGGAATTAAACACTGATGAGCGGCACGCGGATCACATACGGAGTGTGGCTTCTCAGTTATTGGCGACTATTCGTTAGTAGTTCTAGCGGCAAATAAAATAGCCTCTGTAAAAAGAGGCTATTTTTGTAAGTCGCTGTGGATTACTCGACGGTGACTTCAGTGCCAGAACAGCCCAGTGGGCTGTTTCTGTAGACGCGAGCGAAGCGTCCTGAGTGAAACCTTATTCTACTGTAACTTCGGTACGGCTGACGGAGCGGCCGGTGAAGAGGCGAACACGACGGGTGGTCATCTTGACGATGCCATCTTTGGCGGCGTGGATGGTGTAGTTGGCGCTGAGCTTAGTGCCTTTGCCGGCGCGCTTGGTGCTGCCAGTTTGGCGCACGATAACCTGGCCAGTCTTGACCTGTTGGCCACCAAACAGCTTTACACCGAGGCGTTGGCCTTGGCTGTCGCGGGTGTTTTTACTGGTACCGCCTGCTTTGACGTGTGACATATGCTTACTTCCTTGTTATTACTAGGAGCTCGCGGGCGACGATTTGATCCTCTCGGTAGTAGAGGAGTTGCTCGTTCCCAACGTGCTCAAAACTTATACGATTATAGCCAATTTCGCTTAAGGAGTCAACCAGAGGTAGATGTTTAAAGCGATTTTTGCCCACTTGCCAGGCTGGGACAGCAATGCACATGCGCAGGCCAGTAGGGACTTGTTGGGCAATATTTTGCAGGAATTTTTTGATAATGAGGTTGCAGTCGGTAATGTTCTTCTCTAAGACTTCCGGAGCAGGCACGCTGGTAAACGGGCGGCCCAGGTACGTTTCGCAGGCGACGGCGTCAAAAGCTCCGGGCGCGCCCCAGGAGTATGAGGTAGCGTCGCCGACTGCTAGCTGCAACGGGGAAATATCGTCTTTTTTGAGCAACCACTGGAGGTTTTGGGTGCTGTAATCGATCATACGATTGTCGATGTCGGTGCCGATGGCCTCGTAACCCATTAACCAGGCTTCTTGGAGGACGACGCCGGTGCCGCAAAAGGGATCTAGAATGGTTAGTTCGCGGTCGGGCACCCCAGTGGCGAGGTTGATGATAATTTGCGCCAGTTTGGGTGGTAGCATGCCTACTCGGGCGTCGCGCTTGGGGCGCATACGGTCGCGGATGGTATAGCTGGCGATGTCTTGGACGTCGGTGGTTTGGGCCAAAATGGTTTGTTCACCATCACGCACCACTACTAATTCCCAGCCATTGGCTCGAGTAAGGTGATTGTGGTGCACTTGAGCGCTTGAGAGGGCAAGGGATTGGTTGGGGGTGAGACGAACCGATTTGCCCACCTTCTTAATAGCTTTTTTAACGCTGAGACCAGTGGCCAGGATGCGCTGGGTCGTTACATCGAGTCCGTAGACGCTAATCCCCAGTTGTAGCTTGCCCTCGGGCAGCTGAGCGGCGTGCTCGGGCGTTTTCTGAATCAAATACGTTTCGATCTTTTTCCAGTCGATGGTGTCGAGCACGGTAAGCAGTTTACAAGCCTTAATACTGCCACCCAGGCGACTAAATTCAACGGTAGCACCCACCAGAGCGGCTTGGTCGCCAACGGGGCGTACTTGTGTGCCATACAGGCTTTCTAATTCAGCTAATCCCAGGGCAGGTTGCCGCCCGAGAACGAGGAGCGTAGGAGTCATCACTTAAGTATAGCGTGTTTGAGCTATAATGGACCGTAATGAGCGAAAAGTCCTATCTTGGTAGCAACTGGAAGCTGATCTTAAATATTGTGACGTTGGCCGCGTTGGCACTCCTGGTATACGGCACGCGTAAACAGCTGGGTGACACACTTAAAAACTTAACGCATGTGAATGCCTGGGCGCTACTGCTGATGGTGCCGATAGAGGTGTTGAACTACCACGCGCAGGCTAAGTTGTATCAGGGGATGTTCCGCATTGTGGGCAATGAACTCTCGTACAAGAAGCTCTATGGGGCGTCGCTGGAGCTGAATTTTGTGAATCACGTATTCCCGAGTGGTGGGGTGACTGGCATTTCATTCTTTGGACTTAGGCTGCGCAACAACGAGATTACCGGAGGGCGGGCGACACTGATTCATGTCATGAAGCTCGGCCTGACGTTTGTGTCGTTTGAGTTGTTGCTGCTGTTTGGGCTGGTTGCTTTGTCGGCTAAGGGCCATGTTAATAACTTGACGATTCTAGTCGCGGCTTCGGTTACCACATTGTTGTTTGTGGCGACGTTTGGCTTCGCCTACATTGTGGGCAGCAAGCAGCGTATTAACGCATTCTTTGGGGCGGCCACCAATGGGCTTAACAAACTTATTCAGGTTGTGCGACCCAAGCACCCCGAGACCATCAACGTTGATCGAGCGCGGCATTTGTTTAACGATTTCCACGACAATTACCAAGTACTCATTGGCAGCCGGCAGCAACTGAAAGCGCCGTTTTGGTGGGCGCTAGTAGCCAATCTTACTGAGGTAGCTGCTATTTATGTGGTGTACATAGCCTTTGGGCATGCGGTGAACATTGGCGCGGTTATTTTGGCATACGCCATTGCCAACTTTGCGGGTGCGGTATCGGTGCTGCCGGGCGGCGTGGGAATTTATGAGGCACTTATGACGGCGGTGATGGCCAGTACCGGCGTGCCGGCGGGAGTTAGCTTGCCCGTAACGGTGATGTACCGTGTGGTAAACACGCTTATTCAAATTCCACCGGGTTACTATCTGTACCACAAGTTTTTGCGCCAGAGTAATGGACACCTCCAGCCAGCAACGGTTGAACCGACTGAAGAGTATCAGCACCAGGCTCACCATGACGATACTGCGTAAGCCTTTTCCTATACAATAGAAGGATGCAGGAGGATCAAACACTGGTATTGCAAGTAAGCGACTTTGTCGCCTTGTTGAACCAGACGCTGGAGTTTGCATACCCTAGTGTGACCGTGACGGGTGAGCTGAGCAATTTCCGCGTGAGCAAGGGCAAATGGGTCTACTTTGACCTGAAGGATGAGTTTGCCAGCGTGCGCTGCTTTGGCACGGTGTATGTGCTGCCGGGGCCACTGGAAGACGGCATGTTGCTCAACTTGCGAGCGGTGCCGCGGTTGCACCCACAGTTTGGGTTTAGCCTGAACTTGTCGGCAATTCAGCCGGCGGGCGAGGGCTCTATTAGGCGTGCCTCAGAACTGCTGGCAGCGAAGCTGACAGCCGAGGGCTTGTTTGCGGAGGAGCGCAAACGTTTGCTGCCGTACCCCCCAGCACGGATTGGGCTCATTACCTCTGGAGAATCGGCAGCGTATGCTGACTTTATGAAGATTTTGAATGTGCGCTGGGGCGGGGTTGAGATTTTGCATGCCGATGTGCAGGTGCAGGGTGAGGTCGCTCCGGGACAGATTGTGGCGGCAATCGAACAATTAAACAGCCTAGCCGAGCCGCCGGATGTTTTGGTGATAACTCGCGGTGGTGGCAGTGCCGAAGATCTACAGGCATTTAGCACGGAGTCCGTGACCCGCGCGGTGGCAGCCAGTCGTGTACCCACCCTGGTGGCGATTGGGCATGAAGTGGATTTGAGCCTGGCGGAATTAGCAGCCGACCAGCGGGCAAGTACGCCGAGCAATGCCGCCGAACTGCTCGTACCCGATCGCAATGCGATGCTCCAGAAGCTAGCGGACGTGCAGGAGTTGCTTGGACAAGAGATGGCGGAGCTCCTAGAAGCAGAGCAGCAGATATTGCTCGCTCACCAACAGCTGCTGGGGCAGAATATTGAGCAGATACTGAAGCATGCGTCGCTGCATTTGACTGCCAAAACACAGTTACTAGAAGTGCTAAGCCCCCGTGCTATTTTGCAGCGAGGTTATGCCGTTGTGCGCAAGGGCAAGGTGGTTGTTCATAGCACGAAAGAACTTAAGAAGGATGATGCAGTTGCCGTGCAGCTGTATGATGGAATAATAGATGCCACAGTGCAGTAACATTGGAGGATAGATACCATGGCAGATAAACAAGTAGATTACGCGGCTTTAAGCGCTGAGCTGGACGAGATTGTGGCTGAGTTGCAGGAAGGTGAGGTGGCGATTGACGATGCGATGGCCAAGTATGAGCGCGGCCTGGAACTAGTCACGTTGCTAGAAAAACACCTTAAAACCGCCGAAAACAAGGTAAGCAAACTCAAAGCACAATTTGGCAAGCAGGCATGATTCTAGAGATCGTCGGCATAGTGCTACTACTGTGTTTTTGCTTTGTAGTCTTCTTTGGCGCGCCGTATCTGCCAACAATGCGTCCCCAAATACGAGCTGCGCTGGAACTCGCTGACTTGCAGCCTGGCGAGACGCTGCTAGAGCTGGGCTGCGGCGACGGCCGGGTGCTCGTAGCGGCTGCGCGACAGGGTATACATGCGGTGGGATACGAGCTCAATCCGTTACTCGTGCTGTTTTGCCTCGCGCGGACATGGCGCTATCACAAGTTGGTAACGGTGAAGTGGGGTAACTTTTTTTCTCAAGATTGGCCAAGGGCGGACGCTATATTCGTATTTGGATTAGATAAGGTGATGCAGAAACTGGATACAAAAATTGTGCAACAGCAAAAGTTATGGCGTAGTAACGCAAACACGCACACCAAAAAGACTCAACCACCACTAAATCTAGTCAGCTTTGCTTTCGAAGTCCCAAACAAACAACCCATCCGCGAGCAAGCCGGCATCTTCCTCTACGAATACAAGTAAGGATTTAAGTAGCAATGCTCAGAAGCTGGGTGGCCCTTTAAGCCCCTCCCTGGCTCAGCTGTTGTAGTCAATTACAACTTCCCCTTTAGGGGCGGCGCAACTCTGTTTGAGGGAGGAACGACCGAGTCGTTGCGACGGTTGTAAGTTGCTACAACTGCTGACCAAGGAGGTGCGTCTGGGCCTTGATTTTTTGGTTACTTTTGCATCAAGGCAAAGTAACTGGCTGGTTCCCGCCAGAGGGAACGTGAGGAAGGGCGTGGATCCCAGCCGGAGTTTATGCTGACGAAGGTCAGTGCTGGGATGACAATGGAAGAGATGAAAGTTCAGGGATACACGGAGCTGCAGTGAGATTATGAGAGTACTGCGACTGGATCCCCGATCAGGTCGGGGATGACGAGGGGATGAGGTTTGGAGTAGTTGTGAAGCGGTCAGCTGCGGCTCAGGTTGAAAGCGAGCAGTAAATTCGGTACTATTACGGTAATGTCTATAACGCCGCTCCGTTCCAATCAATCCGGCTCAAGTACTGGCCTAGTGGTAGGACTCGCTCTGATGTCGGTGTTATTTGTGGCCGCCGCTGCCTTTGGTATCTGGGCGTTCGGACAACGGCAAGACTACAAGAATAATGTCGACCAGAAAATTGTCGCCGCTAATCAAGTAGCAGTGAAGGCTGAGGATGCCAAAAAAGACGCCGAATTCGCTGAAGCATCCAAGAATCCACTCAAGACCTACAATGGCCCTTCGGACTTCGGCAGTATAAGCTTGCAGTATCCTAAGACCTGGAGTGCCTACGTGGATGAACAGGGCGGTACTGCAACCGTTACTGGTTACTTCTACCCCAATGTAGTACCCAGCCTAACCGCGTCGACAAGTGTATTTGCGCTGCGGCTCCAAGTCGTGAACCAGCAGTACTCCAGCGTGTTGCAGCCCTATAGCAACTTTATAAAGCTCGGGCAAGCCACGGCCACGCCGTATAAGTTGCCCAAGTTGAGTAGTGTGGTCGGGACACGCATTGATGGTAAAATTGCGAACAACAAAACCGGCAGTGTAGTCATTTTGCCGCTGCGTGATAAGACGATAGAGATCTGGACCGAATCAAACCAATTCCTCAACGACTTCAACACCTACATTCTCCCCAACTTCACGTTCTCTCCGTAAAAACCGCAATTATCAGCGTGCGTTAGGTAGTATCTTTTACGTCACTCACACCTACTTTATTCATCGTGCGCGGTGCTATACTAAGGGAAGATAAAAGAGGGTTAGGTAGCTATGGGGCAGTCGAGCCAGGGTGGGCAGACGTCACTCGTGCTGAATGAGCAGCTCCTGCTTTCGATCGCCGAACAACTGAAGCTTCCGCTGCTGCAGATTGCACGCTTGTCTGAGCTAGCGCAGCAGACCAAAACCCCACATTCTTTAGGCGAAATTCAAACTACGGCCAACATGGCGATCCGTTTGCTAGATAACTATTTGTTTGGCGCGCGCTTGGCCCTGGAGGATGATTACCAGCTGGCCCTGGAGCCGGTCTCGGTCTCGTCCGTGCTGTACGACGCTGGGCAGCAGCTAGATGCCGTAGCCAAGCTGTATGGCGTGGATTTGCAACTGCAACTGGGCGGTAAATTTAGGCCGGTGATGGCTAATCGTCAGGGGTTGCAGTCGGCACTGGTATCGCTGGGATACTCGCTGATCGAAGCCCTGCCAGCTCTTGGCCCAGAGCGATTGGAATTAAAGCTGGCGGCGCACCGTTGTCGCTATGGTCTAGTAGCCGGAATTTATTCTGATGTTGAGCAACTGACCGCCGAGGCGCTACGCCAAGGTCGCAAACTGCATGGTCATTCGCGACAACCATTGGCCACTTTGACTCATGGCAGTGGGGCGGGTGTGTTCGTGGCCGACACGATTTTGCAAGCCATGGATGCGGAGCTTAAGCCGACTCGTCACCACCGGTTGTACGGTTTGGGTACCATCTTGCAACCGACACGGCAGGTACAACTGGTATGAACATTCTTTTAGTTGAACCGGACAGGGTATTAGCCCGCACGTATACGCAGGCCTTAGAGCAGGCCGGCCACAGTACAGCGCAGGCCAACACGGCGCAGACAGCCATCTTTGCCGTTGATGAGCAGCAGCCGGATTTGATTTTCCTCGAGATGCAGCTAGTGGGGCATGGTGGCGTCGAATTTCTCTACGAACTGCGCTCGTACCCGGAGTGGCAGACGATTCCCGTCGTGGCATTAAGCCTCACGCCGCCCGGAGAGTTCAAAGACAGCTGGCAGCTCCTGCAAGACCAGCTGGGCGTCCAGCGCTACCTCTACAAGCCGCACACCTCGCTGGCCAAACTTCTACACATTGCGGAAGAGTTTGCTACGCTTAAAGTGTGAAACAGCTAGTTACTGAGGGGATTGTACTGAGCCGCACCGATTATGGTGAGGCAGATCGGATTATTACTGTCCTCACGCCCCAGTACGGCAAGTTGCGTCTGATGGCCAAAGGTGTGCGCAAAATTAAGTCCAAGCTGGCCGGCGGCATTGAACTTTTTAGTGTCAGCCACATTACCTTCATCCAGGGGCGCGGGGAAGTTGGCACGCTTGTGAGCACGCGGCTCATTACGCACTACGAGCGTATTATCCAAGACATCAACCGTACCATGCTGGGGTACGAAATTATCAAACAGCTCAACCGCGCCACCGAGGACGAGCCTGAAGCTGAGTACTTCACACTCCTGCAGCAGGTATTTGCGGCGCTCAATGATGCGAGCATTAGCCTAGACCTCATACAGACTTGGTTTACTGCCCAGGTGCTGCGTCAGGCTGGACATATGCCGAACCTGCAAACGGATACAACCGGAGCAAAATTGGATGCATCAAAAACGTACGATTTTAGCTACGATGACGTGGCATTCGTGATTCACCCGCAGGGCAACTTCCGAGCCGACGACATCAAATTCCTACGCCTACTATTTAGCCCCAACGAGCCTCAAGTCCTCTCCAAAATAGCCGATGTAAATAATCTTACAAAACATTGCGCACCACTTGTAAACACCATGAAACAAGCGTATATTAGGTAGCTGTTATGAAAATGAACAAAGGCGCTGAAGTTTTAATAAATGTCACCGCGGCATTCTTGACTGGAATAGCTACTGCTGCTGCGGGACACCTAATGGTTGAAGAGGGGCTTCACAAGGACTCAAAAGTTCAGAATGCTATTTATATATACGACGCAGAAATGTTTCTGGGTGGGGCACTGATTGGCTGGCGAATAGGTCGCAATAGGACTGCCAATATTCGGCATCGTCGGCAGGCAGCAGAATTGGCAGATGCTCGCGAACAAATTGTTGCAGCTCATTATGCACAGATTGCCAGCATACAACGCACGGCTTACCCTGATACAACTTTTACACCCAACGACTAAGGAGTTATATGGCGGATTTTGAACGGAATTTGGCACGGGATGAAGTATGCGTGGCGCGCGGTGTTGGTCATGATGCGCGTGTACAGTTTGCTCCCAATTTACAGCCAAGAAGGTTTGCGATTGGAACAAAGGGCTTAGTGGAGGTCTCTTTTGAGGGCCTGTTTAAGCGACTGGAAAGAGAGCTAGCAGCAAAATCCAATCGGAAGTTATCTCCTATGATTGCAGCCGTCGAAGCTTGGGCGATCTGCCAACGAGCGCATGAGGGCGACGGGCCAGGCCGATCAGTTTTGGAGCGGCAGTATGCGGCGTTTGTGGCCGACGAAAGGGAATTGATGGAGGTTCCAGAGGATGCTGTGGATGAAATGCCGCATGGCACAGCGCAAAATGGTAAACTTCGGCGTGCCATTAAGGACTACCCAGTGGGCACCCGTGTGGTAACGATGGCCGCAACCCCGTACGAGCGTAGTAATTATCCGATCAGGTTCGTAGGTCCAGCCTTTTATTCGACCCTTGCTAAGCCGGTTTTGGTTGGAGTGCGCACGGCGGAGGAACGATTCATTCTGCCATCTGCGTAAACTGGGGTATAATTTCCTTGATGAGTGTAGGTAAGTTTGCTGGTTTTGGAACGGTGCGGGGCAGTGGCCTTGGCCTACTGTAATTTTTGTATCCAGATTCTAGTAGACTTAACAGAGGTAATTATATGACTGAAACCAAACTTGAAGACATTGTAAGCTTAGCCAAACGCCGCGGCTTTATCTTCCCAGGCTCTGATGTCTACGGTGGCCTAAGCGGTACATGGGACTACGGCCCACTAGGTGTGCAGCTTAAAAAGAACATCATGAACCTATGGTGGAAAATGTTCGTAGACGACCGCGACGACATGCTCGGCGTGGACGCCGCCATTATCATGAACCCCAAGGTCTGGAAGGCCAGCGGGCACGTCGATACGTTTACCGACCCGTTGGTGGAATGCTCTAACTGTAAGAGTCGCTTCCGTGCCGATAAAATCGACACAAGCAAATGCCCAACCTGTGGCAAAGAAGGCACCTTTGGCGAACCGCGCCAATTCAACATGATGTTCCGCACCAATGTCGGCCCCGTCGAAGATGAGAACTCAATTGCATACCTCCGCCCAGAAACAGCGCAGGGTATCTTCACGAACTTTAAGAATGTGGTAGATACATCTTATCCGGATGTTCCATTTGGTATTGCTCAGCAGGGTAAGGCGTTCCGTAACGAGATTAGTCCGCGTGATTTTGTGTTCCGTAGCCGTGAGTTTGAACAAATGGAGATAGAGTATTTTGTGCACCCGGACAAGTGGCAGCCAGCATTCGAGGAATGGATTAAGCTGGTGCACGAATGGTGCAGGGCACTTGGTTTGCCGGACGACATGGTGCATGAGCTGGAAGTACCGGAAGAAGACCGCGCCCACTACAGCAAGCGCACCGTGGACTTTGAGTTTGATTTCCCAATTGGACGAGAAGAGCTGTTGGGCTTAGCGTACCGCACGGACTTCGACCTTAAGAATATTGAGGAAAACTCTGGCAAAAGCATGCAATATCGGCCCAAGGATGGTTCTGATCCATTTGTGCCGCACGTGATCGAACCATCGTTTGGTGTGGAACGCGCACTTATGGCCGTGCTGACCGCTGCCTACTGGAACGACACAGAGAATGAACGCGTTGTGCTGAAGCTGCCGTACGACTTGGCGCCTGTGAAGGTGGCGGTGTGCCCGCTGGCCAAGAACAACGAGCAGCTGGTGGCCAAAGCTCGCGAAGTCTATGCCATGCTCAAGAAAGAGTTTGGCGCTGTGCTATGGATAGACAGCGGCAACATTGGTAAAAACTACCGCAAAATGGACGAAATCGGCGTCCCCTACGTAGTAACCGTAGACTTCGAATCGCTAGAAGGTGAAACCAAAGACACGGTAACAGTCCGTCACCGCGACAACACCGAACAAGAACGAGTCACATCGTCAAAGCTTAGAGATCTACTAAGTACTGCAACTTGATGAAAAGTTGAAAAGAGTGCTATAACGTTTAATGAGAAAGAGGAAACATGACTAAAGCAGGCAGTGTCGGGTTACAGATTGAATTCTATGAGCTAGTTGATAGTGACCCTGATTTTAGAGCGACTAATTTTGCTAGCCAGATACAGGCGTTGATTGAGAGAACCAGTGCTGAGCTTGTTGATAATAGCTTAATTGAGCCCCAGAGCTATCAACCAGTTGTAATCCCTTATTCGACCGAACAACCTGAGAGCATACCCTTCATCGTGCTTACATCGCAAAATCTACAAATTCAAATTAGCAGACGTTCCTTCACCATGAATGTTAATTTTAATATCGACGAGGATGCCGATTTGTTAAAATTTTCTTTATTTGTAGAAGAAGTAGTTAGAGATTTTGCAGAGGGCGAACTAGCTAATCTTATAAATGGAGGATACAGAAGGATTGATTGCTCGGCAAACGTTTTCCCGCTACTTACTGGAAGCTTAGACCAGCAGCGTAGAAAAATAAAAATGGTTGCAAAAAATGTCATCAATGATGATATCGTGCGTACTGCTGCTCAAACTCCCTTCGCCGGGCTAAATACTTCTTATGTACTTCTACAATCAAACAAAATTTATGCGTCCACTATTTATGCGCTTGCCACAAATAATTTGACGCACTCACGCGCAATTCAAGTAGGTGTGGGCTTTATGATAGGCGGGCAGGATGGTATTAATCCAGATACGCTAGAAGTTGAAAAATTAGAAACTGGATTGATTAATGAATTCATTAACGGGCTGGGGCAGAGATTGGTAGACACGATCCATGAGCGATCCGAGCGACTTCCGAGCGGACTTTAACCCCTCCGACAACACGAGTTGGAGTAACAATTCTTTTTACTCTGCGAATAGTTGGCTAGGCTCAACGCCACTCAATTTACAAGAGCTTAATCAAGGGTTGCAAGAACTTCGTATAGTCAGTGCGTCGCTTGCAGAAACAAAAAAGAAATACGAGGAACTTAGCAATAATATACAAAGTCAAAACGCCGAAGCTGCCAAATTAACAAAAGAAATCGAAAATTTAAAAAAGAAGCTTGCTAGCACAAGTAAAACTATTCAAAAGGAAGTAACTGATAGGACCCAAGAAATAGACAAGCTAGGAGACGAGGCGAAAGATCTAAAGGCTAATATCGGACAAGCTCGTAATAAAACCCTTGAGCCTCTTGCTGTTTTTGTTGGCCTATTCACTTTCGTCTCAATCAGCTTTCAGATGTTCGCTAATGTGAAGGATGCATTTCTGTGGGTACCTTTGGCTATGATAATGCTGGGAGGAATTGGATTGTTCGCCGGTTTAGTTATCGTTGCGAGTGGTATTTCGAGTGATAGCAAAAGCAGAATAGGTTACGCTTCATTTTTATTGATATTAAGTATCATTCCCATTTTTCTTGGTTTTAATCTTTATCGTACAGCAAAAAATACTGCTACTTCAGAAATTAACAATTGCATTGCAAAGCTTCAATCACCTCCAAAACTCAGTGTTGATGATTACGCGAAATTATATACGGCTTGCAAACAGTAATGTTCGCAACAGACTAAATCAGCTGTCTGAGAATTTTACAGCGGATTTTTCTTAACTTTGTTTGGTAGAATAGGTTTCTGGCTTTAGAAATTGGGTTCTGCCCCAGACGGGTAGGGTCCTTTAAAATAGGATAAAAAATGGAAGAAACCGTCGCGTCAACACAAACACTCACTAAGCAGGATGCACCTATGGATATTTTGGCTCCCGAGAAAGAGGAGGATGCCAATTACCAAGAAACCGATGTGTTTGCTTGGGCTAATAATTTGGTGCAGTACAAGGACGAGCTGAAGTTTGAATTGTTTTTCTTTAATAAGAATTATGTGATGTATAAGACTACGCGCAGTAAAGAGTTGGACAAGCAGATGGAAGGCTTGTTTATTGATGAGATTTTGGAGTATGTGCTGGAAGGCGCGGCTAATGGGTTGATTGTGCGCGGATTTGAAGAAGCCGAGGCCGAAGAGAATGTGCTGATGCGCACGCGGCTAAAGAATGTAGAGAAGGCGCGCGAAGTGCTGGGTTGGCTGAAGACGCAGGAGCACGAGATTGAGACGTTTGACGACGAAGACCACGACATTAAGCGCATGAAGGGGATTGTTGCCCGTGTGTCGCACAAAGAAATGAAGCAGCCATTTTATGTGATTAAGCAGCTGCAGCAGAGCCAGGTCATCCGTGGCCGAACCGGCTGGATGCTGCGCGAAGGCAAGTTTGTGCCGTTTGATGCCGATGCCGCGCTGCGCGTGGACCCTACTAACCAGCTGCTGGTACTAGAAGGCGACATGTACGTTTTTAGCCAGGCCAAGCTCGAAAGCCTCTTTGGTTACGACGCCAAAGAAGCCAGCATTGCCGCTGGCAAAGTCCGCGAGATTGAGGAGCTCTTCCGCCTCAGCTTCGCCGAGGGCCTCACGCTGCAATCACTGGTGAAGGGCAACAAAGCAACCATCAAGAAGCTGCAAAAGATAGATGTAACCGCCATGAAACAGGACGCCCTGGTAGACCACGCTGAGGAGCTGGGCGTGCCCATAATGACCGACGAGAGCGGGGCAATCATCATTATGGACGAGAAAGATCTCGTGCGCTTTGTAAACCTACTAAACGACGACTACGTGGAATCTCCCGTAACCGGCCTGCGCTACGAAATCAAATCTAAGCGCATCCTAAAACCAGCCGACGAAGACGACCTCCTCAAAGAAGTCCTGAGTTAGTGCGGCCAGTCATTGACAAATGTGCTTATGGTTTGCTAAAGTGCAGGGCAGTAAGTAATTCTCACAAAAGAAACACTTACACCAGCTCAGATACATTCCGATAAACAATTGAGGAAAGGAATCCGAGCGCCCAAAAAACTATCTACCTTGCAAGGGGATAATAGAAAGACCTGAGCTGATCACTTGGGTCTTTTTATTTTTGGTATGATTAAGGTATGAAACGAGCCGTTATTTTACATGGTACCGATGGCGGGCCCGACTTAATCTGGATTCCTTGGCTCAAGCAACAGTTTGAAGCTGCTGGTTATGAAGTGTGGGCACCGCTGTTGCCGGAGAATCATACGCCGAATCGTGAACGGTATAATGATTTTCTCTTCGGGGGAGAGTGGGATTTTACCGATAACATTGTCGTTGGCCATTCTAGCGGTGCAGTCTCAGTGCTGAATGTACTGATGGATGAACGCTGTCCGAAGATTAAGCTGGGTGTGTTGGTGAGTGCCTGGGCGCATGGCGAGCCGGTGGGTGAGTGGGATCCCGGTCAGTTTGATACTTTGTTTCCTGCTGAAGGCTTTAATTTTGAGCATATTCGAAAGAATGCAGAGCAATTAGTGCTGCTGCACAGTGCTGATGACCCCTATTGTCCGCTGGAGCAGGCCAAGTATTTGGCAACCGAACTTGCCGCGCAGCTCATCATTTTGCCGCACGCCGGTCACATTGGCCACCAGTTTCCAAAGCTGCACGAGCTTTGGGAGATCATTAGACCTACCCTCTAAATTCTTAGGGCAGGTGGTTGCCGCCGGTGACACCCATAACTTCGGCGGTAATGTAGCTTGATTCTTGTGAAGCAAGAAAGACGTAAATGGGCGCGAGTTCGGCGGGTTGGCCAGCGCGGCCGATAGGGGTTTCTTGACCAAATTTCAGCAATTTGTCCATTGGCTGACCATAGCTCGGTTGCAAAGGAGTCCAAATGGGCCCGGGCGCGACGGCATTAACGCGAATACCTTTGGGCGCCAGCTGTTTAGCAAGACTATGCGTGAAGTTTACGATTGCACCCTTGGTGGCAGCGTAATCAATCAGGGTGGGTGAAGGTTGATAGGCTTGAATCGAGGCGGTGTTGATGATGGTGGCGCCAGCGGGAAGGTATTTGAGCGCCGCTTTCGTAATCCAGAACATGGCGTGAATATTGGTAGCGAAGGTGTCCAGCCACTGTTTGGTAGAAAGCTCCATAATATCTTCGCAGTACAGCTGACGGCCGGCATTGTTGACCACAATGTCCAAGCCTCCCATTTCTTCCGCGGCGGTCTCGACAAGTTTCGTGCAGAAGTCTTCGTCGCTAATATCACCGGGGCAGTGGATGGCGCGGCGCTCGGCTTTTTCTATAAACCCGCCAATGCGCTCGGCATCTTTGGCTTCGGTGGGCAGATAGTTCATGGTTACATCGGCGCCTTCGCGTGCGAAGGCAATCGCAACGGCTGCCCCAATCCCACTATCTGCACCGGTAATGAGCGCCTTGCGGTCTTTAAGTCGGCCGCTACCGACATACGTTTCTTCGCCATGATCGGCCTTGGGCATCATCTTGGCATCCAGGCCGGGCTCATGCTGACGTTGCTTGGGGATTTTAGGCTGCGGATACTGCTTAGTAGGGTTTTGTAATTGATACTGATTCATCGTCGGCATAAAATTCCCTCCTGCTTAATGCTATAAGTGTAGGCGTATGAGAAAATTGTGCGATAGAATAATTCACTTTTGTGCTCTACTTATAGATAGTAAAAATCCCGGAGCCCTAATAGGGACTCCGGGATTTCACGTTCTAACCAAGCGGCAGGTTACACGCCGGCTTTAACAGAACAGACAGGCCAAGCGCCCCAGCCTTGGCTGGCTTCAACGCTTTGGGCAACGGCAATTTGCTCTTCACGACTGGCCTCGTTGGGCAGACCAGTTCCCCCATGGGCTTGCCAGGTACCTAAGCTGAACTGGAGGCCACCGTAGTAGCCATTGCCGGTGTTGATGGCCCAGTTACCACCGGATTCACAAGCAGCGATGCGGTCCCACACGCTACCATCACCGGGATCGTAATTGACGGCCCGGGCACCACTCGTGCTGCTCAGCGCAGTGTTTTCGGCCGTGACTTGGGCCGAAGTGATCTGCGTATTCAACGGCACATCACGTGGTACTAGCTGCTCATCGTTGGTAGGAATACGCAGTTGCTGAGCCGGATAAATAAGGTCCGGATCGGCGATAAATGTATTGGCGTAAAAGATTCTCAGTGCCGTACTATTGTGCGCCTCGGCAATTGCCGTGAGGTTATCACCCGGATTAACCGTTACCATCACCGGCGCAGCCGGGGGTGTGGTAGTGGCCTGAGCAGCATCTTTGGATGTACTACTGGCACTAACCGTATTAGTATTCTGCACATTGGCGACTGTATGGTAGGGCAAACTACCGGTGGCTCCGACTGCTAAGCTATTAGCAAGCAGAGCCGCTGTAAAAGCGACTGCTTTCATGCTTATTTTCCTCCCTTATACCCCTCTATATGGGAACAGACCCGCAGGCTCTCAAATCCGCAGGCAGTCCCTAGACGTTACCCTCTTACATTGTTATTTGGCGAACTCGCTGGCAGGTGCTGCGAGTTCTAAATTTTCTTACTAGTTGGTGTGAGTAACAGGGGTGGTAAAGTGCGTATTCCGCTCACCCGGAAAAAACACACAATGTCCAGCATACCGGCTATGCTATTTAGTGTCAAGTAGCTAACTTACAGCCACACATGTAGCGTTCCCATCCTTCGAAGCTAGCGAGCAGTGTAGGAAGTTAAAATTGCTTGTGTCTAGACATGAATAACGTACTATTAATGTATGAATCCTAGCGAACAGCAAGATCAATACCAGCCAGTGTCACCAGTCACACCGTTACAACCTCCCGAACAACCGCAAACGTTTACGCAGCCACAGCCCGAAATGCATAAAAAGAAGAAGTTACCGTGGATGTTACTTCTGCTGGTGCTACTTGTTATAGTCGGGGGAGCAGCTGGCTATTATGTCTACCATAAGTCACAAACTTCTCATTCCGCCACTGCACCTGCCAAAAAGCAATCGGTAACGCTCTATTACGATGATGGCAAAACAATCTTGTGGCAAAACACCAATCCTTCTGTAGACAAGGGCAGTGACCCGCAAAAAGCTCCTTACTTCACCAATGCAGTGCGCGCTCAGTTGCTTAAAAACTTAGGTGCAACGTATTACCAGCGTGGTGAATGGAAGATCGTCACCAATCTCAACGCCGCTGCGCAAGCTGCTGCCGAAAAACAAGTCGCCGCCAACGCGCTCAACGTTAAAAAACAAGGCGGTGACACGCAGGCAGTTGTCGTAGAAAAACCAAATGGGGCGATTGTCGCCTTGGTGGGTGGTACTGACTACAATGATGCTACATTCGGCAAGTTGAATTACGCCACAGATGTTAAAATGCAGCCTGGAACGAGCATTTTACCGCTCGTGTATGCGTCGCTGCTGGACCAGTCCACAAATTACGGGGCAGGGACGAAAGTATCGGATGTCCAGAAGCCATTGCCGGGCTACTACCCATGTACAAATGCTACATCGGCTACGCTGAGCAACTGTTTAATGGATGATGACCGGCAGTATCCCGGCGACATGTCGCTGCGCTATGCACTGGGTGGCTTGCGAAATGTGCCGGCTATTGATGCTACTTCCACGCTTGGGGTGCAAAAGGTTATTGATAGGATCAACACCATGGGTGCTGACTACAACTGTTACCAGGTTGGCGGCTACTTGAAAACGAAAGCCACCTGCTACCAAGCCGCATTGCTAGGTGAGGGTGCCTACCTTACACTGGCTGACGAGGCAAATGCGTACGCCGTGCTCGCCAACGGTGGCAACGGACGCTCGAGTTCATTCGTGAAGTTCGTCACCCTAAACGGCAAAGAACAGCAGTACTATCCGGATGTACTAAATCAGCCACTGCGGCATGACACCGCCTATATTATTAACGACATTATGTCCGACCCAAACCCGAGCCGGCTGCCCGCTAGCGACAAATTCCAGCACGACAATGGCTGGAAGTTTGGTTTGAGTGATGGCGTTACCAATGGCGGCTTTGAACTATCGGCGGTGAGCTGGTCGACCCAGTATGTGGTAGCCACGATGGTGACGGAGCATACCGAAACGCACAGTCTTGCGGGTTTTCCAGAGACAGTCACTTTACCGGTGGTCCGGTCCCTGATGGAAACATTGCATGCCGGCAAGCACCCGGTTGACTGGATGAAGCCATCGGACGTCCAAACATTGCCTGCCTTTGTAACCCAAGTTCATGTAGGTGGAGGTTCTGTCGAGCCCAGCCCATCAACAGACCTATATCCAAAATGGTATAAACCGTAAACTGTGAGTAGAATTACCATATGAATGGCGTACTGATAGCGACGATTGCCGGACTCCTGACAGCCTTTTGTTGGGGCACGAGTGATTATCTCTCGGCGCGGAGCACACGAAAACTTAATCCATTTCAGATTAACTTTACGGTGCAAGTTTCCAGCCTGCTACTCGTGGCAATCTTTTTTGCAGTGTCGGGTTTGCACTTGCATATGGCCAGCGAATTTATCCGTATTGTGATTAGCAGTCTTGTGCTTTCCACGGGGTACATAATATTTGTGCAGGCACTGTCTGGCGGGGTAGTGGGGATTATTGTGCCGCTCGGCAATATCTATCCGCTGTTTACGATTTTGCTGGCCATTGCCTTTTTGCATGTGCATTTTACGCTGCTACAAATGTTTGCGCTGTTGGCAATTGTGCTGGGTGCCATGGTGCTGGCGTACGAGAAAAATCACAAAAAAATACCACTGCGCGAGCTGCATCGCAAAACATTTTTGGCACTCATTGCGGCAGTGGTCTGGGGTATTGGTTTCTTTATTGTGAGCCCGGTTACGCAAACCGTTTCCTGGCAATCGATTGCAGTGGTGAGTGAGGGGACAGCCTTGGTACTATCAGTCGCGCTATTGCTCTGGGCAGCTCGGGGGCAGGTCCAGCAGCAGTTCCAACAAAGTTTAACCGCCAGCTCGTGGCCGTGGGTGATTGGTATTTTTGGAGAAGTCGGGCTGGTAAGCCTGTACATCGGGTCGGCACACGCCCACAGCGTGGTAATCCCCGCGGTGTTGTCTGCTTGCGGCCCGCTGGTGGCCTCAGTTTGGGGCGCGATTTTTGATCACGAGCGCCTTGGCTACTTGAAGCGTATGGGTGCCATAATTACCATTGCCGGTATTATTATTCTAAACGTGGGATAAGCATGCGTTACTGGATAAATGCCATTGCCAAAGAACATGTGCTGCGCGGTGTCGCGGGTGGTTTTACGCAGGCCAATCACGGTAAGAACACTATCCTCAAACGTTTGCAGCCGGGCGACTGGATTATCTTTTATTCCAGCAAAATGAGCTATCCAGAAGGTGAACCGCTCCAGACCTTTACGGCCATTGGGCAGGTGAAAGATGATGAGTTGTACCAGGTAGAAATGGCCCCGGGTTTTGTGCCATGGCGACGCAACGTAACATTTTACGATTGCCAAGAAGTACCTATTCGGCCACTCCTGGATGACCTGAGTTTCATCAAAGACAAATCACACTGGGGCTACCCATTCCGCTTCGGTCTCTTCCAAATCCCCGAACAAGATTTCGAAATAATTCGTGCTAGTATGGGCGTAGAATAATGAAACAAACACAAATTGAACGACGACTTACTATAGCGTCAGAATTCTATTATGGAATTTTCGCACTATGCCCTGCGATTTTTGTAGCATCACTTTTAGCGCAGAGTGGGGGACCTATTGCGTTCGTTTTGGCTGGTGGGTTAGGGCTGAGCATCGTTACAGCATTAACATTACGATATATAAAAATTGGTAAACAGTTAAAACAGCATGCTACCAGTTTAGTAGCGCTGGCTGCGGCCATGAGCTGGCAACTGGATCAAACCGATACGATGTGGCTTCCGCCCGAACTGGATGATAGCTCGCTTCTTTTGGTGGCAAACCGCGGTGTGCACGTGTTTAATTATCTGACGACCGATAGCTGGAACTACTTGGATGTTTCGTACGAGGTGTATCAAAAGACAAAAAACGGCGAATACAAAGCAGCGACAGTATATTATTCGGTACTGGTCACGAAATTGCCGCGAATTTTGCCCAATGTATTTTTTGATTCTAAAACGCAGCGGGGACGGCAATATAAAAGTAAGTTTACTGGTGATCAGCGGCATAGTCTGGAAGGGAATTTTGATAATTATTTCGACACCTACTTTGCAGAGGGCTATACCATCGACGACATGAGCTTTGTGACGCCGGATGTCATGCAGGCGCTTATTGCTGCCAGTGATTATGATATAGAAATTGTGCAGGACCGCTTGCTGATGTACGGGCCAGTGTATGTTGATGCGAATATGGTAAATGATGGTGCGACCAAGCTCATAGAAATTTTGCGCACGCTGAAAATAACAGCGGCGGCGTATCGTGATAGTCGTTTGCCTGGTGCGGCGGCAGCGCAAGCGGTTACGCCACAAGGCATGTTCCTGCGCCGCAAGAAAGCCGCGATTTGGCCAACGATTATATTCATTACGGTGTACATTATTGTGCGTATTGTCGCAGAAATAAAACATTAGACCCTAGCTAGCACAAGCCTTTGCTAGCAGAGTGCTCATGTTAGCAGTATGATAAGGGTATAAGTTTGGGAGGTTACTATGGCAGGTACTACGCAGCAATATGACTTTAGTGGGCTCAAGGCGCTGTTTTTTAACGGGACGCTCACGCGTTCACCAGAGCCGAGCCACACCGATATTCTGATAAAAATCAGCATCGATATTATGCAAAAACATGGCGTGCAAACAGAGGTGATTTGCACCATTGATCATGCTGATATTGCCACAGGCGTGTGGCCCGACATGCGCGAGCACGGCGCCGACAAGGATGAGTGGCCGGAGATTTACGAGAAAGTTAAGGCGGCTGATATCCTGGTGCTGGCTGGTCCGATTTGGCTGGGCGACAACAGTTCTATGACGAAGAAGATTATTGAGCGCCTCTATGCCTGCAGCAGTCTGCTCAATGAGCAAGGGCAGTATGCCTACTATGGCAAGGTCGGCGGTAGCCTGATTACCGGCAACGAAGACGGCATTAAGCACTGCACCATGAACACGCTCTATAGTCTGCAACACCTCGGTTGCACTATTCCGCCTCAAGCTGATGCTGGTTGGATTGGTGAAGCCGGCCCGGGCCCGAGCTATGGGGACAAGCGTGATGACGGCACTCGCGAAGGGCTCGACAACGATTTTACCAATCGCAACACCACTTTCATGACCTGGAACCTCATGCATCTCGCTAAGATGCTCAAAGACGCCGGCGGCATCCCAGCCTATGGCAACCAGCGCAGCAAATGGGACGCTGGCGCTCGCTTTGATTTCCAAAACCCGGAATACCGCTAGGGTAATGGTAAAATACTAGTATGATTCCACGCCGGCCGAAGAAGTCCGAGAAGCCTATCGTCTATGCGTTCATAGATAGTCAGAACCTGAACGTTGGTACGCAGAAGTTTGGCTGGAAGATGAACTGGGCACGATTCCGCAAATGGCTCCAGGATGAATATGGGGTAACCAAGGCATATATGTTTATTGGTTATATCCCCGAAAACGAAAGTCTGTACGAACAAATGCACGAAGCTGGCTTCCTGGTTGTACTAAAACCTACCTTCGACATGAGCCGCGTTAAGCCAGAGGAAAAGCCCGACGCAGACAGGCCAGACGAAGAGAAGAAGCCGGTAAAAGGCAACATCGATGCCGACCTGGTACTGTGGGCCATGAAAGAAATGAGTAGCTACCAGAAGGCTATTATTGTCTCGGGCGATGGTGATTTCTTCTCGCTCGTGGAGTATCTGGAGAGCAAGGGTCGCTTACTGCACCTTATGACACCCAGTGGCCACTATTCGCAGCTCTACAACAAATACGAAAAGCACATCGTCCGCCTAGACGGCTTCCGGAAAGTTCTGTCGTACCATGACAAACGCCGTCCCAGTAAGCCCAGGAGTGCCCATGACTAAGCCCTACAAAGAACTGCTCATTAGTAATGCCGACATTGCTAAGCGTATCGACGAAATGGCGGCGGAAATTATCAAACGCTACAAGGGTAAAAATCCATTGTTTGTATGCTTGCTGCGCGGTGGTGCGCCATTTGCCACCCGGCTAATGTTTGCCATTTCGCGCCTAGATCCTAACTTCCAGCCAGAGCTAGACTACATGACAGTCAAAACGTATGGTGACGAACGCGAGGGCCGACCCTCGAAATTAATCATGGATGTTGCGCCGATTACGGATGTAAGCGGAAGGCATATTATTCTTTTGGATGACGTTCTGGATAAAGGTTTTACTGCCAGCTTTGCACACGAGCATTTTATTAACACACATGATGCTGTGGGCGTAGACCTCGTTGTGCTGGTGCAGAAGAAGCGTGAGCGTACCATTTATCAGAATGCCAGTCTCTACGGCTTTGAGGGCCCCGACGTGTGGCTCACCGGCATGGGCATGGACGATGCACGCATCGGCAAAGAAGCTAACCGCTGGCTCGACTTTATTGGCACTGCTAAAGACTAGCTCTCAGGTGTAGGTCGCTGCATAATAGCGAACCGACTCAATAGTGCTTGGCCTACATTCAGTAACCGAGTGTGGCCAACCTCAAAATCTGTGTTTTCGATGGGCGGGGTTGCGAAATCAAGGCGTGCAAACTCGAGGTCACCCTTCCTCAGTGTGTCACTGTACTGCATGCGGACGGCTACTTGGTTAGGTCGTGTACGCCATGAGGTCGGTGCGGTAAGGAGTGGAGCTACATCAATGGTGGCCATTTGTTCGTGCCGTTGGGTACGAATGTTAAAGCTGGGAGACGTTTGTATAACTGGATCATTAGGTCTGACTCTGGCTATTGGTACTTTATAGCTGTATGCCCTAAACCTCAGGCTGCGCTCACTAGCCGACGTTTTTCCAGCAGGCTTGAAGACTGCGGCTACACTCTTAAAGTCACCTCCAGTTCCGCCCATACTGCTCACATGCCACGCTTCGCCGCCGAGTTCCAGGTAGCCAATATGGGATTTTGGTGCTTGCTCGGACTGCCTAGCTTCTGCAATTACTCTTTCGACCACTCGCCATTGACACAATGTGCGGAGTACTTGCGTGAGTTCGTCGGGAGTTGGTTGTGAATTTTCGTGACGCTGTGCCATATATTTCCTTAATTTAGAAATTAGCATAGCAAAATTCCAGCGGGATACCATGAGCAATTTGACTGCTTAACCCCAATAATTGTGAGCTTTTTATTACCGCAAAGTTTTTATGCTGGGCGCGAGCGTGGAGAGGTGTTACAATCGTAAGTCCATGAGGCAAGCGCAAGCGTTACGAGTTATGTTAGAGGGTCATTCGGTATTTCTTACCGGAGCGCCTGGCGCTGGTAAGACGTATGTGCTGAATGAGTTTGTGCGCCGGGCTGTGCGGACGGGTAAGCAGGTGGCTGTCACAGCCAGTACCGGCATCGCTGCCACCCACATCGGCGGCACTACCATTCATTCCTGGTCTGGTCTGGGTATCCGCGATCGTTTGCAGGAGTACGACCGGCAATGGCTGCGCGCCAACGACCGACTACGCAAGCGCTACAACGCAACTGATATTTTGATTATTGATGAGATTTCCATGTTGCATGGTGCGCGGCTGGATATGATTGATGAAGCGTGCAGAATCCTGCGCGAGAATGAATTGCCGTTTGGTGGCTTGCAAGTAATTTTGGTGGGTGACTTATTCCAGTTGCCGCCGGTGACGCGCGGGAGTGATTTACTGGACTTTGCACATACTTCCGCAGCTTGGCAAATGCTCAATCCTAAGATTTGTTATCTCAGCGAGCAGCACCGACAGCAAGGTGATGACTTGTTACGCATCCTTGAAGCCATGCGTGGCGGGGAATTGGAAGAGGCACACATCGAAGCTTTGCAAAGCCGCCTGGGACAAGATCCGCAAGCTGGTGCACTGACGCGACTCTATGCTCACAACATTGATGTTGACGCCATTAATCGACGGCAGCTCCAGGCGCTAACGAGCGATACAAAATTGTATACAATGCAAACCCATGGTGCGGCGGCTAAGGTGGAATCTCTGGTAAAAAGTGTTTTAGCGCCCGAAAATCTTGAACTCAAAATTGGTGCAGAAGTGATGTTTGTCGCCAATAACTTCCAAGTCGGTTTTGTAAACGGTAGCCGGGGGAAGGTGATTGATTTTGATAAAGGATTCCCCGTGGTACAGCTGCAAACTGGCGGCAAAATCATTACTGTCGAGCCCCACAGCTGGACACTCGTGGAAGACGAGCGCAAAAAAGCCGAGGTTAGCCAGCTGCCACTACGTTTGGCGTGGGCTATCACCATTCACAAGAGCCAAGGCATGAGCCTGGACGCCGCCGAGATTGACCTGAGCCGCACGTTCACGCCTGGTATGGGTTATGTGGCACTGAGCCGCGTCCGCAGCTTGGAAGGTATTTACTTAACCGGCATTAATCAGCACGCACTGCAGCTGCATCCGGATATTTTTGCATTTGATCGCGAACTGCAAGCCGCGTCGCATGTTCTGGCACAGCAAATAACTGACATTGAACCAGAAGAGGTGAGTGAGACGGCTGACGAGTCAGAACTTAGCGCCAACTACGATAAGCCATTATTTGAAAAACTTCGTGCCTGGCGATTACAACGTGCCCGTACCGAAAGTATCGCACCGTTCATGATTGCACACGACACTACCCTGAAGGAATTAGCCTTACGCAAACCCACGACATTGCAAAAACTCCTCGCCACCAAGGGTTTTGGCCCAAAAAAAGTAGATAGTTATGGTGCAGATGTGCTCGAGATAGTTCTAGCCCACGCTGGCAACTAGTTGCTAGACTAGAGATATGCAAAACGCCATCATCGTGCACGGTAGCCAAAGTAAGCGCCAATATTTTGATCCGACTATTCCAACGGCCAGTAATAGTGAGTGGATTCCGTGGCTGCAAAAGCAGCTGCTACTGCATGACATCCAGGCTTATGCCCCGGATATGATGCACCCTTACAAACCTGACTATGACTACTGGAAAAGGGAAGTTGAACGGTTCCAGATTGGCCCCCAGACAATGCTCGTTGGTCACAGTGCCGGCGGTGGCTTCTGGGTACGCTACCTCAGTGAACATCCTGAACTTCGGGTAGGCAAGGTGGTGTTGGTTGCCCCATGGCTCGACCCAAACAACATTCGGCAAACAATTTTCTTTGATTTCGAATTTGATCCAAACATTGCCGAGCGCACCGCTGGCCTCACCATATTCCACTCAACCAACGACCACGAAGGCATCTCTTGGTCGGTCCAAATGCTGCTGCAAATCCTCAATAATGTACACTACGTACAATTCGAAAACTACGGCCACTTTTGTCTCGACGACATGGGCACGCCAGCTTTTCCAGAACTCCTAGCAACTCTTATTGGTCAAAATTAATTTGCCGTCTACTCAAAAGGGTAGTATAAATATCATTCACAGAGAGTACCTATGGCAAAAACTGTTCAATCACGCGCCAAACATGGAAATTATCCGCCAACTAATGATGATCATCTGGCGCGCATTTTTGGTATGGGTGGGACAGTCGGGGAAGATTATTTGCAGGTGGGTGACCAGCAAGTTGCCTTTGCCGTGTACAGCGCTCGCAAGGGCGAACCGCTTAGTACCCCTAACATTGTGATTACGACTACTGGTATCGCACTCCATCGTGAAGCTGGCCGTCTAGCCGTAATGCGCTGCACTTATAACCGACTTACCAAGGAATTTGCCGAACCGCTGCTAGGTTATACCGAAGTCGCAGCCATTGCGTCAGAGGTGTCTAGCGAGGAAGTGTCAAACGAAATTTTAGACCCTGTGCTACGGATAATTTCCCACGCACTCGAGACGGTAGCACAGCGCAAATCATCAGCCAACCCTTTACTTGACTCCGATGCTCAGGCGGCGATTCGTGAAATTAGTGGGCAAGAATTTAACGACCTAACTTTTAATCATGCAATGCAAGTTATCGCTGGCATGCAGCTTGCCAGGCAGCCTAAGCAATCTCCAGCGGTTCAGCCGTAGCCCACACGGTGTCGAACAGTTGCTGCATGAGAGTTTTGAGGGCGGGGTGGTGGATTTCTAGGGCTAGTTGCTGTGTTTGCGAATAATCTATGAGTGTGACAACTTCGTTATAGATGTATACCTCGAAGTTGATAGTTAAAATCTCCGGATCAACATGTCGGTAGAGATTACGTGCACGATCAAAGGGCTCAACACTTTTGGCGGCAATGGTTGTTTCGTTGGTGAGGTCATAACTCGTCAGCTTGCGCTCCAAATAGCGTTCGCGACAGCGACGGGCAAAGGTTTTGTCAAGGTGCTGACTGAGGTGGGCGGCTTCAAACACCCGAAATTCTGTATCGGCTTTCGTTAGGTTCCAGTTAACCTGTTTCAGGCCCGCCAATCCATAGTAGTGCTGCGTCGTAGCTTTGGGACCGCTGGCACCGGCTAATTGCTGCAATAGCTCTGTCATGCCGCTTAAATCACGCTTCAGTGCGGCGGTTTCAGCTTCGCGAGCAGCCAGCAAGCCCTCTAAATTCTCCAGAGGTTGTGAACGAAATAACGTACCATAACTGAGCTGTTCGGCGTCTACCAAGCCCTGTTGCTCCAAACTTTCGAGATGTCGATATATCTGGGTGCGGCTAATGCCGGTGGCTTTAGCTAGTTGTAAAGCAGAGGAGGGCCCTAACTGTAATAGTTCCAGATAGACACTCGAGGTATCAGGCTCAATACCCAAACCTTGTAAATAATTCTGGACAACTTTTAGCTGCTCTGGGGATGACATGTGTATAAGTGTAACAGAGTTGTCCGTACTTTTGGACAACTTGTACTAGCCACCTCTGAAACCTGGTATACTCACGCTAATGCTTGATAAACATTTTGTCATTCTAGGAGCAATGCTGAGCCTGTTTGGTGCGCTGCGGTATGTTCGCGACACTTTACATGGTCAAACTAAGCCAAATCGTGTAACTTGGTTCTGCTGGTCGCTGGCGCCGCTTATTGCGTTTGCAGCTGAGGTAAAGCAGGGCATCGGGCTTCAGGCCCTAATGACCTTCATGGTCGGTTTTAATCCCTTACTAGTCTTCATCGCGTCATTCGTAAATCGAAAAGCCTACTGGAAACTCACGAAGTTGGATATTACTTGTGGACTTTTCTCGATTCTCGCCCTCATACTCTGGAAAATAACAGGGACGGGTAATATTGCCATCGCACTCAGTATTGCTGCCGATGGCCTTGCGGCCATTCCTACAATTCGTAAAACGTACCTGCACCCCGATACGGAATCACATACCACCTTTCTCTTCGGCGCTGCCAGTGCAGCCATCACCCTGTTAACTATCAAGCATTGGACATTCGCGATCGCCGGTTTCCCAATCTATATTCTTGTCACTTGTCTCCTTATCTTTGGTGTGGGCGAGTGGGGCGGTTGGTACCGTCTGCATTTTGCAACGAAAAATTAACTGCTCATGTAACCAGTGGCGTATAGAGTAGAGATATGGCCGAGCAAGTCCAAAAGTCGGAAAAGCGCGGTAAGGGTGAGCGGGCCCTGCGCTTCTTGCGCGATTTTAACCTGTTTGTCGGAGGTGTAGCACTTATTGGTGCGGTAGCGATCCCGGCTTTTGCGATTCCGCTCAAAGCGTACGGCGGTCTTAATATTGCCCAAGCCGGTGGCTACGAAGTGTGGCGACGAGGCGTCAAGAAACGCCAACAGACCAAAACAGAGAAGAAATAGCGTATTATAGCTACTATGAAACTCCTCCGACGGACCCAGTTCGGTAATCCGATTTTGCGTGCACCGGCGCTGCGTTTGAGTAAGGCAGAAATCTTGTCGGCAGAGACCCAAGACTTGATTGCCAATATGTACCATACCCTCGAGATCAAAAAATATGGGGTAGGACTTGCCGCACCCCAAGTTGGTCAGCCAGTTGCCCTGGCACTGGTGTACATTCAGCCCACCGATCGCCGGCCGGATGTAAAACCTGCAAAATTAACTATCATTAACCCCGAAATTGTAGCCACGAACGGTCGTCGTGCGGCTCTATGGGAGGGTTGCCTTAGTTTCGGTTCGCTGCAGGATCCGCCATTCGCCAAAGTCCCACGCTATAGCCGGATCCGCTTAAAATACCTCGATGAGCAGGCAAAGCCGCACGAGAAAGAGTTTGAGGGCCTCATGGCCCACGTTATCCAACATGAAGTCGACCACCTCAACGGCATATTATTTGTTGATCGGGTAAAAGACACCACTACGTACGTGACCCTGAGCGAGTACAAGAAACGGTTTCGCGAGCAAGCACAGTAGGGCATTGCCTAGCAATTTTGTGATACGCTGTAGAGCATGAACCCACAGCAGATGCGCTCAGATAAACGGGTTGTCACCATCGGTGGTGGTACCGGTAGTTTCACGCTCCTGAGTGTGTTTAAAGAGTATTTTCAGCACCTGAGCGCCATTGTGACCATGTCTGATAATGGTGGCTCCACGGGCCAATTGCGTGACGAACTGGGTGTTTTGCCGCCCGGCGATGCCCGCCAGTGCCTGGTAGCCCTTTCTGAATCGCCCAAAGTCCGCGACCTCTTTAATTATCGATTTGAAGAAGGGATGCTCAATGGCCATTCTTTCGGTAATCTCTTCCTAACTGCGCTAGAGAAGGTAACAGGCAGCTTTGCCGAAGCCGTCGAGACTGCCGGCGAAGTCCTCAATGTTCGTGGCCAGGTGCTACCTGCTACACTCGACAACGTACAACTCAAAATGAGCTGGCCCGATGCGGGAGTAACGCTTGAAGGTGAGCAGGTTATTGATATCGAAGCGTTCCAGAACGATCCACGCCAAGCAGTGCTAAGCCTAGAGCCGGCTGCCCAGGCTAATCCAGCGGCCTTGGAGGCCATTGCCAAGGCAGATGTCGTGGTAATCGCCCCCGGTGACCTCTACACCTCACTCGGCCCCGTCCTTGTAACGCAAGGCATTAAAGAAGCTTTAGAGACCACGAATGCCAAAGTTGTGTATGTCTGCAACCTGGTAACCAAGAAAGGCCACACCGATTCGTTCGATGTTGCCACTCACGCCGCCGAGATCGAGCGCTTCGTTGGTGCTCCCGTGCTGGATGCGGTCTTATATGACAATACCGAACCGCCAGCTGATCTGTTAGAGCGCTATGCCAAGGCCGGTGAATACTGGGTACAAGCAAACCCAGAAGCCCTGCAAAATCAACAGTACCAAGCCATCGGTGGCGCCTTCGTGGCTCCCGCACCCAGTGGTCAGACCAGTGCTGGCGACCAACTAGCTTCCCACCGCACCTTCATCCGTCACGATGCCGAAGCCGTTGCAAAAATCCTCCTAACATTGTAAAATATTTATATGAGCGCTGAAAAACCCTTATTTGTCGGTTATGACCTTGACTACATGCTCCTCGACACCGACAAGTTCTTTTATGATGGAGTGCTACCGGTACTCAGCGAAGCATTTGGCCTTCGGGCAGGAGTTTTTCGTAATCAAATGAACCAATTTCGGCGCAAATTCGGTCCCGCCAATGATTATGATTTTTTTGGCCATGTTGCTATGCTCGGGCTCAGTCCAGACGAAGTAGAAGGGGTGTTAACTGATAAAGTTAAGGGTGATCATCTTCTGCGTCCTGGTGCCAAGCAGTTGCTGGAAATTCAGAGAGCTAATGGCTCAACCGAGGCCATAGTAACGCTTGGCGAGACTCGATACCAACACTTCAAGGTTGGCTCTGTGCCAGCACTAGAGGGCATACCAGTTCATGCTATTCGTGAGCCAAAGGGGCCATATATGGCGCGGATGTTCCCGGATGAGGAAGGGTATCATGTTGATGACCAAGAAATACATGGTCAGCCGGCAGGCATTAAGCATATCCAGGTAATCAGCCGCAAAACGCGCCATGCTATAGAAGGCGCATACTCCGATATACCAGATCTCCTTGCTCATGGTCCCGCCGACTTGGTACAGCTTAAATAAGTTTGCAATATAAGCAAAATTATTGACTTTATACTTGCATTGTGCTAATGTTTAGTATGTGACTATACAAAAACAAATAAAAAAAGAATTACAAAAAGAGCTGCGCGCCATGGAGCGCTACCAGCTCCAGCACCGTACGGGTATTGAGCGGGCAAGTTCATTAATTCTTACTGTAGCAACGCTGTTTAGTCTGACAGGTCTGGGCCACGAGGATGAAACCCGTCGCCAAGCCCGCCAGACCGTAGTGCTGCAAACCGTGCCAATCTTTAGTCCGGCAGAGAAGAACGAAACGGTCCGGATGCCTATTAAATTTGACGATGGCCTCCGCGCCACCGCCACCGCCACTAGCTAATCATAAGCATTGACAAAATAAGCAGAAAGTAGTAGAATACACCCATGAGTAAAGCAGAAGATGTAAGCACAACTCCTATCAGGGCAACGGAAGATGCCTGGAGTAAGCCAGTTATAACTATGGGCCGTGCCCGGCGTGTCTCGCATGAAAATCGTGCAAAGATCCGTAATGCGCTTTTGGCCGGGGCAGCTGCTACTACAGTTGGTGCTGCGGCATTGGAAGGGGGGCCTATTATTGTTGATGCTTTGAGCGGTCCCGATACTGTGGCATGTGATGTGCCGATGCAGGCAGGGGATTCCTTGGACAGCGTTTCTCGGCGAATTGGTGTCAATATTGATAGCATTACAAGCGCTACTACTCCTGACGGCCAAAACATTAACCCAGCCATGGATGTCTTGCATATCCCATCTGGAACCGAGCTGCATGTGCAGCTAACAGCGGCAGAATGCAAGCAAGTTGGTCAGATTGCCATTAAGCATCCCGGTAAATAAGTAGACTTTCTAGAGTAGTAATAGTGGGCTAGCGTGGTTATCCATCTAGCCCACGCTACATATTGTGTAAAAGTCTAACACTTGTAACTATGTGGATAAGTGGTGTAGGAAACACCACTATTTTTATGTATTTAGGCTTGTTTGTGGGTAGATGTGGGGAGTAGACTGTTGGCAGTGGGTAAACCTAGGTAGTCCCAAATAGGCTACCTAAAAACAAAAAAACCACTAGCACCATTAAAACAACGAGAGATGGCCCAAGTAGATTACTTCGAGAGGAAACTAGACGATAAACGGCGGTTAACATTACCACCGGAACTTCGTGCTATGTTTGCTCAAGGAGCAGTTATCACCCGTGGGTTCGACCACTACCTGCATCTTTATCCCAAAGATGTCTGGGAAGAACTGGTAGAACCGCGGCTCGAAGGCGATTTGCTCGACCAGCGCGTAGCCGACCTCAACATCCAATTTCGGATGGGGAAGATCGAATGCCAGCCGGACGACAAACAAGGGCGTATTACCCTTGAACAACATCTCTTGGACTATGCAGGCATCGACCGCGACGTTGTGGCGGTAGGTGTGGGTAGCAAGTATTGGCGCTTACTGTCACCAGAGCAGGCAAACAAGCCGGTGACGGCCAGTGCACCTTAACAAACATTAGTTAGAAACACCGAGCCTAGCAACGAAATTGCCGGCGCGTATTCGAGATCAGCTAATCGGCAGCCAACAAGTGGTTCTTTGGGCCCACTCTAAAAACCCACGCACATTTCTCTAAAACACCTCCCAAAACTCCACCTCACACATAAGTCTCTCAAACTTCGCTTTGGACCTTTATATGTCCAAGGCACCGTCTGTTACAACTTTCTTTCGAAACACGTAATGGACAAACAAAAACAAAAACAACCCAAAAAAACAAAAAGTTGGCTGCTGATTAGGTGATTTTGAATCATATGGGAGCGGGCACAGACCCCTTAGCAAACTCCTCTAAAACAAACACCAAAACAAAAAGTGCGATGCACCAAAACAAAAACCAAAATACCTCACACCATATTCCAGTATTGCTCGAAGAAGTGCTTGAGTATCTTGACCCTCAGGCCGGGGAAGCATACCTCGACCTCACGGCAGGCTACGGCGGGCACGCAGGGGCAGTATTAGCCAAGACCGGTAAGCCAGAACTGGCGACACTTGTGGACCGCGACGATAATGCGATCCGTGAGCTGAGCAAGCAGTTTGGCGGCGGCGTTGATATACGCCATGCAGATTTTAGGGCAGCCAGCGAAGAGTTGGCCGCCGAAGGCAAACAATTTGATGTTATTTTGGCCGACCTTGGGGTGTCATCGCCGCACCTTAACGAGGCAGAACGAGGTTTTGCTTTTGCACAGGCCGGTCCGCTTGATATGCGGATGGACCAACGGCAGGAGCTGACCGCGGCAACCATTGTCAACGACTACAAGGAAGCGGATATTGCCGACATTTTGTGGCGCTACGGCGAAGAGCCAAAGGCGCGGCAGATTGCCCGGTTAATAGTCGCAAATCGACCGTACCGTACGACCACCGAGCTGGCGGCAGTTATTGCCAAGGCTTGGCCCGGACGGAGTCGCATACACCCGGCTACCAGGAGTTTTCAGGCGCTGCGCATTGCAGTCAATGACGAGCTCGGGCAGTTGGAACGGGCGTTACCAGTCTGGTTGTCGTTACTAAAGCCAGGCGGACGCATTGTCATTATCAGCTTTCATAGTTTGGAAGATGGGATGGTCAAACGACTGCTAGGCGAGGTGAGTGGTGAGCGCTTTGATGCGGCTTTCCGCTTGCTTACTAAACGACCGGTGATTGCCTCAGCCCAAGAATTAGCTTTCAATCCGCGAGCTAGGAGTGCTAAACTCCGCGCCGCAGTGAAAATAAAAATAGAAAGGGAAACGCATGCCAATTAAGGTAAAAAGCGCCTCCCGTTCGTACAAGATTCACGTACAAGTAGTCTAGTACGAACTTCGCCCGGCCCTCCAAATAGGGGCCGGGCACCAAAACAAACACAAAAAGAACGAAGTATATATGACATATTCCAGCTCTCTAGCCATGAACCGCAGCCGCTTTATGGGTCGCAACCAGAACGCGGTGAGCTTTCGCGTGCAGGAACGCACTCTCGGTCCCGTCAGCAACACCATTGTGCTGATTGTGCTGGCGTGCTTGCTCGGTCTGTTGTACCTGACACAGGTTACCAAGACCAACGCCTTTGGCTACCAAATTAATAACTTGCAGCAACAATCCGCTCAACTAAAGTCTGAGCATGATGACTTACAGGTTGCGGCTGCCCGTTTGCAATCGCTGCCACGTGTGCAGAGCAGTGCCGTCGCTAAGGCCCTGACTGCTACCGCACCGACTGACACGATTCAGCAGTAAGTTGCTGCTTCTCGCCTTGTCGCTCGGGTTGCCAAACAGAGGCACACTCAAGCGATATCTGATACAATAGAATCGGTGAATCGTAAAACAAACACATGAATTTTACCGATAACAATTCTCCGGCACAGGCTGTTAAGCGCGTCCGCACTTGGTACGCGCTCTTAGTGTTTATTGTGGGTGTGTTTGGTGTTCGTCTCTTCTATGTGCAGATTATCCGTTATGATCACTACAAAACAGCAGCTCTGCACGATCAACTGCACCAGAAGGAAATTCCGGCCTCGCGAGGGTTGATTCTGGCACACGATGGTGAACAAACGCTGCCGATAGTGCTCAACCAAAAGCTCTATACGATATTTGTTGACCCGGTCGATATCAAAACGTATAAAACAGATACCAGTAAACTGTCCGCTGCCGCTACGCAGGTGCTTGGTGGGTCATTCAGTGACTACAACAAGCTAGTAACGCAGCCAGATACCCGGTACAGCGTGCTTGCTCATAAAGTTAGTGAAGCCCAACGCAATAAGCTCATGGGCTACAAATTTGCCGGCCTGTACAGTGAAGCGCAAGATTATCGGACGTATCCCCAGGGTAGTTTAGCGGCGCAGGTGCTGGGCTTCGTAAATGACGACGGAGTAGGGAAGTACGGGCTGGAGCAGGCGCTGAATAATGAACTGAAGGGTACTCCAGGTGAGCTGAAGGCGATTACAGACCTTAGTGGTGTGCCACTGGCGGCCAGCAAGGGGAACGTCGAACACCCCGCTAAATCCGGGGATAATTTGACGCTAACCGTGGATCTAGGAATCCAGCAGCAACTAGAGAATATTCTCGCGGCTGGCGAGCAGCGGGACAAAGCTGAAAGTATCAGTGCGCTAGTGATGGACCCGCACACCGGTGCCATCAAAGCAATGGCCAATTATCCCACCTACGATCCGGCTAAATACAATGAGGTACAAGACGGCAATACATTCAATAACTTAGCCGTCACCGAACCGATTGAGGTCGGGTCGATCATGAAGACTTTGACGACATCCGCGGCCTTAGATCAGGGTGTAGTACAGCCCAATACGACGTATTACGATCCAGCTAAGTGGAAGGTCGACGGCTTTACGATTACAAATATTGAAGAAGATGGGGGCCCGGGTGTACGCAGTCTGCCGGAGCTACTGAACTTGTCACTGAACACTGGAGCGACTTGGGAGTTGATGCAGATGGGCGGAGGCGATATTAACACCAAGGCGCGCAACGCCTGGCACGATTATATGGTGAATCATTTCCAGTTAGGTAAGCCTACGGGTATAGAACAAGGCTATGAGTCACCCGGATACGTCCCACGACCGGAAGATAATGGGGCGGGGATTGATTTAACCTACGCCAACACCGCCTTTGGACAGGCCATGACAGCCACCCCAGTCCAAATGGCTGCTGCACTATCAAGTGTAATTAACGGTGGTACTTACTATCAACCGCATCTCATTGACCAAGTCACCGATGGAAATGGCAAAACCACTGCCACCCAGCCGAAGATTGTGGCTCAGCACGTGGTCAGCCCCAAGGTAGGGCAGGCGTTGATTCCAATGATGCAGTATGTCGTGGACCACCACAATATCGTACCGGCGTTTGACCAGAGTAAATACACCGTGGGTGGCAAGACTGGCACGGCCGAAATTGCCAAGCCGGGTGGAGGCTATTACCCAGATCAGTTTAATGGTACTTATCTAGGATTTGTGGGCGGCGACCAAATACAGTACGTAATTGCTGTGTTCGTGGTAAAGCCCAAAATTGCCGGCTATGCTGGTTCACAGGCTGCGCAGCCGATTTTCGCCAATCTGGCCCACATGTTGATTAATAACGGCTACGTGACACCGAAGAGATAGGGAGGTGGTATCTAGTATGTTAATGCAGTATTTAGCACCTCAGAATGGTATAATTTAGGGAAATATTTTTGTTTATGCATTCAGAAACACTCCATTTCGTTATTCAGTCACACACGTTAATCCATATTTTGCTGCTTGGGTTCTTTGGCTTTTTGCTTGCCATGGCGCTGACACCGATTTACACGACGTTTGCCTACAAGCATCAGTGGTGGAAGAAACAGCGCACCGAAGCGTGGTCTGGTGGCACCGCCACTGTCTATAACCAGCTACACGCAGCTAAACATCAGCGACACGTACCAAACATGGCTGGCTTAATTTTTGTCGGTTCAATCACCCTGGTCACGGTGCTTGCTAATTTAAATCGGGGTCAAACCTGGCTACCGCTCGCGGCGATGCTCGGGGCAGGGACGATCGGGCTGATTGATGACGTTATGAATATCCGAGGTACCAGCAAAATTGCTGGTATGCGCGCCAAGGTTAAATTTAGTCTTTACAGCCTGGTGGCCGTGCTGGGTGGATGGTGGTTTTACGAGAAACTCGGCGTGCACAGTGTGTATCTGCCATGGGTGCACCAGTGGCATATAGGTTTGTTTGTGATTCCGCTGTTTTGGCTGGTGGTTGTGGCTACGGCCAACTCAGTTAATATAACGGACGGGCTTGATGGCCTCGCAGGCGGTTTGCTGGCGTCTTCTTTTGGTGCCTATGCCATCATTGCCGGCGTAGAAGGCAAATACAGTCTGGCGGCCTTCTGTTTGACTGTAGTGGGCGCTTTGCTCAGCTATACTTGGTTCAATATCTATCCAGCGCGCTTCTTTATGGGCGATGTGGGGGCGTTTGCTCTCGGGACCGCCCTAGGAGTCATTGCCATGCAAACAGATACGATCTATGTGCTGCCAATCATTGGCTTTGTGTACATTATGGAAACTGGCTCAGTAATTATTAACCGTACCTCCAAGAAACTGCGTCATGGCAAAAAAGTCTTCTTATCATCGCCCATTCATCACCACTTTGAGGCCATTGGCTGGCCAGAAACCAAAGTGACCATGCGCTTCTGGATTCTGGGGCAAATTACTGCCGTACTCGGACTTATCCTATTCTTGCTTGGAAGGCAGTAGGGAGGAAGCATGGGTTGGCGTGCAAACACTGGCCGTCGACAGACGTATCGACCGGAAGTAAGCCGATCGGATGCGTTGGGTCGCAAGCACAAACCTGACTACTGGTTACTGACCTTGTCGGTGCTGTTGCTGGCCATTGGGCTAGTAGTAGTGTATGCCATTAGTCCCGCATTAAGTGCTTCAAGGCATGTGAGTAATAGCTACTATGTGGGTAAGCAGCTCATAGCCATTGGGTTGAGTATCGTGGCGTTTGCTATTACTTCACAGATTCCCCTTACCACCTGGAAGCGGCTGTATAAACCGCTGATTGGTTTGGCATTATTTGCCACCGCACTCGCCCTGATCCTCCCAGTTAACCCCGACTATCCCGCCCATCGTTGGGTACGCTTAGGCAGCTTTTCATTCCAATCGGTTGAACTAGTGAAATTTGCGTTGATGTTCTGGCTGGCCGGCTTCTTTGTGCAGCAAATGCGCAGTGGTAAGATTACCGACTCAAAAGCCATGCTAAAACCGCTGCTGGGCGTGGTGGCTGCCATTGGGTTGATCATTGCCAACCCTAAGCTGCAAAGTGACCTTGGTTCAACCGGTGTTATTGTGGCCATGATTGCCACAATGGCGTATGTAGCGGGCATGCCGTTTCGGCGGATTATGTTGATTGCTGGGATCATTGCGATCGGCACGTTGTTGCTCATTGCATCTAGTTCATATCGACGCGAACGTGTGGCAACCTTCTTGCATCCGGAGGCGAATTGCCAGACAACAAGCTGGCAGGCCTGTCAGGCGATTATCGCCGTTGGTTCTGGTGGCATGATCGGCGTAGGCTTGGGACGGAGTGTGCAAGCGAATGGCTATGTGCCAGAAGCAGCCAACGACTCTATCTTTGCCATCTATGCTGAGGTTTTTGGCTTTGTGGGCACACTCGTCCTCCTTGGGCTGTATCTCGCGCTGTTTAGCCGGATGAAGCGCATTGCCGAGCGGGCACCGGATGATTTTAGCCGTTTACTGGTCGTGGGCGTACTGACCTGGCTTAGTGTGCAAACACTGATAAATATCGGTGCAATGATTGGACTCCTGCCGCTGAAAGGCATTACGTTACCGTTTATTAGTTACGGTGGCACTAGTGTAGTTTTTGTAGCCGCGGCAGTGGGCTTAGTATTCCAAATTTCCCATTACAGTTCGTTTGTAGCACCAATAGATGACGAAAGGAGTGGTTATGACAATCGTCGTGACCGGCGGCGGGTCCGGGGGGCATATCACCCCAATTTTGGCAGTCGCTAACGAACTCAAACGTCAGCAGCCTGGCGTCAAGATCGTCTACATTGGTCAGCGTGGTGATGCGTTGCTCGATATTCCTGCCAATGATCCAAACATCGATGAGGTGCACACCATCTGGGCCGGCAAATTCCGCCGCTACCATGGTGAAGGCTGGAAGCAGCTGCTGGACATTCCGACTCAGGCGCGTAATGTGCGAGATATCTTCCTGATACTCGCCGGTATGGTGCAAAGTTTTTGGCTGCTCGGTAAGCTGCAACCGAAGGTAATCTTTACCCGTGGCGGCTTTGTGAGTGTTCCTGTGGCTTTTGGGGCCTCACTGCGGCGAATTCCGTACATGACGCATGATTCCGATAGTATCCCCAGCTTGGCCAACCGCTTGATTGCGCGCCGCGCGTACTTGCATGCCGTGGCGTTGCCTGAAGAATTGTATCCATACCCGCAAGCTAAAACCAAGATGGTCGGTGTACCAGTGGGTAGTGGTTATGAGCCCGTCACACCCGAGCTTTTGCAGCAATATCGTAAGGAGTTAGACCTCGAGGAATATAAGCAAGTGCTCATGGTGACCGGAGGAGGGAATGGGGCGGCCCTGGTTAACAATGTACTGCTCTCTAATGCCGCCTATCTCTTACAGCAATGTCCTGAGTTGGCAATTGTGCACTTTGCGGGCCGCAGCTTGCAGGTAGCGGTAGAGCAGGGGTATCAGCAAGCCTTGCCTGCAGAAGATGTCAAACGGGTGAAAGTGCTCGGTTTTAGCACTGATTTTTATAAGTATAGTGGTGCTGCCGATGTCATTGTGGCCCGGGGTGGGGCGACCAATCTAGCTGAGTTTGCCATTCAGCGCAAAGCCTGCGTCATCATCCCTGCTAAACAGTTGGTATGGGCGGTCAAGAACACCGAAGCGCTGTCCGCGCGCCAGGCCGTTATGGCCCTCACCGAAGAGCAAGCGGAACAGGAGCGACGCCTCGCAACTGTCCTGATAGAGCTCTTCAAAGATAACACCAAACGCCAACAACTGAGCGACACCTTGGCTACCTATGCTCGTCCAAATGCCGCCCACGACATTGCAGCCCTCTTAATAGAAAAAGCCAGCGCCTAATGAAGCTGTTCAAACGCAAAAAGCAAGAAGCTTACACTGGTAGACGGGCTGCTCTTGGCGGCGGTCGTCCTAAAGCATTCTCATATTATGCCAACCGCAACGAGCAAGATTATAACCTCGGTCGCAACCAACCCCGCGAACAAGATACTCGCAAACGCGAACGTATTATGCGTCAGCTCAGTCAGCGGTTCGGACTGTTGCTCGTGTTACTCGTGTTGCTAGTCTGTGTCATTGATGTGCTCCATGTCTCCAGCCAACCCAAGATCGTACCCCTCACTGCTTCCTCGACCAATTACTTCCTGCAACCAACCAACACCTATCAACAGGCTGCGGCTAAACTATTTGCTGACTCTGTCTTTAATGGGAATAAAATAACTATCAACACCAGTGCTATCCAGCAATCACTCAAGCAGCAATTTCCGGAATTATCAGATGTTTCCATTACGTTACCTCTGGTTGGTCATCGTCCTATTGTGTATGTGGCCTCCACCACGCCAAGCTTAATTCTGCGCACTAAGCATGGTGATTTTGTACTTGATAACACTGGTAAAGCACTCATTGCTGCCAACCAAGTCGCAGACCTCAGTAAACTCAATCTTCCAACAGTGGTGGATCAGAGTGGTCTGGAGCTGCAAAGTGGTCATAGTGCTCTGCCGAGTGCTTCGGTTAGCTTCATAGCATCAGTGCTAGCGGAGTTACGAGCCAAGTCAATTCCATTTGATAGCCTGACCTTGCCGCCTGCCGCTTATGAGTTTGACGTAAAGCCCAGCGGGGTAGGCTACTTTGTGAAGTTTAATATGCATGATTCAACTGCAGCACTACAGCAGGTAGGGACGTACCTGGCTGTCCGTCAGCGTCTCCTGCAGCAATCTATTACACCCGCAGCGTATATTGATGTACGCTTGGCGGGCAGGGCATACTATAAGTAGCTTATAAGGGGAAAAGGCCATTTTGGCTGTAGAAGATCCCGGGCCGTAATAATCTGTAATGTGCCCCATTACCCCTTTGCTGTTCGCATTTTGTTCATATATTAGATTGCAGCAGTATATAGTAAAAAAACTATATAAGTATATAAGCAGGGCAGTATGTCAAATATTTTAAGGACAGTGGGCAGTAGAGGGGAATTGTATATAAAAATACCAAAGGCATGAAAAAGCAAATTTTCACGACAAAGCTGTGGATAAGTCAAATGGTCAGGTGTCATTTAGTGTTACAAATGACAACGCGACACTAGGCTATTTGGGAGCCTCAAAAGCCCCCTGGAGAGGATATATAATTGTAAGTGATGCGTGTAAGGCATATGGCACATCGCATGCGGGGAAACTAAATCAAAAACGCACATTACTAGAGGTATATGCAAAATATCCCCTGTTAGGGGACGTACCCATAATCATCTATTTCCTCAATATTAGAGTCGCAAAATATACATTGTGCGACGTTCTTTGTATGTAAGATTTTGTCCTCTCCTCCACGCCTCCCAGACTTTTATTTTCGTAGATTTTGCTCGCCCACTTTTATATTGCGGCTAATTATTTTTTTCTACCCTCCTACTTACTGTGCGCTAAATCAATTAAAGCCCTTACGTTCTATCACAACCACCCATTTCTTTAGTGACCACACATAGATGTTCGCTAAATGTTCATAATTTCGCAACTATAATTCACGAACCAGGGCTTCCCATCTATTTACGGATAGCAAGGCTTCAATGAGGTCGGTTGCGGTGGCCTTCCGGTGCTCAACATCAAATACTGTTGGCGTGAGTTCAGGGGTGCCTACCTGCTCCGCGCCATAATACTGGCGCGCGTCATCGTAATCGTAAAGTGCAGTCCTGTGCTCGTTTATTGCTCCTAAGAAATATCGACGAAGTGACGCAGCAAGAGTCAGCGTAGCTTGTTTGCGCCGTGGATCCATTCCTAGCGGATACTGCAGCCGTTGGTTGAATAACGGGCGCAGGTCAGGAATAGAGGGTACTACGGTAAATATTGTCGGTGTGTCCGCTTTGTATGGATTATGGCGATCCTCATCAACAACATACGTCTGGTGAGCAATCACGCCGATACCTTCGGTTTGTAAATAGCGCTGCTCGGGCTCGTGCCATTCGGTAATGTCGGCAAGTAAAGTATCGGCAGACGGGGGAAGTGGCCGAGTAGGATTGTGGGTGTGCTCCCACCGGAGAATCAGCTCAGAATCGGGAATATAACTAGCCTGCTCAGCACCACGCACACGTCGAAAATCATGGTAATCACCCTCGGTAAGCAAGCTGCTCAAACTTGAGGCATCAAAAGGCAGCCTATCTTCTGGCGTGGCGGGCGTAATACGCATAATGAGGAATCTCTACAATACCTCAGGGATCTCTCGTTGCACGACTCTAGGGCTTAGAGGTGGTATTGGAGAAGCTTGCAGCCGGCCAATCATCTCTAGTACCTCTTGCTGACTCTCTGGCCCATACAGGGGTTCATCAGGGAAAATCTTAGCCAGGTCATGCATCATTTGGAGGCGATCTCTGGCCTCGGTAACTAACGCGTCACGCCGACTACTTAACTCATCCCATACAGTATTAGCTAAAGCGGGCTGTTGTGACTGCCAAGCCTCATCAACTAATTGACTAAAAAACGCTCCCCGAGTAGGTGGATTCCCTGCACCGAGTGTGCGTAATCTATTAAACCTATCAACAGTGGTGGCAGGAACACGCACATTAAACTGCACGAGCTCGTTAGGATCAGTGGGATGCTGGCGAGGCATAAGCTTTGTTATTCTGCCAGGGCGTAGGTGGCTTTAGCGACGCGTTTGAACTGGCTTTTGCCTTGGAGGTTCAGGAGGATGGTAGTTTCTTTAACGTAGCGGCTCTTTAGTACGCGTTTGACGATTTCGTCGCGGTGGAGGGGGCCACCTTCTTTGCGGAGGACTTCGGCGATAATATCGGCGACAGTTCCCTTCTCGTAGCCCCATTCCTTGAGAGCGTAGATGCCGCGGCCAATAAGGACGAAGCGCTTGTCTTTGATAAGTTCGTTATGAATGGCTTGAGTCGTTACATCTTTGCGCTTGAAGTCGCTGCCTTTGATGGCTTCGGCGATTTCATTGAAGTGCATGTGCTTGCCCTGCTCTTTTAGGATCACGTAGATTTTGTCACGAATGTTCTTGGGGTTAACCATTGGCCATTTTACGAGACCCCAGCGGCCGTTAAGGTGAGCTAACTGCTTAGAAGTGCTGGCTAGCGCGGCAGCTTGCGTGGTGTTGCTTACACCGGCAGCTTTGGCGATCTCTTCGATAGTCTTAGGCTCACCGAGCTTCTTGATACTGGCAATGAGTTTGTCGACAGTGCTCTTCAGGCTCTTTTCGTCAAAGACGCTGCGTACAGTGACGGACTGGAAGTAGTTGTCATCATCTTCAATTACTGCTAGTTCTGGGCACAGACGAGCCAAAAATGCGATACGTGACTGCTCTACCTTGCTGTTGTCACCCAAACGAGCCCCAAGGTCACTGACGCGGGCTACTTCACCGAGCTTGTGCAGTTCGTCGAGTAATGTAGTCTGCACCTCTGAAATATTGGGGAGATTCCCCTGCTCTGCCGAGACTTTTAGTCGGGTTACGACAGCCTTCTCGAGCTGACGGACACGCTCACGGGTAATACCCAATAGCTCACCAATCTGCTCAAGCGTTTCTTTGCGGTCAAATAGGCCAAAACGACGCGAGATAATTTCGCGTTCACGCTCACGGTCGATCGTGGCCAATGTAGCATTGACCAAATCTGCGGTCTTGAGTGTAGTTGGTGCTGTCGAGTCAGTCATGTTTTTGCTATCGCTTCCTGCCCACGCTTTACCTCAGTTATGAGTTAAAGTAATTATGATAATTATACAACCTTAATTTTTAAAAGTCAACACATGTGTCTTGGATGCCTGTATTGTAGCACAAAATAGCCGATTTTGCGCATTCTATGTTGTAAAATCTTACCAAACAATCCGACGGCTTTCCTTGCAAACTGCTAGCGCTCAGTAGGGCAAATACCCACTCTGTTATTTACTAGTTTTGCGAGCGGTGCGGCGACGGAAACCCTTCTTTTTGGTGGGGGCGGCCGCGAGCAAAGCAGCAGCTTCGGCTTCGGTTAATTTGGCCGGATCAACATCTTTTGCGATGCGTGCGTTCTTTTTGCCGTCAGTGATGTATGGACCGTAGGGGCCGTTGATAATCTTAACAGCACCGAAGTTTTGGATAGTCTTAGCAGCGTCGGCGGCTACCTTTGCCTGAATGAGCTCACGGGCGCGGGCTTCGTCCACGCTGTGCGGATCGTCTTCTTTAAGGGAGACATACGTTTTGCCAACTTGCAGGTAGGGACCAAAGCGGCCAATAGCGGCTTTAATTTCTTGACCGTCTTCGGTGGTACCCACCACTCTGGGTAACTTGAGAGCTTCCAGAGCCTGCTCCAGGGTAATGGTATCAATGGTGGTCTCCTTAGGTAAGGGCGCAAAGTCTGGCTTGTCTTCGCTCTCGGTTTCGCCGCGCTGCAGCATCGGGCCGTAGCGACCAAAGCGCGCCAGAATTGGCTTTCCGCTCTTGGGGTCATTGCCAATCAAACGCGCTTGACTGACTTCTTCACGGCTAATGTCTTCGGACTGCTCCACAAGCGGGTGGAAATCTTTATAAAAGTCTCCGATCATCTTCTCCCAAGACTGTTTGCCCTCGGCGACGTGGTCAAAATCACCCTCGACATTGGCGGTAAAGTCAAAATCGACGATGGTTGGAAAGTTTTTGACCAAAAAGTCGGTGGTGATTTCGGCGATGGGTGTCGGGAGGAGTTTGCCACGGTCGGCACCGGTGATTTCGGTGCGATTCTCGGGAGTAATCGTGCCATTAGTAAGTGTTAAGGCGCGGATTTCGCGCTCTTTGCCCTCGAGATCTTGCTTCTCTACGTAGCCGCGGGTCTGGATAGTGCTAATGGTCGGCGCGTAGGTACTCGGGCGGCCGATGCCGAGCTCTTCGAGCTTCTTGACTAGTGCAGCTTCTGAGTAACGAGCCGGCGCGCGACTGAAAGTTTCGGTGGCGGTAATACTCTGTGCATCAAGTTTGTCGCCGGGCTGTAACGGAGGGAGGATAACATCATCCTTACCACCGCCGTAGACTTTCATGAAGCCGTCGAATTTCAGGACCTCGCCCTTAGCGACGAACTTCTCCGGCTGTGTGCTTACTCCGATGGTAACTTCGGTTCGTTCAATGCTCGCTTCACTCATTTGTGAGGCAATAGCGCGCTGCCAGATGAGCTGGTAGAGCTTCTGGGCGCTGGAGTCTTCGCCAGCACTCAAACGACGGAAATCGGTGGGCCGTATTGCTTCGTGGGCCTCTTGGGCGCTCTCGTTCTTGGTGCGGAACTGGCGGCGCTTGTGGTACTGGGCACCAAAGGTGGCGGTAATGTATTGCTCGGCAGCATTGATGGCGAGCCCAGACAAGATGGTGCTGTCGGTACGCATGTAGGTGATGTCACCATTCTCATATAGACGCTGTGCCAACGTCATTGTCTGGCGGACGCTAAAGCCCAAGCGGCGCGACGCTTCCTGCTGCAATGTACTGGTGGTAAACGGCGCGCCGGGATTGCGGCTGCCAGGCTTTTGCGCGATGTCTTCTACGGTGTAATTGGCCGCTTTGACGCCTTCTAGCCAGCTTTGTGCGGCTTCTAGGCTATCCAGCTTAGTATTTAGCTCGGCGGGTACTTCATCTTTATTATGGGTAAAGACAGCGGTGACTTTAAAGGTGCTCTCGGCGTTAAATTCCCGAATCTCGCGTTCACGCTCCACGATCAAGCGCACAGCCACGGATTGGACACGACCGGCGCTCAGGCCAGTTCGGACCTTCTTCCAGAGTACAGGACTGAGCTCGTAGCCTACTAAACGGTCCAGGATACGGCGCGCCTGCTGGGCATCTACCAGGTTGAGATCTACGGTGCGTGGGTTCTTGATGGCAGCTTCAATCGCCGTTTTGGTAATTTCGTGGAAGACAATGCGCTTGGTGGTCTTGGGGTCGAGCTTAAGCGCCTGCGTTAGATGCCAGGCAATCGCCTCCCCTTCGCGGTCTTCATCGCTTGCTAGCCAGACTTCGGCACCCTTGGCGGCGGTCTTGAGCTCGCTTACGACTTTCTTTTTATCAGCACTAATAGCGTACGTTGGTTCAAAATTGTGCTCTAGGTCGATATTCAGACCTTTTTTAGGTAAGTCACGGATATGCCCAAAGCTGCTCTTGACGGTATAATCCTTACCGAGAAACTTCTCGATAGTACGGGCTTTAGCTGGTGACTCCACAATAACTAGATTTTTAACCATGCTGCTTAAGTATATAGCTTCGCGCCAGTTCCTTCTACGATTTTATGAACAAAAAATGAATTGCACCGCTCCGGTCAGCCTGAATGGTAGATACTATTTCCAGGGTGCAAAGCGTAAGCTTACAGGGTTTGCCGCGCTATTGCAAGCGACACTACATATAGTTCTGGTAGATTTTGTAAGCTGCCCAGATGCCGACGATGGAGCCGACACCACTGAGGAGGATGCTCCAAATACCAATGCCGCTATGATCCAGTAGTGAGCCGAGCCAACCACCCAAAATGCCACCGAGCGTTAAGCCAATCCAGATAAAGAGTTTCATAGGTGTAATTTTGCACGTTGCTGGGCAAAAAAGCTAGCTTCTTCTGGCCAGCTGAGGGTTTCCTCTAATGCATCTAATGGCACCCACCTTGCTCCTAAAACATCTGTTTCAACCGGCTTCAAAGTAGTCTCATCCGTTACAAAGAAAAACATATGGATATGCTTCATCACGGAGGGAGTTTCCAAATTATCCTTTGTAAACCCAGGCCGGATAATACTACCCAGCTCATCACGCAACTGGAGATTGGTTAAGCCGGTTTCCTCATAAATTTCGCGCTGCGCCGCTTCTAAAACAGTTTCTCCCTTTTCTACTGAACCTTTGGGAAATGTCTGGCGGTTGGTTTTGCTCGTGATAATCGCCACCTGTTCTTTTTGACTCATGACAATACCGCCGGCTTGTTGTATTTGTTTCATAGTTACACGAGTGCCCACTGGTTAGCGCCTAGGCTCCTGATTTTGCCGCTGATCTCCAACATCGTGAGTGTCTGGTTAAACTCGGCAATCTCGAGCTGGCTGGCTCGCTGCAAGGCTTCGCCATCGTTGGTGCCCTGCAGCAAAAGTTCCAGCACTGCCTGTTCGGCGGTGTTACGGCCCTTTACTACCCTGGTAGGCTCGTGTGATTGTAAACCCAGGACGTGCAGCACGTCTTCTACACTCGTGACAGGTGTGGCGCCGGCACGTATAAGATTGTTCGTGCCCTTAGAAGTTTCGCTGAAGATTTCGCCGGGGACGGCCAGGACGTCCTTTCCCTGCTCCAAGGCAAAGCGGGCGGTATGCAAGGTACCACTGTTTTCGGCGGCCTCAGTAATGAGGAGCGCGTCGCCAAGTCCCGAGATTAAGCGGTTACGAGCAATGAAATTGGCCTTAAAGGCAAAGATTGGGTCAGAATATTCACTGAGCAGTGCTCCGCCATGCTTTACAATCTGTTCGGCCAACGCACGGTGACTGCTGGGATAAATTTGGTGGAGGGGACCTGGTAACACAGCGATGGTAATCCCGTTGGCATCGAGCGCTGCCTGGTGAGCGATTGCATCAACCCCTAGAGCCAGACCGCTAATAATCACTACTCCCTGCTCTGCTAGCTTACCAGCCAGCTCGGTAGTGACACGGCGGCCATACGTGCTGACTTTGCGGCTACCAACAATACTGACGGTTTTTCGTTTGAGAAGTTTAGCTAACTGCTCTGCTGGCATGCTGCTATATAGTGTCTTGGGTGGACTACTAATGAGCGTTAATCTCTGGGGAATAGTATTCTCGGTAAGCTTATTGATTTCCATACAAATAGATATTTAAGTATTGACATCAAGACACATATTTGCTAAAATAGCAACTTGTAAATCCATGTAATGTGGATTTTTGCACCTTATACCCCCATTCTAACAAATCGTTAGATTGTTTTAGAGTCAGCTAGAGTTGTTACCCTCCACTTTACGCTTTACTGCCCCTTCGGGGACAGGGCTCTAAAACAGACTAACCCCTTTAACTAGAAGCAGTAAGCCGTCTTTGGATGGCTGACGCTCCCGGTTCTACAGCGAGCCTAAACGGTTTCGACCTCAGGGTCGGAGACACATGCACTACTATGTTTTAGCACTGATGTTTCGCTTCCGTGGTGGGTTGAAGGGTGGACGGAGATAATCTCCTGGATTATCTCCATAAAAAGGCCTCTGAGCGGTGCCCACCCCCTCTCAGGGGCCTTTTTATTACTCAATTATTAGTCAAATAACGTACAGCCATAAGCATGGTAATTTGAAAAAATAATAAGGATGAGGATGGCAGGAACGAGAGAAACACCAAGTGTAGAGCGCGTTAGAGAGCTCGTGGAAGGCCCAGCCCAGGCTGAGGCCAGTATAGATGCACCTCAAATTACTGAGGTAGCCCCAGTATCCGAGACTGTTATCTGCCTTGATGCAGTTGCGAAGTTGGGTGCTGCAATTCCATTGCGACCCGAACTGGCACTTAAGAAAGCAATGGGGCAGCTCAACGAGTTAGAACTAGCTAGGTCGTATGGCCAGGCAGCGAATTTCGCGCAGGTTCGAGAATTGCGTGATCAAGTTGATGCGCTGCAGAAACAAGTAGCCGCTACACAATAAAATTACGGGTCTCCGCCAGTAATTGGCCGCCGTAAATATATTCGGTTACTATTGCCAGTATCTCTCTTCGTAAATTAGAAAGTTGAGACTGTTCTTTCCCTGAGAATTTAGCGAGTACGAAGTCTGCACTGTCGATTTGTGCGGGCTTTTTGGGTCCCACGCCAATGCGGATGCGACCGGTGTTCTCGCCGACGTGCTCGGTGACCGATTTGATCCCGTTGTGACCGGCGCTGCTGCCGCCTACTCGCGTGCGAATGTCGCCGAACTTAATGTCTAATTCGTCGTGCACCAGTGTCACCTGCTCAGCAGGGATTTTATAAAAATGCATGACTGCCTGCACGGCTTCGCCGCTAAGGTTCATGAACGTTGTCGGCTTGATGGCTATGACCTTTGTCTGGCCCATGTTGCCCATGCTTAGCTGACACTTCAGGTCTTTTTTGGTGGTCCACTCGCCCATATCATCGGTTTTGGACACGAAGTAGTCTAGGCAGTCGAAGCCGATATTGTGCCGGGTGCCGTCATACTCCTTGCCAGGGTTACCCAAGCCAACGAGCAGGACTGTTTTGTGCAGCCCAATAGTGGTCGTAAAGGTGATGGGAGTGGTGGCTTGTGGGCGGTTTTGGAACAGTGCCATAACAGGTTATTTTACGATAACTTGGTCGCGTTCGGGGCCGACACCAATCATGTTGATGGGTACAGCCAGTTCACTTTCGAGCATGGTGATGAAGTCTTGTGCGGCCTGCGGCAGCGCGCTGAATTCACGAACATCCCGTAGTGGTTCGGTCCAGAGTGGAAACTCCTTGTAGACGGGCTTGCAAGCGGCCAGACGGGTGCCAGAGCTAGGAGCGTGGCTGAGCTGATTGCCACTGCCATCATCATAAGCAACACAGACGGTGATCTTGTCTTTGCCGAATTCGGAGAGGACATCGAGCTTAGTCAGGGCAAGTTCAGTCACACCATTAACCCGGATGGCCTGGCGGAGTTCTGGCAGGTCAAAGAAGCCGATACGACGCGGCCGGCCGGTGGTAGAACCATATTCACTGTCAATCTTTCCCTTGGGGCCACGCCATTGAGTAGCGGTAGCTTCATCAAGCATTTCGGTAACGAATGGACCACCGCCTACATGCGACTTTACCGCTTTGGCTACACCGACGACGCGGCCGATACGATTGGCGCCTACGCCGAGGCCATTCAGGACCCCACCAGTGGTTGTGTGCGAAGAAGTGACGTACGGATACATGCCGTGCTCAATATCGATGCCAAAGGCCTGTGCGCCCTCAGCTAGGACGTTCTTACCGGCTGCCAGTGCATCATGTACCGCTTCAACAGTGTCTCGTAGGAATGGTGCCAAGGCCTGAGCCGCTTTCCACCACTTCGCTACATATGCTTCGGCATCAGGGTTAGCAAACTCCACGCCAGGATTAGCCTGCATAACAGCTTGCAACTTCGCAAGAGCCTCATCTTTGACGGCTTCGCCAACGGCAATATCTTCGGCCCGCACACCAATACGCTCGTACTTGTCGGCGGCTGCAAAGGCAATACCCCGCTTGGTGCTCCCTTGCCCACCAGCACCGGCTTCGCGAACTTCGTCGAGGGCAACATGGTGCGGCAATATCAGATGTGCTTGATTGCTAATGAGTAGGTTCTTGGGTGAAATCTTCACACCTGCGGCACTCACCTCTGTAATTTCATCTTGCAAACGCAGTGGATCCAGCAGCATGCCGTTCCCCACCACATTCAAATTATCTTCATACAAAATACCGGATGGCAGCTGATGTAGCTTGAGTTCCACCTGCCCGTTCGTAACAGAGTGGCCAGCGTTCGGGCCGCCGTTAAACCGGGCAATAACCTGATGGTCGCCGGCCAGCATATCCACAAAGCGACCTTTACCTTCATCGCCCCGCTGTAAACCTAATACAACAGTTATTTTACCAAGAGAGTTTCCCATTACTTTTATTGTAACAGAAGAATTAATGCGAAAAAATCAGGTAAAGTACATATCCTACAAAAGCCAAAATAATACATGCCCGAATTACTTTAAATCTTTGTAGTTCAGCGGGTGTCAAAGCCTTTTGAGGATTACTTGCTAAGTGCGCGTTGCTTTTATTGTCGATATGGAGTTGTATTGGCCAGTAAATGAGGGTACAGACGAACATAATTACGAGAGCTACCTGGTAATAGGGAGCGCTTTCGCTTGAACTGAAGCTGAGGAGACCTATTATTATCAGTTCCACTAAGAGTGCCCAAATAAACGCTCTATTTGTTTTATTTTTCATACGTACATAGTAGCACTACGCCAGCTTTCATTGACATGGGCAAGCATGGATAACGTTTATTAGTAAGGATCGGAAGTTTGCTCTGGCTTGTCGCCGGCCAAACGGGCTTTTTTGTCTTTGATGTGGCGCTGTAGGGCGGAATTGTCGGCTTTGGTAGGGCTGACACCGTGTTTGTGGGTGATGTGCTTTTCGATGAACCACAGCTGGATTGGGGTGCCAGCAAAACCAAAGGCTTCGCGCAGGCCGCGCTCGAGGTAGCGGCGGTAGCTCCAGTGCACGAAGTTGCTGTGCGCACCGAAGATTTTGAAGGCTGGGGTGGGATTTTCGGTTTCTTGCACCATGTAGTTGAGCTTGGGGCTGCGACCTTTGAGGCCGGCTGGGGGATGAGCATCGACCATTTGGCGGAGCCAGCGGTTGAGGTCGACGGTTTTAAGGCGCTTCTGTCGCTCGACATCAATCTCTTGAATGAGGTCAAAGATCTTGGTGACATTTTGGCCGGTAACGCTGCTGGTGAAGATCAGTGGTGCCCAAGGGACAAAATCATAATTAGCTTTGATCTGTGGTGCCAGAGCATCACGCGTGAAGGCGTCCTTGCCTTCCACGTCGTCCCACTTGCTTACGACCAAGACGAGTCCTTTACCGGCTTCTTTTACCAGTCCAGCGATCTTCTGGTCCAGCTGCACGTTCAGTTCGTTCGTGTCCATAAGCAATAGACACACGTCGGCTTGCTCAATGGCACTCAAGGCGCGGATCACGCTAAAACGCTCTATACCCACCTCAATCTTGCCGGAGCGACGGATACCGGCGGTGTCCATCAGCTCAATCTCGCGACCCATATAACGCACAACGGCACGGTTGACGTCTCGTGTGGTGCCGGCGCGATCAGCGACAATTGCCTGCTGCTTTTTGGCCAAGGTGTTAAACAGCGATGATTTGCCCACATTCGGGCGACCCAGGATGGCCACGTGCAAGCGATCATCATCCTCGTCAAGCGTGGCCTTCGGTATAACAACCACCAGCTTCGTCAGTAGTTCGTCAATTCCCCGCCCTTGCTTCACGGTGGTGCCGACCATGGGTTTAATGCCTAGACGCTCGAAGCCAGCGAAGTCTGGCCGCTTTACTTTATCGATCTTGTTGATGATGAGGAACACCGGTTTGCGACTCTTGAGCGCTTGCTTGGCGAGCCGTCGATCTTCTTCGGTAATCGGAATATCCGCCTCAACCACTACGCAGATTACATCAGCACTATCGGCGGCCTGCTGAATCTGTTCCTGGATAGTGAATTCAAAGTCATCCTCGGGGTCTTTAATGCCGGCCGTGTCTACCAGCCAAAAGTCCTGGCCCTCCCAGCTTGCCTTAGCGGTAATACTGTCACGTGTAGTACCGGCTTCGCGCGCCACAATGGCCTCACGCCGATCCAAAATCGCGTTGAACAGACTGGACTTGCCCACGTTGGCCCGGCCTACAATGGCGACAATCGGTAACTTCTTACTCATTCATAATCATTATAACAGATGTGAGCGTTTACGGACACCCTAATAAATGTTATTGTATATAAATGAATCTTATTGCCGAACGGGTGGCGCCACGCTTTGTACCCGAACTACAGCCAATTTCACCGCAACGATTGGCTGCTTGGCTGCTCATATCTCCGCCAGATACTAGTAGGCTGACGCTAGAGGGTTATGCCGCTGAGCGCAAATTACTTGAAGCAAAGACGCAAGAGATGGCTGAGCGTTTTGATGAGTTTCTTACTGACTGGGATCCTGATTTGCAGGCCAGAGCGCTGCAAGATCCTCATGCTTTTCGAATTGTCAGTGAGCGGCCGATTCATCTGGCGGATGTGTCGTCCACTGCTCGTTATAGTGGCTTCACGGCGATCTCAGCTGTAGCAACCTTAGGTACTGGTGGAAGTCGTAGGGGGATTATGCTGAATGCAACCGGCGAACGCTCGGCTCTTCAATTGCTGGCTTCAGTACCCGTGCAGCCTCGCGCTCGATTATCGGAGAATCCCAAAAGCCTTACGCATATGCAGGGCCGTGTTGCCGGTACGCATGTCCACAACGAGCTGGTCGGGCTACTTCTCGATGAACTAACTACAGTCACCAAAGGCTTGCCCCGGAGAAAACAGGGACAGTAACGACGTTAGCTGATAGTCTTTGCTAACGTTGCAGCAAAGAGTCGAGGATCATTGTTCGCTACGGTAACCATTGCCTGCAAGCTGGAGCTAACCATGCCGAGGCCTGGAGCCGGACACTTCCCCGCTGGAATGCCTTCTTCCATGGTACTGATATTGATGTCCCAGGCATAAGCTGCACTGTCGGCAGTGTATTCGGGATTGGGAATGGCAAATCCGTGAGGCGTGCTGCGGTACTCTCGCATTTTTTCTTCATCGGTTCGGGAATCGTACGGCGACGCTGGGGCAAGCCCAGTATGGTGCTGGATCGCATTTGCCAAATGTCGTGTGGTGCCTGCGGGAAGCTGTACGGCAGCACAACTATCCTTACCACGAGCCCGCTTGTATAGCTCGGGTTGGCTTAAACCCTCATGTGCTGCGAGGATCGCTGCCATATATGTAAAGGAACTGACCACAGTTAGTCCGGATTCAATCGCCACGCGTCGTGTGGCAATTTCGGGTGGAAGAAATGGGAGTATGAGGCGCCGTAAATGTTGTCCTGCAGCAATATACGCCCCACGCGTGCCCGGTTCACCCTGTAGGTCTATGCTCGGATCCCAAGATCTTGCTTCTGCCTGGATGAGCCGATTAAATTGCCGGGCGGACTGAGCAGAAAATGTGACAGACATAGCGCGAGTGGTTAGCGGCTGAAGACGGCGTCGACGTCCATGTAGGTGCCGCTTAATTTGGTTACTTTGAGGGTGTGCGTGCCGGGGCTGAGACCACTTTGGCTAAAGGATATCTGTTGGAAGAGTGTGGTGGCGCTGGTTTCGCTGATAGTTATGGGTGTGCCGCCGTCGATCGAGATGCTTACATTGCCGCGATTGGCTGCCTTCTCGCTCATGAGGGCAACACTCGTGCCGCTAAAGGTAAAGGTAGCTGACTCGCCGTTTAACTTTGTGTAATGTATACCCGTGCCGAAGTCGCCATAAGTAGTATTCTGACGGCTGGTCCAGCTAGTGGGATTGGTATATGAAACGGCAGTACTATTGTCGTCGTAGATATTGTCTTGGGTAACGTGTATAGCGTCGAGGTCGAGGTAGGTGCCCCCAGTTTTGGTGACTTTTATGGTATGTTTGCCCAGCGCCAAACCGCTCTTGGTATAGATGGTCTGCTGGAAATTAGTGCTTGTATCGTTTGCGGTCGCCTGTACCGCCGCACCGCCGTCGATACTGATGTTCATAGTACCTCGGCTAGTAGCCTTTTCGCCGATAAGTTGAATGCTGCTGCCGTAGAAGGTGTACGTGTAGGAATCACCATTTGTCTTGGTATAGCTCAGGCTGCGGCCGAAGTCGGGATCGGCATCTTTTCGGCTTGTTGAGCTGGTCCAGGTACCCGTATAGCCGATGCGGCTGTCGGTATCGTCTACAACGGTAGCGTCACTCACCGTTCGGCTGTTGCCAAAGGGGTCCGTAACCACAACTGAATACTGAGCTGAGCTGCCGGGGGGAATTCCGGTGTCAGTAAATGTCCAGGAATTCGCCTTCCAGAAGCGAGAATCCAGGGTGCGCGTGGCGAGAACGGTAGTGCTGCCCTTACGGTAGAGCTTGTATGTCAGTGCACCGTTGTCTTTGTCGCTGGTGTTATAAATCCTGACCACCGAAGCGCCCGTACTATCAGCCGGGCTGGCGGTGATGCCATAGCCACTACCAGCGTACGCATCAGGACCAACTTTGTTAGGAGCATTACTGGCAGTTGTGAAGCGCACTAAGCCTTGCTGAGCTACATTATTTACTGACGGGAATTCACCACCGAGCGCAATGTATTGACTGTTCCCTACTACGGACCAGGCCGCTTGATTAGAGCCGCTGACATTCGCGATGGTAAAGTCCGGGAACCAGTTGAGCAAGGTGCCCCGTGGCTGGCCTTCGTAACTAGGGTAGTTGCCGCCCATACCGGGCCCATCGGTGCCCGTAGGATAGGTGGTCTGTGCCAAGGCGTGCTGCCAATGCAGCGGTAGTTGCGGATAGCCGCCTATCGGCGAACAGTTATGAGCATGACTGACGCTGTAAAGCACTTGTCCTACCGGGAATGCATCATACGTGTCGCCCGCGCAGTCGTTAATGAAAATTATCTTACCCGTGGTTGGGTTAATGGCGGCTGTGCCTTCAAAGCTGCCAGGATGAGGCGCAACCTGCAAAAAGGTAAAGGCGGTGAGGTACACCTGCGTACCATCGGTGCTCAGACTGGTGATGCCGAGGCCATAGCCGGATGCCCCACTTGGCGGTTGCATGCGGATGGGGAATGTACTACTTTGGCTAGCCCAAGGGGTAACGGGCACTCCGGTGCTGAGCTTTACAGCTCCGTTTGAGTAATAGGTTTTGCCATTGATGGCATTGAAGGAGCCGCCGATGATCAAATTACCAGCACTCGGTACCGCCACCAAGGCGTTTACATGGGTACCGGTAAGACCGGTGACATTTGCTTTCCAGGCAGTGTTGATAGCTCCTGTAGAGCTGTAGGCCGCGACTTTGGTGCGAGGCTGGCCGCCAGCCTGGCTAAATGACCCCCCAATGAACACCTGCGTATTAGTAGCGGCAATAGTATTAACGGTGTTATTCACGCCGCTAAATCCCGATAGTACCTTATTGGTGGCTAGGTCGAACGCCGCAAAGTTGCTGTGAGCCTGGCCGTCTACGGTGGTAAAGGTGCCGCCGACGTACAGATGCTTGCCATCAGGCGAGACGGCTATTGCCCTGCCCTCGGGACTGGTGCCGCCACTCAGCGAGTGCACGAATGAGGTATTAAGCTGGCCGGTTGTAATGTCATATGCTAAGAGGTTGGTACGAGTAACACTGCCAGCACCACCTAGTGCTACTCCAGCTGGCCGAGCTTGCGTAAAGCGACCCGTGGCGTACACAGTGTTGCCGTATATGGCCTGCTTCCAAACAATACCGTTGATTTGGACGGTGGGGAGTGCGTCAGCCGAAACGGTAGCTGGTGTGCCACTCGGGGGCATAGTGTCGGCGACGGCGCGAGCCGAAAGACCGGCCGAACTAAGCATGACGGTCGTCACAAGGCTAAGGAACAACAATTGTAGTGAGCGAACAGCACGTAGGCTCATTAAAAACTCCTGACTTTTATATAATTATATCAGAATAATGCATTTCTGTAAATTAATCAGTACAATTATTTACTGTACAGTGGCCGAATGTCGCCACTTGCCAGGGTGTTGAGCTCGTATGAGCCAAAAATAGTGCGGTGCAAGGCTGTAACATTATAGCCGAGGGCAGCGAAGGTGCGGCGGATTTGGCGGTTGCGGCCTTCGTACATCGTCACCAGCCAGCTCGTATCATCCCCTTCTTGCAAGCGTTCTAATTGGAGTTTACTAGGACCATCCTCGAGTTGAATGCCATGGTCGCTGATCATCTGACGATGCAGTGGCTCCAGCGGTTTATCAAGCGTGATCTCGTATACTTTGTGTTTTTGGTGGCTGGGATGAGTTAGTTCTTGGGCTAAGTCTCCATCGTTGGTTAGCAGTAGTAAGCCAGAAGAGTCTTTATCAAGTCGCCCTACTGGGTTTAGGAGGCGATACTCCGGCGGAAGTAACTCATAAATTGTCTTACTGCCCTGCCCCTCACGGCTCACCACGTAGCCTCGCGGCTTATGGAGGATAATCGTGGATTTCGCCGCTAACTGGAGGCGTTTGCCATCAAGCAGTACTGTATCAGTAGAAATGATGTCTTGTCCTGGTTGTGGTGGCTGACCATTGACAGTTACACGACCGGCCTGGATGGCGGAATCGGCTTTGCGGCGGCTGAGGCCGCTGCTTTGAGCCAAAAATTTATTAATGCGCATAGTTACTATAGTAGCGAGAAATTAGAAAATAAAAACCTTGCTGCTTGGTATGTATTGAGAATAGGCCCTAAAGCGCAACCGAGTTGGGGTCGTTCGGGTCAGTTGGGCTCGCCGGAGGCGTGGCTGGTGCTGTTGAAGCCGGGTCACTCGTGGGAGCGGCGGGCTCTGGCGCAACTGGTTCAGGTGTGACAAGCGAAGGATTTGGCGGAGCGGCGGATTTGGCAACCTCTTCGGCCAATAACTGATGAATATCTTTCTTAGGGGCCAAATCGTCCAGCGGCTTAATGATCTTTTTGTGACCCATCGTCATGCTATCGCTGTCGGTATCATCAGCTGCTGGACTTGGCGTGGCAGGCTCACTGGGAGGGGTATCGGGTGCTGACGGTGCGGTTGGCTGACCGGTGGGCGGCACCTCGACGGCTGTGACATCTGAGGGCTTTTGCTGCGTGCCGTCGCTACCAGTTGTGAGTGAATCGACAGCATCAGCCATGGTAGCGTCGTTCGCTTCGGTAGCTGCTGTGGTATCGGCAACTGGAACGGTTGCAACGGGTTCGGTGGCGGGGGTTTCTACTGCAGTGGGGGCAGCTTGCTCGTTAGCAGGAGGCGTTTGTGTCTCGGTGGAAGCAACGGGAGCCGGTTCGTTCACAAACGCATCGAGTTTAGCAGCCATAGCCGCTTGCTCATCGGCAGTCGTGAGCGGATCGTTAGCGGGGTCGCTGTCTGCTAGCGGGTCTAAAGGGTGCATGGAAGCTGTTGTGGCGGCTGGTGTAGGGGTAGCTGCATCTGTGGTAGTTGCAGGTTCACTGGGTGTTACGGCGGGAGCAGGATCAGCTGCCGGTACCGCAGCTGATCCTGCTCCCG
>Ga0207702_10000063_pt1 | contig 123034 bp, 119 predicted proteins | sample KBSCornC62_FD_184302 | JGI IMG/M metagenome (GOLD analysis project Ga0207702, IMG submission 184302) | Corn rhizosphere microbial communities from Kellogg Biological Station, Michigan, USA - KBS Corn C6-2 (SPAdes) (version 2) | ecosystem: Host-associated > Plants > Roots > Rhizosphere > Soil ...
CATCCCGAAGGGCCAAACCGGACCGGCTGAAGCGATGTTCGAGGCCGTCAACGCGGGGTGGATGGACCTCGGCGTCGCCGGCACGGAACACGTCGCCGGCACAACGCTTCCCCGCGATGTCTTCGCAGCGGTCCAGAAGGCGGCCAGGGCGTAGGCCGCGGATCAGCGATCAGACGCGACTTTCGGACCTGCTCCGGAAGCTCGCATCTCCTTCGGAATGGATGCGTCGCGGCCGGCCGTCTCCTGACGCGACCACACAGGTCCCGCGACGCCCTGACAGAAAAGGTTGACATATGTCGAAGATTTCCCGGCGCCAAATCTCGGCCTTGGCACTCGCAGCATTCTTCGTCGTGGGATCGCTCAGCAACATCTTCGCCCCTGGGTCTATCTACGAGGAATATCTGCGTTGGGGATACCCGCACTGGTTCCATTTCGTGACGGGATCGCTGGAGCTCGCGACTGCCGTTCTGCTGGCGCGGTCGCGGACGCGGCTGTGGGGCTCGGCGCTCGGCTGCGCCGTGATGTTGGCGGCGCTCGCGACCGTCACCCTCCACGGCGAATACGGGCATGGCGTGCCGCCGCTCATTGCGGCGACACTATCAATAATCGTTGGCTGGATCGCCTGGCGGAAGCCGCTTCCCAACGCCGCATGACCGTCGCCACTGGAGCCCGAGGCAATGTCTTTGTTCGGCTGACCTCGGACCTGCCAGTTCGATATTGCGAACTTCCGAATAGACCTGATTCAAGCTCCGCACGCGCTTGCAGTCGATGCCGAGGTTGGCGCTGACCTACCGTGGAACAACCCCGGGAACCGCGTAGTTGCGGAATTTGGCGTACTTTTCACCCACTTTCCTGAGCTCCTTGTACTCAGGGGAGTCCAGCCATGTCTGGATTTGCTGGAGGTCGTCGAACACGAATATGGCGACCCGGGATTTGGGTGGTTCGCCCACAAAGGTGGTCGCATCTCCCGCCGCCAGATAGCGGCCCCCGCTGGCTTTGATCATATCACGAGCGCGCGGGGCATATTCCCTGAGATAGCCCTGCACGTCACTGATCTCATTCTCGACGACGAAATAGACCGGCGGCCGGGCTTGCGCGTTGACCCGCTGAAACGTGAACGCGCCAGGTGCGAAGCTCGCCAGCATCAATACGGTAGCCGCTGCCACAACATGTTTCATTTCGACCTCCAGCGTTCCCAAGCTTGTTGCAACCGATACCGCGGACCTGCATGCTCCGGTAATTCGATTGCAGAATGCCCTCATGCCGGTTTGGGCGATGGATACGGTTCGAAAGTTGAGCGAGCGCACCTTGCGGCGACTGAAGCTGCGAGACTTGCGTGTGCTGTTGGCGGTCGCCGCGACCGGCAGCATGGGCAAGACGGCGGCCCAACTCGCGATGTCGCAACCTGCCGTTTCCAAGGCGATCGGGGAAATCGAGCACGTCGTCGGCACACAACTTCTCGATCGCACCGCCCAGGGCGTCGAGCCGACACCTCATGGCCGCGCGTTGCTGCGCTGGGCCGTCGTGGTGTTCGATGATTTGCGGCAGGCCGCGGAGGAACTGGAATCCCTCTCCGACCCTGGCGCGGGCGAAATCCGTATCGGCACGACGGACTCGATGATCGCTGGATTTGTTCCTGCCATCATTGACGGGTTTTCGCGACTTTATCCGAAAGTTGTGTTCGAGGTGCTGCCGGCGGCCACATTCGCGGATCAGTATGCCGCGCTGCGCGAGCGCAGGATAGATTTCATCCTCGGGCGTTTGGCGACACAAGCCATTGGTGGCGCTGACCTCAAGTCCGAAGTGCTGTTCCTTGACCCGATGTTTCCCGCTGCCGGCGTGGGAAGTAAGTGGTTTCGACGGCGGCAGATCGCTCTGGCCGAGTTGAGGGAAGCGCGCTGGTGCATTCCACCCGACGGCAGCGTTGTACGCCCTCTCATCGACGAAGCCTTTCGGGGAAAGGGTCTCGATCCGCCTAGGCACGTGGTGGGCTCGAATTCCGTTCAACTGTCGACGGCGCTTCTCGCTACCGGTCGATTTGTCGGCGTCCTGTCCGGATCGACGCTGCGTATCAGTGGGAAGCGTTTGGGTCTTAAGCGTTTGCCGGTCGATCTACCCATACGCCCTCTGACGACCGGGATCGTGACATTGAAAACGCGCGCCCTCAGCTCAACGGTCCAGCTGTTCATTGAACATACGCGGGAAGCTGCCCGTCCCTACTCGAAAGCGACACCTTAGGGCAGTTTTGACGACGATCAGCTACGTTACGGAAGCCCGCATACAGGCTCGCCGCCGCCAAAGCATAAAGCAACCATTGCACGTTATCGTTCACTGAATCAGGCAGCGCGAACGAGCCGATGCCGAAGCACAGCGTCGCCATCAGCGAAAGCGGGCGCCATGGGATTTCGAAGTTTCGTTTGCGTGCAAGCTTCCATTCCCGCAATTCGTCATCGATCGAAGGGAGTTCGCTTTTTTCCAACAGGAATGCAGGCCGTTCGATAGGAGGCGCGCTGGACTGGACCGCTGCGGTTTGCGCGACGGCTTCGGTCGTCCCGATCGAACGACCGGACGAAGGCGGTGGATTTCCGCGACGGCCAAATGATCTGGGGTTCGCCATCGACCCTTCCTCAGCGGCCATTGGTGCCGCCATCGGGTTAATGGTCGTTTAACAAGGTTGGCACGATGCCGATTGGCGCGAGCCGTTGGTGTAGGCGGCCGCCGAAACGTCCGATCTGGCGCGGGGCGCCGTGTTGCCGCTTCGCGCCACCTTCTCCCACAAGGGGAGAAGGGAAGATCAAAACCTCGGCGGGCGCTTTTCGGCGAACGCCTTGATGCCTTCCTTGATCTCGACGCCGCGTATGCTGTCGCGGGCGCGGCGGTCGGCGGCCGCTTCATCCAACTTGCCGCGGGCGAACTCGTTGATCGTACGCTTCATGCCACGCATCGCGACCGGCGCGTTGCCGGCAAGGATCGCCGCGAGCTTGCCGACTTCCTCGTCGAGTTCCTCGAGCGACATCAAGACCGCCGTGAGATAACCCATTCGCTGCATTTCCCTGGCGTTGATCTTCTGCGCAGTGAGGAACAGTTTCTTGGCGTTGTTGACGCCGAGCCGCGTCACGTAGCGGCCGATGCCGCTCTTGTAATAATGCAGGCCGAGCCGCGCCGCCGGCATGAACATCTCGCAACTATCGAGGCCGATGCGGAAATCGCAAGCCAGCGCCAGGTCGGTCGAGCCGCCATAGACGCCGCCGTTGAGCCGGCAGATGGTGGGAACGCCGAGATCCTCGAGCCGGTCGGCGACCACCTCGAACGCCGAGCCCGCGCTGTTCTGTTCGACCTTGCTCGTGGCGCGCTCGGCCACCGAGTTGAGATCGTAGCCGGCGCTGAAGGCGCGGCCGGTGCCGGTCAGCACCAGTACCCGGATCGCCGGATCGGCCTCGATGCGGTCGAACTGACGCATCAGCGTATCGAGATCGTCGGGCTGCAAACGATTGAGATGTTTTGGGCGGTTGAGGCGGATGGTGGCGCGCGCGCCGTCGAGTTCGAGGACCGGCGGTGAGGCGGTCTCGGCGGCGTCGGACATTGTCGTCTCCATTATTTGTTTTCCAGTTCGCGCCGCTTGGCCTCGGCGTCGATGGTTTCGGACAGGTCAGGATGCCGCGCCATCAGCACGCGGAAATCGACGAGGTCGAGCGCCAGCAGCTTCGAGACCCGCGTGGTCGTGATGTTGGCGGACCGCAGATGATTGCCGAGCAGCGCCATCTCGCCGAAGAACGCGCCGTCGCCGAGTGTGACCTTCTTGCCGGGCAGGTCGACCTCGACTTCGCCGGTGGCGATGAAATACATGCAGTCGCCGGTGGTGCCCTTGCGGATGATCGTGGTGCGCGCCGGCAGGTCCATGGTGCGCAGCATGCCCGTGACGTCGGCGATCGCCGCCGGGCCGAGCGCCGCGAAGAACGGCACCTTGCTGACGGATTCCCACGTCTTGAGGAAATTGTCGCGGCGGGTTTCGGCGGCAAAACCGGTCGCCAGAATACCGGTCCAGAGCCCGAACACGCCGAGCCCGCAGATCATCACGAACGCCGCCACCATCCGGCCGAGCGGCGTGATCGGCACCACGTCGCCATAGCCCGTCGTGGTCAGGGTCGCGACCGCCCACCACAAAGCCGAGGGGATGTTGCCGAAGGTCGCGGGCTGAACGTCACGTTCGAGGAAATAGACGGTGACGGACGCCAGGAACAGCACCATCAGGAAGATCACCAGCACGCTGAACAGCGGCCCGGATTCCTGCACCAGCACGCGGCGCAATTGCCGCAGGCCGGGAATGCCGGGGATCACCTTCAGCAGCCAGAGCACGCCGAGCAGCCACGCGGTCTTCGGGCTGGTGCCGAGCGCCAACGCCGCCGGTATCGCGATCGCGCCGGCGGCATCCACCACGCCGCGGATCGAGAGCAGATAGGCCACTACCCGATGTGCGAGAACGGCCTGGCGCAGCCGCACCACCCATTCGAAGATAAAGAAAACCAGGCAGGTAAACAGCAGCGCATCGACCCAACCATGCAGCGCGTTATAGGCCGGCTCGATGCTGAGCAGGATCATCAGAACGACGCCGCTCACGACTGCGACGTAGGCAGCCTTGGTCATGTTGCGGCCGGCCGTTGCGGTCGCAAATTGCGCCAGGGCAGGGAATGCGAGCTTTGACATCGAAAGACAGGTCTGTCGGTGAACGAAAATGGGCTTGCGGCTATGTCGGGCGCGGCCGGTCCTTGCAAAGTGCCCAAGCGGGGGGAGGCCGTCAACGACCGCCGGGAAACAGAGTTATCGGCGGAGCCGAAACAGGGTTATCGGCCGGGGCGGGAAGGCCCGTAAATTAAGGCTTTAGACTAAAGGTTCGGGAATAGGCGCGGCGATGGAACGATCGGGGAAGGGGTGCAAGGAAAGGACGTTAACGCGTCATTTTGGCCGGCATGGCCGGGAATTCACGACAAAACGTCGCCTTTCCCCGTATATCAAAAGTCGGCACGAACATTATGATATTGGCGCGCCGGGCCTGGGCCCGGTGGAATTGCCTCAAAATGGGTTGGCTCCGATGGATACCTCCACTCTCGCAGAGCATGCCGGCACGGCGGGCGCGCTGTTCGCCTCGGTCTTCGTGGTCGCGACCACCACGATGCGGACGATGATCCCGCTGCGGATATTCGGCATCCTCACCAACATCGTGCTGATCATTTCGTCGATCGCGACGCGCAACTATCCGACCGGCCTGCTGCATTGCGTGCTGCTGGTGATGAATTCCTACCGGCTGCACCAGATGCTGCAGCTGGTGCGCGACGTTAAGCGGTCGGTCAACAGCGATCTGTCGATGGACTGGCTGAAGCCGTTCATGACCGAGCGCAACTGCATGGCCGGTGAGATCCTGTTCTACAAGGACGAGAAGGCCGAGGAATTGTTCTACATCGTCAGCGGGCGCTATCGGCTGGTGGAATCCGGCATCGAGCTGCCGGTCGGCGCCATCGTCGGCGAACTCGGCATGCTGTCGCCGTCGAACTTGCGGACGCAGTCGCTGGAGTGCATCGAGCCTGGCACCATCCTGAGCGTCAGCTACAGCAAGGTCGAGGAGCTCTATGTGCAGAACCCTGAGTTCGGCTTCTACTTCCTGCGGCTGTCCAGCGCCCGGCTGTTCCAGAATCTCGCCAAGGCGGAAGAGCGGCTGGCGCAGTTGACCGCGCCGGCCGCCATCGCGCCGAAGCCGGCCTGACGCCAAGAGGATATCCGTTGGCCAGCGTTCTCTCGTCGCTTCGTTATCTGCTCGCCGATGTCATCGGCGACGACGATGCGGCCGTGCCGTCGCCGCCGGAAAATCTCCCGGCCGACGCCGTGCCCGTGGTCACCGAGGCCATCGCGCGGCTGATCGACTATCAGGGTCCGAGCTACGCGCAGCTCTATGTCGACCGGCTCAAGCGTTTTGTCGGCCGGCCCGGCGTCGATGCTGCTGACCTCGACGACATCGCGCGGCTGATGGCCGCGCGCATGAGCTACGAGGATCCGATCCGGATCGCGCAATTAAAACTCGCCGAACATGCAGCGGCTGCGGTCCCGACGCCCGCTTCCACCGATGGCGATCGCAAGAGGTTCCGGATCGATGAGTTGATCGGCGCGTTGCCTGCGGTGGCGGCCGAACCCGTGCTCGACGTGTTGGAATGGGTAGGCTGGACCCACGCGCCGGTCTCGATCCGCTACAGCGCCGCGAACCGCTTCGGCGTTCGCCGCCTGAAGATCGAGGCGGGGCTGAAGCGCTGGCGGCTGTTTTCGATACGCTATGCCAAGGAGCGGGTGTGGGTCGAACGCTGGCTGCACATGATCGATCGCGCGTTAACCAAACAACCGCAGGCCACTCGCGCGATTATCCGGACCGCGGACATGATCCAGGGCTATGGCAGCGTCTATCGTCACGGGCTGGCCGATTGGCACGCGATCGTCGACGGGCTGGTAAAGCCGACCTTCGACGGCGTGCTGCCGCTGGCCGATCTCACTGGGGCCATCGCGGAGGCGCGCGCCGCCATCCTGCCCGATCCGCGCCAGGTCGCGCTGAAGCGCAAGATCGCCGAGATCAGGGCGCGGGCGTTGCCCGAGGCCACGCCCCCGGTGCCGGCCTGACGGGATCATAAATATCTCAAAACGAACGATAATTCCGACCGTGCGAAATAATGTCGTGCGCGACGCGCAGGCCGGCGTGGCGCTGTCAATGCTATTCGGCTATCGCCGTTCGGCCACAGTCGGGGATTTTCCGGTTCCCGAGAGGTGCATTCCGTTCCCGGAGATGTCATAAATGACGCGCCGGTTGAGTGATCCGGATCGGAGAGGATATTTCGCTGACGTTTTAGATGTCTTGTATTTCGGTGTGCAGTTTCGAATCTTTCCCGGCAAAGGGCGTCAGCTTTGTTGTTTCCCTCTCTGTCATCCTCGGTTCCGGTAGGCGCGCTGGTCGAATGGATGCTCATTCTGACCTTCAAGCACGTCATCGCCGACTTCGTCCTGCAGACGTCATGGATGGCGCTCGGCAAGGATCAGAAGACCGGATGGGCGTTGCCGCTGCTGGCGCATTGCCTCGTGCATCTTGCGGTTGCGTTGGTGCTGATCCTGATCATCGCGCCAAAATTCTGGTTTCTGGCGCTGGTCGATTTCGTCATTCACATCACGGTCGATCGCGCCAAGGGGCTTTGCTCCTCGACCTTCGATGTCAATCTGGAGCACCCCTGGTTCTGGACGCTGATCGGCGTCGACCAGGCGCTGCACCATCTGACCGGCTTCGGGCTCTCGATCTTCATCGTCGCCAACGGCGGCTAGCGCCGATTCCGATTCGCGATACCGATTCAATCCCCCCGTACGACTACCGGCCCCGTTGGTTAACCTTTCGTTAGAGAATTGCATTGCATCCTCGCGACAGGGGGAAAACGCAATGTTTTCGAGCCGCGAAGCCTTTGAGAACGATTTCTGCCCGGTCCGGGACGAATTGCTGGGCGAGATGTATCGCGCCAATGAAAATGGCCTGCCGAAACTGGTGGAGAGCGTCGCTTCCGAAGTCCGGGCCATGCTGGCGCTGTTCTGCTACCGCCGCAGCCATCTTTATTCGCTGGCGCTCTCGATCGCGGCAAGCTGCACCGAGCGCGAGCTGATCCAGCTGGGCGGCCGCGTCGGTTCCACCCTTTATGCCCTGTCCCGGGAACCGACCGCGCGATCCGCGCCGTCATCCGCCTACGGCCACCGCAAGCCGATCACGCTGTCGACCAAGCCGCTCTCGACCTTCTCGCCGATCGAGGATGAAGCGGACGAGGATCTCGCCGAAGCCGTGACGGCCTGAGAGTTCGCTTCGCCTTGCGGCTTTCGCAGGGACCGCGAGACAAATCATCCCAATACCGGTAACCCGTGCCGTTTGCGCGCCATGCCGCATTCGACGTCGCCGGGCATGCAGGTGCGGCAGACTTCGGGCCGTACCGCATAGACGCCGCATGACGTCGCCACGCCGACCTTCCCGGTCAGCGCCGAACAGCGGTCGCCGTCGCAACGCATGCCGGACAGCCGTTCATTGACGAATTGTGCCGGAATCAGATCGAGCGCCGCATCGTCCTCGATGGTGAAGCGCGGCCAGTTCGACGAATAGGCGCAGCAGGCCCCGCAGGCCTGGCAAGGGCTTGGTCCGTCGGCGGCGGGGGCGCTGTTTTCCATGCTGTTGCCTTAGCACGGCGCGGGCGATTCACGTATCCGCCGGGTGTTCCCAGACCAGGCTGCGGCGCCATTTCGCCCGCAACGCGGCGCGCCGCTCCGGATAGGGATCGTCGAGGTAATCGGCGGCGATCACCCGGTCGGTGCGGAAGCTGCGGAAATCCTTCCGCAACTCGCACCATGCGGCGAGGATCCGCACCGCCTCGTGATAACCGATCGCGATCGGCCAGATCGTGCGCTCGCTATCGCGGCCGTGTTCGTCGCGGTAGCGCAGCGTGATCTTCTTGCCTTCATGGATCTGCGCCCGGGTCCGCGCCATGTCGATCCGGTCGGGTTCGCGCTGCCAGCTTGGCCGGGCGCGGCTGGCCGGCTCCAGCACGAACGGCCGCAGGCGCTCGGGAACGGTGTCGGCGATTTTCGCAATCAGGTCCAGCGCGGCGCGCGACAGCGTGGGATCGGCGTGGGTCGACACCCATTGCGCGCCGAGCACGGCGGCCTCGATCTCGTCGGGCGTCAGCATCAAGGGCGGCAGATCGAATCCCTTTTCCAGGATGTAGCCCATGCCGGCCTCGCCGCGGATCGGCACCCGCTGTCCGATCAGGGTGGCGATGTCGCGATAGATCGTGCGTTTCGAGGTTTCCAGCTCGGCGGCGATGGCGTCCGCGGTCAGCGGTTGGCCGGTGCGGCGAAGCACCTGGATGATCTGAAACAGCCGGTCGGCGCGTCTCATGCGTGATCTCGTTTTTCAAGGTGCCAAATCTTCAGATGTCCCGCGGGATGCTGACAGCATGTTGGCAGCAGGTGGCGGCTATACCGGGGACAACGTTTCGACCGAAGGGAATTTACCCATGACCGTTCTTCACATCCCCGCTGGCCGGCAAGGTTTTGGCCCGCTCTGCCGTGCCCATACCTTTGTACTGGCGTGGCTGACCTCATTCAACTGCGACGCCGGCGACCTGCGCTGGATCATCCTGACGCTGGCCTTGCATGCCCTCGATGCCGCCTCGGCCTTTGCCCGGCGCCAACTGGCCCGGTGGGCGCGGAGCGTGCTGCGCCGCGCCTGGCAGGGCGCCCGCTTTGCCGGCGAACAGCGCCATGCTGACAGCATGGTGGCAGCAGGGGGGCGCTAGGCTTGGACATTATTGAGCGACCGGGAGACACCAATGATTACGCTTTACGGCTTTGGCGCCGGCTTCGGCCTGCCCGAGATCAGCCCCTTTGTGACCAAGACCGAGATGCAGTTGAAGATGGCGGGGCTCGCATACCGCAAGGAGCGGGCGATGCCGCCGGCCTCCCCCAAGGGACAACTGCCCTATATCGACGATAGCGGCGAATGCATTGCCGATTCCACCTTCATCCGCGCCCATATCGAGCGCAAATATGGCTTCGATTTCGACTCGGGCCTCGATCTGCGCCAGCGCGCCCAGGCGTGGGCGTTCGAGAGGATGATCGAGCACCACGTCTATTGGGCGTTGGTCGGCGCGCGCTGGGTCGATCCGGACAATTTCGCCAAGGGGCCGACGCATTTCTTTGACGGCGCGCCCGAACATCTGCGCGACAAGCTGCGCGAGGATGCCCAATTCCGCGTCGCGGAGAACTATCTCCTGAGCGGCCTCGGCCGTCACGCGCCGGATGATGATGTCGACCTCGCGATCCGCTCGCTGTTTGCGCTGTCAGTGCAGCTTGGCGACCGGCCCTATTTGATGGGCGACAAGCCTTGCGGTGTCGACGCCACCGCGTTCGGTGCGCTGGCCGGGATCCTGACGCCGTTCTTCGACTCGAGATTACGCGACGAGACCGAGCGGTTCGACAATCTCGCCGAATATGTCGACCGGATGATGCTGCATTATTATCCCGATTTTGCCTGGACCGCGCAGCGAGAGGCCGCCTGAATGCAAAGCGCCGGCTCGAATTTGAGCCGGCGCTTCCGATGTCGAGTCAGTGCTTACTGCGCTTCGGCCGGCTCGCCCTTCAAGGCGGCGAGTTCAGCTTCCAGTTCCGCAATCCGGCCGTCTCGCACCGCGAGCGCCTGCGCCACGTCGGCGGCGTCGAATTTCTGCGGGATGTGCTGCGGGCAGTTGGTGTCCCAGGCTTCGATCTTGAACAGAATCACCTGCTCCGGCCGCGCCTTGTAGCCCTGCGGCATCAGCGAGCGGGTCAACGCTGGATCGTCTTCCACGACACGCGCCTCGCCCCAGATCTTCACCCGGCGGCGGAAGGTATAGTTCATGATGAAAATGTGGGCCTTGGGATTTTCCGACAGGTTGCCCTGCGTAATGAACTGCCGGTTGCCGCTGTAATCGGCGAACGCGAGCGTGTTCTTGTCCAGCACCTTGACAAAGCCCTTCGGGCCGCCGCGATGCTGGATGTAAGGCTGCCCCTCGGCGTTGACGGTCGCGACATAAAAACTGTCGGTATGCGCCAGGAACTCTTTGAGGTTATCGTCCACCTCGGTGCGCCAGCCGCCGTTTTCCTCGACCAGGGCGTAGCCGTGACGCGACCCCTTGCGGGCCTGGATCGCCTTTACCGTCGGGGTGAAGGCGACATCGCTGGAATAAGTGTGAGCATCTGACATTGGAGCATGTTCCGATGTGTCGGGGCCTGAACTCCCCCCGTTTCGCACACTAAAGTGGCTGCGTTTCGGAATTAAACAATTGGCCGGATTGACACTTCATTGTTGCAAGATATGAAATAATGCCATGGACCGGCTCGACGCCATGCATGCTTTTGTCGCGGTCGCGGATTTGCAGGGCTTTGCTCCGGCGGCGCGCAAGCTCGGCCTGTCGCCTTCGGGGGTGACGCGGCTGATCGCGGCGCTGGAAGAGCGCCTCGGCGCGCGGCTGCTGCAGCGGACCACGCGGAAGGTCGCGCTGACCGATGTCGGCGCCCGCTATCTGGAGCGGGCGAGGCGCATTCTCGCCGACGTCGAGGAGGCCGAAAGCTCGGCCGAGGGCGAGCGCACCCGGCCGAGCGGGCGGCTGGTGGTGTCGGCGCCGATCGGATTCGGCCGCCTTCATGTCAGTCCGGTGATGTCCCGGTATCTGGCGCGCCACGCCGAGGTGTCGGCCGAATTGCGGCTGTCGGATCGCATGATCAATCTGGTGGAAGACGGCGTCGACCTCGCGGTGCGGATCGGGCATCTGCCGGATTCGACGCTGGTGGCGCGCCACGTCGGCGAGATGCGGCGGATGGTGGTCGCCTCCAACGCCTATCTGAAGCGGCGCGGCGAACCGAAGACGCCGCAGGCGATTATCTCGCATGACACCATCCAGTTCGGCGCGGCGCCGGACTGGCGCTTTGTCGAGGATGGCCGCGAAATCCGCGTCGCATCGACGCCGCGCTTTTCCACCAATAGTTTCGATGCGGCGATCCAGTATGCGGAGCAGGGCGGAGGGTTGACCCGCGTGATGGCCTACCAGGCCGCGGAAGCGCTCAAGCGCGGCCGGCTCAAAATCGTGCTGGCGAAATTCGAGCAGCCCGCCTTGCCGATCCACATCGTCTATCCGACCTCGCGGCTGTTGTCCGCCAAGGTCCGCGCCTTCATCGATCTCGTGACCGAAATCGATGCCTGGCATTTCGGGTAGCTATGATGCCTTCGGCACCACGCGAAACGTCGCGTTGGCGCGCGCGATCACGGAATCGTCGGCGGTAGCGAGGCATTGCACGAAGCAGATTGTGCTGCCGGTCTTGACGACGTCGCTCTCGATTGTGAGCCATTCTCCGATTTTGGCCGAGCCGATGAAATCCATCGCAAGGCCAATGGTCACGAGCGACGATGCGTTGCCCATCCGATGCGCGCAGCTATAGCCCATCGCGGCGTCGGCCAAAGCCGCGATCAGTCCACCATGGATCAGGCCGCGGCTGTTGGTGTGCGGTTCTGCCAACCGCAAGCCGAGGATCACGGCTTTGTCGGTCGTATTCGCGTAAATCGGCTGCCAGGGTTCCGTGAGCGGGCTGCGTCGCATCAACGGCTCAAAGCCCGTGGGAGTATCAGGATAGGTCATGGGGCTCTCGTTCAATGGCACCAAGGTTTGCGCCATTGAACGCGAGCCGAACAACGATTGCACCACCTACAAAGTTTTAAACGGAATTTCGACGGTTGTTTAAAACGGAATGCGTTGCGTCGTTGGTATCAAAACGGCAATCCGACATAGTTCTCCGACAGCGAGGTCGAGGCTGCCTTCGAGCTGACGAGGTAGTTGAGTTCGGCGAGCTGGATCCGCGCGCCGAACTCACCCTGGTCGGGAAATTTGTGCAGCATCGACGTCATCCACCAGGAAAAGCGCACCGCCTTCCAGACCCGCGCCAGCGCGGTCGCCGAATAATGGTCGATGCCGACAGAGGATTTTTCGCCGTAATATTCCCGAAACGCGCCTGACAGATAATGCACGTCGCTGGCCGCGAGGTTCAGTCCCTTGGCGCCGGTCGGCGGCACGATGTGAGCGGCGTCGCCGGCCAAAAACATTCTTCCGAACCGCATCGGCTCGGCGACGAAACTGCGCAACGGCGCGATGCTTTTCTCGATCGACGGTCCGGTGACGAGCTCATCGACCGCCTTCTGGTCCAGCCGCCGCTTCAATTCGTCCCAGAACCGGTCGTCCGGCCACTGATCGATATGATCGTCGAGCGGGCACTGCACGTAATAGCGGCTGCGATGGGTCGACCGCATGGTGCAGAGCGCAAAGCCGCGCTCATGGTTGGAATAGATCAGCTCGCGGCTGACCGGCGGGGTTTCCGACAGGATGCCGAGCCAGCCGAACGGATAGACCCGCTCGAAGGTCTGGATCGCGGAAGGCTTGACGCTGGCGCGACTGACGCCGTGAAAGCCGTCGCAGCCGGCGATGAAGTCGCAGGCGATCTCGTGGGTGGTGCCGTCCTTGACGTAAGTGACGCGGGGATGATCGGTATCGAAATCATGCGGCTTGACGTCGGCTGCCTCGTAGACAGTGGTGAGGCGGGTCGCCCTGCGCGCGTTCATCAGGTCGAGCGTCACCTCGGTCTGACCGTAGATCATCACGGTCTTGCCGGTCGCGCCATGCATGTCGATGCGATGCCGCGCGCCGCCAAACGCCAGTTCGACGCCGTGGTGCACCAGGCCTTCGCGATGCGCGCGCTGGCCGGCGCCGACTTCATCGAGCAGCGCTACGGTGCCTTCCTCGAGCAGGCCGGCGCGGATGCGGCCGAGCACATATTCGGGGGTCTGGCGCTCCAGGATGACGTTGTCGATGCCGTAAGAGTGCAACAACTGTCCCAGCAGCAATCCCGCCGGGCCCGCGCCTATGATTGCTACTTTGGTCCGCAATACTTGCTCCCTCGACTATTGTAGGTTGGCCCGCGGTCGTTGCCGCATATACTTGCAATGATAATTATATCATATAACAATATCCGCAAAGAAGCCTACCAAAGCCTGATGCCGGGAGGGAAATGATGTCGACGAGGAAAGCGTTTTTGGCGTTGCTGCTGGCCGCCAGCGTGACGGGCGCGAATCTGACGCCTCTGTTCGCGCAGGACAAGACCGTCAATCTGAAAGTGTCGCTCTGGGTGCCGCCGGCCCATCCGCTGGTGCCGGCAACGCAGGCATGGGCCGCCGATATCGAAAAGGCTTCGGGCGGCACCATCAAGGTCACCGTGTTTCCATCCGAGCAACTCGGCAAGGCGTTCGACCACTACGACATGGCGCGCGACGGCATCGCCGACGTCACCTATGTCAATCCCGGTTATCAGCCCGGCCGCTTTCCGATCGCGGCCGCCGGCCAGTTGCCGTTCGTGTTTGGCGACGGCAAGAAGGGCACGCTGGCGCTGAACGAGTGGTACCACAAATACGCGCCGACCGAGATGAAGGACACAAAACTCTGCTTCGCCTTCATCCACGATCCCGGCGCGCTGCACGGCAAGAAGAAGATTCTCGTCCCTGAGGATCTCAAGGGCGTCAAGGTGCGCCCGGCGCAGAGTACGATCGGTGAAATGGTCAAGATGTTCGGCGGCACCAACGTGCAGGCCTCGGCGCCGGAAGCGCGCGACGCGATCGAGCGCGGCGTCGCCGACGAGATCACCTTTCCCTGGGGGTCGATGTTCCTGTTCGGAATCGACAAGGCGGTCAAATACACCATGGACGTGCCGCTCTATACCACCGTGTTCACCTACAATATCAATCTCGCCAAATATAACTCGATGTCTCCCGCGCAGAAGAAGGTGATCGACGACCACTGCACGCCGGAATGGGCTTCCAAGGTCACTGACCCCTGGACCGATTTCGAGTTCGCCGGCCGCGCCAAGATGAAAGCCTTGCCGGATCATGAGGTCTATCCGCTGGCGCCGGAGCAGCTCGCGCAGTGGAAGGCGGCCGTCAAGCCGCTGCATGACAGCTGGGCCGACGCCGTGAAGAAGGCCGGCGGCGATCCCGTCGCGATCGATGCCGATCTGCAGGCGACGCTGAAGAAATACAACGCGGGGCTCTGAGCTGGCGTCTGGTCGTCAAGTAAGTCGTCATGCCCGGCCCGGTGCCGGGCATCCACGTCTTTACTGACTCAACCGAAGGGAAGACGTGGATGGCCGGGACAAGCCCGGCCATGACGGGGAACAAAGTTCGATAGAGCCATGACCGCTACTCCGGAAGTCACGCGCGAAGGCGTCGTCACCGGGCCGCCCGGGCCGGCGCGCAAGAATGTCATGGACCGCTTCATCGATTCCATCGAATGGATCGCGGCGTTCTTTGTCGGCATTGTCGCGCTCAACACCTTCACCGCGGTGTTCATGCGCAAATTCTTCGCGGTGACGATTCCCGACTACTACAATTTCGGCCAATTCCTGCTCGGCATCCTGATCTTCTGGGGCATCGCCGCGACCAGCTATCGCGGCACCCACATCACCGTCGACCTGGTCTGGGCCAATGCGACCTCTAAATACCAGCGCTGGATCGACGTGTTCGCGACGCTGGTGCTGCTGTTCGTGGTGACGGTGCAGACCTACACGCTGTTCGACAAGGTCGCGAGCACGCGGGCCGAGCATATCGTCACCATGGATTTGCAGGTGCCGATCTGGCCGTTCTTCCTGGTGTCATGGATCGGCGACGTCTCGGCGGTGCTCTTGATCGCGGTCCGCACTTATCGCCTGATCTTCCATCCCGAAGATATCCACGATGCCAAAATCAAGATCGCGGAGTAGGGCGACATGAGCAACGAAGCCGTTGCCCTGATCGGCTTTGTCAGCCTGTTCGCGCTGATGCTGCTGCGCGTGCCGGTCGGCATGGCAATGGGCCTCGTCGGCATCACCGGCTTCGGTTACCTCACCGGCTTTGCGCCGGCGCTCAAGCTGGTCGGCCAGACCACGATGCGCACGGTGACGGATTATTCCTTCGGTGTGATCCCGATGTTCCTGCTGATGGGCGCATTCGTGTCGGTCTCCGGCATCAGCCGCGAACTGTTCCGCGCCGCCAACACCTTTGTCGGCCACTGGAAGGGCGGGCTCGGCATCGCTACCATTGCCGCCTGCGGCGGCTTTGCCGCGATCTCGGGCTCCTCGGTCGCGACCGCTGCGACCTTCTCCGCGGTGGCCTATCCGGAGATGCGGCGGTTCGGCTATCCGCAATCCTTTGCCACCGGCGTGATCGCGGTCGGCGGCACGCTCGGCGCCATGCTGCCGCCGTCGACCGTGCTCGCGGTCTACGGCATCATTACGCAACAGGACATCGGAAAGCTGTTCATCGCCGGCATCGTGCCGGGACTGCTGGCGATCGTGATGCACATGATCACCATCGGGATCATCGGCGTGGCGCGGCCCGGCTTCCTGCCGGCGGGGCCGCCGGCGTCATGGCATGACCGGCTGCTGGCGTTGCGCGACGTGTGGTCGCCGTTATTGCTGTTCGTGTTCGTGATCGGCGGGCTCTATGGCGGCTTCTTCATCCCGACCGAGGCCGGCGCGGTCGGCGCGGTCGGCGCCTTCATCATCGGTATCCTCCGCGGCAAGCTGACGCGCGACGGCATCCTGCAATCGCTGCTGCAGGCGACGCGGACGGCGGCGGCGGTCTTCACCGTGCTGATCGGGGCGCTGTGTTTCGGTTATTTCCTCACCATCACGCAAACGCCGCAGAACGTCACCGCGTTCCTCACCGGCCTCGGCATCGGCCCCTACGGCGTGCTGGCGCTGATCCTGTTGATGTATCTGGTGCTGGGCTGCCTGATGGACGCGATGGCGATGGTGATCCTCACCGTGCCGATCGTGTTCCCGGTAGTGACCGCGCTGGGCTTCGATCCGATCTGGTTCGGCATCGTCATCGTCATGACCGTCGAGCTCGGCCTGATTCATCCGCCGGTCGGCATGAACGTGTTCGTGATCAAGAGCGTGATCAAGGACGTCAACATGTCCACGATCTTTATCGGCGTGCTGCCGTTCGTGGTGACCGACCTGATCCGGCTGGTGATCCTGATCCTGTTCCCGCTGCTGGCGACCTGGCTGCCGATGCGCATGATTGGTTAGCGCATGATCCGGAAAAGTGGGCACCGATTTTCCGATAAGATCATGCGCAAATAAACAGGTTTCCGATGAGCCCCGTTCTCCAGACCAGATACGTCTTCACCATCACCGCCAATATCGGCGCGGTCACCACCGCCGGCGACATCGGCAGCGGCGTCCGCCGGATCATCCCGATCACCGGCGGCGAGGTGAGGGGAGAGAGCATCAACGGCAAGGTCTGCCCGTTCGGCGCCGATTTCCAGATCATCCGGCCCAACGAGTTGATCGAGTTAGAGGCCAAATACGCCTTCGAGACCGACGACGGTGCGGTGGTCTATGTCGAGAACAAGGGGATGCGTTTCGGTCCGGTCGACCTGCTGCAGAAGCTCAAGCGTGGCGAGCCGGTCGACCCCAAATTGATCTATTTCCGCACCGCGCCGAAATTCGAGACCGGCCACGAAAAATACCGCTGGCTGATGCAGCACCTCTTCATCGGCTCCGCCGCCCGCCACGCCGACCGCGTCGTGATCGACGTGCATCAGGTGTTGTAGCGGGCTTCGGCCGCCCAATCCCGATCCGTCGTCCTCGCGCACGGGCGGACGGCCAGGCGTTCGCCGGGACGACGAGAACATTGACTCCCGCGCCAATAGTTATAAAACATAACTATTCTGCGCAGGACACAATAATGGGAAACGCCGCTGCCGCTGTGACCGCCGACCGGGCGGCGCTGCTCAAGATCGAAATCTCCGGCTCGGTGCTGACCGTGGGCCTCAACCGGCCTGCCAAGCGCAATGCGCTGAACGACGGCATCATCCTCGCGATCCAGGACTGTTTTGCCCACCTGCCCGAGGAGATCGGGGCCGTCGTGATCCACGGCATCGGCGATCATTTCTCCTCCGGCCTCGATCTGTCGGAACTGACCGAGCACGATGCCACGGATGGGCTGCGGCATTCGCAGATGTGGCACCGGGTGTTCGATCGCATTCAATACAGCCGCGTGCCCGTCATCGCCGCGCTGAAGGGTGCGGTCATCGGCGGCGGGCTGGAACTGGCCTGCGCCGCGCATATCCGCGTCGCCGAGCCCTCAGCCTATTTCGCGCTGCCCGAGGGGCAGCGCGGCATTTTCGTCGGCGGCGGTGGCTCGGTGCGGCTGCCGCGGCTGATCGGCGTTGCCCGGATGACGGATATGATGCTGACCGGCAGGGTCTATTCCGCGACCGAGGGCGCCTCCTATGGCTTTTCGCAATATCTGACCGAGGAAGGCGCCGCCCTTGCCAAGGCGATGGAACTGGCGGTTAAAGTCGCCGGCAATGCGCCGCTGACCAATTTCGCCGTGCTGCAGGCGCTGCCGATGATCGCGGAAGCCAACCCGCAGACGGGCTTGTTGATGGAGTCGCTGATGGCGACGGTGGCGCAGAGCGACAAGGAAGCCAAGCGGCGGATCAAGGCGTTCCTCGACCGCAAGACCGCCAAGGTGAAGCCCGCCTGACATGAGCGCCAAGCCCGAAACAGCGTCCGACATCGCGCCAAAAACCTCTCCGCTGCGCGCGATCTCGTTCGGCAATCCCGACGTTTCGGTCGAGCGCCGCGACGACGGCGTCATTTATCTCAGGCCGAAAAAGCCGCTCGGCGATTATCCGGTGCGGCTGACCGATCGGCTGCATCATTGGGCCAAGGCCGAGCCAAACCGCGTCTTCATGGCCGAGCGCAGCGCCGGCGGCGGCTGGCGGCAGATCACCTACGCGCAGCTGCTGGCTTCGGCGCGGCATATCGCCTCAAGCCTGCTGGCGCGCGATCTCTCCGCGGAGAAGCCCATTGTCATCCTCTCCGGCAATTCGATCGACCACGCGCTGGTCGCTTTCGGCGCGCTCTATGCGGGGATTCCGTTCTGCCCGGTCTCCCCGGCCTATTCGCTGGTCTCGAAGGACTACGGCAAGCTCGCTTATCTGATAAAACTGCTGACGCCCGGCCTCGTGTTCGCCGACGACGCCGGCAAATTTGCCGATGCGCTTGCGGCCAACGTGCCCTTGGGGACGGAAATCGCCGCGTCGCGCGGCACGCTGCCCGGCCGCCAGACGACAATGCTCGCCGATCTCCTGGCTGCGCCGGAACATCCGCGGCTCGACGCGATCCACGATGCAATCGGTCCCGATACCGTCGCAAAATTCCTGCTGACGTCAGGCTCGACCGGCAATCCCAAGGCCGTCATCAACACCCAGCGCATGATCTGCGCCAACCAGGTGATGCTGCGCGAGACGCTCGCGTTCCTCAAGGACGAGCCGCCTGTCATCGTGGACTGGCTGCCGTGGAATCACACGTTTGGCGGCAACCACAATATCGGGCTGACGCTGTACAATGGCGGCTCGATGTATCTCGACGAGGGCAAGCCGATGCCCGGCGGCATCGAGGAGACCGTGCGCAATCTTCGCGAGATTTCGCCGACGGTGTATTTCAACGTGCCCAAGGGTTATGAATCGCTGCTGCCCTATTTGCGCGACGATCAGGCTTTGCGCGAAAAATTCTTCCATCGGCTGCACGCGATGTTCTTTTCCGGCGCGGCGCTGTCGCCCTTCATCTGGAACAGCCTCGACGAACTCGCGGTGCAGGAAAAGGGCTATCGGGTGCCGATGCTGACCGGCCTCGGCGCCACCGAGACCGCGCCCTTCTTCATGTCGGTGCGGCCGGAAACCAGCCGCTCCGGCCATGTCGGGCTGCCGGTGCTCGGCAACGACGCCAAGCTCGTGCCCAACAACGGCAAGCTCGAAGTCCGCGCCAAGGGACCGAACGTCACGCCGGGCTATTGGCGTCAGCCGGAACTGACCAGAGCCGCATTCGACGAGGAAGGTTTTTATAAGTTCGGCGATGCGCTCAAGCTTGCGGTCACGGGCGATTTCGCTGCCGGTTTCGATTTCGACGGCCGTATCGCCGAGGATTTTAAGCTTGCCAGCGGCACCTGGGTCAGCGTCGGCCCGCTGCGCGCGCGTTTTGTCTCGGCCTGCGCGCCGCTGGTGCGCGACGTGGTGATTGCCGGCATCAACCGCGACGAAATCTCGGCGCTGGTGGTGCTCGATCTCGACGGTTGCCGCCTGATCAATCCCGCGCTTCCGCCCGGCGACATCAAGGCCGCCGCGTCCGACGCAAAAGTTCGCGCCGCCCTTATCGAGCGCTTCAAAGAATTTCTCGCGAGTTCGACCGGATCGTCGACCAGGGTGACCCGCGCCGTGCTGCTGGATACGCCGCTGTCGATCGACCGCGGCGAGGTCACCGACAAGGGATCGATCAACCAGCGCGCGGTGCTGGAGCATCGTTCCGGCCTGATCGACCAGCTCTATGCGCCGGCGCTGCCGGCGAACGCGATAATGCTTTAGCCGAACAACGATTTCGTCAAGGGAGAGAGCCATGCAGTTGAAGGACCAAGCCGCCATCGTCACCGGTGGCGCATCGGGATTGGGGGCGGCGACCGCGCGCCGGCTGGCCGCGCAGGGCGCCAGGGTCGCGGTGTGCGATCTTAACGCGAGACTCGCCGAAACCGTCGCCGCCGAAATCAACGGTATTGCCGTCGCCTGCGACGTGTCGGACTCAGCGTCCGCCGAAGCCGCCTTGGCCGCCGCCGCGAAAGCGCATGGCCCGGCGCGCGTGCTGGTCAATTGCGCCGGCATCGGCGTCGCCAAGCGGGTAGTCGGCCGCGACGGGCCGCATCCGCTCGCCGATTTCGAGCGGGTCATCAAGATCAATCTGATCGGCTCGTTCAACATGTTGCGGTTGGCGACCGCTGACATGTCGAAGCTGGAGCCGCTCGCCGCCGGCGAGCGCGGCGTCGTGATCAATACCGCATCGGTGGCGGCCTATGACGGCCAGATCGGGCAGGCGGCCTATTCGGCGTCGAAGGGCGGCATTGTCGGCATGACGCTGCCGATCGCGCGCGAACTGGCGCAGTTCGGCATTCGGGTGCTGACCATTGCGCCCGGCCTGTTCCTGACGCCCTTGCTGGGCGCGCTGCCGCAGGAAGCGCAGGATTCGCTCGCGGCCGCGATCCCGTTCCCGCACCGTTTGGGCCAGCCCGACGAGTTTGCCGCACTCGCCATGCACATGATCGACAACGCCTATCTCAACGGCGAAGTGGTGCGCCTCGACGCCTCGCTGCGCATGGCCCCGAAGTAGGACCGTCGCATGTTCGTTCATCGGCGCGACGTGCAGATCCAGTGGGGCGATTGCGACCCCGCCAACATCGTCTATTACCCGCGCTACTTCGCAATGTTCGACGATTCCACTTCGATCATGTTCGAGGCGGCCGGCTTCTCCAAGCAGGACATCGTGAAGAAGTACGGCCTGGTCGGCATTCCCATGGTGGACACCAGGGCGAAATTCCACATCGCCTCCACCCATGGCGACTGGATCACGATCGAAAGCCGGGTCGAGAGTTTCAAACGCTCGAGCTTCGAGGTCACCCACAAGGTGTTCAAGAAAGAGGCGCTGGCGATCGAGGCGTTCGAGACAAGGGTGCTGGTGGGCCGTCATCCCGACGATCCCAGCCGGCTGAAATCGGCGCCGATGCCGCAGGAGATCGTCGAACGGTTCATGCGGGGCTGACTTAATGAGGCTGACTTAAAAGCTGACTTGGCGCTGCGCATGACCTAAATGTAACCGGGAAAAGGGGCCACACTGGCCGTTGGATTCCAAACAACAAGGGAGGAATAAATGAAGAAGTTCTATCTATCCGCCGCGGCGATCGCAGCAGTGCTGTTGCTGCCGGGCGCGCCAGCACAGGCGCAAACCAATGAAATCGTGATCGGCATCTCGATCACGACCACCGGTCCGGGTGCGGCGCTGGGCATTCCCGAGCGCAACGCGCTCGAATTCGTGGCCAAGGAGATCGGTGGCGTGCCGCTGAAGGTCATCGTGCTCGATGACGCCGGTGATCCGACCACCGCGACCACCAACGCGCGGCGTTTTGTCACGGAGTCCAAGGCCGACATCATCATGGGTTCGTCGATTACGCCGTCGAGCATCGCGGTCTCCAACGTCGCCAACGAGGCCGGCGTTCCGCATCTCGGCCTGGCGCCGTTCCCGATCACGCCCGAACGGGCCAAATGGTCGGTCGACATGCCGCAGCCGGTGCCGATCATGGGCAAGGTGCTGTACCAGCACATGAAGGCGCACAACATCAAGACCGTCGGCTATATCGGCTACTCCGATTCCTACGGCGACCTCTGGTTCAACGATATCAAGAAGCAGGGCGAGCCGCTCGGCCTGCAGGTCGTTGACGAGGAGCGTTTTGCGCGTCCGGATACGTCGGTCACCGGCCAGGTGCTGAAGCTGGTTGCCGCCAATCCCGACGCCGTGCTGATCGGCGCCTCCGGCACGGCCGCCGGCCTGCCGCAGACCGAACTGCGCAACCGTGGCTACAAGGGCCTGATCTACCAGACCCACGGCGCCGCCAGCATGGATTTCATTCGCATCGCCGGTCCCGCCGCCGAAGGCGTGATCATGGCCTCGGGCCCGGTGATGGATCCGGAGGACCAGCCGGACAGCGCGCTGACCAAGAAGCCGGGTCTCGCGCTCAATGCCGCCTATGAAGCCAAATATGGCCCCAACAGCCGCAGCCAGTTCGCCGGCCATTCCTACGACGCCTTCAAGGTGCTCGAGCGGGTGATTCCGGTGGCGCTGAAGAAGGCAAAACCCGGCACGCAGGAATTCCGCGAGGCGATCCGCGAAGCCTTCGTCACCGAGCATGAAATCGCCGCGACCCAGGGCGTCTACAACTTCACCGACAAGGACCGCAGCGGCCTCGACGACCGTTCGCGGATCATCCTGACGGTGAAGAACGGCAAGTACGTGCTGGTGCCGGCGACCGGGATGTAAGGTCGATCCGCTTTCAAAACAGCTCGGCAGTCGAAACAAGAAGCCGGCCTCTCTCAAGGGGTCGGCTTCTTTCTTTCCCCTCCCCGCAAGGGGGAGGGGAATGGCTGCCGGCGCCCCGACGTTGCACTAAATCTCGCTCGCACCTTCGTGCTGAAAGCCGAGGTAGCTGGCGGCTACGCGCTGGTTGGTGGCGATGTCGGGGGCCCGGCCGCTCAGCACGAACTCGCCGAGCTCCATCACATAGGCGCGGTCGGCGATCGCCAGGGCAGCCTGCGCGTTCTGCTCGACCAGCAGCACCGAGACGCCGCTGACGCGCAATTCGCCGATGGTGCGGAAAATATCCGCGACGATGATCGGCGCCAGACCAAGACTTGGCTCGTCCAGCATCAACAGCTTGGGCGCGCCCATCAGCGCACGGCCCATCGCCAGCATCTGCTGTTCGCCGCCGGACAGCGTGCCGGCCAGTTGCTTGCGGCGCTCCTTCAGCCGCGGAAACAGCGTGTAGACCCGCTCGAAGGCGATTGCTGTAGCGGCCTTGGCGATCCGAAACGCGCCGAGCTGCAGATTGTCCTCGACGTTCATGCTGAAGAACAATTCGCGATGTTCCGGCACCAGGCTCAGGCCCGCCGCGACGCGATCCTCGATCTCGAGCCGGGCCATGTCCTGTCCGGCAAAATGGGCCGCCCCCTTCAAGGGCAGGATGCCCATCACCGCATTCAATAGCGTGGTCTTGCCGGCGCCGTTGGCGCCGATGATGGTGACGATCTCGTTGCCGCGGACCTCGAGCGACACCGAACGGACGGCCTCGACCTTGCCATAGGCGACATAGGCGTCGGCGACCTGCAACAGCGCGCTCATGCCACCGCTCCCAGATACGCCTTGATCACGTCGGGGTTGGTCTTGATCGCGGCCGGCGTGCCCTCGGCGATTTTGGTGCCGAAATCCAGCACCACGATGCGGTCGGCGAGGTCCATCACAAAGCCCATGTCGTGTTCGACCAGCAGCACCGACATGCCGCCGTCGCGCAACTGCCGCAGCAACGCGGCGAGCTGCTGCTTCTCCATGTGCCGCAGGCCGGCGGCCGGCTCGTCGAGCAGCAGCAGGATCGGGTCGACGCACAGCGCGCGGGCGATCTCGACAATGCGCTGCTGGCCAAGGGAAAGACTGCCGGCGAGCTGGTTGATCTGATCGCCGAGGCCGACGCGCTCGATCTGGCGGGCGGCTTCGGCCAACAATTTCGCCTCATCGGCGCGGTCGAGCCGCAGCATGCTGGCAATCGCGCCGGCATGGCCGCGCTGATGCGCACCCAGCGCGACATTCTCCAGCACGGTCATGTCGGGCACCAGCTTGACATGCTGGAAAGTTCGGCTGATGCCGAGCTTGACGATCTCCTGCGGCGGCGCGTTGTCGATGCTCTGGCCGAGCACCGAGATTTTGCCGCCCGACGCGGTCAGCACGCCGGTGACGAGGTTGAAGGTCGTGCTCTTGCCGGCGCCGTTGGGGCCGATCAAGGCTACGATCTCGCGCGCCTGCACGTCGAACGAGACGTCATTGACCGCGATCACGCCGCCGAACTGTTTTCTGGCATTGTCGATCTGCAACAGCACCGCGGGCGCGGTCGCGGCGCGGGCGCGCGCCGGCAGCGTCAGCGACGTATCGGGGCGCTTGCGGTCGCTTCGCTGCGGCAGTCGCGCCATCAGCCACGGCCACACGCCGGTCGGGGCGAGTTGCAGCAACACGACCAGCAGGATTCCGAACACGATGGTTTCGAGCTGGCCCTGGCCGCCGAATACGTAGGGCAGATAGCTCTGCAATACCTCTTTCAGGACCACGACGATCGCCGCACCCAGCACGCCGCCCCAGACATAGCCGGCGCCGCCGACCACCGCGATGAAGAGATATTCGATGCCGGCTTGGGCGCCGAATGGCGTCGGATTGGCGGCGCGCACGAAATGCGCATAGAGCCAGCCGGACAGGCCGGCCAGAACCGCCGCATAGATGAACACCAGAAGTTTTGCGTGCGGCGTATGGACCCCAAAAGCTTCGGCGGCGATGTGGCCGCGCCGCAGCGCGCGGATCGCGCGGCCGGTGCGGGAATCCAGCAGGTTGATGGTCAGGAGCGCGCTGAGCAGCACCGCGATCCAGATCGCAAAATAGATCGTGCCGGGATCGAGCATTTTCAGCGACCCGATCGACAGCGGCGGGATCGCGGAAATCCCATCGTTACGGCCGAGGAATTCGAGCTTGCTGAACAGATAAAACAGCCCGATGCCCCAGGCGATGGTGCCGAGCGGCAGATAATGGCCGGATAGCCGCACGGTGACGAGGCCGAGCACGACCGCGGCACAGCCTGCCACCAGCAGCGACAGCGGCAGCGTCAGCCACGGCGACAGTCCGTAGGTCGTGGTCAGCACTGCCGTGGTGTAGGCGCCAAAGCCGCAGAATGCGGCCTGGCCAAACGAAGTAAGGCCGCCGACGCCGGTCAGCAGCACCAGTCCCATCGCCACCAGCGCGGAGAGGCCGATATTGTCGAGCAACACGATCCAGAACGGCGGCACGCCGGGAATGAACGGCACCGCCGCCATTACCAGCGCGAACAGCAGGATCGGCAAACGCTGCGGCATCGCCATCAGTCCTTCTCCTCTTCGACCGCGGGCACCGCAAGCGAGCGCAGCACCAGAACCGGCAGGATCAGGAAGAAGACGATGACCTCCTTGTAGTCGCTGGCATAGAACGAGGAGAAGGCTTCGACGATGCCGACCACCAGCGCGGCGATCGCGGTCAGGGGATAGCTGACGAGGCCGCCGATGATCGCGGCGACAAAGCCCTTCAGGCCGATCAGGAATCCGGTGTCGTAATACAGCGTCGTGATCGGCACGATCAGGATGCCCGAGATCGCTCCGATCGAAGCGGCCATCAGAAAAGCGATCTGCCCGGCGAGCGTCGTGCGGATTCCGACCAGCCGCGCGCCGAGCCGGTTGACGGCCGTGGCGCGCAGCGCCTTGCCGGTCAGGGTAAAGCCGAAAAACAGCCAGAGTGCCGCGATGAAGGCGATGGTGATGGCGTAGACCGCGATGCTCTGGCCGGTGAAGCGCAGCGCGCCAAATGCAAACGCCTCGTTCGAAAGCGGCGGGCCGCGCTGGCCCTCGGCGCCGAAGAACACCAGCCCAAAACCCTGCATCGCGAGATGGCAGCCGACGGACGCGATCAGCAGCACCAGCACCGAGGTGTGGGCGATCGGCTGGAAAGCGATGCGGTAGAGAAACAGCCCGATCGAGGCCACGATCAACAGCGACAACGCGATGTTGACGGCGATACCGCCCTGGCGGCCGGAAAACCACGACGTCAGCCCGAACGCGATCGCGGGCAGCACGAGGTTGATCAGGATCGCGCGCGCGACCAGTTTTCCATGCAGCGCCTTGCGGCCGGCGAACATGTCGAGGCCAAACGCGACCACGCCCATCGCCACCGCGAGCTTCGCGGTGCCGGGAAACTGGCCCGACGCCAGCGAGGCATAGGTCAGCGCGCCATAGGTGACGAACTCGCCCTGCGGAATCAGGATTACCCGGGTGACGGCGAACACCAGCACCAGCGCCAGACCGAGCAGCGCATAGATCGCGCCATTGGTGATGCCGTCCTGTACCAGGAACAGCATGATCGTCGAATTCAAGGCCGGACGCTCCCCCTCAAAGAACGGCTGTTTCAAACACGCGCGCTGCCGGAAATGCCGGCCGGCCGCGCCCTGTGGAGGCCGCCCGCCCGGCCGATAACAGCAGTTGAAAAAGCCTGGTCGTATTTGATATGATGGATAACAATTATCAAATATAATCTCAAGGCCCGGACCGGTCCGGCACCCGTTTCAATCCGTCCTTTCTACCGAGATTGCGAGCCTCGAGCGATGACCGTTTCCAAAGCCGGCTTAAAGACAGTCCCGGACTCCGCCAAGACTGCCGACTCGAAGAACGCCACGCGTCCCGGCCGCAAGGATCGGATCGACGGCGCGAGCGAGACGCCCGAACTGCAGATGGGCGAATTGAGCGAATTGCTCGGCTATTCGCTCAAGCGCGCGCAACTCAGGATATTCGAGGATTTCTTGCGCTGCGTCGCGCCGCTGCAACTGACGCCGGCGCAATTCTCGGTGCTGCTGCTGATGGACAAGAATCCCGGCCGCAACCAGACCGAGATCGCCAACACGCTCGGCATTCTCAGGCCGAATTTCGTCGCGATGCTCGACGGGCTGGAGAGCCGCGACCTATGCACGCGGATCCGCTCGACCAACGATCGCCGTTCGCACATTCTGGTAGTGACCGACAAGGGCAGGGCGGTGCTGGCGCGGGCGAAGAAACTGGTCGCCAGCAAGCACGAGGCGCGGCTCAACGAGTTGCTCGGCCCCGCCAACCGCACGGCGCTGCTCGGCATGCTCGCGACCATCGCGCGAGAATTTTGAGGAAATGGTTTAGGCCGCCGCGAAATGGCGTGACGCCTTGCGCGCTTCGGGCCGCGACAAGAACAATTCTTCGAGTTCGCCCGCGGGCAGCGGCTGGCTGAACAGATAGCCCTGCATCTCGGTACAGCCGGCGGCGACGATCTGGGCGAGTTGTCCGTGAGTCTCGACGCCCTCGGCGGTCGCGCTCATGCCGAAACCATTCGCCAGCGCCACGACCGCCCGCACGATGTTCAGTGAGCCGGTATCATGACCGATATCTTTCACAAAGGAGCGGTCGATCTTGATCTTGTCGAACGGAAAGCTCTGCAGATAGGTCAGCGACGAATAACCGGTGCCGAAATCATCCATCGCGATGCGGATGCCGAGCGCGCGCAACTGGTGCAGCATGGCGAGCGTGGTTTCCCGGTTCTGCAGCAGCACGGTTTCGGTGATTTCGATCTCAAGCCGGGTCGGCGACAGCCCCGAGGCGCTGAGCGCGCCGACGATGACCTGCAGCAGCCCGGAGTTGCGGAACTGGGCCGCGGAAATATTGACGGCGACGCGCAGCTCTTCGGGCCATCGCGCCGCGGTGGCGCAGGCCTCGCGAATCACCCATTCGCCCATCGGAATGATGAAGCCGATCTCCTCCGCCAGCGGGATGAAGGCGGCCGGCGCGACCAGCCCGTGCTTCGGATGGTTCCAGCGGATCAACGCCTCGAAGCCCGAGACCTCGTTGCTGCCGAGATCGACCACCGGCTGGTAATAGAGCTCGAACTCGCCGGCCGGCAGCGCCCGCCGCAAATCCTGTTCCATCACCCGACGGGTCTGCATCTGCAAATCCATCGCCGGCTCGAAGAAGCGAAAGGTGCCGCGGCCGTGGTCCTTGGCGCGATAGAGCGCGAGATCGGCGTTGCGCAGCATCTTGTCCGGGGTCAGGCCTTCGCCCGGGCCGGTCGCGATGCCGACGCTGGTGCCGATCACGGCCTGGTGGCCGTCGAGATCGAACGGTTCGCTGATCGCAGAGATAATGCGTTGCGCCAGCAATTTGGCTTCGGCCGGATCTGAAATCGGCACCTGCACGATGACGAACTCATCGCCGCCCATCCGTGCGATGGCGTCGCTGTCGCGGACCAGCGCGCGCAGCCGCTCGGCCACGATCTTCAGAAGCTTGTCGCCGGCGGCATGACCAAAGGTGTCGTTGACCGTCTTGAACTGGTCGAGATCGAGATGATGAACCGCCAGCATGTCAGGCTCGGCGACCCGGTCCAGCGCGCCTTCCAGCCGCTGATTCAGCAGCACGCGATTGCCAAGACCGGTCAGCGCGTCGTGATGCGCCATGTATTCGATCTTGATCTCGGCCTGGCGCTGCTCGGTGATGTCCTCATGGGTCGCGACCCAGCCGAAATTGGGCATTGGCCGGTGCCGAATCTTGAAGGTGCGTCCGTTGCGCAGCTCGACGATGCTGTCGGTGGGATCGGCCGATACCGCGACCTTGGTGCGCCATTGCAGGTATTCCTCGCGCGACATCGCCGGAAAGCTGCCGACCTCGAACCGCATGTCGACGATTTCCGACAGCAGCATGCCGGGCGTGACACGGTCCGGCGGCAGGTCGTACATCTCGATGTAGCGCCGGTTGCAGACGATCAGGCGATGGGCGGCGTCGAAGAAGCACAGCCCCTGCGACATGTTGTTGATCGCCATGTCGAACTGCAGGTTGCGCATCCGCAGGGCTTCTTCGTGATCGGCGCTGGGGCCGCCCTGCTGCTGCTTCAGCCGCGCGATCATGGCTTCGCGCTCGGTGATATCCTCATGCGTGGCGAAGCCGCCGCCGTCTGGCATCGGATAGGCGGTGTAGGCGATCACCCTTCCGTCGATGAATTCCTGCACCGTGGTGCTGGCGACGACGATCGGACTGCCGATCCGGTCGCGAATATATTCGTCGGGCTTTTGCAGCACCTTGAGGCCCAAAGTGAGCCGGTGCTGGATCATCTCGCTGATCGGCGTTCCCGGCTTCACCTGCTCGGCCGTGAGCCCGTAGATATCGATGTAGCGCTGGTTGCAGAAGACGATCTCGCGCTTCCTGTCGAAGATGATGAGACCGAGCGGCAGGCGGTTGAGCGCTTCCACGAGCAGCGCCCCCGGAAAATCCGGGTCGGCCTCGGTCGCATGCGCAATCAGATCCGGTAAATCCGGCATTTCGGTTCCTCTGCCGCCGGCCGGCGGGGCTCCCGCAATACGGAGCCCTTTTATTAGAGGGCCGTTTGGTGAACCGCTTCCTTGAGATGGCGGTTTCTTAAGCAGGTTCCTTCGGAATTGCTGAACGAATTCCTAACGCGGGCGATAGCGTTGTCGAGCGAAGTGGTCGCCGGTTCGCGTGAAGAAACGCGTCAAGACAACAATACAGCCTGCCGAAAAGCGCGCTGTTGCTACTTCGGGTCGACCAGGATGACCCTGATATCATTGACGTTGGTGAGCGTCGGCCCGGTCAGCAACAGGTCGCCGGCGGCGGCGAAAAACGCCGAGGCGTCGTTGTTGGCGAGATAGGCTTTGGGGTCGAGGCCGAGCGATTTCATTGTCGTAAAAGTGGCGTTGTCGATGATGGCGCCGGCCGGATCGGTCGCGCTGCCGGCGCCGCCGTCGGCGCCGTCGGTGTCGGCCGCCAGCGCCGAAATGCCAGGCGTGGCGCCGAGCAGGTCCGCCAGCGCCAGCGCGTATTCCTGGTTAGGGCCGCCGCGGCCATTGCCGCGCACCGTCACCGTCAACTCGCCGCCGGACAGGATCGCGGTGCGCTTTCCCTCGCCAAGCGCCTGCAGCGCGCGCCTGGCGTGATCGGCAGCGACCTCGCGCGCCTCGCCTTCGAGATCGGCGCCGAGATCGACGATCGCGTAACCGGCCTCATGGGCGAGTTTGATCGCGGCATCGAGCGATTGGCGCGGCCGCGCGATCAGCTCGAAGCGGGCATGGGTGAAGGCGGCATCATTGGGCTTGCAGCTTTCATTGTTGCCGTCGTTGAGCGCATGTTTGACGGCATCGTCGACCACCAAATGGTGTTTCGCGACAATGGCGCGCGCATCCGCCAACGTCGTCGGGTCCGGCATCGTCGGCCCCGAGGCGATCGCCGACGGGTCGTCGCGCGGCACATCCGATATCGCGAGCGTCACGATCTCGGCGCGCTGGCCGGCGCGCGCCAGTCGGCCGCCCTTGATCCGCGACAGATGTTTGCGGACCGTGTTGATCTCGCCGATCGGCGCGCCCGAGCGCAATAGCGCCCGCGTCGCCTGCTGCTTCTGCGCGAACGAGACGCCGTCGACCGGCGCGATCCAGTTCGCCGAGCCGCCGCCGGACAACAGCACCAGCAGGAGATCGCCGGCCTCGGCGGTCGCAGCCAGCCGCAGGCTGTCCTCGGCGCCTTTCAGGCCGGCTTCATCGGGAACCGGATGGCCGGCTTCGACCACGCGGATTCGCCGGGTCGGCACGCCATGGCCGTGGCGGGTGGTGGCGATGCCTGACAGCCGTGACGGCTCGAGGCCCAGCGTATCGAGATAATGCCGTTCGGCGGCCGCCGCCATCGCGGCCGCGCCCTTGCCGGCCGCAAGGCAGATCACCCGGCCTTTGGGCGGCGGCAGATGCGCCGACAGCACGACATCGGGATGGGCTGCGGCGACCGCGGCATCGAAGATGGCGCGCAGCAGCGGGCGTCGGTCGGTCATCGCTTCACGCAGACTTTCATGTCAGGCACAGGGATGCCGGTTATCCATCCGTTTCGCCCAAAAGGAAACCCCCGCGCCGTGGCGCGGGGGTTTGGCAATCAATGGCGTTGGATGCGGTGGCTGTCAGCCGGCGACATCCGCGCTGATGACGTCGCCGAACAGTTCCCATTTCTCGCCCTTGAACTTCATCAACTGCAGCGAGGAAAGCGGCGCGAAATCGGTCGCGCTGGTGTTGATCTTGATGCCGGGCAGCAGCAGTTCGGCGCGGAAATCCTTCAGGTTCGCCGCCTGCTTCATGATGTTTTCGCGGGTCAGATCGTCACCGCATTGTTTCAGCACCTGCATCAAGGTCTGCGAGACGGCGTAGCCGACGATCGTGCTCTGATCGAGCTTGTTGCCTTCCGGGAAATCCTTCTGCAGGAAGGCGAGGAATTCCTTCATGCCGGGATCGTTGTCCCACTGCGGATCGGAGGCGTCCTTCAAGTACGCGGCGGAGATGATGTTCTGCGCGTTCTCGAAACCGGCCGGCTTCAGCACGCTGCCGACCGAGGCGGAGACGTTGTTGAGGAAGTGCAGCGGCTTCCATCCGATCTCCGCCGACTTCTTGATCGCTTGCGCGGCGAATTTCGGCGTCGTGATGTTGATGAACACGTCGGCGCCGCTCGCCTTCAGCTTGACGACGTGGTCGTCGACGGTCGGCTCGGTGGTCTCGTAGCTCTCCTCGGCGACGATCATCGAACTTGCCTTGGCGCCGAGCCCGTCTTTCAGGCCCTTCAGGTAGTCCTTGCCGTAATCGTCGTTCTGGTAAAGCACCGCGATCTTGGCGTCCGGCTTCTCCTTCAAAAGGTACTTGGCGTAGATCTGGGTTTCACTCTGGTAGCTCGGCTGCCAGCCCATGGTCCAAGGGAAATTCTTCGGGTCGTTCCACTTGGTGGCGCCGGTGGCGACGAACAGTTGCGGCACCTTCTTCGAGTTCATGTATTTGTGGATCGCGGAGTTCGGCGGCGTGCCGAGCGAGTTGAAGACGAACAGCACCTCGTCGCTTTCCACCAGCTTGCGGGCCTGCTCGACCGTCTTCGGCGGGCTGTAGCCGTCGTCATAGCTGATGAAGTTGATCTTGCGGCCGTTGATGCCGCCGGCGGCGTTGATCTTCTTGAAGAAGGCCGCCTCGGTCTTGCCGATCACGCCATAGGCGGAGGCGGGACCGCTATAGGGCATGATGTTGCCGATCTTGATTTCGGTGTCGGTGGCGCCGACGTCGTATTTCTTCTGCGCCAGCGCGCCGCTGGTCGATGCGGCAAGCAAGGCAAGGGCCGCGGAAGCCATGGTCAGACGGGTGATGGCCAAACGGGTGGCGAACATTGGTTTCTCCCTGTGGTGTCCGTGATGTGTCGCGGCTTTCTTTGGCGAAAGCTCTTGTGACTTGGGTCAGGTCGATACCATCTTACCCATCTGGCCACAACAAAAAGCCCCTGCGGCAAAACCGCAGGGGCTGCTTTTTCATAGTTAATTCCATAGCATTTTCGACCGAAGTGGGCTCCGGTTCGCGTGAAGAAAACGCGTCTGACAAAGAGGTTTAGCCGCCGACATCCGCGCTGATGATGTCGCCGAACCGCGACCACGTATCGCCCTTGAACGTCATCAGTTGTAGCTGCGAAAGGGGCGCGAAATCGGTGGCGCTGGTGTTGATCTTGATGCCGGGCAGGAAGCCGCCGAGCTCGAGATCCTTGATGCTCGCGGCCTGCTTCATGACGTTGGCCCGGGTCAGATCGTCACCGCAGTGCTTCAACACGTACACCATTGTCTGCGCCACGGTATAGCCGTACACGACAGAAGCATCGGCGCGGTCGGCCTCCGGGAAATATTTGTCGAGGAACGCGTTCCAGGCCTTCATGCCCGGATCGTCCTTCCATTGTGGATCGGTCGGGTCCTTGAGATAGGCCGACGAGATGATGCCTTGCGCGTTCTCCATGCCGGCGGGTTTTATGACGCTGCCGATCGAGGCCGAGACGTTGTTGAGGAAATGGGTCGGCTTCCATCCGATCTCGGCGATCTTCTTGATCGCCTGCGCCGCGAATTTCGGCGTTGAGATATTGACGAACACGTCGGCGCCGCTCGCCTTCAGCTTGACGATGTGGCTATCGATGGTCGGCTCCGTGGTCTCGTAGCTATCCTCCTCGACGATCATCGAGGCCGCCTTGGCGCCGAGCCCGTCTTTCAGGCCCTTGAGGTAGTCCTTGCCGTAATCGTCGTTCTGGTAGAGCACCGCGATCTTGGCATTGGGCATTTTCTGCAGGATATACTTCGCATAGATCTGGGTCTCGCTCTGGTAGTTGGGCTGCCAGCCCATGGTCCAGGGAAACTCCCGCGGATCGTTCCATTTGGTGGCGCCGGTGGCGACGAACAGTTGCGGCACCTTCTTCGAGTTCATGTATTTCTGGATCGCCGAGTTCGGCGGCGTGCCCAGCGAATTGAAGATCAGGAGCACCTCGTCGCTCTCGACCAGCTTGCGCGCCTGCTCGACCGTCTTGGGCGGGCTGTAGCCGTCGTCATAGCTGATGAAATTGATCTTGCGGCCGTTGATGCCGCCTTCGGCATTGATCTTGTTGAAATAGGCGGCCTCGGTCCTGCCGATCACGCCATAGGCGGAGGCCGGCCCGCTATAGGGCATGATGTTGCCGATCTTGATTTCGGTGTCGGTGGCGCCGACGTCGTATTTCTTTTGCGCGAGCGCGCCGCTGGAGGTGGCAGCGAGGATCGCGAGGGCAGCCGAAAAGGCCCCCAATCGCATCTGGATAGCAGGCATTCTGATCTCCCTGGATCTGGTCTTGATGTGTCGATTTTTTTGATTGGAAGCGCTTTGCGGCTTCTCCCGCTATCGAATACCCGCGCGCGGAATCCGGCAACAGAAAACCCCCCGCGACGGGGTCGCGGGGGGCGTCATTTAGTCGAACAAACTTAGGTCGCGTTCACTGACCTAATGAACAGAAATCGAATTCTACCCGCCGACTTCGCCCGAGATGATCGGTCCGAACAGGTCCCATTTCTGGTCCTTGAACCGCATCATCTGAAGCTGCTCGATCGGATAGAAGTCGGTAGCGGTGGTGTTGATCTTGACGCCGGGAAGCAGCGTATCGGGCGTGAAGTCCTTGAGGCTGGCGGCCTGCTTCATGATATTCGCGCGGGTGAGGTCGTCGCCGGCCTGCTTCAGCACCTGCACCACGGTCTGGGCCTGGCCGTAGCCGAACACGACCGATCCGTCGGCCTTGTTGGCTTCCGGCGCGTATTTGGCGAGGAAGGCATAGAACTTCTTCATGCCCTCATCATTGTCCCATTGCGGATCGGCGCCGTCCTTGGCGTAGGCCGCCGACAGCAGGCCCTGCGCGTTTTCGAAGCCGGCCGGCTGCAGTACCGAGCCCACGGAAGCGCCGACATTGCTCTGGAAGTACATCGGCTTCCAGCCGATCTCGGCGACCTTCTTGATGCTCTGGGCGGCGAATTTCGGCGTCGTCATGCTGAAATAGACGTCGGCGCCCGAGGCCTTCAGCTTGACGATGTGGCTGTCGATGGTCGGTTCCGAGACCTCATAGCTTTCCTCGGCCACGATCATGCTCGCCGCCTTGGCGCCGAGGCCGTCCTTGAGGCCCTTGAGCAAATCCTTGCCGAAATCGTCGTTCTGGTACATCACCGCGATCTTGGCGTCCGGCTTCTCCTTGAGGAGATATTTCGCGTAGATCCGCCCCTCGCTCTGGTAGGGCGGCTGCCAGCCCATGGTCCAAGGAAAGTCCTTCGCATCGCCGAACTTGGTGGCGCCGGTGGCGACGAACAGCTGCGGGACCTTCTTGGAGTTCATGTATTTCTGGATCGCCGAGTTCGACGGCGTGCCCAGCGGGCCAAACAGGAACAGCACCTCGTCGCTCTCGACCAGCTTGCGCGCCTGCTCGACCGCCTTCGGCGGGCTGTAGCTGTCGTCGTAGCTGATGAAATTGATCTTGCGGCCGTTGATGCCGCCCTGCTCGTTGATCATGTTGAAGTAGGCGGCCTCGATCTTGCCGATCACGCCGTAGGCCGACGCCGGGCCGCTATAGGGCATGATGTTGCCGAGCTTGATCTCGGTATCGGTCGCGCCGGTGTCGTATTTCTTCTGGGCAAGCGCGCTGCCGCTGGTTGCCGCAAAAGCGATGACCGCCGTCGTGAACGCGGCGATACGTAATTTTTGTCTGGAGAGCATTATCTCTTCTCGTTGCAGGTTTGCAGTTCTCTTCGTTGGTTGTGGCGGGTCCGTGAAGAGAACTTCAAAACCGAACCCGCGCCGGGACGCCGGTGTCATCAATCGCAGCCGGAAGCCGAAAAGCAAAACGCGCCGCGAATGCGGCGCGTCCCGGCTTTGCGAAGTTACTTCCTGAGCTTGCCGATCCAGTGCTGGCCGAGCATCGCCATCTGCCGCGCGCCATGCGGCATCAGGAAGATGACCAGGAACAGCAAGACGCCGAACACTGCGCCGGACAGGCCCTTGGAGATGCCTTCGGCGATGTTGGGCACGAAGATGATGAAGGCCGAGCCGACGATCGAGCCGGGCAGCCAGCCCACGCCCCCGACCACCATGCCGAGAAACAGCGAGATCGCCAGCGTGATGGTGTAGCTGTCGGGAGCCACGAACTGCACGGCGATGGCGCCGAGCGCGCCGGCGACGCCGGTGATGCCGGCGCTGACGCCGAACGCCAGCGTCTTGTACCGGGCGACGTCGATGCCCATCGCCGATGCCGCGATCTCGTTGTCGCGGATCGCCATGAAGGCGCGGCCAGAGCGCGACTTCAGCAAATTGACCGAAAAGATGTAGATCGCGACCGAGACCGCGAGGGTGAAGTAATACAGCCACATGTCCTGCGACATCGGCAGGCCGAACGGCGCATCGGGCTTGTCGACCACGAGGCCCTGCACGCCGCCGGTCCAGGGCTCGAACACGTTGAGCTTGAGCAACTGCGGCATCGCGGTGGCGAGCGCGAACGTCGCCAGCGCCAGATAGACCCCGGAGAGCCGCAGCGCCGGCTTGCCGAACAGATATCCGAACGCGAAGCAGATCAGGCCGGAGATCGGCAGCGTCAGTGCGTAGTTGATGTTGGCGTGCTCCATCATGATCGCGGAGGAATAGGCGCCTACCGCGTAGAACGCGCTCTGGCCGAGCGAGAACTGGCCGCTGCTGCCGGTCAGGATGTTGAGCGCCATCACCGCCAGCGCGTAGATCAGCAACATCGTCATCTGGAAGATGATGAAGTTCTTCACGAAGATGGGCGCCAGCACCAGCAGCGCCAGCACGATCAACGAGGTGCCGTAGCCCAGTGTCATGGCCCTCTTCGGCACGGCGTCGATGACGGGAGCCTCGGTAACGACTTCCTGCACAGCGCTCATGATCAGACCCGCTTCACGATGGGCCGGCCGAACAGGCCTGCCGGTTTGACGACCAATACGATGATGATAAGCGCCAGCGCGATCGGCAGCTTCAGTTCGTTGCCGACGCCGGGAATGTAGGTGCCGGCCAGGTTTTCGAAGATGCCGACCAGGAAACCGCCGACCACCGCGCCGAACGGGCTGGTCAGGCCGCCGAGCACCGCGGCCGCAAAGCCGTAGATCAGCACGCCGCCCATCATGTTGGGCTCGAGGAACACCACCGGCGCGATCAGCATGCCGGCGATCGAGCCGATCGCGGCGGCCATGCCCCAACCCAGCGCGATCATCCAGCTGGTGTTGATGCCGACCAGCCGGGCCGATTCAGGCAGCGCCGCGGCGGCCCGCATCGCCAGGCCGATCCGGGTGAAGCGGAAGAAGAAGAACAGCAGCAAAAGCAAACCCAGCGTCACGCCGATCATGCCGGCCTGGTGGGTCGAGATCAGCTGGCTGCCGAGGAACGGCGAGGAGCCGAACGGGGTCGGGAACTGCTTGATCGTGAAATCCCAGATCAGGCCGGCGCAGCTGTTGACGATCGCGAACAGCGCGATGAAGCCGGCGACGTTGGTCAGGATCGGCGCCTTGGCCAGCGGCTTGAACAGCAGGCGTTCGATCAGGATGCCGCCGGCAAACGAGATCACCACCGTGAGCACGAAGGCTTCCCAGTAGTTCAGGCCCCATTGCATCATCTGCCAGGCCATGAAGGTCGAGAACATCGCCATTTCGCCCTGGGCGAAATTGAGATGGTCGATCGCCTGGTAGATCATCACCACGGCGAGCGCCATGCAGGCATAGATCGCGCCGGTGGCGATGCCGGCCAGGATCTGGTTGGTTAAAAGCTCCATGGCCGCTCCCTCAATATCCCAAATAGGATTTACGGACGTCTTCGTTGTTGGCGATCTCGGCGGCGTTGCCGGACATCACGATGCGTCCGGTCTCGATGACGTAAGCCTTGTCGGCCAGTTCGAGCGCCAGTTGCGCGTTCTGTTCCACCACCAGGATGGTGACCTTGTCCTCGCGGTTGATCTTGCCGAGAATCCGGAACAGGTCGCGGACGATCAAGGGCGCAAGACCAAAGGAAGGTTCATCCAGCAGCATCAGGCGCGGACGCAGCATCAAGGCGCGGGCGACCGCGAGCATCTGCTGCTCGCCGCCAGACAGCGTGCCGGCCTGCTGGGTATGGCGCTGCTTCAGCACCGGGAAATGATCGTACATGCGCTCGATGTCGGAGACGATCCCGGCGGAGTCCTTCCGGGTGATGGCGCCGAGCTGGAGGTTTTCCTCCACCGTCATGGTGGTGAAGGTGCCGCGACCCTGCGGCACGTGCGCGATGCCGAGCCGGACGATGTTTTCGGTCGAGCGGCCGAGCAGCGGCGCGCCCTCGAACTCGATCGAGCCGGTCGAGCGCACCATGCTGCAGATCGCGCGCAGCGTGGTGGTCTTGCCGGCGCCGTTGGCGCCGAGCAGGGTAGTCAGGCTGCCTTCGTTGAGGCCGAACTCCAGCCCGTGCAGCGCCTGGACCTGGCCGTAATAGGCGCGCAGATCCTTAACGTTGAGCATCGCCGTCATTGGTCCTTGCTCCCCAGATAGGCCTTGATGACGTCGGGGTCGGATTGCACCTGCGCCGGCGTTCCCTCGGCGAGTTTCTTGCCGAAATTGAGCGCGACCACGTGGTCGGCGATCGACATCACGAGGCCCATGTGATGTTCGACCAGCAGCACGGTCATCTTGCGTTCGTCGCGGATGCGGCGGATCAGGTCGCCCAGCACGTGGACTTCCTCATGGTTGAGCCCGCCGGCCGGTTCATCCAGCAGCAGTATTTTCGGGTCGGCGGCGAGCGCCCGCGCCAATTCGACGCGCTTCTGGGTACCGAACGGCAGCCCGGACACCACCGTGTGGGCGACGTCTTCGAGGTCGAGATAGCCCAGGATCTCGTGAACCTTGCGGTTGATGTCGGCCTCGCCGCGGCGAACCCAGGGCAGTTTCAGCGAGTCGCTGACGATGTCGGAATTGCTGCGGGCATGGGTGCCGACCCGGACGTTGTCGAGCACCGAAAGGTTGGCGAACAGAGCGACGTTCTGGAAGGTGCGGCCGATGCCGATTTCCGCGATCCGGTGTGGCGGCCGCTTCAGGATGCTCTCGCCTTCCATCAGGATGTCGCCGGTGCTCGGCTGGTACAGCCGGGACAGGCAGTTGAACAGCGTGGTCTTGCCGGCGCCGTTCGGCCCGATCAGGCCGAGGATCTGGCCCTGCTTCATGTCGAACGAGACGCCGTTCAACGCGATGATGCCGCCGAACACGACGCTGACGTCGCGAACCGCGAGCAGCGGCGCGGCTGAATCCGCGGCGCCTTGCGCGAGTTGTGCCTGCGTCATTTCGCGCCGCCCGGCTGTCGCGCGGAACGGAACTTGAAGCGCCGGCTCACGCGCCGGCCGCAACGATGCCGGCTATCTGATCCCCTCGACCACACGTGCAACTTTCCCTCCTGCTTTGACCTTTTTGTTTTCTTGTTTTTTTGATTGTGGCGCCACGCCCCCCAGCGCCGCCTCGATGTTCCTTACCATCGCCACGAGGCGAGGTCCAATATCGCTGCGCAGCCGATCTTCCGTGAAACGGAATGCGGGCGCGCCGCAATTAAAGGCATAAGGACCCGTCCCGTCATTAAGCTTTAGTGCTACGCCGACCGCCGCGACGTCGTCCTGCCAATCGCCCGCCGAGATCGTGAAGCCGTGGCGGGCCACGGTTTCGCCGGCACGTTCGATGCCGTCGCGCATCCGCGGCCAGCGGCTGCCATAGTGCTCGCGCAGTTCGCGCAATAAAACGGCGCGTTCATTATCGGGCAGCGCCCAGATATACGCGCGGCCCATGGCGGTGGTTGCAATCGGAATTCGCGAACCGACATCCAGTTGAACCCCCAGCGTTAATCCGCTGCGGCTCTGGCCGAAATAGATCATGCTGAGGCGGTCGCGGCCGCCGACGGCCACCGCGCCGCCGGTCTCGCGCATCACTTCCTCGCGGTAGGATTCGGACAAATGCCGAACGCCGAGATTGGCCAGCGCGGCGTACCCCAATGCCATCGCCGACGGCGTCAGCTGATATTTCTCGAACCGCGGAACCGGTGTAAGGTAGCCCAGCTTGGTCAAGGTATAGGTCAACCGGGAAACGGTGGGCTTTGGCAGATTGGTACGGGCCGCGATCTCCTGATTGCCCAGAAGCCCGTCATTGGGATGGAATGCGCGCAACACATCAAGGCCGCGCGATAGCGCGACGACGAAGCTGCGATCGGTCGCGACTTTCTTCGCTGGACGCTTCATTGCCTTCCGTGCGCGCTTCCGCGCCGACTTCGTTGACAAGGGACGTGCTTCAAAATAACCCTCGCTGTCAAGATGTGGAATTTAATTCCGCAGTGCGAAACAGACTGATGTTAGCCAAAAGAACAAGAGAATTGAGGAGAGTGCCGTGAGCGATGTGGTCAAGCTTGAGCGTCATGACGTGGTTGCGATCGTCACGGTCAACAGCCCTCCGGTGAATGCGCTGAGCGCCGCCGTGCGCGGCGGCATCCTGGAATGCATGAAGGAAGCCATCGCGGATGCGCAGGTGAAGGCGATCGTGCTGACCTGCGCCGGCCGCACCTTCATCGCCGGCGCCGACATCACCGAATTCGGCAAGCCGCCGAAGCCCCCCGGCCTGCACGAAGTGCTGACCGAGATGGAAAACAGCCCGAAGCCGATCGTGGCCGCGATCCACGGCACCGCGCTTGGCGGCGGCCTCGAGGTGGCGCTGGCCTGCCATTTCCGCGTGGCGACCAAAGAGGCAAAACTCGGCCTGCCCGAAGTAAAACTCGGCCTGCTGCCGGGCGCCGGCGGTACGCAGCGTCTACCGCGCGCGGTCGGACCCGAACTCGCGGTCAAGATGATCGTCGGCGGCGATCCGATCAGCGCCGCGGAAGCGCTCAAGAACGGTTTGATCGAGGAGATTGTCGAGGGACCGGCGGCCGGCGGCGAGGCCTTTGCCCGCAAGGTGCTGGCCGAGAAGCGCCCGCTGCGCAAGCTGCGCGACGACGATAGCAAGCTTGCGGCGGCGAAGGCCGACCGCTCGATCTTCACCAATGCGGTGGCCGCGATGACCAAGCGGGCGCGCGGGCTGGAAGCGCCGTTCGCCGCGGCCGATGCGGTCGGCGCCGCCATCGACCTGCCGTTCGACGAAGGTATGAAGAAGGAGCGCGAAGGATTTTTAAAACTGGTTTCCAGCGACCAGTCCAAGGCGCAGCGCTATGCCTTCTTCAGCGAGCGCGAGGCCGCCAAGATTTCCGGCGTGCCCGACGGGACAAAACCGCGCAATGTCGAACGCGTCGCCATCATCGGCGCCGGCACCATGGGCGGCGGCATCGCGATGTCGTTTGCCAATGCCGGCATCCCGGTCACGCTGATCGAGACCGGTGAGGAGCAGCTCAAGCGCGGCATGGGCGTGATGCAGAAGAACTACGAGGCCACCGCCGCCCGCGGCGGCATCCCGGCGGATGCGCCGGCCAAGCGCATGGGCCTGATCACCGGCGTGGTCGGCCTCGAGAACGTCAAGGACGCGGACCTGGTGATCGAAGCCGTGTTCGAGACCATGGCGGTGAAGAAGGAAGTGTTCACGGCGCTGGACAAGTTCGCCAAGAAGGGCGCGGTGCTGGCCTCCAACACCTCGTATCTGAACATCGACGAAATCGCCAAGGTGACCAGCCGTCCGCAGGACGTGCTCGGCATGCACTTCTTCTCGCCGGCCAATGTGATGAAGCTGTGCGAGATCGTCCGCGCCGCCAAGACCGCGCCGGACGCGCTGACCACGGCGGTATCGATCGCCCGCAAGATCGCAAAGGTGCCGGCGGTGGTCGGCGTCTGCGACGGCTTTGTCGGCAACCGCATGCTGGCGCAGCGCGGCAAGCAGGCCGAAAAACTGCTGTTCGAAGGCGCGCTGCCGCAGCAGGTCGACGCGGTCGTGACCAAGTTCGGCATGCCGATGGGCCCGTTCGCGATGGGCGATCTCGCCGGCCTCGATATCGGCTGGCGTTCGCGCAAGGACCGCGGCATCAAGTCGGAAATCGCGGACGCGCTGTGCGAAGCCGGCCGCTTCGGCCAGAAGACCGGCAAGGGCTATTACAAATATGAGGGCGGCTCGCGCTCGCCGCTGCCCGATCCGGAAGTGGAAAAGCTGATCGACGAGACCTTGCAGCGGCTCGGCCGCAAGCGCCGCGTCGTCAGCGACGACGAGATCCTCGAGCGCATGATGTACCCGATGATCAACGAGGGCGCGCGGATCCTGGAAGAGGGCGTCGCGGCGCGGCCGAGCGATATCGACGTGATCTGGCTCTATGGCTATGGCTGGCCGATCTATCGCGGCGGCCCGATGTTCTACGCCGACAGCGTCGGCCTCAAGCACATCGCCGATCGCCTGTCGTATTACGCCAAGGAAACCAACGATCCCTCGCTCGAACCCGCGCCCTTGCTCAAGCGCCTCGCCGCCGAAGGCAAGACGTTTGCGTCGCTGGCCCAGGCCTCGAAGGCGGCTTGATGGGCGCGTGCAATCCGGGTCCGGTCTTGCTTCTCCCTCCCCGCTTGCGGGCGAGGGTCGGGGCGGGCGGTGAGCCACAAGCTCTGTGCTCGTGTTACCCCCACCCCCGGCCCCTCCCCGCAAGGGGGAGGGGAGAGAGCGGCGCCGCGCTCGTCTCTATCTGTGAAGAACTTCGATGACCCACCCCGGCGAGCAATTTTATCCGCAAGGCGTCCGCTGGGACGATGCGATCGAGCGCGGCACCTTGCCGGAGCTGCTGTCTCGGGCGGCTTCCGCGTTCGCGGCGCGGCCGGCAATCGAATTCCGTGACCGCCCGATCAGCTATGGCGAACTGGAGGCGATGGCGGAAACCGCGGCTGCCGCATTCCTGCGCGCGGGTTACGGCAAGGGCGCCACCATCGCGCTGTTCCTCGGCAATACGCCGGATCATCCCGTCAACTTCTTCGGCGCGCTGAAGGCCGGCGCGCGGCTGGTGCATCTGTCGCCGCTCGACGGCGAGATCGCGCTGTCGCACAAGCTCAGCGATTCCGGCGCGCGGGTGCTGGTGACGTCGAACCTCTCGGCGCTGTTGCCCACCGCATTGAAATTTCTCGACAAGGGATTGCTCGATCGGCTGATCGTCTGCGAGGACGATCGCTGGGGCAAAATCGGCACGCCGCAAACGCCGTTGCCGGACAATGCGAAGATCGTCACCTACAGTCAATTCATCGACGGCGCGACCAAGCCCGCGCAATGGCCGCAGGCCAGCGCCGATGACGTCGCGCTGCTGCAATATACTGGCGGCACGACAGGTCTTCCCAAGGGCGCGATGCTCAGCCACGGTAACCTCACCGCGGCGGTCTCGATCTACGACGTCTGGGGCAAGCCGGCGCGCGCCGAGCGCGATGCGATCGAGCGCGTGATCTGCGTGCTGCCGCTGTTCCATATCTACGCGCTGACGGTGGTGCTGCTGTCGTCGCTGCGGCGCGGCCATCTGATCTCGCTGCACCAGCGTTTTGACGTCGAGGCCGTGATGCGCGACATCGAGGTCAAGCGCGCCACCTATTTCCCGGGCGTGCCGACGATGTGGATCGCGATCGCGAGCCTGCCCGATCTCGACAAGCGCGATCTGTCGTCGCTGGTGAGCTGCGGCTCCGGCGGCGCGCCGCTGCCGGTCGAGGTGGCAAAAATCTTCGAGCGGCGCGTCGGCATGAAGCTGAAGAGCGGTTGGGGCATGACCGAGACCTGCTCGCCCGGCACCGCCCATCCGAAGGAAGGCCCGGACAAGCCGGGCTCGATCGGGCTGATGCTGCCGGGCATCGAGATGGACGTGGTGTCGCTCGACGATCCGAAGCAGGTGATGCCAGTCGGCGAGGTCGGCGAAATCCGCATCCGCGGGCCCAACGTCACCAAGGGTTACTGGAACCGGCCGAAGGAAACCGCGGAGGCCTTTGTCGGCGACCGTTTTCTGACCGGCGATATCGGCTATGTCGATGCCGACGGCTATTTCTTCCTGGTCGACCGCAAGAAGGACATGATCATCTCCGGCGGTTTCAACGTCTATCCGCAGATGATCGAGCAGGCGATCTACGCCCATCCGTCCGTGCAGGAAGTGATCGTGATCGGCATTCCCGACGATTACCGCGGCGAGGCGGCCAAGGCTTTTGTCAAGTTGCGCGCCGGGGCAAAACCGTTTTCGCTGGAAGAGCTGAAGGCGTTCCTCACGGGAAAACTTGGCAAGCACGAGATTCCGGCGGCGCTCGATTTCGTCGATGAACTGCCGCGCACGTCCGTCGGCAAGCTGTCGCGTCACGAATTGCGCCAGCAGCAGCCGAAGCAACAATCCGTCCAACCCAAACAACAACTCGCAACAGGAGGTCGTCCATGACCGAAGCCGTTATCGTCTCCACCGCCCGCACCCCGATCGGCAAGGCCTATCGCGGCGCGCTCAACGCCACCGAGGGCGCGACGCTTCTGGGTCACGCGATCGGGGAAGCGGTCTCCCGCGCCAAGGTCGATCCCAAAGAAGTCGAGGACGTGGTGATGGGCGCGGCGCTCCAGCAGGGCTCCACCGGCGGCAACATCGCGCGCAAGGCGCTGCTCCGCGCCGGTCTTCCGGTGACGGTCGGCGGCACCACCATCGACCGGCAGTGCGCTTCCGGCCTGCAGGCGATCGCGCTGGCGGCACGCTCGGTGATCTTCGACGGCGTCGAGATCGCGGTTGGCGGCGGCGGCGAGTCGATCAGCCTGGTGCAGAACGACCACGCCAACAAGTTCCACACGCAGGATCCGATGCTGCTCAAGATCAAGGGCGAGGTCTACATGCCCATGATCGACACTGCCGAAGTCGTGGCCAAACGCTACGGCATTTCGCGCGAGCGGCAGGACGAGTATTCGCTGGAGAGCCAGCGCCGCACCGCGGCAGCGCAGCAGGGCGGCAAGTTCAACGACGAGCTGGCGCCGATCACCACCAAGATGGGGGTCGCCGACAAGGCCACCGGCGAGGTGTCCTTCAAGGACGTCACGCTGTCCAAGGACGAAGGCCCGCGGCCGGATACTTCGGCCGAAGGCCTGGCCGGTCTGAAACCGGTGCGCGGCGAAGGTTTTACCATCACCGCCGGCAATGCCAGCCAGCTTTCGGACGGTGCCTCGGCCTCCGTCATCATGAGCGACAAGGAAGCCTCCAAGCGCGGCCTGAAGCCGCTCGGCATCTTCCGCGGCTTTGTCGCCGCCGGTTGCGAGCCCGATGAGATGGGCATCGGCCCGGTATTTGCCGTGCCGCGTCTGCTCAAGCGCCATGGCTTGAAGGTCGGCGACATCGATCTCTGGGAGTTGAACGAGGCGTTTGCCGTGCAGGTGCTGTACTGCCGCGACAAGCTCGGCATCGATCCCGAGAAGATCAACGTCAACGGCGGCGCGATTTCGGTGGGCCATCCCTACGGCATGTCGGGCGCGCGCCTGACCGGCCACGCGCTGATCGAGGGCCGCCGCCGCAAGGCGAAGTATGCGGTCGTCACCATGTGCGTCGGTGGCGGCATGGGCGCCGCGGGGTTGTTCGAGGTGCTGCAGTAGTTTTGGTCGTCCCCGCGAACGCGGGGACCCATACGGCGCGGCCTCTCGTCTGAAGCAGTGTGTCCGCCACCTTTTGTCATCCGCGAACGCCAGGGGCTATGGGTCCCCCGCGTTCGCGGGGACGACGCAAGAAGATAGATCGCGGCTACCAATTGATTTTCACAGGAGGATCCGATGGATCTCGCATTCAGCAAGGAAGAAGTGGCGTTTCGTGAGGAAGTGCGCGCGTTCTTTCGCGACCACGTGCCGCCGGCGACGCGGCAGAAGCTGCAGGAAGGCCGTCATCTCTCCAAGGAAGAGATGATCACCTGGTGGCGCATCCTCAACAAGAAGGGCTGGGGCGTCTCGCACTGGCCGAAGCAATATGGCGGCACCGGCTGGACCTCGGTGCAGCATTACATCTTCAATGAAGAGCTGCAGATGGCGCCGGCCCCGGCGCCGCTCGCCTTCGGCGTCAGCATGGTCGGTCCGGTGATCTACACCTTCGGCAATGAGGAGCAGAAGAAGCAATATCTGCCGCGCATCGCCAATGTCGACGACTGGTGGTGCCAGGGCTTTTCCGAGCCCGGTTCCGGCTCCGACCTCGCCTCGCTGAAGACAAAAGCCGAGCGCAAGGGCGACAAGTACATCATCAACGGCCAGAAGACCTGGACCACGCTGGCGCAGCACGCCGACATGATCTTCTGCCTGTGCCGCACCGACACCAATGCCAAGAAGCAGATGGGCATCTCCTTCATCGTATTCCCGATGAAGTCGAGGGGCGTTACGGTTCGGCCGATCCAGACCATCGACGGCGGCCATGAGGTCAACGAAGTGTTCTTCGACGACGTCGAGGTGCCCGTGGAAAACCTGATCGGCGAGGAGAACAAGGGCTGGGATTACGCCAAATTCCTGCTCGGCAACGAGCGCACCGGCATCGCCCGGGTCGGCGTCTCCAAGGAGCGGATTCGCCGCATCAAGGAACTGGCCTCCAAGGTCGAGTCCGGCGGCAAGCCGGTGATGGAGGATCAAGGCTTCCGCGAAAAGCTCGCCGCGGTCGAGATCGAGCTGAAGGCGCTCGAGCTGACGCAGCTCCGCGTCGTCGCCGACGAGGGCAAGCATGGCAAGGGCAAGCCCAACCCGGCGTCTTCCGTGCTCAAGATCAAGGGCTCGGAGATCCAGCAGGCCACCACGGAGTTGCTGATGGAAGTGATCGGCCCGTTCGCGGCGCCCTATGACGAGCACGGCGACGAAGGCTCCAACGAGGCGATGGACTGGACCGCGCAGATCGCGCCGAGCTACTTCAATAACCGCAAGGTTTCGATCTACGGCGGCTCCAACGAGATCCAGCGCAACATCATCACCAAGGCGGTGCTGGGGCTGTGATTGTTTCTCCCTCGCCCCGCGCCTTGTCCGCCGAAGCCCGCCTTCGGGCGAAGGCGGATCGCGGGGAGAGGGTCGGGGTGAGGGGCTCTCCGGCCAGCAGATGCTGACGGACGCCGGGCCCACTGCCTCGCCCCTCACCTGGCGCAAGTGCGCCGACCTCTCCCCGCAAAGTGCGGGGCGAGGTTAGTAGACGGCTAGCGGCGATACTTAAAGGAACGAAAGAACATGGATTTTGATCTGACCGAGGAGCAGCGGCTTCTCAAGGAAAGCGTCGACGGGCTGTTGACCGACGGTTACGATTTCGACCAACGCAAGAAATACATGGCGGAGAAGGGCGGCTGGAGCAAAGCCTTCTGGGGCAAGCTCGCCGAACAGGGTCTGCTCGGCCTTCCCTTCGCCGAAGCCGATGGCGGCTTCGGCGCTGGCGGCGTCGAGACCATGATCGTGATGGAAGCACTCGGCAAGGCGCTGGTGCTGGAGCCGTATCTCGCAACCGTCGTGCTTGGCGGTGGCTTCCTGCGCCATGGCGCCTCGGCCGAGCAGAAAGCCCGGCACATCCCCGGCATCATCGACGGCAGCAAGACCTTTGCCTTCGCGCAGCTCGAGAAGAACTCGCGCTACGATCTGCAGGACGTCTCGACCACCGCGAAGAAAAAGGGCGCCGGCTGGGTGATCGACGGCGAGAAATTCGTCGTGCTCAACGGCGAGACCGCCGACATGCTGGTGGTCACCGCGCGCACCAAGGGCGGCCAGCGCGACAAGGCCGGCATCGGCGTGTTCCTGGTGCCCGGCAATGCCAAGGGCGTCGTGAAAAAGAGCTATCCCACCCAGGACGGCCTGCACGCCGCCGACATCACCTTTACGGGCGTCGAGGTCGGCGCCGATGCCGTGATCGGCGACCCCGAAAATGGTCTTCCGCTGATCGAGCGCGTGGTCGACGAGGCGCGCACCGCGATGTGCGCCGAGGCAGTCGGATTGATGGATGAATCGCTGAAGACGACGGTCGAATATCTCAAGACCCGAAAGCAGTTCGGCGTGCCGATCGGCAGCTTCCAGACCCTGCAGCATCGCGCCGCCGACATGTTCGTCGCGGTCGAACAGGCCCGCAGCATGTCGATGTTCGCGACCATGGCGAGCGATTTCGACAACGCGAAAGAGCGCGCCACCGCGGTCGCGGCGGCCAAGGTGCAGATCGGCAAGTCCGGCAAGTTCGTCGGCCAGCAATCGATCCAGCTCCATGGCGGCATCGGCATGACCCAGGAAGCCAAGATCGGCCATTATTTCAAGCGCCTGACCATGATCGAGAACACCTTCGGCGACACGGATTATCATCTCCGCCGCGTCACCGAGGCGGGCGGACTGGTTTAATCCGTCATTGCGAGCGAAGCGAAGCAATCCAGAGCTCCAAAGCAAGACTGGATTGCGTCGTCGCTTCGCTCCTCGCAATGACGGAGTTACTTCAGGAAGCAAACAAAAATGAAAAACACCCCGTTCGATCTCACCGGCAAGGTCGCCGTCATCACCGGTTCGAGCCGCGGCATTGGCCGCTCGTCGGCGGAGCTCTTGGCAAAGCTCGGCGCGAAAGTCGTGATCTCCAGCCGCAAGGCGGATGCCTGCAAGGAAGTCGCCGACGGCATCAACAAGGCGGGCGGCGACGCCCACGTGATCCCCTGCAACATCTCGCGGCGCGAGGAAGTCGACGCGCTGATCACGGGCGCGACAAAACATTACGGCAAGGTCGACATCCTCGTCTGCAACGCGGCGGTCAATCCCTATTACGGCCCGCTGCTCGACATCAAGGACGAGGCCTTCGACAAGATTATGGGCTCGAACGTCAAGAGCAACATCTGGCTGTGCTCGCATGCCATTCCGCCGATGGCGGAACGCGGCAACGGCTCGGTGGTGATCATCTCCTCGATCGGCGGGTTGCGCGGCTCGACCGTGATCGGCGCTTACGGGATTTCCAAGGCGGCGGACTTTGCGCTGTGCCGCAGCCTCGCCGGCGAATGGGGCCCGAAAGGCGTCCGCGTCAACTGCGTCGCGCCCGGCCTGGTCAAGACCGACTTTGCCCGCGCGCTGTGGGAAGACGAAGAGCGGTTAAAGCGCCGCTGCGCCACCACGCCGCTGCGCCGCATCGGCGAGCCCGACGAGATCGCCGGCGCGGTCGCCTACCTCGCGTCGGACGCTTCGACCTTCATGACCGGGCAGACCATCGTGGTGGACGGCGGTGTTGTAACCGCGTCGGTGTAATCTTCTCCCCTCCCCCTTGCGGGGAGGGGTCGGGGGTGGGGGTCCGCGCGTACAAAGCAAATGGCTTTTGCACCGACGCCAGTTCGACGCCAGCTGACGCATTCATTGAAAACGCGCCACACCAGTAAGCGCCTTCCCTGTTGACCCCCAACCCCTCCCCGCAAGGGGGAGGGGAGCGCGCCGATATTGACTACCCCCGTCCAATCCCCTTTGCTCACCGCAACACAACACTTCGGGAAGCAACGCTCATGTCCTTTGTGCTGGCCATCGATCAGGGCACCACGTCGTCGCGCGCGATCGTCTTTCGCTCGGACATTTCCATCGCCGCGTCCGCGCAGCAGGAATTCCCGCAGCATTTTCCCGCGTCGGGATGGGTCGAGCATGAGCCGGAGGACATCTGGACCTCGACGGTGGCGACCTGCCGCGACGCCTTGAAGAAGGCTGGCATCGGCGCCAAGGATGTCGCTGCGATCGGCATCACCAACCAGCGCGAGACCACCGTGGTGTGGGACCGCGCCACAGGCCAGGCGGTGCATCGCGCCATCGTCTGGCAGGACCGCCGCACCGCCGACATCTGCGCCAAGCTCAAGAACGAAGGCCACGAGCCCGCGATATCCGCAAAAACCGGCCTGATCATCGATCCCTATTTCTCCGGCACCAAGGTCGCCTGGATCCTCGATCACGTCCCCGGCGCGCGGGCGCGGGCCGAGCGCGGCGAGCTGATGTTCGGCACGGTCGATTGCTATCTGCTGTGGCGGCTGACCGGCGGCAAGGTGCACGCGACCGATGCGACGAACGCCTCGCGCACGCTGCTGTTCAACATCCACACCGGGCAGTGGGACGATGAGCTGTTGAAGATCCTGCGCGTGCCGCGCTCGATGCTTCCTGAGGTAAAAGACTCCTCCGCGAAGTTCGGCGACAGCGTGCCGGAACTGTTCGGCGGCGCGATCGCGATCTCCGGCATCGCCGGCGACCAGCAGGCCGCGACCATCGGGCAGGCCTGCTTCTCGCCCGGGATGATCAAGTCGACCTACGGCACCGGCTGTTTTGCCCTGCTCAACACCGGCACGACGCCGGTCGCCTCGAAGAACAAGCTGCTCACCACGATCGCCTATCAGCTCGGCGGCAAACGCACCTACGCGCTGGAAGGCTCGATCTTCGTCGCCGGATCCTCGGTGCAATGGCTGCGCGACGGCCTCGGCATCATCAAGCAGGCCAGCGAGACCGGCCCGCTCGCCGACCAGTCCGATTCCACGCAGTCGGTCTATCTGGTGCCGGCCTTTGTCGGCCTCGGCGCGCCGTACTGGAATCCCCGCGTGCGCGGCGCGCTGTTCGGCCTCACCCGCAACACCGGGCCCGCCGAACTCGCCCACGCCGCGCTGGAAAGCGTCTGCTACCAGACTTTTGATCTCTGGGCCGCGATGCGCGCCGACTGGCCGGATGCGAAAGGCGCCAACATCGTGCTGCGCGTCGACGGCGGCATGACCGCCTCGGACTGGACCATGCAGCGCCTCGCCGACCTGCTCGACGCCCCGGTCGATCGTCCGATGATCCAGGAAACCACCGCGCTCGGCGCCGCCTATCTCGCGGGGCTCTCGGCGGGGGTGTATCCGGAGCCGTCACGCTTCGCCGACAACTGGCGGCTGGAGCACCGCTTCAAGCCGAACATGAGCCAGGCGACGCGCGAGCGGAAACTGGCGGGCTGGGCGAGGGCGGTGAAGGGATTGCTGGCGAGCGATGAGGGGGAGGGGTAGCTCCTCTTTCGTCATTCCGGGGCGCGCGTAGCGCGAGCCCGGAATCCATACCCCCTGTGTCAGCTTGATATATTCGGATACAAATCCAGCCACTGCGGATTCTGTTCTTCAATCAGGCGAATCTTCCAATCGCGTCGCCATTTCTTCAGTTCTTTTTCCCGCGCAATTGCGGTCGCGATGTCATCGTACACCTCAAACCAGACCAGCTCGTCGACGCCGTATCGCGAAGTGAATCCATCGACCGCTTTGGTTCGATGCTCGTACCCGCGGCGCACGAGGTCCCTTGTCACGCCGAGGTAGAGCGTGCCGTGCTTTTTGCTCGCGAGGAGATAGACGTAGTACGCCATAGCAGGCACAGGGATTATGGATTCCGGGCTCGCGCTACGCGCGCCCCGGAATGACGAAAGATAGATTTTGCGGGCTTGCGAGTCTACTACGCCCTCGCCGCCTTCTTCCGGTACGCCAGATGCACCGCGCAATTGCAGCCCGGCGGATGGGTCGCCACATCATTCGCAGGTTCTGCCTTCGGCGCCACCGTCGGCATCGCCTCTCGCACGGCGCGGTCGCCGCGGTCTTGCACCGGGATGTAGTTCAGGATCGGCGCCAGCCAGCGTTCGGTTTCTTCGGCGCTCATGCCCTTGCGCGCGGCGTAGTCTTCGACCTGGTCGCGCTCGATCTTGCCGACGCCGAAATAGAAGCTTTCGGGATGGCTGAAATAGAGCCCCGACACCGACGAGCCCGGCCACATCGCAAAGCTCTCGGTCAGTTGGACGCCGCAGGTCGCCTCGGCATCGAGCAGGCGGAACAGGGTCGCCTTTTCGGTGTGGTCTGGCTGTGCGGGATAGCCGGGTGCGGGGCGGATGCCGGCATATTGCTCGAGGATCAATTCCTCGGGCGGAAGATTCTCGTCGGGCGCGTAGCCCCAGAATTCGCGGCGCACGCGGGCGTGCATGCGTTCGGCAAAGGCTTCTGCGAGGCGGTCGGCCAGCGCCTTGCACAGGATCGAGGAGTAATCGTCATTGGCCAGCTTGAACCGATCGGCGATCGCGTCTTCGCCGATCCCGGCGGTGACCACGAAGGCGCCGATATAATCCGGCACGCCGGAGGTTACCGGCGCGACGAAATCCGACAGCGCGGTGTTGAAGCGGCCCTCGCGCTTCTCCAGTTGCTGGCGCAGCGTGTGGAAGGTCGCGATCTTGTTTTTGCGGCTGTCGTCGGCGTAGACGTCGATGTCGTCGCCCACGGCATTGGCCGGCCAGAAGCCGATCGTCGCCTGCGCCTTGAACCATTTTTCCCGCACGATCTGGTCCAGCATCTTGCGGGCGTCGTCATAGAGCGCGCGCGCGGCTTCGCCGACCTTGGGATCGCTCAGGATAGCAGGGTATCGCCCGGTCAGTTCCCAGGTCTGGAAGAACGGCGTCCAGTCGATATAGGCGGCGAGCTCGCCGAGATCGTATTCCCTGAAGGTCTTGATGCCGAAGAATCTTGGCTTGGTCGGCGGCAGCTTTGCAAAGTCGATCTTCATCGCGTTGGCGCGCGCGGCGTCGAGCTTCAGCCGCTTCTTGTCGGCCTGGGCCCGAAAGTGCGCGGCGGAGATTTTGGCGTAGTCGGCGCGGATTTCGGCGGCATAGGCCTCGCGTCTGTCGGACAGCAGCGCAGACGCGACGCCGACGGCGCGGCTGGCGTCATTGACATGCACCACCGGCCCGCCCTTGTAGTTCGGGTCGATCTTGACGGCGGTATGCACCCGGCTGGTGGTGGCGCCGCCGATCATCAGCGGCACCTTCAGGCCCTGGCGCTCCAGTTCGCCGGCGAAGAAACCCATCTCGTCGAGCGAGGGCGTGATCAGGCCGGACAGGCCGACGATGTCGGCGCCTTCCGCCTTGACGGTCTCGATGATCTTGGCCGCCGGCACCATCACGCCGAGGTCGATCACCTCAAAATTGTTACATTGCAGCACGATGCCGACGATGTTCTTGCCGATGTCGTGCACGTCGCCCTTGACGGTGGCGAGCACGATCTTGCCGGCATTCTTGCGGCCGTCGCCGGTGATGCCATTGGCGAGGTTGCGCGCCTTCTCTTCTTCCATAAACGGCATCAGATAGGCGACCGCCTGCTTCATCACGCGCGCGGATTTTACGACCTGCGGCAAGAACATTTTGCCGTCGCCGAAGAGGTCGCCGACCACGTTCATGCCCGCCATCAACGGGCCTTCGATCACGTTGAGCGGCCGTTCTACCGTCTGCCGCGCCGCCTCGGTATCCGCTTCGATGAATTCGGTGATGCCGTGCACCAGCGCGTGGGACAGCCGCTTCTCGACCGGCCATTCGCGCCAGGCGAGATCCTGCTCCTTGGTCTGCTTCTCCTTGCCGCGGAATTTTTCCGCCAGCGCCAGCAGACGCTCGGAGGCGCCGGGGTCGCGGTTGAGGATGACGTCTTCGCAGGTCTGGCGCAGTTCGGGATCGATGTCGTCATAGACGATCATCTGTCCGGCATTGACGATGCCCATGTCCATGCCGGCCTTGATGGCGTGATACAGGAACACCGAATGCATCGCTTCGCGCACCGGCTCATTGCCACGGAACGAGAACGAGAGGTTGGAGACGCCGCCGGAAATATGCGCGCCCGGCAGATTTGTCCGGATCCAGCGCGTCGCCTCGATGAAGTCGACGCCGTAATTGTTGTGCTCCTCGAGCCCGGTCGCAATCGCGAAAATGTTGGGATCGAAGATGATGTCCTCGGGCGGGAAGTCGAGCTGGCCTGTCAGGATGTCGTAGGCGCGTTTGCAGATCTCGGTCTTGCGCGCGAAGGTGTCGGCCTGACCCGCTTCGTCGAACGCCATCACCACGACGGCAGCGCCGTGGCGGCGGGCGATCTTCGCCTCGTGGATGAATTTTTCGACACCTTCCTTCATCGAGATCGAGTTCACCACCGGCTTGCCCTGGATGCATTTCAGGCCGGCTTCGATCACGGCGAATTTGGAGGAGTCCACCATCACGGGAACACGGGCGATGTCGGGCTCGGCGGCGACGAGGTTGAGGAAGGTCACCATCGCGGCTTCGGAGTCGAGCAGGCCCTCGTCCATGTTGACGTCGATGATCTGGGCGCCGTTTTCGACCTGGTCGCGCGCCACCTGCAGCGCCGCGGTGTAATCGCCAGATGTGATCAGCTTGCGGAATTTGGCGGAGCCCGTGACGTTGGTGCGCTCGCCGACATTGACGAAGGGAATGGCGGGCGTGAGCTCGAACGGTTCCAGACCCGACAGCCGCAGCCGCGGCTCGATCACGGGCACCACGCGCGGCTTGTGCGGCGCGACGGCGGCGGCGATCGCTCCGATATGGTCCGGCGTGGTGCCGCAGCAGCCGCCGACGATGTTGACGAGGCCGGCTTGCGCGAATTCGCCGATCAGGCGCGCCATGTATTCCGGGCTCTCGTCATACTGGCCGAATTCGTTGGGCAGGCCGGCGTTGGGATAGGCGCAGACCAAAACATCGGCGACGCGGCCGATATCGGCGATATGGGCGCGGAGGTCTTCCGCGCCGAGCGCGCAGTTGAAGCCGACAGTGACAGGTCTCGCGTGGCGCACCGAATTCCAGAACGCCTCCGGCAATTGGCCGGACAGCAGGCGGCCGGATTTGTCGGTGATGGTGCCGGAGATCATCACGGGCACGTCGATGCCGCGCTCTTCGGTGATTTCCGCGATCGCGTACAGCGCCGCCTTGGCGTTCAATGTGTCGAAGATGGTTTCGACCAGAAGCAGGTCGACGCCGCCGTCCAAGAGGCCCTTGATCTGCTCGCCATAGGCCTTGCGCAGATCGTCGAAGGTGACGGCGCGAAAACCGGGGTTGGAGACGTCGGGCGAGATCGAGGCGGTGCGGTTGGTCGGACCGAGCGCGCCGGCGACGAAGCGCGGCTTGCCGTCTTCGGCGGTGACGCGAGCAGCCGCATTGCGCGCGAGTTTTGCGCCCTCAAAGTTCAGCTCGTAGGCGAGGTCGGAGAGATCGTAATCGGCCTGCGCGATCGAGGTGGAGGAGAAGGTGTTGGTCGCGACGATGTCGGCGCCGGCGCGCAGATATTCGGCGTGGATGTCCTCGATCGCCTGCGGCTGGGTGATGATCAGCAGGTCGTTGTTGCCCCTGACGTCGCGACGGAAATCCTTGAATCGTTCACCGCGAAACCCCGCCTCGTCATAATCGAGGGCCTGGATCATGGTGCCCATGGCGCCGTCGAGCACCAGGATGCGTTCGCGGGCGGCCCCGAGCAGGGCGGTTCGTTTCGGAGAGACGGGCACGGACATCGATCAAGCGGCTTTCTGTGCGCCCTGCGGGCGAATGCCGAGCAAATGGCTGATGGCGAACACGAGATCCGCGCGGTTCATGGTGTAGAAATGAAAGGTATCGACGCCGTGCTTTGCCAGCTTCTGCACTTGCCCCGCCGCGACCGTGGCGGCCACCAGCTTGCGCGTATCCGGATCGTCGTCGAGGCCGTCGAATTTTTCCGCCAGCCACGACGGCACCGTGGTGCCGGCACGGGTGACGAAATTGCGGGCCTGCTTGAAATTGTGCATCGGCATGATGCCCGGCACGACCGGGATATCGATGCCGCGCGCGCGGACGCGATCGAGGTAACGGAAGTAGAGATCGTTGTCGAAAAACACCTGGGTGATGGCGCGGCTGGCGCCGGCATCGACCTTGGCTTGCAGCGTATCGATGTCGGCGTCGAAATCGGCGCTTTCGGGGTGCTTTTCCGGATAGGCCGACACCGAGACCTCGATGTCCGGATAGCGCTTCCTGATGCCGGCGACGAGTTCGGCTGAGGTCTTGTAGCCGTCGGGATGCGCGGCATAGGCGGTGCCGATCCCGGTGGTGGGATCGCCGCGCAGCGCCACGATATGGCGGACGCCGACGTCGTGATAGCGCGCCACCACGTCATCGATCTCGCCGCGCGGGGCATTGACGCAGGTCAGGTGCGCGGCCGGCGTCAGGCAGGTCTCTTTCAGGATTCGGGAAATGGTGGAATGGGTGCGCTCGCGGGTCGATCCCCCCGCGCCATAGGTCACCGAGACGAATTTCGGCGACAGCGGCGCCAGCCGGTTGATGGTGTCCCACAGGCTCTTTTCCGTCTCCTCGGTCTTCGGCGGGAAAAACTCGAAGGAGATCGCGGGCGATTTCAGCGCGCGGGACCCGTCGGTCGCGGGGGTGGTCACTTCAGTCATGGCGCCGCAAACTCCGCTTCCCGCAATGCAAACATCTGGCTTAGCCGTTCGGTCCTAAAATAAGCCAAACGGGGCCGTCGAAATAGCCCATCGCTGGTGGGAAATTGCCCAATTTCTTCAAAAATATGAAAATTATAGAAAGAAATTACAGAAAGTGGGCTATGATTTCGTTGTTGGAGAATTGCAGAAAACGGCCATTTTAAGCCTATGATATCTGGATTTCTTGCATAACATCTCAATCGGCAGGCGATGTTGGGCAGAGTGTTGAAAAAGACGTTTGGTAAATATTCATCCCACTTTCGTACTTGGCATACTTGGTCTCCCCATTCCCGTCGCCCGGGCGGGCGCGCGACTGGTCTGCGCGGCGGAGGCTTTGTGGCGCAGACAGGGCACACTAGGTTAGCGCGATGATACCTCTTTCCGTTCTCGACCTTTCCGTCGTTACCACCGGCACCAAACCCGCCGCCGCGCTGCGCAACAGCATCGATCTGGCGCGCCATGTCGATAAGCTCGGCTATCTCAGGTACTGGCTCGCCGAGCATCACAATCTTTCTTCGGTCGCGAGCCCCGCGCCCGACATCATGATCGGACAGATCGCCGCGGTGACCAGCCACATCCGGGTCGGTTCCGGCGGCGTGATGCTGCCCAACCATGCGCCGCTGATGGTGGCCGAGCGTTTCAAGATGCTGGAGGCGCTGTTTCCCGGCCGCATCGATCTTGGCCTCGGCCGGGCGCCCGGCACCGATGGCGCCACGGCCTACGCATTGAGGAGCCGGCTCGATCGCCGCGAGGGCGACGATTTCCTCGAGCGGCTGCATGAACTGACCTTGTGGGAGACCCGCGATTTTCCCGAAAACCATCCCTACAACAAGGTGGTGGCGATGCCCGACGACGCGCCGCTGCCGCCGATCTGGCTGCTCGGCTCCAGCGACTACAGCTCCGAACTGGCGGCGCAGGTCGGAATGGGTTTTGCCTTCGCGCATCATTTTGCGTCGTATGACGCGGTCGCGGCGCTGACCAATTATCACCACCGTTTCAAGCCGTCGGGCTGGCGCCAGACGCCGCACGGCATCCTCGCGGTCGCGGCGATCGCGGCCGAGACAGACGCGGAAGCCGAACGGCTGGCTTCATCAATGGAGCTCAACCGCCTGCGCCGCGATCGCGGCGAATACTGGCCTCTGCCGAGCGTCGAGGAAGCCCTGGCCTATCCCTACACCGAGGCCGAGCGCGCCTCGATCGCGCGCAATCGCTCCCGCCTGTTCGCCGGCACGCCCGCGACCATCATGGCCAAGTTGCAGCCGATGATCGAAGAGAGCAAGGCGGATGAGTTGATGGTCATCACCGCGGTCTATGACCACGAGGCACGGAAAAAGTCCTACAGCCTGCTGGCAGACGCGTTCGGCCTGAGCAGGAAGGCGGCGGCGTAAACGATCTAGTCCTGCTTTTCCATGAACGTGGCGCGGAACGAATGCCCCGGATAGACGCCGACGATGCGGAATTCGCGCGAGAAGAATTTTAGCTCCTCGAGCGCAAAAGCCAGATTCTTGTCGTCGGGATGGCCATCGACGTCGGCATAAAATTGCGTGGCAAAGAAATTGCCGTCGACCATGTAGCTTTCCAGCTTGGTCATGTTGACGCCGTTGGTGGCAAAGCCGCCCATCGCCTTGTAGAGCGCGGCGGGCAAATTGCGCACCCGAAAAACAAAAGTCGTGACCAGCGGCCCCGATCCCTGCGCGGCCCATTTTTCCTCGCGCGCCAGCACCACGAAGCGGGTGGTGTTGTGGTCCTCGTCCTCGACATCTTCGGCCAAGATGTCGAGGCCGTAGATTTCGGCGGCGAGCCGCGAGGCGATCGAGGCGCAGCTCTTGTCGCCGCGCTCGGCGACGATGCGGGCGCTGCCGGCGGTATCGCCGGATACGATCGGCTTGATGCCGAGCTTGCGGGTGATGCGGCGGCACTGGCCGAGCGCATGGACGTGGCTTTCGACGGTCTTGATGCCGTCGAGCCTGGCGCCGCGCGGCGCCATCAATTGATGATGGATCGGCTCGAACCATTCGCCGACGATGAACAGGCCGGATTGCGGCAGCAGATGATGGATGTCGGCGACGCGGCCGGCGACCGAGTTCTCGATCGGGATCATGCCCAAATCTGCCTCGCCCGAGGCGATCGCGGCCAGCGCGTCCTCGAAGGTTGGGCACGGCAGCGGCTCGGCGCCGGGATAGGCGTTGACGACGGCGATATGGGAATTGGCGCCCGGTTCGCCCTGGAATGCGATTTTCATAGTCGTCATGTCTCGGTTATGGACTGCCTTGTAACAGCCGGTCAGCTTTTGGCCAGTAGCGCCAGGATACCGCGCGCCGTCTCCAGGTCGGGTGGGGTATCGACCCCGCGCGGCACGGTGTCGACCACCGCGATGTCGATCCGCATACCCGCCTCCATCGCCCGCAGCTGCTCCAGTTTCTCCTGCAGTTCCAGCGGCGAGGGCGATAGCCGAACAAAACGCTCCAGCGCCGCGCGGCGATAGGCGTAAAGCCCGATGTGGTGATAGCGCGGGCCGTCGCCATGGGGCGCGGCGGCGCGGGTAAAATACAGCGCACGCATCAGCCGCGGGCCGATCGTCGTCCCGACCGCCTTGACCACGTTCGGATTGAGGTACTCCTCCTCGGTGTGGATCTCGGCGGCGAGCGTCGCGATATCGACCGCGGGATCGGCCAAGGGCGCCAGCACGGCGCGGATATTGTCGGGGCGGATGGTCGGGAAATCGCCCTGCAAATTGACCACGATGTCGGCCCGCCCATCGGGATCGAGCTTGCCCAGCGCCTCGAAAATCCGGTCGGAGCCGGAAGGGTGGTCGGCCCGCGTCATCACCGCCTCGCCGCCATGGGATCTGACGATTTCGGCGATCTCGGCGGTGTCGGTCGCGACCGCGACCCGGCCGATTTTGGCGGCTTCGGCGCTGCGCAGCACATGGACGATCATCGGCAGGCCGGCGATATCCAGCAGCGGTTTTCCGGGCAGCCGGGTGGCGGCCATGCGGGCGGGAATCAACACCAAAGTGCGGGTTTCAGGCATCGGCAAAAGAGGTCCGGACCCGGCGCGATAAGGGCCGGAAATGCATGGGGATTGGTCGGATGTCCGGCCATTTATACGGGTTGCCAGAGCACGGGCAAACCGATATCTCAGGCTTCGCGGGGTGCGGTGCGAAAGCCTGATTCCTCGCGCCAATCCGCGGCCGCGCCCTGCCGGCCTGAGGTCCTGTCAGACTTACCCAAAGGCCTGGAGCCTGATCCGAAATGGACTCCTTCGAACTCAATAAAATTCTCGGCGCTATCCTCGGCACCTGCCTCGTCCTGTTGGCGACCAGTTTTGCGGCCGGCGCGCTGTTTTCTCCCAAGAAGCCGGAAAAGCCGGGCTTCGAAATCGCAGTGAAGGAAGAGGCCGCCGGTGGCGCCGCCAAGGAGGCCGCCGCAGCGCCCTCCGAGCCGATCGAGAAACTGTTGCAGACGGCCTCCGTCGAAAAGGGCCAGGCGGCTGCGAAGAAATGCCAGGCCTGCCATACCTTCGAGAAGGGCGGCCCCAACCGTGTCGGTCCCAATCTCTATGGCATTGTCGGCGACAAGCGGGGCGAGGACCGCAACGGGTTCAATTTCTCGGCTGCGATGAAGGCCAAGGGCGGCACCTGGACTTATGAGGACCTCAACAAGTTCATCGCCAACCCGAAGGGCTTCATTCCCGGCACGGCGATGGGCTTTGCCGGCATCCAGAAGGACAGCGAGCGCGCCGACGTGATCGACTACCTGCACACGCTGTCGGATAATCCGGTTCCGCTGCCCACGGCGGCGAAGTAACACGACGACATCGTCACATGGTTCTCCATGCGACCGGCGGCCGGGCTTCTGCCCGGCCGTTTTCGTATCTTGCTCGCGCGCTTGTTATCGGGACGTTTCGCCGCAGCAAACCCCGCGCATGGACTGGTTTCATTAGCAAAAAGCAACATAATCGGTCGAACCGTTGCCTTATATTGCGCCCTGAATAGCCGTTCTTAGTCCAACAGGAATCACGCATTGGCGATTACCCGGCGACACCTTTTGCAAAGCGGCGCGATCGCCGCGATCGCGCCAACGCTGGGAACCGCCGCGGGCGTCCCGATCAATTCGGCCGAAGCACAGACTGCGGCCGGCGAGCCGATCTGGCGGCACGCTTTGTCGTTGTTCGGCGACGTCAAATACGGCGCCGACTTCAAGCATTTCGACTACGTCAATCCCGGCGCGCCGAGAGGCGGTCTCGTGCGCCAGATATCGATCGGCACCTTCGACAACTTCAACATCGCCGTTTCCGGCGTGAAGGGCGCCATCGCGCCGGCGATCGGGTCGATCTACGAAACGCTCACCAGCGGTTCGCTCGACGAGCCGGCGACCTATTACGGATTGCTGGCGGAGTCGTTTGCCTATCCCGATGATTTTTCATGGGCCAAATACCGGCTTCGCAAGGAGGCGCGCTGGCACGACGGCATGCCGGTGACGCCAGAGGACGTGCTTTTCTCGCTCGATGTGCTGAGGAAGTACAATCCGTTGTACTCCTCCTACTACCGGCACGTCGCCAAGGCGGAGAAGACCGGCGAACGCGAGGTCACATTCACCTTCGATTCGCCGGGTAACCGCGAATTGCCGACCATCGTCGGCGAAATCACGGTGCTGCCGAAGCATTGGTGGGAAGGCACAGGCAGCGATGGCAAGAAGCGCGACATCTCCGAGACCACGCTGGAGAAGCCGCTGGGCTCCGGACCCTATCGCGTGAAGGAATTCACCGCCGGGCGTTCGGTCGTGCTCGAACGCGTCCGGGATTATTGGGGTGAGAAACTGCCGGTGAATGTCGGTTCCAATAATTTCGATGACCAGCGTTTCGAATTCTTTCGCGACAACCAGATCGCGCTGGAGGCCTTCAAGGCCGACCAGGCCGACTGGATCTTCGAGAACACCGCGAAGCAGTGGGCGACGGCCTATGACTTTCCTGCGGCGAAGGAAAAGCGGGTCGTCAAGGAAGAGTTTCCGACCAGCAACATGGGCCTGATGCAGGGCTTTGCCTTCAATCTCCGTCGCGAACTGTTTAGGGATGTGCGGCTGCGCCGGGCCTTCAACTACGCCTTCGATTTCGAGGAAATGAACAAGCAATTGTTCTACGGCGCGTACAAGCGCATCAACAGTTATTTCGAGGGACTCGATCTGGCGTGTTCGGGTCTGCCGGACGGCGACGAACTGCGTATCCTCGATACGGTGCGCGACAAGGTGCCCGCCGAGGTTTTCACGACGCCCTACGCCAATCCGGTCGGCGGCAACCCTGACGCCGTGCGATCCAACCTGCGCGAAGCCGTCCGGCTCCTGAAAGAGGCGGGCTTTACGGTCAAGGATACCAAGTTGGTGGACCCTTCGGGCAAGCCGGTCAGCGTCGAGTTCCTGAGCGACGCCACGATGGAGCGCCTCATCCTGTTCTACAAGCCATCGCTGGAACGTCTCGGTGTCACCGTATCGATCCGGACCGTCGACGACGTGCAGTACCAGAACAGGCTTCGTTCCTTCGATTTCGACATGACGACGATGGGCTGGCCGGAGTCGCTTTCGCCGGGCAACGAGCAGCGCGAATTCTGGGGATCGCAATCGGCCACTGTTGCCGGATCGCAGAATGTTTGCGGCATCCAGAATCCGGCGGTGGACGCGCTGGTGCAACAGGTGATTTTCGCAAAGGACCGGACGACGCTCACAGCCGCTAGCAGGGCGCTCGATCGCGTGCTGTTGTGGAACTTCTACGTCGTCCCGCATTATACCTCGGGCACTTACCGTTACGCGCGCTGGGATCGTTTCAGCCATTTCGAGCCGCTGCCGAAATATGGCATTTCCGGATTTCCCACGCTGTGGTGGTGGGATGCGGAAAAAGCGGCGAAGACAGGTGGACGCTCTTGAAAAAGATTCTCGTTACGCCGTCGCTCTCCCGCCGGCATGTGCTCGGCCTTGGCGCCGGCCTGTTGAGCGCAACGCGGTTTCGCCCCGTGAGTGCCGCAGCCGACGCAGAGGCCGGCGTGCACGGGCTCTCGGTGTTCGGCGACCTGAAATATCCCGCGGATTTCGACCATTTCGACTATGTCAATCCGGCAGCTCCGAAGGGAGGATTGTTCTCGTTCATCCCCTCGGTTCGCGCGTTCAATCAGTCCTTCTACACGTTCAACTCGCTCAACGCCTACATTCTCAAGGGTGAAGGCGCCCAGGGCATGGACATGACCTTCGTGACGCTGATGGCGCGCGCGGGAGACGAGCCCGACGCGATGTATGGTTTCGCGGCGAAGTCGGTGCAGATATCGCCGGACAAGCTGGTCTATCGTTTCACCATGCGGCCGGAGGCGCGCTTCCACGACGGCACCAAACTGACGGCGCAGGACGTCGCGTTTTCGATCAATGTCCTGAAGGAAAAAGGCCATCCGCTGCTGGTGGTGCAGTTGCGCGACATGGTGAAAGCGGAAGCGCCCGATGACGCGACCGTGGTCGTCGCCTTTGCGAAGGATCGCGCCCGCGACGTGCCGCTGTTTGTCGCCAGCCTGCCGATATTCTCGAAAGCCTATTACGCGACCCGCGCCTTCGATGAGTCGACGATCGATATTCCGCTGGGATCAGGTCCCTACAAGGTCGGGAAATTCGAGATCAATCGCTACATCGAATATGACCGGGTCAGGGATTGGTGGGCCGCCGACCTGCCGGTCTGCCGCGGCAGCTACAATTTCGATAACGTGCGCTACGAGTTCTATCGCGATCGCGATGTTGCGTTCGAGGGATTCAGCGGCAAGAGCTATTTGTTCCGCGAGGAGTTCACCGCGCGGATCTGGGCGACCCGTTACGATTTCCCCGCCGTCAAGGACGGCCGGGTCAAGCGCGAGACGCTGCCGGACGAAACGCCGTCGGGCGGGCAGGGCTGGTTCTTCAACACCCGTCGCGAGCAGTTCAAGGATCCCCGAGTCCGCGAAGCGATCGGCAACGCGTTCGATTTCGAATGGACCAACAGGACGGTGATGTACGGCGCCTACCAGCGCACTGTTTCTCCGTTCCAGAATTCGGACATGGTGGCGGTCGGACCGCCTTCGTCGGAAGAACTCAAGCTGCTGGAGCCGTTCCGCGGCCAGGTGCCGGAAGAAGTGTTCGGCCAGCCCTATGTGCCGCCGGTGTCGGACGGTTCCGGTCAGGACCGGGCGCTGCTGCGCAAGGCGGTGCAACTGCTCAACGACGCCGGCTACGTCGTCAAGGACGGCAAGCGTGTGCGGCCGAACGGCGAGGTCTTCAAGATCGATTTCCTGCTCGATGAACCGTCGTTTCAGCCGCATCACGCCACCTTCATCAAGAACCTCGGCCAGATCGGCATCGAGGCCGGCATCCGCCTGATCGATGCCGTGCAATACCGCGCCCGGGTGGAAGAGTTCGATTTCGACATCACGACCGAGCGCTTGAGCATGTCGGCAACGCCGGGCGACAGCCTGCGCCCGTATTTCTCGTCGCAGGCGGCGGCCACCAAGGGGTCGTATAATCTGGCCGGCGTCGCCAACTCCGCGATCGACGCCCTGATCGAGAAGGCCATCGCCGCCGAAACGCGAGCGGATCTGACCAACGCCTGCCGTGCGCTCGACCGGGTGTTCCGCGCCGGCCGCTACTGGGTGCCGCAATGGTATCGCGCCACGCACCCCGTCGCCTATTGGGATTTGTTCAGCCATCCCGCAAAGCCGCCGAAATACGCGCAAGGGGTCGGTGCGCCCGATATCTGGTGGTACGACGCCGCCAAGGCCGCCAAGCTCGAGCAGACGAAGTAGTTCATGAGCGCCTACATCGCCCGCCGCATCCTCTTGATGATTCCGACCCTGCTCGGAATCCTGTTCGTGTCGTTCGTGGTGGTGCAGTTCGCTCCCGGCGGTCCGGTGGAGCGCGTGATCGCGCAGCTCACCGGCGCCGATACCGGCGGCACGTCGCGGATTTCCGGCGGCGGCGGCGATCTTGGCGCGCGAGCCCAGGCCAGCATTGCCGGCAATGCAACGGGCTCGAAATACCGCGGCGCGCAGGGCCTCGATCCGGACTTCATCAAGAGCCTTGAAAAGCAGTTCGGCTTCGACAAGCCGGCGCCGGAACGCTTCGCGCTGATGGTTTGGAACTTTTCTCGGTTCGATTTCGGCAAGAGCTATTTTCGCGACGTCAGCGTGCTGCAACTGATCAAGGAGAAGCTGCCGGTCTCGATGTCGCTCGGGATCTGGATGACGCTGTTGACCTATCTGATCTCGATCCCGCTCGGCATCCGCAAGGCGGTGAAGGACGGCTCGGAGTTCGATACCTGGACCTCGGCGGTGATCATCGTCGGATTTGCGATCCCGGGATTCCTGTTCGCGATCCTCCTGATCATCCTGTTCGCCGGCGGTTCGTTCCTCAACATCTTCCCGCTGCGCGGCCTGACCTCGGACGGCTGGTCGCAATTTCCCTGGTACTGGAAGATATTGGATTATTTCTGGCACATCACGCTGCCGCTGATCTCGATGGCGCTGGGCGCGTTCGCGACCATGACGCTATTGACCAAGAACTCGTTCCTCGACGAAATCCGCAAGCAATACGTCATGACCGCGCGCGCCAAAGGCTGCAGCGAGCGTCAGGTGCTCTACAACCACGTCTTCCGCAACGCCATGCTGATCGTGATCGCGGGCTTTCCGGGCGCCTTCATCCATGCGTTCTTTTCCGGCTCGCTATTGATCGAGACCATCTTCTCGCTGGATGGGCTCGGCCTGCTCGGCTTTGAAAGCGTGCTGAACCGCGATTACCCCGTGGTGTTCGGGACGCTGTTCATCTTCTCGCTTGTCGGACTCGTGGTCAATCTGATCTCCGATCTCGCCTATATGTGGATCGACCCGCGGATCGATTTCGAAGCGCGGGAGGTCTGATGGATCTCACCACGCCGCAGCCGGTCGAGACCTCGACGCAGTCGCCGCTCGGCGAGGCCGTGCCGATGACGCGGCACCGCTTTTCGCCGTCGCCGCTCAACCGCCGGCGCTGGCAGAATTTCAAGTCGAATCGCCGGGGTTACTGGTCGTTCTGGATATTCCTGATCCTGTTCTTTGTCTCGCTGTTTGCCGAATTCATCGCCAACGACCGGCCGTTTCTGGTCAGGTTCGACGGGCATCTGTATTTCCCGGCTTTTGTCACTTATCCGGAAACGACCTTTGGCGGCGATTTCCAGACCGCCGCTGATTACCGCGATCCCTATTTGCAGAAACTGATCGCGGAGAAGGGTGGCAGCATCCTGTGGCCGCTGATCCGCTACTCCTGGGACACGCACAATCTCGATCTGCCGACGCCCGCGCCCTCGAAGCCGACCTGGCTGTTGACCGAAGACCAGTGCAAGGACGTGGTGCAGAAGAAGGGGCTGAAGAGCTGCCGCGATCTCGAATACAACTGGCTCGGCACCGACGATCAGGGCCGCGACGTGGTGGCGCGCCTGATCTACGGCTTCCGCATCTCGGTGCTGTTCGGCCTGACCCTGACCATCATCTCCTCGATCATCGGGATCGCGGCCGGCGGCGTGCAGGGCTATTTCGGCGGCTGGGTCGATCTCGGCTTCCAGCGCCTGATCGAGGTCTGGAACGCGATCCCGTCGCTGTATCTGCTGCTGATCCTGTCCTCGGTACTGGTGCCGGGTTTTTGGGTATTGCTCGGAATCCTGCTGCTGTTCTCCTGGGTGTCGCTGGTCGGTCTGGTGCGCGCGGAGTTTTTGCGCGGCCGCAATTTCGAATACATCATGGCGGCAAGGGCGCTCGGCGTCTCCAATGCCAAAATCATGTTCCGGCATCTGCTGCCGAACGCCATGGTGGCGACCATGACGTTCCTGCCGTTCATCGTCTCCTCTTCGGTGATGACGCTGACCGCGCTTGATTTCCTCGGTTTTGGATTGCCGCCGGGTTCGCCCTCACTGGGCGAGTTGCTGTCGCAAGGCAAGGCCAATGTGCAGGCCCCGTGGCTGGGCTTCACCGGCTTCTTCGCGGTTGCCATCATGCTCTCGCTGCTGATCTTCATCGGCGAAGCCGTGCGCGACGCGTTCGATCCGCGCAAGTCGTTCCGGTAAGAGGCAAAACCGATGGACGCCATCAACCAGCCTCTGCTCGATGTCCGCGATCTCTCGGTGGCGTTCCACCAGCCGAGCGGCGTGTCGGTCGCGGTCGACAGGATTTCCTTCGAGATCAAGCGCGGCGAGTGCGTCGCCCTGGTCGGGGAATCCGGCTCGGGAAAATCCGTCAGCGCTCTGTCGATCCTGAAATTGCTCCCCTATCCGACCGCGTCGCATCCTTCCGGAAGCATCCATTTCAAGGGCCGCGAACTGATCGACATGCCGGAAAACGAGATTCGCAGCATCCGCGGCAACGACATCTCGATCATCTTCCAGGAGCCGATGACCTCGCTCAATCCGCTGCACACGATCGAGTCCCAGATCGGCGAGATCCTGCAATTGCACGGCAATGTCCGCGGCTCGATGGCGCGGACGCGGACGCTGGAGTTACTGACGCAAGTCGGCATCCCCGAGCCGGAGACGCGGCTGGCAAGCTATCCGCATCAATTGTCCGGCGGTCAGCGCCAGCGCGTGATGATCGCGATGGCGCTCGCCAACGAGCCGGATCTGCTGATCGCGGACGAGCCGACCACGGCGCTCGACGTCACCGTGCAGGCGCAGATCCTGGCGTTGCTCGCGGAAATTCGCGCGCGGCTCGGGATGAGCCTGTTGTTCATCACCCATGATCTCGGCATCGTGCGCCGCATCGCCGATGTCGTCTGCGTCATGAACAACGGCAAGATCGTCGAGCGCGGCCCGGTCGAGCAGGTTTTTACGGCGCCGCAGCATCCTTACACCCGCGCGCTGCTGGCGGCCGAACCAAAGCCCGATCCGGCGCCGCCGCGGCCGGGATCGCCGGTGGTGATCTCGGCCGACGACCTGAAAGTCTGGTTTCCGGTCAAGCGCGGGCTGCTGCGAACGACGGTCGGGCATATCAAGGCGGTCGACGGCGTCTCTCTCTCCGTGCGCAAGGGCGAGACGCTCGGCGTGGTCGGCGAATCCGGTTCCGGCAAGACCACGCTGGGGCTGGCGCTGCTGCGGCTGATCTCCTCGAACGGGCCGATCGTATTCCTGGGCAAGGACATCCAGGGCCTGCGCTTCAAGGAAATGCTGCCGTTCCGCCGCGACATGCAGATCGTGTTCCAAGATCCGTTCGGCGCGCTGAGCCCGCGAATGTCGGTCGGCGAGATCGTCGCCGAGGGGCTTGCCGTGCATCAGCGCGCGCTTTCGGAAACCGAACGCGAGGCGCGCGTGATCAAGGCGCTGAAGGATGTCGGGCTCGATCCGGCGACGCGATTCCGCTATCCGCACGAATTCTCTGGCGGCCAGCGCCAGCGGATCTCGATCGCGCGCGCGGTGGTGCTGGAGCCGAATTTCGTGGTGCTGGACGAGCCGACCAGCGCGCTCGACATGCTGTTGCAGGCGCAGATGGTCGATTTGCTGCGCGAGCTGCAGCGCAAGCGCGATCTGACCTACATGTTCATCTCGCACGATTTGCGCGTGGTAGCGTCACTTGCGAGCCACCTGATCGTGATGCGTCACGGCAAGGTGGTGGAGGAAGGCGCGGCTGCGGAACTGTTCAAGAATCCCAAGACCGACTACACCCGCGCGCTGTTCGCCGCTGCATTCAAGAACGAAGCCACGCCTGGCGCTCCTGTCGCGGAGTGAGCGGCACGGACCGTGGTGGAGCCAACGGGTCCGGCCTTCGGCCGGCCCGATGATAAACTCCGCGAAACCCACCGTTCGAAAGCGATGGGTATCGCGGAGCCTGTCATCGGGCGCGCATGCGCGCGACCCGTTGGCTCAACCCATCCTGCGCACTTGGCTAAAGCCGCTTGATCGCCGCGATCTCGCTGCCGGCGGCCTTGATCCGCGCGATGGCATCACGGGTGCTTTCGATCGTGGTCGCCATGTGATGCGCGTTGGCATGGACGATGGTGGTCGCATCTCGCGCGATCGCGACGTGGCCCTTCCAGAAAATCAGGTCGCCGCGCTGCAAATTGTCCGCTTGCGCGAGATCGATATCGCGGCCGAGGCCTTGCTGCTGCATGTCGCTGTCGCGCGGGCAGCCGGTGCCCGCGGCGTTCAAGGCGATCTGGACAAGGCCGGAACAATCAATGCCAAAGCTGCTCTTGCCGCCCCACAGATAGGGCGTGCCGACAAAACGTTCGGCGACTTCGACGAAATCCGTCTCGAAGCGATCGGGATCGCCGAGATGACCTTGCGGCACGTGCCAGCCTTCACGGGTGACGGCGAAAGCGCCGGATTCGCCTGTCACGGTTATCAGCGAGCCCATCACCAGCGTATTCGACGGCGGCAATTTTATCGAAGGCCCGGGAAACGCAAAGGTCCTGATCGCGGTAACCTTGTGGGTCGGCGCGGCCTGCGGCCTCGCCAGCGACGAGTCCGGAAGCCAGCCGACATAACCGTCGCGGCCGAGCTGGCCCCAGGCCCAACCTTCGCCGTTGCGGTCGTAGATGGTCGCCTGCTCGCCCTTCAGCGCCTGCGTCATCAATTCGGCATCGGAGGATGGCGCCATCCGCACCGGCGCGATGCCGTCCGTGATCTCGAACGCTTCGCCGGCGACGAAGCGCGCCGCCTTGACCTTGCCTTCGAGATATTTCGCGGCGAGATCGGGCCGCGCCGGGGTCAGTCGCGGGTCATCCATAGCGCTCGCTCAGGCATTTGTAGATCGCGCGCGCGGCCTGGCATTCGCCGCCTTCGGGCCGCGCCGGCTTGGCCGACGACGTCCAGCCATAGATATCGACATGCAGCCAGCTTTTGGCGGCCTCGACAAAACGCTGCAGGAACAGTGCGCAAATGATCGAGCCGGCAAACCCGCCGGACGGAGCGTTGTTGATGTTGGCGACCTTGGAGTCGAGCCAGCTATCGTAGGCCGGCCACAGCGGCATTCGCCACAACGGGTCGTTCTCCTGTCTTGCCAGACGCGCGATGTCGAGCGCCAGCGTCTCATCATTGGTGTAAAAGGGCGGTAAATCCGGCCCCAACGCCACCCGCGCCGCGCCGGTCAGGGTGCCGAGGTCAATCAGCAGATCCGGCGTCTCTTCGTCCGCCAGCGCCAGCGCATCGGCCAGCACCAGCCGGCCCTCGGCATCGGTGTTGCCGATCTCGACCGTCAGCCCCTTGCGCGAGGTGAATATGTCGAGCGGTCGGAAGGCGTTGCCGGCGACCGCGTTCTCGACCGCGGGGATCAGCACCCGGAGCCGCACCTTCAACTTCGCGTCCATCACCATCAGCGCCAGCGCCAGCACGTTGGCCGCGCCGCCCATGTCCTTTTTCATGATCAGCATGCCGCTGGACGGTTTTAGGTCGAGCCCGCCGGTGTCGAAGCAGACGCCCTTGCCGACCAGCGTCACCTTGGGGTGGGAGGGATCGCCCCAGCCGATGTCGATCAGCCGCGGCGCGCGCGGCGAGGCCATGCCGACCGCGTGAATCAGCGGAAAGTTCTGGCGCGGCAGTTCGTCGCCGATGATGCAGCTAAAACTGGCGCCGAAACGTTTTGCCAGCGCCTCGGCGGCGAGCGCCAGTTCCTCCGGCCCCATGTAGTTTGACGGCGTGTTGATGAGGTCGCGGGCCAGCGTTGCGGCTTCCGCCATGCGGGTGATGTCGGCGGCATCGATGCCGTCTGGCGGCGCCAGCCTGACATTGGGCGCATCCGCCTTGCGGTACCGGCTGAAGCGGTAGCTGCCGAGCGCAAAGGCAAGCGTCGCCAGGCGTGTGTCGTGCGGCGCGTTGGCAAAGCGGTAGGTGCCCGGCGGCAGCAGGCCGGGCAGGGCGCCGGGGCGGAACGGGTCGCGGGATTTGGCGTCGGCCTCCTCGAGCCCGAAGAGGACCTGCGCGATCTGGCCGTCCGCCGAAGGCAGGATCAGGCATTTGCCGAGCTTTGCCGCAAAATCATTGGCGAGTGCGAATTGCCTGGCCGGGGGAGCCAGCCCGTCGCGGATCGCACCCCAGGTGGATTTGGTGACGAAGGTGATGGGGATGGCGGGGGCGGCCGGCGTGGTCTCGAACACGGATGGCATGCGTCTCTCGGTTTTGTGTTGAGCTGGGACGACCTATCGCACGACCTATCGCACCCTTGCCGGGCTTTTGAAACCGGCCAAATTAACCAACCGTTAGGGTTAACACTTTATTGCTCGATGGATCAGGTTCGATCCATCCATGAGTTAAAGTGCCATGCGTCAGCAGTCCAGCTTTGCGCGGCTTTTGGCGTCCGCGGCCGTGACGGCGATCCTCGCCGCCGGGCTTGGCGGCTGCCAGACCATGTCCGACGTCACCGGCTCGATCACGTCGAAGGGCGCGCCTTCTCCCGATGCCGATCCGCGCCGCGCCGTGGAAGTCTATGGCGAGCGTTACCGCGCCAATCCCAAGGACGCCGACGCGGCGTTGGCCTATGGGCAGGCGCTGCGAGCGACCGGACAGCGGGCGCAGGCCGCGGCCATGCTGGAACAGGCGAACCTTGCTCATCCCGGCAACAGGGCGTTGCTGGCGGCCTATGGCCGGGCGCTGGCCGACAACGGCAACTTCCAGGCGGCGTTCGACGTGCTGTCCAAAGCGCACACGCCCGAGAATCCGGACTGGCGCATCCTCTCGGTGCAGGGCACTTGCCTCGACCAGCTGGGCCGACATGACGAGGCGCGGGGCTACTATACCAGCGCACTCAATATCGTTCCGGGCGAGCCATCGGTGCTGTCCAATCTCGGCCTGTCCTACATGCTGACGAAGGAGCTGCCGAAGGCAGAAGAGACGCTGCGCCAGGCCTATGAGAGCGGCCGGGCCGATGCGCGGGTGCGGCAGAACCTTGGCCTCGTGATCGGCCTGCAGGGCCGCTTCGCCGAGGCCGAAACCCTCGTCAAGGCGGACCTGCCGCCGGACGAGGCGGCGGCCAACGTCGCCTATCTGAAGCAGATGCTGAACCGCAAGGACACGCCGCGCGCCGCGGCCGCGAAGATCCCGATGGCGGAACTCAACCGTCCCGACTGAATTGCTGGCCAGATGTGGATCTGAGAGAAAGCCGGCTTCGCGCCGGCTTACTGCATCGCGGCGACCTTGATGCCGGTCGGCCCGAGGATGACGACGAACAGCACCGGCAGGAAGAACAGGATCATCGGCACCGTCAGCTTCGGCGGCAGCGCGGCGGCCTTTTTCTCGGCCTCGTTCATCCGCATGTCGCGGTTTTCCTGCGCCATCACCCGCAGGCTCTGGCCGAGCGGGGTGCCGTAGCGTTCCGATTGCTGCAGGGCCAGACAGACCGACTTGACGCCTTCGAGCCCGGTGCGTTTTGCCAGATTCTCGTAGGCCACCTTGCGATCCTGCAAATAGGAGAGTTCGGCGGTGCACAGCGTGAATTCTTCCGACAGCGCGACCGATTGCGTGACGATTTCGGTCGAAACCTTGCGGAACGCGGCTTCGATCGACATGCCGGATTCGATGCAGATCAACAGCAGGTCGAGCGCGTCGGGAAAGGCCCGTTTGATCGAGAGCTGGCGCTTGGAGATCGCGTTTTTCAGGAACAGCATCGGCGCCTGCAGGCCGAGATAGGCCGCGCCGACGCAAATGCCGATCTTGATCGGGAACGACTTCTCCATGTGCGAGATCACGAACACATAGAGGATCGAGCCGATGAACAGCAGGATCGGCGTTACCAGCCGGAAGAACAGGAAGGTGATGTAGGGCGCGTGACCGCGATAGCCGGCCATGGTCAGCTTGTCGCGCGCGGCTTCCTGGGCCACCCATTTGCCGAGATTGAAGTCTTCCACCACCCGCGAGACCAGTTGCTTCGGCGTCTGCCGCAGCGAGACCTTCTCGGTCTTGTTCATGCGCTCGCGCTCGCGCTGCCTGATGCGCTCGCGCTCGCTGGCGACCGCCTTCATGCGCTTGGCGAGGCCTTCACCGGCGAACAGCGGCATCACCAGCGTGTAGGCCGTGGCGCTGGCGGCTATCGCCGCCAGCAACATGGTCATGAAGTGGGCGTCGTGGATCTTGTCGACCAGAAACTGAATCATGCTTGCACCATCAGAAATCGAAGTTGATCATTCTCTTCATCACGAAGATGCCGAGAGACATCCAGATCACGCAGCCGACCAGCATCAGCTGGCCGGTCGGATGGGTCCACAGCAGCGAAATGTATTGCGGCGTCGAGAGGTAGACGAGCAGCATGACGATCGGCGGCAGCGAGCCGATGATGCCGGCGGAGGCCTTGGCTTCCATCGACATCGCCTGGATCTTCTCGGCCATTTTCTTGCGGTCGCGCAGCACCTTGGAAAGGTTGCCGAGCGCTTCCGACAGGTTGCCGCCCGACTTCTGCTGGATTGCGATCACGATGCCGAAGAAATTCGCCTCCGGCAACGGCATCCGCTCGAACAGCCGCGAGCAGGCCTCGCCGAGCGGCATGCCGATCGCCTGGGTCTCGATGATGGCGAGGAATTCGCCGCGCAGCGGTTCGGGCGAGTCGGCGGCGACCACCTTGAGCGATTCGAACAGCGGCAGGCCGGCCTTGATGCCGCGCACGATCACGTCGACCGCGTCCGGCAGCGCCTTGAGGAAAGCCTTCTCGCGGCGTTTCTTCAGGAAGCCCAGCACCCAGCGCGGCAGCCCGAAGCCGCCGGCGAAGGCGAGTCCCACGCCGGCCAGCAGTCCGCCGCCAAGGGTCATGGCGGCAATGAAGCAAACCGCTCCCAGCACGGCGGAAACGACCATGAATTTGCGCGGCGTCCAGTCGAGCCCGGCCTGGGTGAGGCGGGCGCTCAGCGGCACCTTCTTTTCCTTCTGCCGGCGCGCCTCGAGGTCCTTCAGCGTCCCCTCGACCTGCTCGCGGCGGGAACGCTGGGTCTTGTCGACCTGGCGCGCGGCGGCCGGCTCGGACTTCGCCACCGAGGCGCGGCGGCTCTCGGCCTTGTTCTGACCCGACAGCGACGGATAGAGGAAAACCCATGCCAGGCCGCCGATGGCGGTTGCGGCGAGGAAAGCCAGTGCGAGCGCTTGCATGTTCATGGCGTTTGTTCCGTCAGGTCGGTGCGACGACTTCGGCGGCGTCGAGCGCAGCCGCAAGGCGTTTCTCTTCGCCGTAATAGCGCGCGCGATCCCAGAACCGCGGGCGTCCGATGCCGGTCGAACGATGCCGGCCGATGATATGTCCGTTGGCGTCCTCGCCGACCAGGTCGTAGATGAACAGGTCCTGGGTGATGATGGTGTCGCCTTCCATGCCCATCACCTCGGTGATGTGGGTGATGCGGCGGGAGCCGTCGCGCAGGCGGGCGGCCTGGATCACGACGTCGATCGAGGCGCAGATCATCTCGCGGATGGTTCGCGACGGCAGCGAAAAGCCGCCCATCGTGATCATGGATTCGCAGCGCGACAGCGCTTCGCGGGGATTGTTGGCGTGCAGCGTGCCCATCGATCCGTCATGGCCGGTGTTCATGGCCTGCAACAGGTCGAACGCCTCGGGTCCGCGGACTTCACCGACGATGATGCGTTCGGGACGCATACGCAGGCAGTTGCGCACCAGTTCGCGCATGGTGACCTGGCCTTCGCCCTCGATGTTCGGCGGCCGGGTTTCCAGTCGCACCACATGCGGCTGCTGCAGCTGGAGTTCCGCGGCGTCTTCGCAGGTGATGATGCGCTCGTCGTCGTCGATATAGTTGGTCAGGCAGTTCAGCAGCGTGGTCTTGCCGGAACCGGTGCCGCCGGAGATCAGGACGTTGGCGCGGCAACGCCCGATGATCTGCAGGATGTCCGCGCCCTCTTGCGTGATGGCGCCGAACCTGACCAGCTGATCGAGCGTCAGCTTGTCCTTTTTGAATTTGCGGATGGTGAGCGCGGGGCCGTCGATCGCCAGCGGCGGAACGATGGCGTTGACGCGAGAGCCGTCGGCGAGGCGGGCGTCGCAGATCGGCGAGGATTCGTCGACGCGCCGGCCGACCTGGCTGACGATGCGCTGGCAGATGTTGAGCAGCTGCTGATTGTCGCGGAAACGGATGCCGGTGCGCTGGATCTTGCCGGCGACTTCGATGAACACCGTGCCGGCGCCGTTGACCATGATGTCGGCGATGTCGTCGCGCGACAACAGCGGCTCCAGCGGCCCGTAACCGAGAACGTCGTTGCAGATGTCGTCGAGCAGCTCTTCCTGCTCGGCGATCGACATCACGATGTTCTTGATCGCGATGATCTCGTTGACGATGTCGCGGATTTCCTCGCGCGCCGACTCGCTGTCGAGCTTGGCGAGCTGGGCGAGGTCGATCGCCTCGATCAAAGCGCCGAAGATCGTGGCCTTGACCTGGTAGTAGGTGTCTGAACGCTGTGCGCTGACCGTCGGCGCGGGCGGTGCGGATCGGGCCGGCGCAAGCGGCGGCGATGAAACGGCAGGCGGCGGCACTTCGCGCGTGACCACAGCGGGCGCGCCGGACGCGGGTTCCTGCACGCCGGCGGCGGGCTTTGTCGCCCGAAATTCGTTCTCTGCTCCGCTACGCTTACCAAACACGACGATACTCCATGCGGGTGGCTACTTTGCCCGCAGCTTCTCAATCAGGGGCGACAGGAACGATCCCCGCGGCTTTTTGGTCTCGCCGCGGCCTGTCAGCCGCTGCGCGATCTGAAGAAATATTTCGGTGGTGCGATGATTGTCGGAGATTTCCGCGATCATCTGGCCGTTGTTCGCCGCCGATCCGAACATTTGCGGATCGAACGGGATCGAGGCGATCGGCGGGCTCTCGATCGCCTTGGCGAATTCGCCGGCGTTGATCTCCGGCCGCTTCGGTATCCCGACCTGGTTGAGGCAGTAGAGCGGCATCCGGTCGTTGGGCCGCGACGCCTTCAACAGGTCGAACATGTTCTTGGTGTTGCGCAGGTTGGCGAGGTCGGGCGCCGCGACGATCAGGATATCGTCGGCGGCGACCAGCGCGCGCCGGGTCCATCCCGACCATTGGTGGGGAATGTCGAGCACGATGCAGGGCATCGTGGTGCGCAGCGTGTCGAAGATCGAATCGAAGGCGTCGGCGCCGAAATCGTAGACCCGCTCGAGCGTGGCCGGCGCCGCCAGCAGGCTGAGATGATCGGTGCATTTCGACAGCAGGCGATCGATGAAGGCGGTATCGACGCGGTCGGGCGAGAACACCGCGTCGGCAATGCCTTGCGGCGGATCCTGGTTATAGTCGAGGCCGGCGGTGCCGAAAGCGAGGTCGAGATCGGCCACCACGGAATCCAGCGCAAGGTCGCGCGCGATCGCCCAGGCGACGTTGTGGGCAACGGTGGAGGCGCCGACGCCGCCCTTGGCGCCGACGATGGCAATGATACGGCCGACCGCCTTGGCTTCCGGCGTGGTGAACAGGCCGCAAACCGAACGTACCACGTCGAGCGGGGTGACCGGCGCGATGGCATAGTCGCTGACGCCGCGGCGCACCAGTTCGCGATAGAAATTGATGTCGTTGAGACGACCGATGACGATGACGCGGGTGCCGGAATCGCACACCGAGGCGAGTTGGTCGAGGCCGGTCAGGATGTCGCCGCGACCTTCGGTTTCCAGGATGATCACGTTCGGCGTCGGCGCGGTACGGTAGGCCTCGATGGCGGCCGCCATGCCGCCCATCTGGATCTTGAGATGCGCCTTGCCGAGGCGGCGGTCTTCGCCGGCCGCTTGTACCGCGGCGGCGGTTTCCACTGTCTCGCAAAAAGCCTGCACGGATACCCGCGGCGCCGGGGCGATGTGATCGTCCACGGGCGGCGTTGCGCCGTTCGGCTGTTCTTCGGAGTTCTGACGGGCGTAGCTGATCATTTGCCTGTATCGCTGAGTTTGGCCTTGTCGGCTTCCGGATATTGCGAAGTTGTCGTGGCACCCTTGCGATACTTCTCGAAGCCTTCGGTGCGCCGTACCTCGTAAGCGGGGGTTTCGGGCCGCGGCTGCACGAGATCGGCCGGATTGTCGACCATCACCGCCATGTCGCGCTGATAGGCGCAGCCGAGATTGTACCAGGACTTGTTTTCGATATAGCTCTTGTCGTGGATCGAGGGACCGAGATCCTCGGGCCACAGGCCGCAAGGCCCGGCTGTCGCCGACATCCTCGGATAGTTGAGCCGGATCGCCGCCATCTGGCGCGGATCGCTTGGATGATAGCGATGCAGGTTGATGCCGCGCGGCGGCACGCCGCCCGCGGTCAGCAGCGACTGGATTTCGCGGAATGCATCCGCTGCGGCGGGCGCATTGGAGGTGTCGACCGGAACGTCGGCGGTAATCGGGCCAGTGGCTTCATGCCGCCAGGTCTGCGCCAGCGCGATCACGTCGGCGCGCTGCTCGGCGGAAAGGCCGCCGCGGCCGTGACCGACCAGGATTACGACCGACTGGTTGGCTTCCTGTATCGCGATCGGATGACGCAGGCGATAGTCATCGGGGACGCTCGCCATGGCGTTCACATCGCTGCCCGTATGCATGCAGCCGCCGAGCAAGACCGCAAGGCTGGCGGCACCGACCAGCGCCCCTGCCATGCGGTGCGCGCGGTTGCGATCGACGGGTATTCTCGTTGTCATCGTCTTCGTCCTTGTCCCGCCTCAGTCGGTAATGAAGCCGTAGGTGCCACGATAGTTCTGTGCCGGATCGGTGCGGCCCGGAACGCCGTAGATGCGATTGATGCTGCCGAGAAGATCGGCCTGCGGATCGGAGGCCGCGGCAAAGCCGTCATCCGGACGCGACAGGTCCTTTGGAGCGACCGCGCGTACGATGTAAGGCGTCACCAGCACCATCAGTTCGGTCTGGTTGTTGACGAAGTCGCGGCTGCGGAACAGCGTCCCCAGTACCGGCAGGGTCGACAGTCCCGGCAATCCGTTGATCGCCTGCTTCTGCTGTTGCTGGATCAGGCCGGCCATCGCCATTGCGCCGCCGGACGGAATCTCCAGCGTGGTTTCGGCACGGCGGGTCTTGATCGAGGGCACGGAGATGCCGCTGATGTTGATCGAATTGTCGTTCGACACTTCGGAGACTTCCGTCATCACGTGCAGGCTGATGCGGCCTTCGGCGAGCACTATCGGGGTGAAATTCAGCGAGATGCCGAACTTCTTGAAGGCGATCGACGGTGCGCACTGCCCGATCTGGCCGGCCGCGGTCGTGGTACAGGTCACGCCGGTCGGAATTGGGAATTCGCCACCCGCGATGAAGGTCGCGGATTCTCCCGAGATCGCCGTCAGGTTCGGTTCAGCCAGGGTACGGACCACGCCGGCGCTTTCCATCGCGCGCAAGGTGGCCTTGACCGACGGCGTCGAGCCGAACGAGGTGGCCAGCGAATTGCCGCCGACCAGCGGGGCGCCGTTCGCGGTGAACGGATTCGAGTTGTTGAACACCACCGAGGTAGAGCCGTAGTTCAGGTTAGCGGCGAGGTCGATACCCATCTGCTTGACGATCGAGCGCGCGACCTCGGCGACCGTGACCTTGAGCATGACCTGGTCCTTGCCGCGGACCACGATGGAATTGACGACCTTGTCGGGTGTGTTCGTCAGCCGCACGGCGAGATCGTTGGCCTGCTGCGCCTCGATCGGGGTGGCGACCGAGCCGCTCAACACCACGCCGTCGCCGACGCCCTCGATCCGGATGTCGGCGTTCGGCATTGCCTGCTTCAGGGCCGCGCGCACGCCGTTGAGGTCGCGGGTGACGGCGATGTCGTAGGCGGCGATCTGCTGGCCGGCGGAATCGAAGAATACGATGTTGGTCTGACCGACGGCAGCGCCGATGATATAGGCGCGCTGCGCGGAACGGACGACGGCGTTGGCGATCTTGGGATCGGCGACCAGAACGTCCTTGATGTCGCGCGGCAGGTCGATGACGACCGACTTGCCGATGCCGAGCGGCAGGAAACGCGCGTTCATCTGGCCATCGACCGGCATCGGGGCCGCCTGCGGGAGCGGCGCGGCGCCGCGATAGTCGGCCGCCACCACCGGGCTCAGCGCCGGAGCGAGAGTCAATGCCGCGATTGCCGAAAACGACAGGGCGCGGACCGCGAAGGTCCGCAGCATCGGGTGATTTCCCCTGTATTTCATATCAGGCGTCCTTTAGTCACTTCTGCGTCGTCGTCGGGGTTGATATGCCGTAGCGAACCACGTTGATGCTGTCGCCACGCTTGCGGCTTTGGTCGTCGGCGCTGCTATCGACGATGTTGACGTCGGCAATGCTGCGCAGCGCGAGCGACAGCGTGCCGGCCTGGCGCGCGCGGGCGAGTGTCTCGGTTTGCTCGGGCAGGAGTTCCAATGTCACGGTCTTGCCGACCACGGCGTTCTGGCCGTCCTTTTCCTTCGGCGCCTGATCGATCGCCAGCACGCGTATGTTGGTCAGGATGATTTCAGAATTAATCACCTCGGTCGTGCCGGCGCGGTCCTGGTTCTTGTCGCGCTTGGTGAGAATGACGTCGACCCGGTCGTTGGGTAGGATAAAGCCGCCGGCGCCGGTTTCCGGCGAAATCTCGGTGGAGACCGCGCGCATGCCGCTGGGCAGGATCGCGGCCATGAAGCCCGATCCGTCCGCTTTCACCAGCTTCTGTTCGCGAATCGGCTCGCCGGCGATGAACGGGGCGCGGGCGATCGAGCCGACGATCTCGGTCGCTGCATTCGGCCGTTCACCACGGCGAATAAAGACATTGCTTGCCGTGGCTGAGGGCCAGGTCTGCCACTGCATATCTTCGGGCTTGACCGACTGGCCGAGGCCGATGTCGTTCTTGGCGACGAGAACGTCCACGGTCTGCAGCTGGGCGACCGGTTCAGCCGGCGCCGGCTTGTTGTCGGACCCACTCGCAAGATATGCCGCAATACCGCCGGCACCGACAGCGATGGTCAGGACGACAATGCGTGCGGTATTCATACGCTCACTTTCCACATTACGCCGCGACGCTTCCGCCGCCGTGATGGGAGTTGACCAGTTATTCGTCAAAGCATGGTTAATGAGGCGTATCTAAATCGCCTTAACGCGAGGTTTACTTCCCGGGCGTTGCGCGATCAGCGCATGGCGAAGTGCGCGAGGTCGACCGCCTTGATCCAGTCGGTCTCCGGGTAGATGGTCAAAGCGCCGATCGCGAGCGCGATGCCGTAGGGAATGCCGCTCTCCTTGGCGTGCAGCCGCAGCAGCCAGGTTTGACCGACGAGCGCGTAAGGCAGCGGCCATTGCCTGAACTGGAGCAGCAACAAGGTCAGGGCGCCGCCGAACAGCGACGCATAGATCAGATAGTTCAAAAGGTAGCCGAAGCCGAACCACAGCGCGGCGCTGGCCGCGACCTTGGCGTCACCGCCGCCGATCCACCCCATCGCAAAGCAGGCAAAGGCCACCGTCAACACAGTCGCGCCGGCCGCCACATGCATAAGTATCTCGTAAAATCCCATCCCGCTCGCCGCGGCGAGCAGCAGGAAGCCTGCGACTAGCGCCAGCGATACCCGGTTCGAGATCGTCATGGTGAAAAGGTCGCTCGCGGCCGCGAACGCCATCAGAGCCGGAAACAGCATCAGCCGTGCGATGTCGAGGATCATGGGTTTAAATGGCCCGTGCCGTGAACGGGATGTCGGAGCATCGCCCGAGCATAGTTATCAGAAATGAACAATCGGGAAACGATTTCACTCGACCCCGGCTGGATCCCGGCCATCACCAGATCGTCGCGATGCGCAACGCCAGCGTGACGAGCGCCAGCACCAGCGCCAGACAGACCAATTGCACCGGTTGATCGCCGCGCCTGCCGGCCAGCGGAACTGTGGTCGCCGCGCTCGAGGCGGCATCGGGTTTACGCATGTTCACGCCATTTCGCCGTCGGCCGAAACAGCAAAGGCCCCGGAACGGCCGGGGCCTTTGTCGCTCGTCAGGAAGCGTCGCTTATTTCAGCGAGCTGTTGATCGAGGTGAACTTGCCATTCAGGTTGGAACCGAGGCCGTTGACCACGGCGATGATCGCGAGCGAAATGCCGGCGGCAATCAGGCCGTATTCGATGGCGGTGGCGCCGGACTCGTTCTTCACGAAACGTGCAATAAGGTTCTTCATAGGTAACTCCATGTGTACACGTGGCTGGTCGAACTAACGTTTGGTCTCGCCGGCGTTCTCAGCACCGTGACCATGCGTCACCCTAGGATCGGACAATTGCTCTGCAGTTAATTCGTTCGCGTAAACACGGCGGGAACCGGCTGTTCTTCGGCACAGTAAATGCGGAATTAAGGACATCTCTGCAATTGGACGCAGCCGCCGTCGCGGCTTTGTAACGGGGCTGCCCGACCTTGCCGGCGCCTGTTCATGCCTCCTTAAACAAGCGCGCGTAACGCTTGAACACTCCGATCAGATGAGGCGGCGATGTCGAACCTACCCCTGGAAATCGTCGAGATGCTGGGTCAGACGATCGAAAAGGTGGTTCCGATCACGATCGTGCTCGCCCTGGTATTCTCGGTGCTCTCGCACTTCTGGGCCTGCAATCCCGGAACGCCGTGGTGGCGCAAGCGCGAACTGATCACCGACACCTGTTACTGGTTCTTCGTGCCGGTGTTCGCGCGGGTGCTGCGGATCGGGCTTTTGATACTCGGCGCCAGCGTGGTGTTCGGCATCAAGGACGCCGACGGCCTGATTGCCTTTTACGACAATGGCCACGGCCCGCTGTCGGAATGGCCGCTGTGGTGCCAGGCGATCCTGTTCCTGGTCGCGTCCGACTTCATGCTCTATTGGCTGCACCGCCTGTTTCATGGCGGCGCGTTCTGGAAGTATCATGCCGTCCACCATTCGTCCGAGGATCTGGAGTGGATCTCGGCGGCGCGTTTCCATCCGGTCAATTTGTTCCTCGGCACCATTGCCGTCGACGTCATTCTGCTGATGGCGGGAATCTCGCCCAACATCATGCTCTGGGTCGGGCCCTTCACCACATTCCATTCCGCTTTCGTCCACGCCAACCTGAACTGGTCGCTTGGCCCGTTCAAATACGTGCTGGCGACGCCGGTATTCCACCGCTGGCACCACACCTCGCTGGAGCAGGGCGGTAACACCAATTTCGCCGGCACGTTCCCGCTGTGGGACATCCTGTTCGGGACCTTCCGGATGCCGGAAAACAAGTTGCCTGAGGCCTATGGCATCGACGATCTGGCATTCCCTTCCGAGATTGCCGGCCAGCTGGCCTATCCGTTCCGGCAGATGGTGATCGAGGAGCAGCGATAGTTGGCCGCCATTTGCAGTTCGTTCACTAATTGAAGTCAGATTTGCCGCGTCGGGCGCCGGTTCCGCTGCGTATCGCTTTAGCCGGCTTGTCAACGTCCCGGGGTAGAGTATGTCGTCCAAGTACCTGCGTACGCGCACCTGCGCGATTTCCGCCTTCCGCGCGCTCGCGGTCGCTCTTCTGCTGACGCCCGCGCTGGCGCTGGCCGAGCCCGGCCCCGAGTCGAAGTCGATCGCGGTCAATGTCGATCAGGCCAAGCTCGTCAAACTGCCGCCCAAGGTCGCCACCATCGTGGTCGGAAACCCCTTGATCGCGGACGTGACCTTGCAGCCCGGTGGCCTGATCGTGGTGACCGGCAAGGGCTACGGCGCGACCAATTTCATCGCCATGGACCGCGCCGGCGAGGTTCTGGTGGACCGCATCATCCAGGTCGAGGGTCCGATCGACCAGCTCGTCACGGTCTATCGCGGCATCCAACGCGAATCCTACAGCTGCATGCCAGTCTGCCAGCGCCGGGTGACGCTCGGCGATGGCGACAGCTATTTCAAGTCCGCGATGGAGCAGGCCGGCAGCCTCAGCAACCAGGCCAGCAGCGCTGCCAAGCCCAACAACTAGAACCTTATCGGTTCCGATAGAATCAGAACCGAAGGTCTAGATTCCTGTTTTGACGCGTTTTCTTCACGCGAACCAGTATCCACTTCGCTCGAAACGCTATAGGTCGATCGACATCGACCCGCGGCGGCGGTCGTGCCGACCGTCATGCCATGCGCCGCGCGAATCGAAACGGTCCATCAAGTCTCGCCCTTAAAATGGTTAAGGCGAGGTCAATTCGGCGGTCCCGAACGCTCGGGTGGGCGAAACACTTCAACAATCTGCTTGAGAAGATTCTGCGCGCAGTTCGTACCGCCGCTGCAAGGACCTATCGATGCGGCCACCGCAGCCAGGGCAACCTCCGGCAAAAAAGCTTGTCCGGATTTCCGCGACCGGCTCCGTACCACAACGCGGCTGCGCTTTGTGTATCTACTTCTTGATCTTGCCGGTGATGGTATTGAGGAGCTGGAAGCGTGCAATAACCTTTGGCAGCGTCGCCTCGGGAGCGCTAGCAGCTCTTTTGCTGCAAATGCTGGATACAGGTGCACGTCGTCGTCGAGGTGGAGAATTTGACGTCGTAGTACGCCGGTCCGCTGGAGTTGGCGGGGCTGTTCGTTGAACAGCGCGGAAACACCCAATCGCTGTCTGCAAGATTTACCGTCCCGCTGATCGTGTAACCGAGATTGGGCGTATAGGCGTAGGACACCTCGCTCACAATGAACGAAACCTGATCGTTTTGGTTATTTGGATTGTTCACATTGCCAGCGGTTCCGTTGAGCGATGAGGGAAGTGACAAGGGCGCGTAGTTTGCCGAAGTGCCAAGGCTCGGCCTTCCCGGTCCAAAGGTCGCTCCGTTATACGACTGACTCCATTGAAGGGTCAGGGCGCCGCTGGAATTGCTGGAGACTTCGGACACCGTCACCAGCAGTTGGCTGTTGTTGACGGGATAGGGTGCAATGATGGCCGTTGCCCCGGTCAGAATGTTTTGCATCGAGGCCGTGCTGAGCGACGTGTTCTGCGTAACCATGTCGGCGACAGAGTGTGCCGTCGCGCTGACCTTGACGTTGATCGCCAGCCCGTCCCCGAGTTCGACGCCGCCGACCAAAAGCACCAACATGAACGGCACCACGATGGCGAACTCTGTCGCAGCCACCGCATCGGCGTCGGTCGAAAATTTCCTTGCGCGAAATAACAGGCTGGTCATGGGGCGATACCTCTAGGGAGTGGCCGGCTCGTTCTGAAAAGCGGCGGATGCCATGATCTCCCGGCTGCCATTGGCCTGGTTGGCCAGGTTGAAAGCAATGGGTCCGAAGAAAACCGGCCAGAGATACATCACGCGAACAACGACGATGTCGCCGGCATTTCCGGGATTGAATTGCCAGGTATTGTTGACATTGCCGTTGTTGTCGTAGGTCAACGCCGGCATGGCGGTATTGGCTGAGGACCAATTATTGGCGACCTGCACGTCGACCATCAGGCCGGCGCAGGTGAAAAGGGCGGCGGCGTTATTGCAGACGGTCTGGTGAAATGCGGCTACGGCTTGGGCCTGGGTCAGGCTCGTATCCTGTGTCTGCACCTGTCCGGTCAGAATTTGGCGGGTCGACGCCCTTACGGCATTTTCGAGCAGCGCCTGAGCGAAGAACAGGAGAAATGCCTGGACGAGGGCGGCGAGGATGGCGAGAAACGGCGTCGCAACGAGCGCGAACTCGACCGCCGTCGCGCCCTTGCTGTCCCTGATGAAGACGCCGAAACGATTGTGACGTCTCGTTCCTGCTGCGATTTCCACTTGGGCCATTGGCGCGTTTCTCACTGCGTGAGGCTGGCGGTGCTTGACGCGACCTTGATGAACAGGTTCGTCAGCTCGTTCTTAATGTCACCGCCGGTTGTCACGTTTTTGTAGAAGCCCGGCGAGGCGCATGCCTGCAGATTCTGGGCAATCGTGCCGGTTGAGGACTGAGGCTCGTCGTATTTGTCTACCCAGCTCATGTACCAGCTATCCGTGATGTTTTGGCTGGGGCCAAGATTGATGAGTTGCAGATACTCCGTGTAGAGAATCGCGATCTTGATCCCCCGGTTCTTGATGGTTGTACACATCGTCGTGTCAAGCGGCTGCTGGCAGCGATGGTTGGAGGCGAAGGTCGCGTTGGGGCAGGTCGTGGAGATCTTGTCTTCGACGCCGTCGGTAACGAGGAAGACCACCTCCTGTGGCGTATCTCCCGTCGCATTGCTGCCAAGGCCGGGGGCCGGCATGATACTGTTGATGCTGGTGAGCGCGCCGGCGATATCTGTACCGTAGTCGGTATTGCAGGATGTCGAAACGACGCAGTTTTGGTAGAGGACCGACATCAGCGAAATGCTGGAGACCTTGGTTCCAGCGATGGTCGGGGTGGTCAGGGTCGCCAGAGTGTTCAGGCCTGTGTCGAACGTATAGAGGGCCGCTTTGTAGGTGGTGTTGTTCAGAGCCGACATGCATTGCATGACACCGCCCGTTATGCCCGACTGCGGGCAGCTCGACCATGTATTGAGCAACTGGTTGACGGCACTCGTCACGAGATCGATACGCAAGGTGATACTGTTGTTGCGTGCGATCGTGAGATTGTCCTTGGTCCCGCCATCGTGAGAGATGTTGGTTTCATGACAGGCGAAGCCGCAATTCTGCGACGATGATGCTGGCTGTTTCGACGGGGCGGTAGCCGCGATGAGATTGTTGATATCGGCCAGGGTCGCGCCGATCCCCATGGACGGCGAGTCGTCCATCAGCAGATACCAATTCATGTTGGGCGCACTCGCCGCCTGCGACGTCGCTGAGCCACTGATCGGCCACGACGCAGCATTCAGCAGCACCTTGGGAAAGTTATTGAGGGATGCGGCGCTGTACGAAACCGTGACGGTGCGCTGAAGCCCCACGTCGGTGATGGTGATCGTCGGGGTCGGCACCGCCGCCAGGCCGGGAAGAGTGTTCGCCACCGACATAAAGATTGCCTTGGCGGTGTTTTGGGCCACCGTATCGGATTGCATCAGCATGGCGGGCCTGACGGCTGCGATGGCGGCTGCGTCGGCGGCCGCGTCCAACTGTTCCTTCTTGCGCAGCGCCGTGGTGAAATCGAGCGTCATGCCCAGCAGAAAGATAATCGGAACCAGGGTGATCGCAAAAATGATGGCGACGTTCGCTTTGCGATCTCTGGCGAAGCGATGGGACCAGGCGCGGAGCATCATCTTTATCCTGTTGGCCGGGGGGTCGGGGCAGGGACAATTCATTGGTATTTCAAGGGTTGAGGACGGAGGAAGGCGATCAAACAGCCTCCGCCTCCCTCGCGAGGGAACTCTGCAGGTTGGCCGTTAAGCAATGCTTACGCAGATCGCGTGAAGGTGCGCCTCCCGAACATCGACCCGATCTGATCCGGGCGAATCGTTAACAGGCCCTAAAATGTGGCAGGAAAATTCGAACGCATTATCGTGAGGGAGAGGCTGGCGTGGACGGTTTGCTCCCGTCCCCCGGGTTGCCCTTCAGAAGCGTGTCGCGCGCTCGGTACCAACCTCCGGAGCCGAGCTCGCTGGCGGTTGACGGGCCTATCCGATTTTTACCGAAATCGACTGTCTCTACAACGCCCCCGGCGGCGGCGGGATGAGCTTGATGACGGCGTCTACTTGAAGGTCGCCGCCTATACGCGTCCCCGTCAGTCGCGCTGCGTCATCTATCCGACGCCGACGACAGGCGCCCTACCGTCCGACCACGTAACGTCGTTTCGCTGTGATCGAAGTCCGATCGCGACTGGCGACCACATCCGGCGATCAATCAAACCGCAAATAAAGAAAAAGAAAAAGGCCGCGCGATGAGCACGGCCTCTCTCGTCTGGTCGCCTCGTTGGTCGAGGCTTTTACAATGTTGCGACCGCTCGCTTGCCGCGAGCCGGGCCGAACGGAATTCGCTTAGCCGGCGGCGCGGAGGTTGTCGGCCGAAGACTTGCCAGAGCGGCGATCGGCGACGATCTCGTAGGAGATCTTCTGGCCTTCACGCAGCGTTCCGAGTCCAGCGCGCTCTACGGCGCTGATGTGCACGAACACGTCGTTGCCACCATCATCCGGTTGAATGAAGCCGAAGCCCTTGGTCGCGTTAAACCACTTCACGGTTCCCATGCTCACGGGGGTAGTCCCTTCTCAAGATAGATATACTAGTAGCCCACTTTGACATGGGCTGGTGAGATCGAATTTTTGGAAGGGTCGTCAGCGTCTAAACCGGCTGTACCGGTGGATAGCTAATGTCGTCCGGCCGAAAATCGATGGCGGCATCTTATGCGAAGCGGGTTTTCAAAACAATCCTGAGGTGCACGATTTTTTGATCGGCCCAATTCTGCCGCAGTTTAAACCCGGCCCCGTGCTGACATTTCAGTGTCATGTGCAAGGGCCGGGGGAGTTGTTTTGTGAGATTTAGCGCCGCCGGAACTGGCCGCGGGGCGGCGCGCCACGCGGTGCTCCGCCGCTCGGACGCTCGTCCTTGTGCCGGAAAATCAGGCGGCCCTTCTCGAGGTCGTAAGGTGACATTTCGATGGTCACCCGGTCCCCCGCCAGCGTCTTGATCCGGTTCTTTTTCATCTTGCCGGCAGTGTAGGCGACGATCTCGTGACCTGCATCGAGCTGCACGCGGTAGCGCGCATCGGGGAGGATTTCGGTGACCAGTCCTTCGAACTGGATCAGCTCTTCTTTAGCCATGTTTATCTCCAGATCGATCGGCGGTTAGCGCGGCCGGTGGGTACGGTTGGGGCGGGTGTTCGGCCGGCTTTCGCGATGCAGGAAAGCGACGCCCTGCATGCTTTCGGCCCTCTGGCCTTCCGGCTTGGCGCTGACATGCGACGGACGTATCGGTTCCTGCCGGCTGCTCTCGTGGCGGTTGGTTTGCGGGTGGCCATTATTACCATTGCCGCGGCGGTGACGGCGAGGGCCTTTTGCGGCCGGCGCGGCATCATTTCCGCGCCCGGCATGGGCGCGTGGGGCCGAGCGGGCGCCGCGGTGTTGCGCCGGCGCGGGCGTCGCCTCGCGATGCCCGGGCGTGCGGCGGTCCTCGCGCGGCAGGCTGATGCGGATCAGCTTTTCGATGTCGCGCAGATAAGCGAGCTCCTCGCCGCCCGCGACCAGCGAGATCGCAACGCCCTCGGCGCCGGCGCGCGCGGTGCGGCCGATGCGGTGGACGTAGGTCTCCGGAATGTTCGGAAGGTCGAAATTGACCACATGGCTGATGCCGTCGACGTCGATGCCGCGGGCGGCAATGTCGGTGGCGACCAGCGTGCGGATTTCGCCGGAGCGGAAGGCTGCCAGCACGCGTTCGCGGTGGTTCTGCGACTTGTTGCCGTGGATGGCATCGGCGGTGATGCCGGCCCTGGCGAGGCTCTTCACCACCTTGTCGGCGCCGTGCTTGGTGCGGGTGAAGATCAGCGCCCGGTCGACCGGCTCCTGCTTCAGGAGCTGCGCCAGCAGCGCGGGCTTGGCGGTATGGTCGACCTGGATGATGCGCTGGGTGATGCGCTCCACTGTAGAAGCGACCGGCGTCACGGCGACCCGCGCGGGGTCGCGCAGCATCGCTTCGGCGAGTTCGGCGATGTCCTTGGGCATGGTGGCCGAGAAGAACAGCGTTTGCCGCTTGATCGGCAGTTTGCCAACGATCTTTCGGATGTCGTTGATGAAGCCCATGTCGAGCATGCGGTCGGCTTCGTCGAGCACGAGGAATTCGACCTGGCCAAGCTTGAGGCCGTTGCTTTGCACGAGGTCGAGCAGGCGGCCGGGGGTGGCCACCATCACTTCGACGCCCTGCATCACCGAGCGGACCTGGCGTCCCATCGGCACGCCGCCGATCGCCAGCGTCGAGGTCAGCCGCATGTGGCGGCCATAGGCATTGAAGCTGTCGAGGATCTGTCCCGACAATTCGCGGGTTGGGCTCAGCACCAGCACGCGGCAGGCCTTGGGCTGCGGCTTGATGCGGTTTTCCAGGATGCGGTGCAGGATCGGCAGCGCGAAGGCCGCGGTCTTGCCGGTGCCGGTCTGGGCGATGCCGACGACGTCACGGCCGGTCAGTGCGATGGGGATGGTTTGAGCCTGGATGGGCGTGGGCGTGAGATAATTCTCTTCCTTGAGCGCACGCGAGATGGGATCGGCGAGGCCGAAATCCTGAAAGGAGGTCAAAAGGGTGTTTCTTTCCATTATAAAAGGCAGGCGCCCGGCACTGTCGGCCAGGAGCGCGCGAGGGGTGTCAGAGACACCCGCGTGTTTGGGGCGTCGGTTTCGGTTAGCTGAAGGGGCAAGCCAGAAACCGTTGCACGGGATCAGAACACGCGGCTCGCAGTGACCCGGTGATTCCCTGGATCGTCCCGCTGATATGGAACACGAACGCGGCGCTTTCAAGGTTATTCGTCAAACCATCCGCCGGCGCGGTTAAGCGCAAGCGCGTCGGCGCCCGGCGCTAAGCTTCAGGGCGATTTGGATATTTTGCCTGTTGCGGAGTCATATTGCGGACGGGTGGTGTCAAACTCGCCTGATGCAAATTTAATCAGACCGTCACAAACGTCTATTTTTTGAGCAGATTGCTAATGAAGCATACAATTTCCTGGTCCAAATATTAGGCAGCTATCTCCATCATTTTTGCGCACAAGCCAGAATTTATAAGCCAGATCATTGCCTTAAGAAGCATCTCTGGCGTGGCACGGTTCTTGCGATTCCGTTAACGCAGGCGGCCGTGGGGCCGTTTCGCAGCGTTTTAACGCCTGCGTCAGGGAGACGACATCTCATGCTTACTCAATTGGATAACGATATAGCGACGCCCCTCAGCCGTCGTCGCTGGCTGGCAGCGACAGCCGGTCTCATTCTCGGCCTTTCGGCCTTCGGCTCGGCCAGAGCGGCGGACGACACCATCAAGGTCGGCGTCCTGCACTCGCTCTCGGGCACCATGGCGATCAGCGAAACCACGCTGAAGGATACCGTGCTGTTCATGATCGATGAGCAGAACAAGAAGGGCGGCGTGCTCGGCAAGAAGCTCGAGGCCGTGGTGGTCGACCCCGCCTCGAACTGGCCGCTGTTCGCCGAAAAGGCCCGCGAACTGATCACCAAGGACAAGGTCGCCGTCGTGTTCGGCTGCTGGACCTCGGTGTCGCGCAAATCCGTGCTGCCGGTGTTCAAGGAGCTGAATTCGATCCTGTTCTATCCGGTGCAGTACGAAGGCGAAGAGAGCGAGCGCAACGTGTTCTACACCGGCGCCGCGCCGAACCAGCAGGCGATCCCCGCCGTCGACTATCTGATGAAGGAAGAAAAGGTGAAGCGCTGGGTGCTGGCCGGCACCGACTACGTCTATCCGCGCACCACCAACAAGATCCTCGAAGCCTATCTGAAGTCGAAAGGCGTCAAGGACGAAGACATCATGATCAATTACACGCCGTTCGGTCATTCCGACTGGCAGACGATCGTCGCCGACATCAAGAAGTTCGGCTCGGCCGGCAAGAAGACCGCTGTGGTCTCCACCATTAACGGCGACGCCAACGTTCCCTTCTACAAGGAACTCGGCAACCAGGGCATCAAGGCGACCGATATTCCGGTGGTCGCGTTCTCGGTGGGCGAGGAAGAACTCGCCGGCATCGACACCAAGCCGCTGGTCGGCCATCTCGCGGCCTGGAACTACTTCGAGTCGATCAAGACCCCGGCCAACGAGGCCTTCATCAAGCAATGGCAGACCTATACCAAGAACCCGAAGCGCACCACCAACGACCCGATGGAGGCCACCTATATCGGCTTCAACATGTGGGTGAAGGCGGTCGAGAAGGCCAAGTCGGTCGACGCCGACAAGGTGATCGACGCGCTGCCGGGCACCAAGACCGCGAACCTCACCGGCGGCATCGCCGAGGTGCTGCCCAACCACCACATCACCAAGCCGGTGTTCATCGGCGAGATCAAGGGCAATGGCCAGTTCGACGTGGTGTGGAAGACGCCGGGCCTGGTGGCCGGCGATGCCTGGTCGAAGGAGCTACCCGATTCCAAGGACCTGATCGGCGACTGGGTCGGCAAGAAGTGCGGCAACTACAACACCAAGACCAACAAGTGCGGCGGTCAGGGCTCCTGATCGAAGCCTGAAATTCCAAACAACCATGGAAGGCGGCGACACCCGCCGCCTTCCACTTGCTCCTGCCGGGGTAATGACAGTGTCTGCTAATCTCTCCAAACGCTTCCGCGCGTTGCCCTTCGCGCTGCTGATGATCTTCGCCTTCGTGCTGCCGGCCCTGGCCGGGCCGTTCGAGGACGCGATCGGCAAATTCGCCGACGACGATTATGCCTCGACCGAAGAAGCGGTCGGCATGATCGCGACCTCGGGCAATCCGCTGGCGTTTTCGATCATCAGCGCGCTGCAGGACGGCCGCCTGATGGCCGATCCCGACACCAAGAAGATTTACGTCACGCAAGCCGACGGCAAGATCATCGATGCCGCGACGGGTGCGGCCGTCGCCAGCATTCCCGACGGCGCCGCGGCGGTCCGGATCAACAACCATCTGCGCCGCGCCGTCGAGGCCGCGCTCGGCGGCCTGACCTTGTCCTCGCCCGACCCGGACAAACGCATCCAGGCCGCGCAATCGGTATTCAAGACCCATGACGAGGCGATGCTGCCGCTGATCGACACTGCGCTGAAGAAGGAGACCAATCGCGACGCCAGGCAGGCCCTGACCGGCGCCCGCGCGGCGATCCTGCTGTTCAAGGACGACGCCACCGAAGAGCAAAAGCTCGATGCGGTCGCCACCATCCGTTCGCGCGGCGACCAGGAAGCGCTGGCGATGCTGACCGACGTGCCGCAGGACGCGCCGCCGACCGTGGTCCGCGCCGCGGCCGGCGCGATCTCGGCGATCCAGCAGCGTCTCGCGCTGTGGTCGATCGTGCAGAACGCCTGGTATGGCCTGTCGCTCGGTTCGGTATTGCTGCTGGCGGCGATCGGGCTGGCTATCACCTTCGGCGTGATGGGCGTCATCAACATGGCGCATGGCGAGATGGTGATGATCGGGGCCTATGTCACCTTCGTGGTGCAGCAGACCATCCGCACCAGCTATGCCGGGTTGGCCGACTATTCGCTGCTGATCGCGGTGCCGGCGGCGTTCATCGTGGCCGGCGCGATCGGCATCCTGATCGAACGCACCATCATCCGCTTCCTCTATGGCCGCCCGCTGGAAACGCTGCTGGCGACCTGGGGCCTGTCGCTGGTACTGCAGCAGGCGGTGCGCACCATGTTCGGCCCGACCAACCAGGAGGTCGCCAATCCCTCCTGGATGAGCGGCGCGTTCCAGCTCGGGCAGATCTCGATCACCTATAACCGGCTCTGGATCCTCTGCTTCACGCTTGCGGTATTCGCGATCCTGCTGGCGATGCTGCGCTACACCGCGCTCGGGCTCGAGATGCGCGCGGTGACCCAGAACCGCCGCATGGCGGCCTCGATGGGGATTGCGACCTCGCGGGTCGATGCGCTGACCTTTGGCCTCGGCTCGGGAATTGCCGGCATCGCCGGCGTGGCGCTGTCGCAGATCGACAACGTCAGTCCCAATCTCGGCCAGAGCTACATCATCGATTCCTTCATGGTGGTGGTGTTCGGCGGCGTCGGAAATCTCTGGGGCACGCTGGTCGGCGCCTTCACGCTCGGCATTGCCAACAAGTTCCTGGAGCCGGTGGCGGGCGCGGTGCTCGGCAAGATCGCCATCCTCGTGCTGATCATCCTGTTCATCCAGAAGCGTCCACGCGGCCTGTTCGCGCTGAAGGGGCGGGCGGTGGAAGCATGATGGCGCATGTGCTCACGCGTTCGCTGGACCGCAGCGCAACCGTCTTCCTGATCGTGGTGGCCGCGGCCGGCGTGTTGATCCCGCTGTCGAACCTGCTGCTGCCGGCGGGCTCGTTCCTGCAGGTGCCGACCTATCTGGTGGCGCTGTTCGGCAAATATGTCTGCTACGCCATTCTCGCGCTCGCGATCGACCTGATCTGGGGCTATTGCGGCATTCTCTCGCTCGGCCATGGCGCGTTCTTCGCGCTCGGCGGCTACGCCATGGGCATGTATCTGATGCGCCAGATCGGCAGCCGCGGCGTCTACGGCAATCCGATCCTGCCCGACTTCATGGTGTTCCTGAACTATCCGAAACTGCCCTGGTACTGGCACGGTTTCGATATGTTCTGGTTCGCGGCCGTGATGGTGATCCTGGCGCCGGGCCTGCTGGCGTTTTGTTTCGGCTGGCTCGCCTTTCGCTCGCGCGTGACCGGCGTCTACCTCTCGATCATCACGCAGGCGATGACCTATGCGCTGCTGCTGGCGTTCTTCCGCAACGATTTCGGCTTCGGCGGCAACAACGGCCTGACCGATTTCAAGGACATCCTCGGCTTCAACGTCCAGGCCGACGGCACCCGGGCGGCCCTGTTCGCGCTGAGCTGTCTCGGGCTGATCATCGGCTTCCTGATCTGCCGGGCGGTGGTGACCTCGAAGCTCGGCAAGGTGCTGATCGCGGTGCGCGACGCCGAATCCCGTACGCGGTTTCTCGGCTACCGCGTCGAATCCTACAAGCTGTTCGTGTTCACGCTGTCGGCCTGCATGGCCGGCGTTGCCGGCGCGCTCTACGTGCCGCAGGTCGGCATCATCAACCCCAGCGAATTCGCGCCCGGCAATTCGATCGAAGCCGTGATCTGGGTCGCGGTCGGTGGCCGCGGCACGCTGATCGGGGCTGCGCTCGGCGCCGTCGTCGTCAACTACGCGAAAACCTATTTCACCTCGGGTCCGCTGGCGCCATACTGGCTCTTCATGCTCGGCGCCCTGTTCATCCTGGTAACGCTGCTGTTGCCCAAGGGCATCGTCGGCACCTTCAACACCTGGTGGGAGCCGCGCAAGGCGCAACGCCTGACCGAGAATGACGTGAGCGCCGCGGCTGAAGACGGCGTCACCGAACCCAATATGGCGGAGTGAGCGCATGAACGTCATGGATTCAAGGGCGACCTCGGCGCTGCTCTATCTCGACGGCGTGCATGTCTCGTTCGACGGCTTTCACGCCATCAACAATCTGTCGCTGACGCTGGCGCCGGGCGAGATGCGCGCCATCATCGGCCCCAACGGCGCCGGCAAGACCACGATGATGGACATCATCACCGGCAAGACCAGGCCGGACGAGGGCGAGGTGCTGTTCGACGGCGTCACCGACCTGACCCGACTAGACGAGACCCGGATCGCCGAGCTCGGCATCGGCCGTAAATTCCAGAAGCCGACGGTGTTCGAGAGCCAGACCATCGAGGACAACCTCTTGCTGGCGCTCAATGTCGACCACCGCGTCAAGGGCACGCTGTTCTGGCGGGAAAGCAAGGCCGAATCCGAGCGCATCGATCGCGTGCTCGAAACCATCCGGCTGAAGGATTCGCGCAACCGTCTCGCCGGCAGCCTGTCGCACGGCCAGAAGCAATGGCTCGAGATCGGCATGCTGCTGGCGCAGGACCCGAAACTTTTGCTGGTCGACGAGCCGGTCGCCGGCATGACCGACGTCGAGACCCATCAGACCGCCGAGCTGCTCAAGGAAATCAACAAGGAGAAGACCATCATGGTGGTCGAGCACGACATGACCTTTGTCCGCGAGCTCGGCGTCAAGGTGACCTGCCTGCACGAGGGCACGGTGCTGGCCGAAGGCACCATCGAGCAGGTCTCCGCGAACGAGCGCGTGATCGAAGTGTATCTGGGAAGATGAAGTGCGCGAGTGGCGAATAGGGTTGGAGACAGAACGATGAATGTGGACACTTCAACTATTCGCCATTCGCCATTCGCCCTCACACGACCGGAGGTCGCCCATGCTGAAGGTCGATAACATCAATCTGTTCTACGGCGCGGCGCAGGCGTTGCGCCAGGTGTCGATCGCAGCCGAGCCCGGCAAGGTGACCTGCGTGCTCGGCCGCAACGGCGTCGGCAAGACCAGCCTGCTGCGCGCGCTGGTCGGCCAGTACCCGATCGCCTCCGGCTCGATCAGTTTTGATGGGACCGATATTTCCGGCCTGAAGCCCTATGAGCGGGCGCGGCGCGGCATCGGCTTCGTGCCGCAGGGCCGCGAAATCTTTCCGCTGCTGACCGTGGAAGAGAACCTGAAGACCGGCTTCGGTCCGCTGAAGCGCGAGGACCGCAACATTCCCGACGACGTGTTCTCGCTGTTTCCGGTGCTCAACACCATGCTGGGCCGGCGCGGCGGCGACCTCTCCGGCGGCCAGCAGCAGCAACTTGCGATCGGCCGGGCGCTGGTGATGCGGCCGAAATTATTGCTGCTCGACGAGCCGACCGAGGGCATCCAGCCCTCGATCATCAAGGACATCGGCCGGGCGATCTCCTATCTGCGCAGCCTCGGTAATATCGCGATCGTGCTGGTCGAACAATATCTCGACTTTGCCTGCGAGCTCGGCGACAATTTCGCCGTGATGGACCGGGGTGCGGTGAAATATGTCTGCGACCGCAGCCAGCTCGACGCGAGCGAAATCAGCCGCCAGATGGCGCTTTAGTTCAGGATTTGCGACGCGGCCGGCCAAGGCCGCGCGGTTTGGGGAGCGCTTGCGCAGGACATGCTGACCGACTCCACCAGCGCGGCCTCACGGATCTTCGCCGCCAACCGGGCGCGGGGCGCGGTGGCGTTCGACGTGCACCTGACTGACGGCGTCACCCGCCGCCGTCACCTGCATGAATCCGGCTCGCTGCGGGTGCGTTTTCCCTCGCCCGAGGCCGATGGCCTCTCAGCCGTGTTCGTCAATACCGCGGGCGGCGTCGCCGGCGGCGACCGTTTCGATATCGACATCGCGGCGGGTGAGGGCGCGCGGCTGACGTTGACGACCGCGGCGGCGGAAAAAATCTACCGCGCCGAGAGCAGCCCGGCAGAACTCAACATATCGCTCAAAGCCGCGGCAGGCGCGCATCTTTGCTGGGTGCCGCAGGAAACCATCCTGTTCGATAGGGCCAAGGTGTCGCGAAAGATCGACATTGATCTCGCGGAAAGCGCGTCGCTGGTGCTGTGCGAAATCGTGGTGTTCGGGCGTGCCGCGATGGGCGAGCGGATGCAAAGCGGTGAATTCGTCGACCGCTGGCGGGTCCGCCGTGGCGGCAAGCTGGTGTTCGCCGAGACCATCCGGCTCGACGGCGATATCGGGGGCAGACTGGCGAAATCCGCCATCGCCAAAGGCGGCGCCGCGATCGGCACCGCGTTGATCGTGCCGGGCGACGAGGCGCTGGTCGAGCGCATCCGGACGCTGCCGGGCGGCTTTGGCGGCGAGGTTGGAATCTCCGCATGGAACGGCTTTGCAATGGCGCGCTTCTGTGCCCAGGATGCGGCGCGGCTGCGCGCCGACATGATCGCGGTGCTCGGCTCAAGCGGCTCGGCGCTGCCAAGAATCTGGCTCAACTAATCTAGCTCAACTAATCTGGCTCAACTTATTTCTCAATCAGGTCAAATCATCAGAGTGCCCGCATGAATCTCTCCCCCCGCGAAAAGGACAAGCTTCTGATCTCGATGGCGGCGATGGTGGCGCGGCGGCGGCTGGAACGCGGCGTCAAGCTCAACCATCCCGAAGCGATCGCGATCATTTCCGACTTCATCGTCGAGGGCGCGCGCGATGGCCGCACCGTCGCCGAGCTGATGCAATCGGGCGCCCAGGTGATCACGCGCGCGCAGGTGATGCCTGGAATCGCCGAGATGATTCACGACATCCAGGTGGAAGCGACGTTTCCGGACGGCACCAAGCTTGTCACCGTGCACGAGCCGATCAGATAGGAGACCGCGATGATTCCCGGCGAACTCTTCATCAAGGACGGCGAGATCGAGCTCAATGCCGGCCGTAAAATGGTGACGCTCACGGTCGCCAACACGGGCGATCGGCCGATCCAGGTCGGCTCGCATTATCATTTCTTCGAGACCAATCCGGCGCTGAAGTTCGATCGCAAGAAAGCCCGCGGCATGCGGCTCGACATCGCGGCCGGCACCGCCGTCCGCTTCGAGCCGGGCCAGACCCGCGACGTGCAACTGGTCGCCTTGGCCGGCAAGCGCGTCGTGTACGGCTTTCGCGGCGACGTGATGGGGAAGCTGTGAGCGGGCACCTCAAAAACGCCGGCGTCATCCTGAGGAGCGCGCTCTTTCTTGCGCGCCTCGAAGGATGGCCACGCATACACCGGCCATCCTTCGAGGCTCGCCCAAGCGGGCTCGCACCGCAGGATGACGGCCGGAAATCTGGAGCGACGATCGCCGCCCTGCTCCCTCCCCCCTTGTGGGGAAGGGCTGGGGAGAGGGATAAGCCGCACAACGAGGACGCCGAACGCGTGGCACCCCTCTCCCTAACCCTCTCCCACAAGGGGAGAGGGAACATGTCTGCGAACGGAGCGAAGTCATGTCCGTCAAGATAAAACGTTCCGTCTATGCCGACATGTTCGGACCCACCACCGGCGACCGGGTGCGGCTGGCCGACACCGACCTGATCATCGAGGTCGAAAAGGATTTTACGGTTTACGGCGAGGAGGTGAAATTCGGCGGCGGCAAGGTGATCCGCGACGGCATGGGCCAGTCCCAGGTCACCAACCGGCAGGGCGCAGCCGACACCGTGATCACCAATGCGCTGATCGTCGATCACTGGGGCATCGTCAAGGCCGACGTCGCGATCAAGGAAGGCATGATCAGCGCGATCGGCAAGGCCGGCAATCCCGATATCCAGCCCGGCGTGACCATCATCATCGGCCCCGGCACCGACGTGATCGCGGGCGAGGGCAAGATCCTCACCGCCGGCGGCTTTGATAGCCACATCCATTTCATCTGCCCGCAGCAGATCGAGCACGCGCTGATGAGTGGCGTCACCTCGATGCTGGGCGGCGGCACCGGGCCGTCGCACGGCACTTTTGCGACGACCTGCACGCCCGGGCCCTGGCATATGGCGCGGATGATCCAGTCGTTCGATGCGTTCCCTGTGAATCTCGGCATTTCCGGCAAGGGCAACGCCTCGCGTCCGGCGGCACTGGTGGAAATGATCAAGGCCGGCGCCTGCGCCCTTAAACTGCACGAGGATTGGGGCACCACGCCGGCCGCGATCGACAATTGCCTTTCGGTTGCCGACGATTACGACGTCCAGGTGATGATCCATTCCGACACGCTGAATGAATCGGGCTTTGTCGAGGACACCGTCAAGGCGTTCAAGGGCCGCACCATCCACGCCTTCCATACCGAAGGCGCGGGCGGCGGCCACGCGCCGGATATCATTAAAATTGCCAGCCTGAAGAACGTTTTGCCGTCATCGACCAATCCGACCCGGCCGTTCACCCGCAACACCATCGACGAGCATCTGGACATGCTGATGGTGTGTCACCATCTCGATCCCTCGATCGCGGAAGATCTCGCCTTTGCCGAAAGCCGCATCCGCAAGGAGACCATCGCGGCGGAAGACATCCTGCACGATCTCGGCGCGCTGTCGATGATGTCGTCGGATTCGCAGGCCATGGGCCGGCTCGGCGAGGTCATCATCCGCACCTGGCAGACCGCCGACAAGATGAAGAAGCAGCGCGGCTCGCTGCCCGAGGACAAGGGCAACAACGACAATTTCCGGGTCAAGCGCTACATCGCCAAATACACCATCAATCCCGCGATCGCGCATGGCGTCTCCAGGCTGATCGGCTCGGTGGAAAAAGGCAAGCTCGCCGACCTCGTGCTGTGGTCGCCGGCCTTCTTCGGCGTCAAGCCCGATTGCATCATCAAGGGTGGCTCGATCGTCGCCGCTCCGATGGGTGATCCGAACGCCTCGATCCCCACCCCGCAGCCCGTGCACTACCAGCCGATGTTCGGCGCCTTCGGCAAATCGCTGACGGCGTCCTCGGTGGTGTTTTCGTCGAAGGCCGCGGTTGCCTCGGGGCTGGCGCGCAAGCTCGGCATCAGCAAGAAGCTCTATCCCGTCCAGAACACCCGCGACCGGATATCCAAGAAGAGCATGATCCATAACGGCGCGACCCCGAAAATCGAGGTCGATCCGGAGACTTACGAAGTACGCGCCGACGGCGAGCTTCTGACCTGCGCGCCGGCCGAGGTTCTGCCCATGGCGCAGCGCTATTTCATGTTCTAAGGTCCCGCCCGGCGCTCGAAGCCAGAACAAAAGCCGGGAGGATTTCCGTGATCTATGTCGTCGCTACGTTAATCATCAAGCCCGAAATGCACGCCGAATTCATCGCCGCGGCGACCGCCTGCATCAAGGAAACCCGCAAGGAACCGGGCAATATCGCCTATGACCTGCACGAAAGCGTCACCGACCACTCCAAGATGGTGTTCGTCGAGCAGTGGGAAAATGCCGAGGCGCTGGTGCCGCACCGCGCCGCCGAGCACATGAAGACGTTCGGCCGCGTCGTGGTGAAATGCATCACCGCGCCGCCGAGGATCGAGGTCATTACGCCGGAAAGCGTCGTCGTGCGCTGAGCACCGCCGTTCAACAACAACTGGAGCGAATTCGATGATCTATGTCGTTGCCACCACGCAGGTGAAACCGGAATCGCGCGACGCCTTCATCAAGGGCGCCATGGAATGCGCCGAGGCGACCCGCAAGGAAAAAGGCTGCATCGCCTATCAGGGCCACACCAGCATCAACGATCCCAACCTGTTCGTGGTGGTGGAGCGCTGGGAAAGCCGCGACGATCTCAACGCCCACGGCAAGGCGCCGCACATGAAGGTGTGGCGGGAATATTCCGCGCCCCTGAAAGTGTCGCCGACCGTGATCGAAATCATCAGCGACGGCAAGGTCGAGAAGTTCTGATGCGGCGACATGGTTCGAGACGCGCGGCTGTGCCGCGCTCCCACCATGAGGACCTCATTCAGAGGAGGCGCCAGCGGGTCCGCGCAAGGCCCGGCCCGATGACGGGCTCCGCGGCCGTCTCGAAGGATGAAGCCGCCGAACGAGAGAGTTACCAAGGTAAGTTGACATGATCCGAGCCACCAAGGTCCAGGGCCAGCACCGCTGGAACGAATCGCCCGCCGACACCGTCGTGCTCGATTTTGACGACCGGCATCGGCGGCGGATGGCGATGACCGGCACGCGCGGGCTCGAATTCCTGCTCGATCTCGAAAACGCGGTCGCGCTGCGCGGCGGTGATGCGCTGGTGCTCGAGGACGGTCGGCTGATCGAGGTGATCGCCGCACCGGAGCCGCTGATCGAGATCCGTGGCGTCGACCCGCTGCATCTGGTCCGGGTCGCCTGGCATCTCGGCAATCGTCATCTGCCGACCCAGATTATGGCCAAGGGCCTGCGGATCCGGCGCGACCATGTGATCGAGGCCATGGTGCGGGGCCTCGGCGTCCGAATCATCGAGATCGAGGCGCCGTTCGATCCGGAGGGCGGCGCCTATGCCGGCGGCGGTCATGGTCACGCCGCCGACGATCATGCGCATCCCCGCGACGCGCATGATCATGCCGGGCACGACCATTCGAAACACGACCATTCCCATGGTCATGCCCATGCCCACGACCATGGCGGCCATCACCATGATGAGCATTGCGGGCACGAGCATCATGACGGCCATAGCCATGCTCATGACCACAAATAGGCCGCCGGCGAAATCCAGGCGCGCGGGGACGGAGGCGACTGAACAATCCGCAACGCATCCAGCCGATCAGAACAGCGAGGCGGCGCTGTATCGCCTGATGACCTGGCTGTCGCCGTCGTTTCCGGTTGGCGCGTTTTCCTATTCCAGCGGCATCGAATGGGCGGTGGAGGCCGGCGACATCGTCGACGCCGCGTCCCTGCAGGATTGGCTGGCCGCGATGCTGGCGCACGGCTCCGGATTCTGCGACGGCGTTTTTCTGGCGCAGGCGCATCGCGCGGCAATGTCAGGCGAGGGGGCTGCGTTGCGCGATGTCGCGGAGCTGGCGGCGGCCTTTGTGCCGTCGCGCGAGCGCCAGCTCGAGACCTCGACGCAGGGACAGGCGTTCATCACCATCGCGCGGTCGGCCTGGAATTGCGACGGTCTTGACCGGATGATCGCCGGCTGCGACGGCATGATCGTCTATCCCGTCGCGGTCGGCATCGTCAGCGCCGCGCATGCGATCCCCCTGGCGCCGACGGTGCAGGCGTTGCTGCACGCGCTGGTCTCGAACTGGATTTCCGCCGGCGCCCGGCTGGTTCCGCTGGGCCAGACCGACAGCCAGCGCGTGCTGGCGGCGCTGGAGCCGGCCGTTGCCGAGACCGGAGCGCGCGTGCTGACGGCGTCGCTCGACGATCTCGGCGGCGCGACCTTCCGCGCCGACCTCGCCAGCATGCGCCACGAGACGCAATACACGCGGCTGTTCAGGTCGTGACGAAATCCGCGACGGATATAGTTGGAGTATAGAACATGAAAAATTCCCACGGCCCGCTTCGGATCGGCATCGGCGGCCCCGTCGGGTCGGGCAAGACCGCGCTGATGGACCTGCTCTGCAAGTCGATGCGCGAGCGCTATGACATCGCGGCGATCACCAACGACATCTACACCAAATGGGACGCGGAATTTCTGGTGCGTTCGGGGTCGCTGACGCCGGATCGCATCGCCGGCGTCGAGACCGGCGGCTGTCCGCACACCGCGATCCGCGAGGACGCCTCGATGAATCTGGCCGCGGTCGCCGACATGCGGGCGAAATTTCCGAATCTCGATCTGGTGCTGATCGAATCCGGCGGCGACAATCTCGCCGCGACCTTCTCGCCGGAGCTGGCCGATCTCACCATCTACGTGATCGACGTCGCGGCCGGCGACAAGATCCCGTCCAAGGGCGGTCCGGGCATCACGCGGTCGGACCTGCTGGTCATCAACAAGATCGACCTCGCGCCGCATGTCGGCGCGTCGCTGCAGAAGATGGACACCGATGCCAAACGGATGCGCGGCGAGCGGCCGTTCGTGATGACCAATCTGAAGAAGAGCGAGGGCCTCGATCGCATCATCGGCTTTATCGAGGCCAAGGGCGGATTGGAGGGCGGACTGGAGGGCGGATCGAAGAGCGGGCTGAAGCCCGCCGCGCAGATCAAGGCGGGCTGAGAACCGCCTGGAGGCAGGCCGGCCGCGACGGGGCGGAATGTCGTTAACAATTGTCTAGCGGGCGGGCGGCGACAGGCGGCTTAGAACGATTCTCAGACCGCACCGGAACAAAATCGATCCCGCATGATTGAGACACTCTGGCTTGGTCCAGCCGGCATTCGTTGGCGGACCGTATTAAGCATTCTCGCCCACCGCGGTTGCGCACCCATGATCGCTCCTTCACTATGTCAGACGGTCGGCCGCCTGCATCCGGTTTCCGGTTGTTGCCGCATCGTCGAATGTCACCATGCTTGATTCCGTTGATTCAGTTTTGAGCCAACCCCTCCTTTTCGAGTAAGCGCGTGGTTCGGCTGGGCTTCATTATCGGGCTTGTCGCGCTGATCGGGGTCCTGCTCTCCGGTCTTGCGGCCTATCGCGTGCACGATCAGGAATTGACGCTCGACGGCATCGCGATGGCGCGTGCGATCGACGTCCACGCCAGCCTGGTGCAGGACCGTTTGACCGAACGCGAACTGCTGGCCCGCGTCGCCTCGGGGCTGTTCCACACGCCATCGGTGATCCGGGCCGACATGCTGCAACCGCTGCGCGCCTCGATCTATGCGTTCAAGACCGATTTCTTGGTGGCCGGCTGGATCGCGCGGCTGCGGCCCGGCGAACTGGATGCGGCGCGGGCCGAGCTCGCCAAGGCAGGCTTTTCCAATCCCACGATCCGCAGTTACGACGACAAGCCGCGAGATACAAGTTCGCTGACCCAGTCGATCGACGTGCTGATGGACGTCGAGCCGCGCAATGCGCAGACGATGGCGCTCCCCGGGCGTTCGCTCGATCAGAGCCCGATCCTCGGGCCGATGTTCGCGCAGGCCATGGCGAACGGAAAGCCGGTGGCGTCCGATCCGATCACGCTGTTGCGGACGAACGGGCCGACCGGCCTGGTATTGGCGGCCCCGGTGATGCCGGACGGCGGCGGTGCGCCGGTCGGCTTCGTGACATTTTCCTATGAGCTCGCGCCGTTGATGCTGACCAATGACGATTTGTCATTGTTCTCGGTCGTGCTGAAAGACCCGCGCAGCGCCGATCGGGAGCTGATCGCCAACGATCAGGGGGTGGTTTCGATGCGGACGGTCAATCCGTCGGGCCCGCCGCCTTCGGCGACGCGGACGGTGATGTTCGGCGGCCGCGACTGGACGCTCGGCTATTACGCCAAGACCAACGCGGTGAAGCGCGCGACGCAGACCGCGGCGATCGTGGCGGCGATCGGCCTGGCGCTGACCGGCATCGTCTGCGGGCTGTTCGGCTATGTCGCCTACAACAATCTGCGGCTCAGCCGCGAGATCCAGGTCCGGATCGGTTTCGAACGCCGGCTGACGGCGGTGATCGACGAGCTCAATCACCGGGTCAAGAACATCCTGGCGGTGATCCAGTCGATCGTGACGCGGACGCTGCGCCATGGTTCGGATATCGACGTCGCGCGCGAACTCCTGATTGGCCGGATCCACGCGATGTCCAACGTCGTTTCGCTGCTCAGCGAAAGCCAGTGGCAGGGCGTGAAGCTGAAGGGGCTGTTCGAGGCCCGCGCGATTCCGCATTCCGAGCGCATCGCGGTCTCCGGCCCCGACATCGCGGTCAGCGCGCGCGCCGCGCAGAGCCTGTCGCTATTGTTCTTCGAGCTCGCCTCGCATTCCGACGAGGGGCTTTCGCTGGTCGGCAAGCACCCGCATATCGTCGCGCATTGGGAGGTAACGGGCGAGGAGCCCGACACCATGTTCCATTTTCGCTGGGAGGAGTTCAACACCAGCGCGGCGACCCGCAGGGAGGACAGCGATTTCGGCGTCATCCTGCTGGATCGGGTGGCGCCGGAGGCGCTCGGCGGCACCTCGCAACGCTATTTCACCGATGTCAGCTATGTCTATGAACTGACCGCGCCGATGCTGACCGTGGTCGACATGACCGAGCGCGACCGCACCGAGCAATTGTCGCGGCGGTAGAGAAAAAGGCGGCCGCGAAATCGCGACCGCCTTTGGCAACGTCGTTGTCGTTGTTTTCCGAGCGCTACCCGCCACTGCCGCCGATCACGGCGCGCACGGTTTCGTCCGGCCCGAAATCCTCGGCGCCGTCGACGTACAGCAACGCGCTGAGTTTCGAGCGCGCGCGGTTGACGCGGCTCTTGATGGTGCCGACCGCGCAGCCGCAGATCGCGGCTGCGTCTTCGTAGGAGAAGCCGGAGGCGCCGACCAGGATCAGCGCTTCACGCTGGTCCTGCGGCAATTTGTCGAGCGCCGCGCGAAACTCCTCGAACTCCAGATGCGCGCTTTGCGCCGGCTGGGTTTTCAGCGTCTTGGCATAGCTGCCGTCGGCGTCCTCGACCTCGCGCCGCCGCTTGCGATAGTCGGAGCGGAATAAATTGCGCAGGATCGTGAACAGCCACGCCGGCAGGTTGGAGCCGGGCTGGAACGAGTCGATATTGGCCAGTGCGCGAAGCAGGGTTTCCTGCACCAGATCGTCGGCACGGTCGCCGTTACCGCTGAGCGAGATCGCGAACGCGCGCAGGCTGGGCACCGACGCCAGGATGTCGTCGCGGAGAGAGTCTGTGAGAGGCATTAGTCCCTCCCGTCATTTTTGTCGCCCGCAGTACCCAGTTGGGGATTGGGCTCGGCACCATCAAGCTTTCGGATCAACTCCGCGAAGCGGTCTGGCACCCCTTGCCGCACGACGTCGTCGTACATGGCGCGGAGCTGATGGCCGATCCGTGACTGGATTTCGGCATTCAACCCGCCCTGTTTGCCGGGTGCGGCATTCTTGGACTTTACATCTTTCATGACCTGATCCACGCTTCCCCGAGAGTTAAGTCTCTGAAAATTCTATATTTATCGCAGAAACCGAGAACTCGCTGTGCCACTGTAACGGAGCTAATTCAAACTCGCCCTTAAAGTTCCGCAAGCCCATGGAACTTTTATCCTGCTGGGGCGTAGTCAGGCGTATCAGGGGAGCCCGGGTCACCCCATCAGGTAGTTTGACCCAATGAGATCAATGGAGTGGGGATGTCCCGATCACAGCTCGTAGCTGAACATTTGCCGTTATTGCGGCGGTATGCCCGTGCGTTGACGGGAAACCAGGCGTCGGGCGACGCTTACGTCGGAGCCATGCTCGAAGCCTTGCTGCAGGATGGCTCCCTGCTCGACGAAACACACGGCCCGCGGGCCGGCCTGTTCCGGCTGTTCACCCGGATCTGGAATTCAGTCTCGCTCAATGACGATGCCGACGTGACCACGTTGCCGATGCCGTCGGAGCGACGGCTCTCCAACATCACCCCGCTGCCGCGCCAGGCCTTCCTGCTGCTGTCGCTGGAGGGTTTTTCCGAAGAGGAAGTGGCCTACATCCTCGGCACCGACGTCGCCGAGACCCGCAAGCTCGCCGACACCGCGGGCCGAGAAATGGCGGCCGAGATCGCCACCGACGTGCTGATCATCGAGGACGAGACGTTCATTGCGATGGACCTCGAAAGCCTGGTGAAAAACCTCGGTCACAACGTGATCGGCGTCGCGCGCACCCATACCGATGCGGTGGCGCTGGCCAAGAACAAGAAGCCCGGCCTGATCCTGGCCGACATTCAGCTCGCCGACGGCAGCTCGGGTCTCGACGCGGTCAACGAGCTCCTGAAAGTGTTCGAGGTGCCGGTGGTGTTCATCACCGCCTATCCGGAGCGCTTCCTGACCGGCGAGCGTCCCGAGCCGGCGTTCCTGATCTCAAAGCCGTTCCAGCCCGCGATGGTTTCGGCCGTCGCGAGCCAGGCGCTGTTCTTCCAGCGCAATTCCCGCAACCGCGCCCCACGCGCCGCGGCATCCTGATTCTCAGCGCCGTAAGGCAAAAAGCCCGGCTCGCTTCACGGCGCGCCGGGCTTTTTGTTTGTCCGGCGATATGCTTGATCGCCTGAGCGATTTTTGTACGACAAACGACAGCTGGTGGAAGCCAGCTTTGCGGCGCCTTGGCCAGGCTCCGCTGATGTTCTTTGTGGCTTGATTTGCCGCGGCTTCTTTCCGGTTCGATCCCGCAGCCGGGTTCATCACCCCGATGTTCCTCCTGGTATCCCCTGGGTTGTATCGAACGTGTGGCCGGCTCGTCTCTTTCGATACCTGCGAACTCGATCCGGGTGCGGCGTAAGGACTAGTCCGTTCGGTCGAGCGCGTGTCGGCGGTTAACGACCGAACGGCCAGCTTGTTGCGAGCGACTTGAGCGCGGATGCTTTGCCCTGTCGCGCCGATGTCTGCGCGGCGATCAGGCTCTTTTAGAGGAGTTTCTTATGTCCAAGATCAAGGCAATCATTTGCGCAGCCATCCTGTCCGGTCTCGCCGGCTCTCCCGCATTCGCGATCTCGGTCGGAAGCGGCAACGGCAACGGCAACGGGAACGTTGGCATCGGTAACGGCAACGGAAACGGCAACGGCAACACCGGCGCGTTCAACGGCAACGGCAACGGCAACCTGAACTTCGGTATCGGCAACGGTAACGTGAACGGCAACGGCAACGCCGGCGTCGGCAACGGCAACCTCAACGGTAACCTGAACTTCGGCGTCGGCAACGGCAACGTCAACGGTAACGGCAATGCCGGCCTGCTCAATGGCAACGGCAACGGCAACCTGAACTTCGGGTTCGGCAACGGCAGCCTGAACGGCAACGGGAACCTTGGCGCGCTGAACGGCAACGGCAACGGCAACGGCAACCACTAATCGGCCAGATCCGCCGGTGGCACACAAATGCACCGGCGGGAACTTCGGAGCGGGCTGGATCGACGGGCAGGTTCTTCAAGCCCCACCCCCCGCGCAAGGACGCCGCCGGCGAGTCCGCTCCGAAACTCGATTCATCGCAGACGTAACGTTTGAGCGGACACCAGGCTTAAAATGCCAGGCTATCCAGTTGTAGCGAATTTGAAATGCCGAGGTCTCCCATGAAAACGACATCGCTCACCTTCGCCGCTCTCACCTGTGGAGAGCTCGTCGCTTCCGCATTCATGGTCAACTCCGACCGAGTGTCGCCGCAAGTGTCGCCACGCGAGTTCCGGATTCAGCTTGCACAGTGCACAGGATGCGGAAATGGCAATGGCAACGGAAATATCGGAATCTTGAACGGGAACTACAACGGCGTTGGCAACACGGGCGCCGGCAATGGAAACGGCAATGGCAACGGGAACGGCGCGCCGCAGACGAACGGGAATCTCGGCTACATGAATGGCGGCACCGGAAATGTAGGAGCCTTCAATGGGCTCGGTAACTCCAGTTCAACGAGTGGCAACAACAATGTCGGTGCCGGAAACGGCAATTTCAACGGGGGCACCAGTAACGGCAACGGCAATGTCGGTGCCTTCAATGGCAATTTCAATGGAATCGGAAACGTCGGAATCGGCAACGGCAGCAACAATGGCAACGGAAATATCGGAGCCCTCAATGGCAATTTCAACGGAGGGTTCAACCGTTAGAACCCCGCGCAGGTGCCTGATGGTCTGTTGTGCGATCCCGGTCGCCGCGCTGATCCTTGCCGGCCATGGAAACGGCAACGGCAACGGCAATATCGGTAACGGTAACGGTAACGGCAATACGGGAAACTTCAACGGCAACCGCAACGTCGGTAACGGCAACGGCAATCGCAACACGACGGACCAGAACGGTAACGGGAAAGTCGGCGATGCTGCAGGCAATCGCGATCGCCGGTAGGCGTCGCGCCTGATTAATCGGAGCGAGCCATGCGGTTGACGGTCATTACTCTCGTATTGGGTTCAGTCGCCGCCGTACCCACGACGTCGCTCCTGCAGACGAGCAAGCTCAATATTCTTCAGGCGATCAAGATCGATTCCAGCTGGCTGCCACGGTTCGGCGAGAACGATGAGCCCGGCCAATACGTCACTGCACCCCTGAAGTCGGACGAGATTGTAAAGACCGTCCTGGCCACGGGGACGCTGGTGCCGGCGCTTAACGTCGAAGTTGGCTCGGTACTGTCGGGGCAGGTCTCGAAGTTGCTTGTCGACTTCAACGATAAGGTCAAGAAGGGACAAGTGCTCGCCGAACTTGACGACCGTACCTTCGCGCTCGCGGTGGAGGCGAGCCGCGCCGCGCTCGAAGGCTCCAGATTTGAGATCAAGAGCTACGAGGCGCGGCTCAAGCGCGCCATGCTCGACCTGTGGCAGACCGAGCATCAGCTTCCGGTGTTTCAGGCGCGCGTCGACATGGCCCAGATTGTGTTCGACACTGCGGAGCGCGAGTTCAAGCGCAAACAGTGGCTGCAGGAACGCGAGGTGGCCACGGTCGCGGATGTACAGAATTTCCAGTCAAAACGAGACGCGGCGAATTCCGCGCTGCGCGAAGCGGAGGCCAATTTCGCCAACCAGACCGGATTGCTGGCCGCGGCGAGGGCCGACGTTGACCGGGCCCGGGCAGACGTTGCCAACGCGCAGGCTTCGGAAGTGAAGCTCGAGGCACTTTGGCGCAGCGCGTCGGTCGATCTCGAGCGAACCAAGATCCGGTCCCCGGTCGACGGTCTCATCGTCGGCCGCAACATCACTGAGGGACAGACCCTGGCGACCGGCCTGGAAGCCAAGACGCTGTTCACCATCGCCGGTAACCTCGACAGCATGGAGGTTCATGCGAGAATCGACGAGAGCGACATCGCCGGAATCAAGGACGGCCAGGACGCCACTTTCACGGTCGATGCTTTCCCGGGACGGACTTTCTCCGCAAGGGTCAAGCAGATCAGGATGGCGCCGCAAGTGCTCACCAATGTCGTCACCTACACGGTCGTGTTGAAGACGGCCAATCCCGACGGAATGTTGCTGCCCGGCATGACGGTGATGGCCAACGTAGTGACGCAGCGGACGCCGGCTACCATGACCGCGCCGATGGCAGCGTTGCGCTACAAGCCGCGAACCGTGATCGCTTCGAGCGACCCGAAGCCTCCCGTCGCCTCCGATTCGCTCTGGGTTCTGCGGGACGGCAAAGCCATCCGGATTTCCGTCACCGTCGGGGAGGATGACGGCAAGAACGTTATGGTCTCCTCGGAGCGGCTTCGTCCGACCGATGTCGTCATTGTTGGCGAGAAGGATGCGAAGTCGCGACGCAGTTCGAGCAACCCCTGATGCTGATCGAACTGAACCAGGTTGAACGTTACTTTCCGCAGGGGCGGACCATGATACCCGGACTGCGCGCGATCTCGTTGACGATCCATCCGGGAGAGTTCGTGGCGGTCCTCGGACCGTCCGGCTCGGGTAAGTCGACCCTGATGAATGTAATCGGGTTGCTCGATCGTCCTACCGCGGGAGCGTTACTGCTGGACGGTGTCGATTGCGCCGGGCTCGACTGCAACAAATTGGCAATTATTCGCAATCGCCGTGTCGGCCTCGTCTTCCAGTCCTATCATCTGCTGGCGCGCCATACGGTGCTCGATAATGTCGAACTGCCGCTGACCTACGCCGGCGTCAGGCGTGCCGAGCGGCGGCGGCGTGCGTCGGAGGCCATCGAGCGCGTCAAGCTCGGTCATCGTATTCATCATCTTCCGGCGGTATTGTCGGGCGGCGAGCAGCAGCGCGCGGCGATCGCGCGTGCCATCGTCTCGAATCCCGATGTGCTCCTCGCCGACGAGCCGACCGGGGCCTTGGACAGCGCCACGGGAAAGGAAATCCTCCGCGTGTTGCTCGCGCTCAACCGCGAAGGACGGACAGTCGTTATGGTTACGCACGACCGGGCGCTTGCCGGATTTGCCTCGCGGATCGTTACGATGCGCGACGGCGCGGTGGTCGCCGATACGGCACAGCAGGTTCGGCGGGCCGAGCTGAGGGAGGCGGTCGGTTGAAACTCGCTGACTACGCACGATTGGCCGCCTCCTCGCTGGCCGCTTCGCCGGTCCGGAGCTGCCTGACCATGCTTGGCATCGTCATCGGCGTCGCAGCCATTACCAGCATGGCAGCGATCGGCGCCGGGGCGAGATCCAAGGTGCGCGATCAGATCCGCACGTTTGGCGCCAATGTAATCATGGTCAACGCCAGCCCCGGCAATCGAGCTGGACTCGAACACGCCCGCAAGCCGCTGTCGCTGGACGACGCCGCAGCGATCTCCGAACTTTCGGCCGTGAGCCTCGCGGCTCCATCGGTCTCCGGACAGGCGCGTCTCATCCACGGAAGGCTGAATTGGGGCACCACGGTCAACGGGACCACCCGTGATCACTTTCAAATCCGGCAATGGCAGCTCGCAGGCGGACGCTTCTTCACCGAGGACGAGGAGAAGAGCTTTGGCCAGGTCGTGGTGCTGGGTCATCTTGTCGCAAAGAAACTTTTCGAGGACGCTGATCCGGTAGGGCAGGTGATACGGATCGCCGGCGCGCCCTTGAAGGTCATCGGTGTGCTCGAGGAAAAGGGCACCTCCGGTGGTGACAGTCAGGATGACGTCGCCTTCGTTCCGATGACTACAGCCGAGAACCGACTGATCGGCGGAACGAGCGGAGATCGCAATGCTGTGAGCTATATTCTCGCGAGCGCTATCTCCGCCGAGGCGATCAACGAAGCCACCGACGAGATCGACAGCCTCATGCGGGTACGTCATCACGTGGAGCGGGAAGAAGAAAAGGGATTCAGGGTAGCGACCGCCGCTTCCATCCTTGCCGCCCAGGAGGCCTCGACGCGAACGGTCTCGACCCTGCTCGCGGCGGTCGCCTGCGTCTCGCTCATGGTGGGTGGAATCGGCATCATGAACATCATGCTGGTCTCCGTGACGGAGAGAACGCGCGAGATCGGGCTGCGCCTGGCGATCGGGGCGAGGCCGGGCGACATTCGGAGCCAGTTCGTGATCGAGGCGGTCGGATTGTGCACCGGCGGCGGTACGGTCGGCGTTGCGCTCGGTTATGGCGTCGCTTCGCTGGTCGCCCACAGCGCCGGCTGGCCAGTTGCGCTCGATCCCGCAACGGCGGCGGGTGCGGTCATATTTTCCGGGCTGGTCGGAATCCTGTTCGGCTACTATCCGGCCAAGCGCGCCGCCGCGCTTGATCCGGTAGCCGCGCTGAGAGGAGACTGATACAGCTCATCGGCCGCTCGATTGCGCGGCGAGAGCGGGCCACCGGCACCTTTCGGCCAGCTTCTTGCGAACCGCATCGATCCCGGCCAGTTCGAACGTGGCTGTGCCGATCTCTCGACTACCGTCGGTTACACTGATCGTTATCGTCGCACCCACCAGTCCTTGTACCACAGCGATGGCATCCTGCGCTGAAGACGTGCTCTTGCCGTCCGAAGCCAGAGGCCAGCGAAAGCGCTGGGGCGGCCGTCCGTCGTCGGCGAACACGACTTCCATCGTGCCCGAGCCCGCGTGCCAGTTGCCTTGGGTTCGCAGCGAGATCTCGGTCCGCCCGGCCCGGCACCGCAGCACGAGCGCCGACGGAGCGTCGGGCTTGTTCGGCCCTCCGCTGTTGATCTGAGCGACCAGCAGCGGAGAAAAATCGACCGGAGAGACGGTCTCGCCGACGATCCACCCGGAAGACGGGCGGTCAAGGGGCTGGCGCCTGGATATGGGATCGACAGGCGTTGCGGTCGGCTTCGAATGTGCGTCTTCTTCGCGCGGAGGAGAGACTGCCGAGTCGTCGGTCTGCGACCTTGCCGAGGGACGTTCGACCTCGGATGTCTTTTCGGGACGGTCGGCGGCGGCATTGTTGGATTGGGGAGGAGGTTCGGCGTTCGGCTGCTTCGTGAGGACGTCCGGGGGCCGCGCCGGCATGCGCAGGTCCATGCCCGCGTGGACCTGCTCCAAGCATTGTTCTTCGGCATCACGCGCTTTCCGCAGGCAATCGAGCCGCGCCGAGGCGGCGTTGCTCGAACGGCCGCAGATCGCGTCCGCCGACCGGGCCAGGGCGAAGCACTGGTCCATCCCCCTAATTGTCTCGGCGGCGGGATCGGCAGCGGCCGATCCCGCCATGAAGGACGTGATCAGGATGATCGACGGACTTCTCATGGCCGCGCCACCACTTTTCTGTCGACCCATTCCTGAGCCGGCCGGAAACGATCAAGGCCAGGTGCCTTGGCGATTAGATCGACATCTTTCCATTTCGGATCGAAGCCGGGCGAACGGAGCCTGTCGAACCGGCTGAACAGGTCAGCTACGAAACGCGCCACGCGATCGTAGCCCGAGGTACCCGGCCGCCAGTTGTAAGAGACGAGCACCGTGGGTATCGAGATAGTGGAAATGCTTTGGTCCGGGTCGATCAATGCGGGGTAATCCGAATGATCGAGACGGGCAGGCAGGTAGTAGTCGGCCAGGCGCGGCCCGAACTCGACCGGCAGGAATCTGTACCCTTTCGCCCACGTGCCTTTCGTGAATGCATCCACGGGCTTGGCCGTAATAAACACGACGGCGGCAATCTCCCCCCGCCGCAACTGTTCGAGCGCAACGGGGTGGGGCACGAACATCTTTTCGACATCGATGCCGAGGCGGCTGAAGATCAGCGGGCCGGAATAGGCGGCCGCCGTCCCTTGCGTATTGAAATTCACCTTCTTGCCGGCCAGTTCGGCCAGCGAGGAGATATCGGGACGAACAAACACGTGGAGCTCGGACGGGAAGAGGTTCATGATCTGGACAATACGCTGTCCGATCTGCGGAGCCTGGGATCGATACTCGTCGAGTGAATCGCCGTTGATGATGGCGAGATCCACTCCCCTCAAATAAAGCAGGTCATTGACGTTCTCCGTCGGGCCCCGCGTCACGATGGGAAGCACGTGCATTTCGCCGCCATCGTTCACGATCCGGGCGAGCTCCGTCGCAAACCGTATTGGAGCACCTTCCAGTAGGCCAGCGGCGAACCCGATCGACCAGGCGTTCGTTCGAGCCCTGATCGCAGCCTCGGCCGATCCTGCCGGATCGGGCGTCGGCTTGACGCCGCGTCGGCTGTCCTGTGCCGGCGATGCGCTCACTGTGGCAGTCGCAACCACTAATGACAGAATCAACGTGCGTAACATGGCTCGCCCTCCATCAGTTCAGGGCCTGACGTAGCTCCAGCCCTTCTCCTGCAATTCCATCATATGGACGACCCCGGAGGAGACCATCGACGCTTCCGGCAGCATGGCGACAGGCTTACCTTCCTTTGTCTCCATTCCGAGCCTCGTAACGTCGCATGCCGAGAATCGGACCGTTCCGGGAAAGGCGAGGTCCTTCAATCCCCTGATGCGATCGACGACGGGCGAGGTGTCTGAGCGCAGCATGTGCAGGCCCGGCCCGAACGCGACGATATCGACGTCGGTCCGTTCGCCTCGCTTGCGATAATATTCGAGCACGTTGGTCGCGTTGTTGAGCGCGAGATTCATGAGCGCCGGATCGTTCTGGTCGACCTGTATCAGCAGGCGATGGACGTGCTCGTTCGGCGCCTTCTTCAAGGTCGCGGCCGCCGCCGGCGAAACAGAAAGCGCAAGCGCGACAGCAAAAATTCTTGCAGCGATGTCAATCATTTATGCTCTCCTTGTTGGTGCGTTCGATCTCGTGGGCGAGGATACAGGCCGCCTGAGTGCGGTTCTTGGCTTTCAGCTTCATCATGATGCTGCGCAGATGTGACTTGACCGTGCTCTCCGAGATCCCGAGCTCGTAAGCCATCAGTTTGTTCTGCATGCCACGGCGCAATAGTTCGAGCAGGTCCGTCTCGCGGGGCGTGAAGCAGACGTCAGCGGGGACCAGGCTCGACTCTTCAGCTTCCAATCGCTCGCCGAGCATCTGCGGATCGCCGTCAGGGGTGTCGAATTCGTGCGACTGGCGCGACCCGCGCATCAGCAGATGGACCACATCGACAGCGAAAGAAGCGGAAGGCAGGCCGAGCACGACGGTCGAGAAGCCCATCCCGGCGAAGGCGGCACTTCCCGCCTCGGCGTCTTCAATCAGCGCGACGGTGGGAACCCGCGGCATTTGGACGCGCAGCTCCGCCATCCTTTGCTCGATGAAGTTCAGCGCGAATGGCTCGTAGCGCACCAGGAAAATGACGAACACGTCGTACCCGGCAGTACACTGAGGGACGCTCTGTTCGAACGGATAGGTATCTGTTTCCAGCCCCCGAATCCTCATCGCCTCGCGCAAGGATTCGATCGCGATGCATGGTCGTCCGATCAGCATGGCGCGGCCTAACCGGAGGACCTGGTCTCGGGGGCGGAACGGCGAACCTTGAAACGAATTTGCCGCCCGGAGCAAATGATCCACTTCGGAAATGCTGTGAGCAAGGTTGTGCGTGATCGACATGGCACCACCAAAAAATTGTTTTCCGATGACAAGGTCCCTCGGACAGATAAATGAGAAGCAGGAAATGTGACCTAATACGATTGTGATCAAAGGTATTGGCTAACTATGGCTCAGACCGGCGGATTTCCAATCGGCGCATCGGATCGAACTTTCGCGCTCTCGAATTCGCCGCATATTCGCTTTAATCGCCTCTTGAGAATCGCGATGTTGCCGCTTTTTCCGCAAGCTACCCAAGGGACTACGAAGTCCCTGAAGTAGCAACGAATCGCGCTCGCAGTGATGCTTCATGATCTTCGGATGCACGAGACGGCGAAGAAGATAGGTCAGTAACTCTAACGCAAAAGTGCGGGCGCGCGGAATCAGAAACTGCCTGTGGTTGCAGTTGTGCGGGCCGGGGGCGAGCGTCCGTCGGTAAGGCGTCAGCGCGCAGCAAAGCCGACTGTGGACGGTTCGCAGATTACGTACTAGAGTTGTTCATGGCTTCGGCGGAAGCCGCTTTTGAATTTGGCAATTTCGATTTCGACATTTCGAGTATTTGTTGTGTAACTAATTTCTGGAGGGGCGGGAGATGCCGACTGAGGCACTTTCAAACGACCCCGTTGTGGCTGTCGTCGATGTAATGGAGTTCAGGCGTGCTCTAGTGGTCCATTTCCTGAGGAATTGGGCCGCCGATCGCAGGCTTGAGTTACTCTCCTTCGCCCCGGAGCAGGCCCACGCATTACTGCGCGACAGCAACGCCTGCAAGTTGATCATCTTCAATGCCGGCGCGGCGTCGTGTGCAAGTCCGGATACGATCTCCGAAATCAGGATTTTACGCGCGCTCGCTCCCGCGACTCCCCTTGTCGTCATAGCGGACGAAGAAATTCCTGACGACGTCGTCATCGTTTTGCAGAGCGGCGCCGAGGGGTATCTGTCAAATCAGTCCACGCCCGATCTTGTGCTCCGGGCGCTCTCCTTCGTCCTGGAGGGGGGCACCTACTTTCCGCGGAGTGCGGTAACACCTCATCCCTTTCCCGGCGGGGCGTCGTTGAAGGCCGTCACCGAAGCATCCCGCGCGGAACCCCACACGGCGGTCAGTGCTTTCTCGGCATCCACCGCCGAACAATCGCCCGTGGATTCGCATTTGTCTGAGCTCAGTGAGCGGCAGCGAGCGATTCTCGAAGGACTTTGCCGCGGAGAGCCGAACAAGATTATCGGGCGAGCTCTCAACCTTCCTGAATCCACGGTGAAGGTCCACGTGCGCGAGATCATGCGTAAACTGTCGGTTTCGAATCGGACTCAGGTCGCCGTTGTTATTTCCCGCATGAGGGGGGCATCGATCGACGCGCACGGTGACGACGGGCAGGGCGAAGAGTTGCTGAATGCCAAGTCGAGGCAACAAGCTCCCCCAATCTGTCCGGAGGCGCCGGCGGAAGTGACGAAGCCCTGCGCTGCCAACGACGGCTTGCTCAATGGCTTCGGATACCAGAAAAATGCCCGTGTGGAGTCGCAGTCGGTGCGGGCCGTTCCGCTAGGCCTTGCAAGGCGTGGAACAGGGGGGTGAGTTCGCAGAGCCGAGGCGTCCGGGCCTCGATCAATCGATCAGTCAAGTATTCGATCAACAACCATGTCGAACGCGGAGCGCAGCAAAGCCCTCAATAAACGACCCCCGGTGTGCGCAAAGAGAGGCTTCATGCAACGAAGGAGGTAGCAGTGAGTGCAGATCGCTTTGATTTCCGAAATTCAGCTTACGAAACCGGCTGCCATGCTCGGCATCATGATCAGTCGTTTGATTTTGACGTTACGTTTGATCCCGACGCGGTCTTCGGTGTTACCGAAAATATCGGGGGCACGAGCGCTTCGCTCGGCCTGAGCGGGATAGGCAATGTCGTCATCGGCGATGCCGCATCCGATGCCGATGTGTCGGTTCACGGCGGCGACGGCCTGACAACCGTCATTCTGGGAAACGGCAATAATCACGTGGACCTAAATGGAGCGTTCAATACGATCGTTCTTGGAAACGGCAACGATGTCGTAAATGCCGGTTTGGGAACCGCTTCGGCAGTCATTCGGGGCGGAGAAGTTCATATAACCTACCAGCACTATTTGTCGGCGACCCTGGCTGCTCCGCTCGGCCTCAAGGGGCTCGATTCAATATCGGGTCATGATCACAACATCGGCTTCTTCGATTCCGGCACCGGAAATATCGGCGCCTTCAACGGTCTCGGCAACAGCGGCGCGACCGACGGGAACTACAACATCGGCGTATTCAACGGCAATTTCAACGGTGGCGCGAATGACGGCAACGGCAACGTTGGCGCGTTCAACGGCAACTTCAACGGGCTGGGAAATTCGTCTTCGTCGGACGGCAACAATGACGGCAATGGCAATGTCGGCGTTCTGGATGGAAATTATAACGGCAATCTGAACGTTGGACTGGACGCGGGCAACGGCAACGGCAACGGCAATATCGGAGTTGACAGCGGCAATCTGAACGGCAACGGGATCGCGAACGTTGCCTTGCGCGGCGGTACGGATGCAAATGCGCATTTTGTCGGCGGATTCGACACGATCGTTGCCGGCAACGGGTCAGATTCGATTACGGCCCTGGCAGGCATTTCCACGATCGTCGCTGGCGATGGCAACGATCACATCCTGATCGGCGGATCCTACAACACCGTTGTGGCCGGCAATGGAGCCGATCACGTGGTGGGTTTGAATGTCGACCACACCTCGATTGTGCTTGGCAACGGAGGCTCCATCGTAACTCTGACCGGGGCGGGTTCCAATGTCGTCAAGACCGGAAGCGGCGATGATGTCATCTCCCTTTCCGGCACCGGCAATTGGGTGGACGCCGGGGCCGCAAATACGTTCAACACGGTTTTTGGTGCCGCCGGCAAAGACACGTTCGTGCTGGGGCCGGCGGGATGGGGGCCGGACAAGATCTATGATTTCAACGTGCACAATGGCGACCAACTCGACCTGCAAAATGCATTGGCAGGCACGAACTGGGACGGTAAGACCGCCGACCTCAGCCACTTCCTTTCGACCGAAGTAGTGAATGGCAACACGTTCCTGGAGTGCGCTACCAGTTCTGGTGGGACGGGAACGGTAGCCGAACTGATGGGTACACACTATTCCCTCGCCATGCTCGAGGCGCACCATTCTCTTGTTGTTTGAGGCTTCGGTTTGATCCGGCGCGTTTGATCGCGCTTAGGGACGTACGGAAAAGAAAGTAGGGCGCAGCTGGCATCACCACAGCCGCGCCCTACGTCGCCGGTCAATGGGGCAGGGGGGATGACCGGCTGCCGGGATTACGCGGAACTCCCAGGGGTCGTTCCCATTGCCGTGATTTTTTTCGTACACGGTTAAGTGATCGCCGGCCCCAGAACTGGCATGGCTCCGGTCGCGTTACCCCGCTGATCGCCATGGGGTGAGGGGATAAAGCGTCATGGCGTTGCTATCCAGCGGATTTGCAAAGGGTATCTTCGGCGCAGCCATGCTGTCGCTGACGTTTGCCGCGGTCGCCTATGGCCGCGACCTGATCCAGCAGGACGGCAACAGTTCCCTCAATTCGAGCCCGTCGGAAGCGGCCGGCGTCCCTGCAACCATCAACCGCGCCGCCAAAGCCGATCGCGCCGCGCTTGCGGGTGGATCGGCGCTTCAAACCCGGACCGTCGCGCTGCGGCTGAACGATCTCGCCAATACCTCTGTCGTGATCCGCGTTCCGGTCGCCCGCGAAACTCCGCGTGCTCCCGCTTCGCTGCTGATCAAGTCGGGGGAGAGCAAGCCGCCGGTGGCGTGTGAGCCCCCGGTCAGTGTCCTGACCGAGGTCGCCAAGAAGCTGCGGCCCGGCCGCTGCGTGACCTGAGTTACCCAAGCTTGAGTTATCCAAGCCCGGCTCTTCAGCTTTAAATTCATCGAATCAAGCTTCCGGCGTTTCTTCGCCGGCGGAATTGCCGCGGCTTGCCAGAATCCCGAGCGCCAGACCACCGACCGCGAGGATCGGAACCAGCCGCTTGATGCCGATCGCGCGGACCAGCTGGATGCCGGTTGCGACCAGCACCGGATCCGCCAGCGCAGAATGCATCGCCGACTTCGTCGTCTCCGCCACGCGGGTTTTGACCCGCCTGCTGCGCACCATGTAGCAGACCGCCACGATTACCGTCACCGCGAAGAATATCGCAGCACCCGCCAGGCAGGCCTGGATCAGCCCGTAGGTCTGCAGCACATAGACAAAGGCGGCCGCGCACAGGAATGCGAGCGTGATGAGCAGTGTGAACGCCATCGCGGCTGCCAGTGAGGTCAGCCGCATCGATGTCGCCACCGAGTCCTTGAAATCATCGATCATGCGCTGAAACATCGGTCGCCTCGGTACAACAACAAACGTTGTAAAAGGGCTGGCGGCGTTGCCAGCGCCGCATTCAGTTCAAAACGTCGCTGCAATGGATGTGGCCAAGATGCGTTCGAGATCCGCTTGCGCGAATCCTATCGGCGCCAAATCGCGCCGATCACAAAGCCGAGGCCGAGCGCAAGGCCCACCGTCGCCAGCGGCCGTTGCGTGATGACATCCTCCAAGGATTCCTCGATGGAGTAGGCGGCGTCCTGCGCGGCATCGAGCGCGGCGGAGCCGCGTTCGGACATGTCGTCGACGGCGGAATCCACGTTGGCGCGGGCCTGTTTGTAACCACGCCGCGCCTGCTTGCTGGCGGTGCCGGCAAAGCTGTTGAGCACATCGGTGATCTGGTCGGTCAGCGCTGAGATATCGTCTTTCACGGCTGCTACATCCTTCTCCAAGCGTTCATAGGTCGCCTTATCCGTCAGATTTCGCATTCCGATTTCGCCATCCGTACTGGACATCAAAAGCTCCTGGGTTACGGGACAAACGCTCCGGGTTCCCTTAAGTTCCTCCGCATGTTTGACGCATTTTTCTTCACGCGAACCGGTGTCCACCCCGGATCAAGTCCGGGACATGCTTCGCTCGAAACGCTATCGCCTCAATCCGGCGGCAGTTGCGGTGAATCCACCGGCATCAGATGCTCCTTGAGCACCAGCGCCACGATCAAAAGCGGTGACGACAAAAAGCCGCCCATCGGGCCCCACAGCCAGGTCCAGAATGCCAATGCCATGAAGACCGCGAGCGCATTCAGCTCGAGTCTGCGGCCGATGATGGTCGGTGTGACAAAATGACCTTCAAGGAAGGTCACGCCGACAAACAGCAGCGCGGCGAGCAGTCCCACCCCCAGCGTGGTGGCGGTGATCACGCCCACGAAAACCAGAATCACGAACATCGCGATCGGGCCGATGATCGGGAAGAAGTTCAGGGTCGCGGCCAGCGCGCCCAGTCCGGCCGGATTGGGCATGCCGGTCACCGCGCAAATCACGCCGGTCGCGGCGCCGACGCCCATATTGATCATGGTGACCGTGAGCAGATAGCCGCCGAGATGGCCTTCGATCTCGTTGAGGATGCGCAAGGTACGCAGCCGCGCGGTATGGTCGGCGAAAGTCATGATCAGCGCCCGGCGCAGGTCGCGCCAACTCGCGATGAACAGGATCAGGGTCGCGATGAACAGCAGAAATTCGGTGAAGGTCGGGGACAGGAATCCGACCATCGGTTCGACCCAGTCGAATTTGGGTAGCTGGAATCCGGCGCCGGAACTGGCGTCGGGCACGCCGACCATGGTCTGAAGTTCATGCCATAGCGCCAGCGGCCGGTCGAATACGTGCAATTTATCCTTGAGCTGTGATCCCAGTTGAGGGAGCTGCGCGCTCCATTCCACCAAAGGCGAGGAAATCAATCCGACCATGAAGGCCACGCCGGCGCCGACCGCGCTGACGATCAGCACCGCCGATACCGGGCGGGGAATCCGCCGCTGCTCCAGGAAGCCGGCGGCGGGCGACAGCATGGTGCCGACCACGAACGCCGATATCACGGGCAGGAAAAAGGCCTTGGCGGCATAAAGCACCGCGACCACAGAGATCACCAACAGCGCCACCAACGCGAATGCCACCAGTTCGGCGCGGCGGATGACCGGCGGCTGTTCGGCTTTGCTGTCGGGCAGCGGCGTACCGTTGGCGTCCTTGGGCGTGGCGCGGTCGGTGGGAAGGACACGCAACAGGCTCTCCCCAAAATGAAGGACCGGGATGAAACGATCGGCGAGATGAACAATCGAGACGCCGGCGGCGAGCGGGGCTCGATCCGCGCGACAACGAGCTCGCCAGGAAAAAGTTCCGTCGCAGAAACGTGAAAACTTGCCGGATTGACAAGAAGCCGATCGGTCGATTCGCGGTGGAACCGTAAAGCCTCGATCGGGTTGATTGCGCAGAGCATCACTGACGATGCGCATCACCCCACGGGGCAGGCACATGACACGGATTTCCTCAGGCGATTTTTCGGCTCGCAGCCATTCGCGGAGCGTCACGCGCGCGCTGGCTTTCGGCGGCGCCTTGCTGGCGTCGGCGCTGTTCAGCAGCGAAGCCAGCGCGCAGGCGCTGGGCTACGCTTCCACGCCGCAAAGCGCATTTCCCTCCGACAACGTCATGATCACGCCGAACGATCCCGCGGTCGATGAGGGCAGCGACGGCACGGCGACGGCGGTATTGCCCGCGCGGCTGCAGCGCGCCGTCGTCAGCCTCGATACCCGGGAGGCGCCGGGCACCGTCATCATCGATACCGGCAACACCACGCTTTATTACGTGCTCGGCCAGGGCCGGGCCATTCGTTACGGCGTCGGCGTCGGCCGCCAGGGCTTTACCTGGGCCGGCACCCAGACGATCTCGCGCAAGGCCGAATGGCCGGATTGGCATCCGCCGGCCGAAATGATCGCGCGCCAGCCCTATCTCCCGCGCTTCATGGCGGGCGGTCCGGGCAATCCGCTCGGCGCGCGCGCGATGTATCTCGGCTCCAGTGAATACCGCATCCATGGCACCAACGATCCCACCACCATCGGCAAATTCGTGTCGAGCGGCTGCATCCGCCTGACCAATGAGGACGTTGCGGATCTGTTCAGCCGGGTCGATGTCGGCACCAAGGTGATCGTGCTGCCGAAGAACGGGCCGCATATCGAGGCAAGAGCGACGACAGGCGCCGCGGCGCCGCTGCGCGCGGCGGCGATGCCGACCCGCCCGGTGGTGACCACGCTGCCGTCGGGCCGCCAGGCGATGAACCTGTCGACCTCGTCGGTTTACTGAGGAGAGCAACCCGTTTCGGGAGGCGACCATGATCCGTCGATCGGGCAGGCTATGGTGTCTCGGCGCGGCGATCTCGCTGTGCGTCCCGGCGCTGGCTCCGGCGGCGCGGGCGGAGGATTTCCTCTCCGCGCTGTTCGGCGCGTTCGGCGGCCATCATGCCCCTTCCATGCCATTGCCGTTTGCCAGTGAAGGCGAAGCCAACGCGCCCGCGGCAGCCGAGGCGCGTCCGCGCTTCGCCGGCGGCCAGGCTTATTGCGTGCGCACCTGCGACGGCCGCTATTTCCCGATCACGGGGACGAGCAATGAGAGCAAGGCAGCGAGTTGCAACGGTTTCTGTCCGGCCAGCGAAACCAGACTGGTCTATGGCGGCAATATCGACAGCGCCATGACCGAGACCGGAAAACCCTATTCCGAACTGCCGAACGCGTTTCGCTATCGCAACGAGGTCGTCGAGGGCTGCACCTGCAACGGCAAGGACACGTTCGGCCTCGCCCAGGTCAAGATCGAGAACGATCCGACCCTGCGCAAGGGCGATCTGGTGGCCGGTGATCACGGGCTGATGGTCGCGGGTCGAAGCGCCGACCAGCGCGGCGCCGCGTTGAATTTCTCACCCGCGCCTGCTCGGGTTAGCGCGCGCTACCAGCGCGTGCCCGTGGTCGCGTCGGAGTAGCTATCGTTCCGTCATGGCCGGGCTCGTCCCGGCCCTCCACCTTGCAGAGCAAGTGTAAAGACGTGGATGCCCGGCACAAGGCCGGGCATGACGATGTATGGTGTTGCCTAAACGACATCACGCGGCGCGGATCTTGCCGAGGAATTGCGTCACCTGGCTGCCGAGTTGCTGGCTTTGCGTTTCCAGCGTCTTTGAAGCGAGGCTGACATTGTCGGCGGCGGCGGCCGCGGCGTCGGCGTCGGCCTTGACGCCCGTGATGTTGTCGGAGACGTTCTTGGTGCCGTGCGCGGCATGCTGGGTGCTGCGCGAGATTTCCTGCGTCGCGGCGCCCTGTTCCTGCACCGCGGCCGCGATCGCGGTGGCGACCTCGTTGACCTCGCCGATGATGCCGCCAATGCTCTTGATGGCGTCGATGGCCTCGCCCGCGACCTTCTGGATGTCGGCAACCTGCTCCGAAATATCCTCGGTCGCTTTCGCGGTCTGGCTCGCCAGCGACTTCACCTCGGAAGCCACGACCGCAAAGCCGCGGCCGGCATCGCCGGCGCGCGCCGCCTCGATGGTCGCGTTCAGCGCCAAAAGGTTGGTCTGGGCGGCGATGGTGTTGATCAGGCCGACCACTTCGCCGATCCGGGCCGCCGACTTCGCCAGCCCCTGCACGGTGCCGTCGGTATCGCGCGCCTGGTTGACCGCGCGGCTGGCGATTCCGGCCGCGTGCTGCGCCTGCTGGCTGATATCGTTGATCGAGGCGCTCAGTTCCTCCGAGGCGGAAGCGACGCTCTCGACGCTCATCGAAGCCTCGCCGGAGGCGCGCTGGGCGACCTCGACCCGCTCGTTGGTCTGGCGCGACACCGCCGAGAGGCCGGAGGACGTGGTTCGCATCTGGTTGGAGGCATCGCCCAGTTGCTGCAGCGTCTTGTGCACGATGTTCTCGAACTCGCCGACGTGGGCCTCGATCGCCTGCTGGCGGGCGGCGGCGCCGGCATTGCGCTCGCGCTCCTGCGCCTCGATCCGCAGCTTGTCGACGGCCTGCTGCTTGAAGGTTTCCAGCGCGCCTGCCAGCGCGCCGATCTCGTCCTGACGCCGGGTGTAGCCGGTATCGACGGTGAGGTCGCCGGCGGCCACTTTCAGCATCGCGTCGCGCATGTTGTGCAGCGGTTTTATCACGCGGCGGGTCACGGCGGTCATCGCGATAAAGGTCAGTGCGACCGCGAAAGCCAGCAACGCGAGTTGCAGGATCAGCGAGTGCCGGGCTTCGGCCTGCTGCATCGCGGTGTGGGCGCGGGCCGCGTCGAGCGCAGTCTCGGCAACGCCGACGGCGGCGGCGAGACGTCCGACCGTCACCGGGCTCCATTGGTTGGCGGTCAGTTCCGCCTTGTCGCCGGCGATCAGCGCCGTGATCAGCCGCTCGCGCAGCGCCAGATAGGACGGCTCGAAATAGGCGGTCTTGGTCGCGGTCAGCGCGCTCGACAGAGCCGGGGGCAGTTGCATGCCGGCGGTGGTGAGCTCGAGCGCGTTCCAGGCAATCTCGGTGCCGCCCAGGAATTTCGTGTAGTTGGTGCGGATTTCCGGGGTGATCTTGCCGGCGGCAAGGCCCTTGGAGACGATCAGGGAAGCTTCGCCGCCGGTGTTGCGCAGCAGCCAGGCGATCTGCTTGATCGCCAACAACTGGTCGATTTCGGCATCCTGATGGTTGACGGCGCCGGCCAGCGCGCCGGACATCCTGTCGAGGTTGTCGAGCAGGCCCTGGGTGGTTTGCTGATATTCCTTCGGCAGCGCGGCGCGGCGCGATGCTTTCGGTTTTGCCACCTCGTCCCAGAATTCCTTCTGCTCCGATGTCAGCAGCTTGAACAGGCGGTCGAACTCCGGCACCAGGGTCTCGTGCCCGGCGAATTGCATGTCGGGAAGCAGCTGAAGCGCGCTCGCCATCGAGGGCATTTCGGCCTCGCGCAGGCCGCGCAGATATTTTTCGATATCGGCATCCATCGGCGCGTCGGAGTTCAACAGCCGGTCGGTGGTCGAGCGGTCGGTGCGCAGATTGTGCATCGCCTTGAACAGATAGGCCGAGGTATCCGCGATCACCGAGATCCGGTTCGCCACCTGCAGGCGCCCCCAGGAATCCCAGGCGTTGAGCGAGAACCCGATCACCACGCAGAACGAGGTGGCCAGGATGACGATCTTCAAAAGTGCGGATACGGTCAGACGGTTCAGCATGAAGCCCCCCAAAATGCTTCACGCACTGTGATCAGAAGTGGTAAATATTTAAGCAGCGGCCTCGCAGTAGAATTACGGAGCCGTTGAAATTTCTCGGCTTTCTCGGACTTTTTGCGAGGGTTCCGACGCGGGAACTGGCAAGCCGCCTCAGGCGTTAAGAAGATGTGAACGGCGCCGTGGCGCACGGCCATGGCACGATCGGTCAGGCACTTTTCGGGGGGATATTGATGCTTATCGGCGCACTCATCACGTTTCTTGTCGTCATTCTCATTCTGTATTTGATCAACCTGCTGCCGCTCGACGGCCGCGCCAAGCAAATCGCGCGGGTCGTCGTCATCATCCTCGGCATCATCTCGCTGCTGAAATACATCGCGGTGTTTTAGCGCCCCAGCCTCAACCGTCATCACCCGCGAAATGTTCGTTCTGGACAGATCACTGACAGGTGTTCGGAGACATAGCTGACACATCCATACTGGCTGGAATGCCCTTTTTCAGGAGGCTTTCCATGCCATGGCGAGAGGTGTCGGTGATGGATCAACGGC